>ERZ1034969.21-NODE-21-length-119556-cov-26.399135_pt1 | contig 119556 bp, 129 predicted proteins | sample MGYA00520624_ERZ1034969 | MGnify/ENA primary metagenome ERZ1034969 (study PRJEB33766, sample SAMN09781776) | gut metagenome | biome: gut microbiome | host: Homo sapiens | place: Madagascar | study: EMG produced TPA metagenomics assembly of the PRJNA485056 data...
CAGCTGCCGCACCTCGCTCGCCGTATCGGCACTTAGAATTATGCGGTATTGCCTTGAAAATCAAATCAGTTCTTCCAGAATGGCATTCTGCACGATCATGCCACTCGGCGTCAGCCGCAGGGTATCGCCATCCAGCACAGCATAGCCGCTGGCGGCGCAGTGGCGCAAAAATGCCATCTGGCCGGCATCGAACCGAACGCCGTACCGGGCCGCATACTCGGTCAGATTCAGCCCGCTGCAAAGGCGCAGCTGCATGATCAGGTAATCCTCAGCGTTGCAGGGGCCTTCGTACTGCTCTTGAACAGTCCCGGCAATAAAAGCAGCGGTGTCATTGGGCCAAAAGCGGCGCACACTGCCCAGGCAGCTGTGCGCCGCCGGACCAATGCCCCAGTAATCTTTACAGTTCCAATACAGCAGATTGTGCCGCCCTTCGTGGCCGGGACAGGCAAAGTTGCTGATCTCGTATTGCCGGTAGCCCTCCTGCGCCAGACGCTGCACGGCGTACAGGTAAAACTCCGCGGCGGCGTCGGAATCCGGCAGGCCCGGCGGCGGGTTGCGGCCAAAGGCGGTGCCGGGCTCAATCTTGAGCAGGTAGGCCGAAATATGGGTGCAGCCGCCCGCCTGCAGCAGGGCAAGGGTTTTATCAAACTCCGCGTTGGAATAATAGGGCAGCGCCAGCATAATATCCCCGCAGATCTCCCGGAAGCCTGCCTCCCGCGCCCAGGCAAGTGCCTGCGCGGCGGCAGCAGCGGTGTGGGTGCGGCCCAGGCGGCGCAGCTGGGTATCGTCTGCGCTCTGTACCCCAAAGCTGATGCGGGTTACCCCGGCGGCCGCAAAACCGGCCAGGCTTTCCGGCGTCACCACATCGGGGTTGGCTTCCAGCGTGATCTCCGCACCCGGCAGCGGGGCGGCGGCTTCAATCAGTTGGCACACCTGGTCCGGCCGCAGCAGGGCGGGGGTGCCGCCGCCAAAATATAACGTGTCCGGCCTGCGGGAGCTTTTGGAAAGTTCGCGCAGCAGTGCGGTTACATATTCATCCGGCACCCCGCGCGTGCCGGGGGCAGAGTAAAAATCACAATAGCGGCATTTGCTGCGGCAGTAGGGGATGTGCAGGTAAATGCCGTAAGTATCCGGGTTGGGCAAGGCATGGCTCCTTATCTTGCAAAAATAAGTAAATTCCGTTAAAATTGGGCAGGAACGGAAAAGTGTAATAGAGAATTCACATATCGATAACACATTTCACTCAATACAGAGTATATAATAGAACCAGCCAAAAAGAAAGGGGTCTGTTTTATGGACCAGAAATATTATAATATCTCCTATGCCGAAAGTCCGTTCGGCACGTTAAACCAGTATATGACCCGTACCTACGGCTGGATGGCCGCCGGTTTGCTGGTTACCTTTGCAACGGCATTGCTTACCGTTACCACCCCGCTGTTTGAGCTGATGTTCAGCACCGGCCTGGTATTCCTCCTGAGCATTGCGGAGCTGGTGCTGGTTGCGGTTCTGTCCGCTAGGGTGGAACGCCTGCAGCCCACCACCGCAACGGGGCTGTTCTTCGCCTATGCGGTGCTGAACGGCATCAACCTGAGCACTTACTTTATCATCTATGATCTTTCCACGCTGATTCTGGCGTTCCTGGTTGGTACCGTGTACTTTGGCGTTATGGCCGTTTACGGTGCCCGCACCCAGCGCGATTTGAGCGGCTGGGGTATCAACCTGATGGGGGCTTTGATTGCCATTATTTTGACCAGCCTGGTGGGCGGCCTGATCGGTATGCTGACCGGCGCAGGCTTTGGTATGATGGATATCGTGCTTTGCGCGGTTTCGGTTCTGGTGTTCATGCTGTTCACGGCTTATGACACCCAGAAGCTGAAGTATTATTACGCCTACTATGGCGGCGATGCTTCCATGCTGCACAAGTCCTCCATCATCGGTGCGCTCAGCCTGTATCTGGATTATATCAACATCTTCCTGTATATCGTCCGCATCGTGGGCCGTTCCCGCCGCAACAACTGATCGGTTTTGATAATTTGAAAAAAGGGCGCTGTTCCGCAAGGGGCAGCACCCTTTTTGCTGTGCATCCAGGGTTGACAAAAAAGGCCAAACGGCCTATAATGCTTTATGTTAAACGCATTGACGGAGAAAGTATGCCTGCAAACTTAGCACAGAGAGGGCGGCCATCGGCTGTAAGCCGCCCCGAAAGCCTGCTGGCAGAAGTTCGCTCCTGAGCGGCCTGTGTGAACCCTGCTTTGCAGCCATTAGCGCGGGACGGCCTGCCCCGTTACAAAGCATCGAGTGCCGCCGGAAAAAATTTTGGCGGAACACGGGTGGTACCGCGGAGTGTAAATGAATGTTACAGCTTCGTCCCTGATTTTACCGTTCAGGGACGGGGCTTTTTTATTTTGTTTTGCAGCAAAAGCGAGCAGCCTTCGCCCCGTAAAATCATCAAAGAGGTGCATTATGGAAGAAAAAATCGCCGCACTGCGCGCCGAGCTGGAAGCCGACCTTGCAGCAGTGCACAACAAAGATGAACTTTCCGCCTTTTGGCAGAAGTATCTGAGCAAAAACGGCAGCGTGACCGGACTGACCAAGTCCCTGCGCGATGTTCCCAAAGAGGAACGCCCCGCCGCCGGTAAAACCATCAACGAGTTCAAGGTCTGGGTGGAGGGCCAGTATCAGGCTGCCTCCGCTGAGATCGAAAAGGCCGAGCTTGCCGCCCGCAATAAGTCCGAGGCCGTGGATATCACCCTGCCCGGCACCCACCACGCCACCGGCGCACTGCATCCTATCACCCAGATCAAGAATGAGATCATTGATGTGTTTGCCGGCATGGGCTTTGAAATTTACGAAGGCCCCGAAATTGAGGACGATGACCACAACTTTACCCGCCTGAACGTACCCAAAAACCACCCGGCCCGCGATATGCAGGATACCTTCTATGTGGCGGATGACATTGTTCTGCGCACCCAGACCAGCGGCGGCCAGATCCGTGTGATGGATAAGGAAAAGCCCCCCATCAAGGTTCTGGTGCCCGGCCGCGTGTTCCGCTCTGACTCTGACGCAACCCACTCCCCGATGTTCCACCAGATGGAAGGTCTGGTTGTGGATAAGGGCATTACCCTGTGCGACCTGCAGGGCATGCTGGACCGCTTTGTGCAGGCTTTGTTTGGCCCGGAGGTCAAAACCCGCCTGCGCCCGTCCTATTTCCCGTTCACTGAGCCCAGTGTGGAGGTTGACGTAAGTTGCTTTGAATGCCACGGCAAGGGCTGCCCCCTGTGCAAGCACAGCGGCTGGATCGAAGTTCTGGGGGCTGGCGTTGTGCACCGCAGCGTGCTGGAAAACTGCGGCATTGACCCTGAGGTATACTCCGGCTTTGCTTTCGGTATCGGTATCGAGCGTATCGCCATGCTTAAGTACGGCATCAACAACATCGGCCTGATGTTCGAGAACGACCTGCGCTTCCTCGAACAGTTCAAGGGTTAAGGAGGGGAACAACAATGAAAGTACCATTCAGCTGGCTTAAACAGTATGTGGATATTGATGTTTCCGCCCAGGAGCTGGAAACCAAACTATTCGACTGTGGCTTTGAAGTAGAAGAACTCATCGACCTTGGCGCTGAGATCAGCAAGGTTGTTGTTGGCGTTGTGACCGAGTGCGTGCCCCAGGAGGGCACCCACCTGCATATCTGTAAGGTGGACTGCGGCGACTATGGCCATGATATTCAAATCTCCACCGGTGCGTCCAACGTGTACGCCGGTATGCACACCCCCGCTGCTCTGGACGGCTCCACGCTGCCCGGAGGCATCAAGATCAAAGCAAAGCCCTTGATGGGCATTGAATCCAACGGTATGCTCTGCTCCGGCGAGGAGCTGGGTCTGAACGAGGACCTGTACCCCGGCGCTGAGGTATACGGCCTGCTGGACCTGCCCAAAGATACCGTGCCCGGAACCCCCATTCAGCAGGTTGTTGGGTTGGATGATTATATCTTTGATATCTCCATTACCGCCAACCGTGCCGACTGCCAGAGCGTTCTGGGCATTGCACGCGAAGTTGCCGCTGTGCTGAACAAGCCCCTGAAAATGCCTGCCACCGATTACACCGTGAGCGATTACAAGGACCCGCGCCTGAGCATTACGGTGGAAGCACCGGACCTGTGCCCGCGCTACCTGGGCCACTATGTGCGCAACATCACCACCGGTGAATCTCCGCGCTGGATGCGCCGCCAGCTGGCCTTGTGCGGCCTGCGCAGCATTTCCAACGTGGTGGATATCACCAACTATGTCATGCTGGAAATCGGCCAGCCGATGCACGCCTTTGATATGGACACGCTGGAAAGCTGCCAGATCATTGTGCGCCGTGCCAAGGACGGCGAGAAGATCACCACGCTGGACAGCAAGGAGTTTACCCTGACCCCCCAGAACCTGGTCATCTGCGATGGCGAAAAGCCGGTTGCCCTGGCCGGTGTTATGGGCGGCCTGAACAGCGAGATCAAGCCGGAAACTACCCAGCTGCTGTTTGAATCTGCCAAGTTTGCCCGCGATAACATCCGCAAGACCGCCCGCGGCCTTGGCCAGAACACGGATGCTTCCGCCCATTACGAGAAGGGCATCAGCGAATATACCACCGAGCTGGGCATGGCCCGCGCCCTGCACCTGATCCAGGAGCTGGGCTGCGGCGAAGTGACCGCCACCGAGTTTGACTGCTCTGCCGGTGCTCCGCGTAAAGGCAAGCACTTCACCGCCCGCATCAGCGCCATCAACGCCATTCTGGGCATTACCGTGCCCACCGAGGAAATTCTGGCCATCCTGAAAAAGCTCAGCTTTGAAGTGACGATGGAAGCCGACGGTGACACCATGCAGGTGGTTGCTCCGCGCTACCGCGAGGATATCGAGATCGGCGAGCCGGACCTGGCCGAGGAAGTGATCCGTGAATATGGCTATGACCATATCACCCCCACCTTCCTGAAAGCTGCCCAGGTCACCACCGGGGGCCTGACGGCCGACCAGCACCGCCGCGATAAGCTCAAGAGCGCTATGTGCGCCCAAGGCTTCTATGAGGCTATGACGCTGGCATTCTATGCGGATGCCGACCTGGATGCCCTGCACATTGCCCCCGATGCACCGGAGCGCAATGTCATCCGCATTGTCAACCCCATCTCTTCCAACCTGACCATCATGCGCTCCCTGCTGGCACCCAGCCTGTTGAACGTGGCGGTTACCAATCTGAAAAAGGGCAACGCTGCCGGCCGTCTGTTTGAGCTTTCCAACATTTATGTGCCCAAACAGCTTCCGCTGACCGAACTGCCGGAAGAGCGCCTGCACTTGGGCTTTGTGGCCTTTGGTGAGCATGAGGACTTCTTTGCCGTTAAGGGCGCACTGGAAGACCTGGCTGCTTCCTTCGGCGTAACCTTTGAGGTGGAGCGTGCCGAGGATGTGCCTTACCTGCACCCCGGCATTGCCGCTTACATCCTGTGCAACGGCGTGCGTGTGGGCAGCTTTGGCAAGCTGGCCAACGATGTGCAGGCCGGTCTGGATCTGCCGCGTGACAGCCGCGCCAACCAGAAGATCTTCCTGGGCGAGATCGATTACGAGACGCTGGTGGCACAGCTGCCTGCCGGTCTGCGTTATCATCCGCTGCCGGAGTTCGATACCGTGGCCCGTGACCTGGCTCTGGTTGCTGACGAAGAAACCCCCTGCGGCACCATCATTGCTGAAATGAAGCGCGCCTGCAAGCAGCTGGCCGATGTGGAGCTGTTTGATATCTACCGCAGCGAAGCCATTGGCGCCGGCAAAAAGAGCATGGCGTTCACCTTGCACTTTGCACCGGAAAACAAGGCCCTGGAAGCTGCCGATGTGGACCGCTTTGTCAAGAAAATCCTCGGCAACCTCAAGTTCAAGCTGGGCATCGAGATCCGCTGAACTCTTTTGCCGCGTTCGTTGCCGCCCGTCGGTAAGCTGAACGCCTAAACGGAAATAACACAAAACCACCCCTTGCCCCGACCGCACGGTAAAACCTTGTGCGGCAGGGCAGGGGGTGGTCGTTTTATATTCGGCCACTGGCCTAAATGCGCCGCGCCAAAAACAAACCCGCCGGGGCAGGCAGCTGTTGTGCTGCGCCGCCCCGGCGGGTGCTGCTATCTATGGTGCTGTAGTCAATCAGGTATCGGAATCCAGCTTCAGCACGGCGGTAAAGGCTTCGCTGGGCAGGGTCACGCTGCCCAGTTTGCGCATCTTCTTTTTACCGGCTTTCTGCTTTTCCAGCAGCTTCTTTTTACGGGTAATATCGCCGCCATAGCACTTGGCCAAAACATCCTTGCGCACGGCCTTGACTGTTTCGCGGGCAATGATCTTGCCGCCCACGGCCGCCTGAATGGGAATTTCAAACAAAGCGCGCGGGATGTTCTCCTTCAGTTTTTCGCAGATGCGGCGCCCCTTGGCGTAAGCGTTATCCGCAAATACGATCATCGAAAGCGCATCCACGATCTCGCCGTTCAGCAGGAAGTCTAGCTTGACCAGCTCGGACTGGTGCCAGCCCTCCCACGCATAGTCATAGCTGGCGTAACCGCGGCTGCGGCTCTTGATGGCGTCAAAGAAGTCATAAACAATCTCGCCCAGCGGAATCTGGTAATGCAGGTCCACGCGAGTCTCATCCAGGTAATCCATCGCAATCAGGGTGCCGCGCTTTTGCTGGCACAGGTCCATCAGCGGGCCAACATAATCGTTGGGGGTGTAAATGTGGGCATCCACAAATGGTTCTTCCGCCTTGGCAATGCGGGCCGGGTCGGGATAGGCGGAGGGATTATCGATCACTTCCACCGTGCCGTCCGTCAAGGTCAGCCGGTACTGAACACCGGGGGTGGTGGTGATCAGGTCAAGGTCAAACTCGCGCTCCAACCGCTCGGTGATGATTTCCATGTGCAGCAGCCCAAGGAACCCGCAGCGGAAGCCGAAGCCCAGGGCCGCACTGGTTTCCGGCTCAAAGCTCAAGGCGGCATCGTTCAGCTGCAGCTTTTCCAGCGCATCTTTCAAATCAGGGTAGTCGGCGCCATCGGCGGGGTAAATGCCGCAGAACACCATCGGCGTTACCTGGCGGAAACCGGGCAGAGCTTCCGCCGTGGGGGCTTCGGCCAGGGTGATGGTATCGCCCACGCGGGTATCGCGCACGGTCTTGATGGAGGCCGTCAGGTAGCCGACTTCACCGGCCTCCAGCTTATCGCAGGGGGCCAGGGCAGTAGCACCCATGTGGCCCACTTCCACCAGCTGGAAGGTTGCGCCGGTGTTCATCAGCTTGATGGTATCGCCGGGGCGCACGGTGCCTTCAAACACGCGCACATAGACGATAACGCCCTTGTAGCTGTCGTAAATGGAGTCAAAGATCAGGGCTTTCAGCGGGGCATCGGGGTCGCCCTGCGGGGCGGGAACATCCTGCACCACGCGTTCCAACACTTCGCGGATATTGATGCCCATCTTGGCGCTCACGCGCGGGGCATCCATGCAGGGCAGACCGATGACATCCTCCACCTCTTTGGCGGCGGCATCCGGGTCAGCGCTGGGCAGGTCAATCTTATTCAGGATGGGCACAACTTCCAGGTTGTGGTCAATGGCCAGGTAGCAGTTGGCCAGCGTCTGGGCTTCCACGCCCTGGCTGGCATCCACCACCAGGATGGCACCCTCACAGGCAGCCAGGCTGCGGCTGACTTCGTACTGAAAGTCAACGTGGCCCGGCGTGTCGATCAGGTTGAACTCGTATTCCTTGCCGTCATCGGCGTGGTAGTGCATGGTAACGGCGCGGGCTTTGATGGTAATGCCGCGCTCGCGTTCCAGCTCCATGTCGTCCAGAATCTGGTCCTCCATGGTGCGCTTGTCCACGCTGTCGGTCAGCTCCAGAATACGGTCCGACAGTGTGGACTTGCCGTGGTCAATGTGGGCAATGATACAAAAGTTGCGAATATTGTCGCGTGCCATCAGGTTTCCTCCAAATCGTTCCAGATACGCACCGGCGCGCCGTCCCGCAGGTAAACACGGGGAACCCGGCGGCTGATGCCGCAGATAATTTCATAGTTGATGGTGCCGGTCTTGGCTGCAATGCTGTCGGCGGTATCTGCGCCGATCGCAGCGTTTTCAGGGCCGAATACCGTTACTTCATCATTCATTTTAACATCGGGGATGTCGGTCACATCCACCAGGGTCTGATCCATGCACACCCGGCCGATTATCGGGGCGGGCTTTCCGCGGATGCTCATAACCCCCGCATTGGGGTTGCCATTGCTGCCGGAGAGCGCGCGGGGGTAGCCGTCCGCATAGCCAACGCATACGGTGGCCACTTTGCGGGGTGTGTTGGCTGTGTAGGTGCGGCCATAGCTCACACTCTCACCGGGTAAAAGGTCCTTCACAAATGTCACAACACTTTTCAGCGTCATGGTGGGGCGCAGGCCGTCAAAGTGCACTTCCGGGCTGGGATCCAGCCCATACAGGATAATGCCTGCGCGGGTCAGGCTGTGGTGCCATTCCGGGTGGCGCATCTGTGCGGCAGAGTTGGCGCAGTGGATGGTGTGCAGGGCAACGCCGTCCGCCTGCAGCCGCTGCACGGTGCGCTCAAACAGGGTGTGCTGGGTTTGGGTGTAGGCTTCGTTTTCCGGCGTGGTGCTGTCTGCCACGGCAAAATGCTGGAAAATACCGCTGAAGTGCAGCTTGGGCAGGGTGGCGCAGCGCTCCATGGCAGCGATTGCTGCCTCAAAGTCAGAACGCACGCTGAACCCAATGCGTCCCATACCGGTATCCACCTTAAAGTGGCAGTGTACCTCCACGCCGGCGTTTTGGGCGGCAGCGGAAAGCGCCTTGGCATACTCTTCGGAATAGACGGTCTGGGTAATGCAGCTGAACGCCAGCTGATCCACCTGCAGCGGGTCGGTGTAGCCCAGGATCAAGATGGGTTTGCTGATCCCGTGGCGGCGCAGGTGCCGCGCTTCGGCCAGGCAGCTGACCGCAAAAGCGGCTGCACCGTTTTCTTCCAGCCAGGGCCCGGCCACAGCGGCGCCGTGGCCGTAAGCGTCCGCCTTGACAACGCAGCACACCGGCGCGCCCACCGTCTTTTGGATCAGTGCCAGGTTGCTCTGCATAGCATCCAGATCAACCAATGCCCAACAATGCTTTTCGTACAGTTCGTTCGTCATTGCAATCCACCCCATTTCGATACAAAACACAACGGGGAATCTAGCCCCGCGTGCGCCCGGTATGCAGCGGCCGCCAGCCGTCAATGCCGCTTTGCTGCAAAGCGTGCAGTGTTTTCTGACGGAAAGCCGGGTCGTCCCGGCTCATCTGCTGCACAAACAATTTGGTCTGTTCGCGCACTGTGGAGCCATCAGCCGGGCAGCGGCTTTTGATGATGGGCAGCCCGGCGTGGTATACCGCGCTTTTTACCTCGCTTTCGGTGGCAAAAATCATTGGCCGGATCAGCGTGATATTGCGCTGGTCCAGATAGGTCACGGGCGAAAAACACCCAATGTGGCCTTCCCGCCAAAGGTTCATGTAAAAAGTTTCTACGGCGTCATCCAGGTGGTGCCCCAGCGCCACTTTATTGCAGCCAAGTTCCTGCGCGGCAGCGTGCAGTGCCCCGCGCCGCATTTTGGCACACAGCGCGCAGGGGTTCGGCTCTTTGCGGTAATCAAATACCACGGGGCCGATATCCGTGCGCCGTATTTCGTAAGGAATGTCCTCCTGCGCAAACAGGTCCGCAAGCGGCTGGTAGTCGGCTTCCACCCCGCCAAAGCGCGGGTCCAGCGTGACCGCCATAACCTCAAACGGAACGCCGAGATACCGCCGCAGGTGCCCCAGCGCCACGGTCAGCGCAACGCTGTCCTTCCCGCCGGAAACACCAACGCATACCCGGTCACCCGGTACGATCATCTCGTAATCCTGCACTGCCTTGCGCAGCAGACCCTCCAAGCGCTGCATGCCCGTTCCACCTTACCTTTATACACTCTAAGACGATACTATAAACATCGCTATTATAGCACATTCTGCTGCCTAATGCCAACAGCCGCAGCCAAATCGGAAGAATTTTATCAAAGAACCGCACAGGAGCTGCAAAAACAAAGCCGCGCCCGCGCCGCAGTTTGGTTGGCAAAGCAGAGCAGGGGAGAAAACCGGAAACCAGCAGACTGCACAAAGCGGGCAGAACACTTTGTTACAGGGTACACAAAAACAGGTGCAAAAGGCAAAACAGTAAAATACCATTTACGAAAACGTGAGAAAACAAGAGAAAACGCAAGAAAACAAGAGCTACACAAGAATAAAATGATTTTATTTGCAAAATCCCTTGACGAAACAGCGCGTATTTGCTAAAATCATACTTGCGCGAAATCAGTGCAGTGCCGTGCTGTGCATTGCGCTTTGAATAAACCGAAATGATTCGGATGCGTCACTATAAAGTATGGAGGATTCAAATCATGAGCACTACTCTCGCTAAGCCCGCTGAGATGGTCGACCGCAAGTGGTATGTTATTGATGCTGCCGGCAAACCGCTCGGCCGCGTTGCTGCCCAGGCCGCTGTCCTGCTGCGTGGTAAGAACAAGACCACCTTTACCCCCAATGTTGACTGCGGTGACCATGTCATCGTCATCAACTGCGACGAAGCTGTTCTGACTGGCAAGAAGCTGGAAAAGAAGTATCATCGCACCCATTCTGGCTGGATCGGCGGCCTGAAGGAAACCCAGTATAAGACCCTGATGGCTGAAGCCAGCGATAAGGCTATGACCTACGCTGTTAAGGGCATGGTTCCTTCCAACACCCTGGGCGCTAAGGCTATGACCCGCCTGCACTGCTACAAGACTGCTGAGCATGCACATGCTGCCCAGAAGCCCGAAGTTGTGGAATTTTGATAAGGAGGCAATAGAAGATGTACGAAACTAAACAGTATTTCTACGGCACTGGCCGTCGTAAGCATTCCGTTGCCCGCGTCCGCGTCTACAATGGCACCGGCAAGATTACCATCAACAATCGTGATATCGACGATTACTTCGGCCTGGAAACCCTGAAGCTGATGGTCCGCAGCCCGCTGGCTCTGACCAACACCGATGGCAAGTTCGACATCGTGATTAACGTTGTCGGCGGCGGTACTTCCGGCCAGGCTGGCGCTATCCGCCACGGCCTGTCCCGCGCTCTGCTGCAGTTCGACCCCGAGCTGCGCAGCACCCTGAAGAAGGCTGGCTTCCTGACCCGCGATCCTCGTATGAAGGAACGTAAGAAGTACGGCCTCAAAGCCGCTCGTCGCGCTCCGCAGTTCAGCAAGCGATAATCTACAGCTTAATAATGCTAAAAAAGCCCGGAAATACGCCATTTTCCGGGCTTTTTCTATGCCTAAAATCACCTGATTCCGATGGTGAAATTTGAGGAAATTTGACTTCAAATTAGCCCATTTTGATGGGTTTACCATGGGTTTACGGCCTATTTTTGAGCCTAATGGGTGGGAAAATGGGTTTACAGAAGGCCATTTTGGAGGGGAAATTAACCCCATATCCTTGACAGATTTTCGGTAAAAATCCGGCTGAAATGGAATGAAAAACAGTGTCAGGATCGTTTGGCGAGTTCTGACGAATTCTGCAAAAAAATAATATCAGGTATCCTGTTACATAGAGCCTTGGCTCATTCTTTGAAAACGAGAATGGGTCGAGGCTCTATTTTTTTCGCCCGAAATCCGGCGAGACAAATTTGAGTAGGAGGTAACAGGTATGACGGATTTCAATCAGAAGACCCATGACACCGATGTGGGCAGTCATGGCGGACAGTCGAGGCAGATGATGGAAGTGTTTGAGAACCAGGAGTTTGGTTCGATCCGCGTGTTGCAGGAGGCAGGCAAGACCTTCTTCTGTGCAAGTGATGTGGCGAAAGCGTTGGGGTATGTGAATCCCTACGCCGCAGTGAAACGCCATTGCAGAGGCCCCCTAACGAAACGCGAGGGGGTCGTTCAGAAGGTGAATCAGTATGGGGATGCTGGAGAGCAGGTCGTTGAAATTGCCTTTATCATGGAAGGTGATGTTTACCGGCTGATCGTTCACAGCAAACTGCCATCGGCAGAACGATTTGAACACTGGGTGTTTGATGAAGTTCTCCCGTCCATCCGAAAGCATGGTGTGTATATGAGCGATTCCATTTTGGATCAGGTGATTCAGCACCCGGAGGTCATCTACACCCTGGCGCAGGAGCTTGTAGCCGAGAGGGAGCAGCTTGAGGGTATCCGCAAACAGCTGGATGCGGCACAGCCCAAGGCAGACTACTTCGACACCTTTGTGAACTCGGAGGATTGTACCTGCATCCGGAACTTCTGTAAGGAAATCGGAATCCCGGAGAAGATGGCAGTGGCTCTCCTACTGGATCACCGCTATCTGTATCGCAGTCCAAGCGGCTGGCTGATGCCTTTTGCAGACAAATCTGCAAGGGGCTATTTTATTGTCCGGGATTGCTACGACAGAAGCGGAAAACTGGTGCAGCAGACGAGAGTGACCTGCAAGGGAAAGAATCATCTCTTCAAGTTGTTTAAGAAATGGGGTGTGATCGAATGACGCTTTTTACAGAGGGACGCCTTCAGGCGTTTGAACGCATGATGCAGGATACCGGTAAATACCATCGCCGGGAGGACAGCGAAGATCGTCCGCGCAAATGTCCGAAGAAAAAAGCGGAGCCTGCGAAAAAGGATGGTGAGCACCATGCCGGTATTCAGGGTTGAGAAAAACAGCAATTACACAACGATGTGCAATTACCACTTGCGGGATCAGGGTCTCAGCCTGAAAGGAAAAGGACTTCTCTCTATGCTGCTCAGTTTGCCGGACACATGGAACTATTCGGTACGGGGACTATCTTCGATTACGCCGGATGGCGTAGATGGAGTGCTTACTGCTCTGAAAGAGCTGGAGCGTCTTGGGTATCTGGAAAGGAACCAGCAGCGTGAGAGCAACGGTCGGATGGGTAGAGCCGAGTATGTGATTTATGAGATGCCGAGGAAAAAGCCGTGTTCGGAATCACCGTGTACGGAAAAGCCGTATACGGAAAAGCCGTATACGGTAAATCCGGATACGGACACACCGGTTACGGAAAATCCCGCGCAATTAAGTACTAATAGAACAAGTACTGACACAATCAATAAAAGAGAGAAGAAGGAAATCCAGCACCGATATGGCTCATACGAAAATGTTCTTCTTTCTGACGCAGAATACGGCAAGCTCCGGCAGGAGTTCCCAGGAGATTATCAGATACGGGTTGAACGGCTCTCTGAGTATATGGCCTCCACCGGCAGGAGCTACAAAAATCACCTTGCCACAATCCGGAGTTGGGCGAAGAGAGAAAAGCCGAAGTATAACCCGGCAGACTACACATTTGAGGAAGGAGACAGCCTATGAGCGACATGGTGCCTGAAGTATTGAATGCGGCGTTGGATTCGCTCTTTACGCCGAAAGAACCCGGAGAGCGGGAATACCAGGGCGAGGACGGACTGCTGTATTGCCGGAACTGTCATACTCCGGTGCAGTGCAGGGTAAAGCTCTGGGGCCGAGACAAGATTGTTCCCTGCCTTTGCAGATGCCAGCAGGAAGCGATGGCGGAAAAGAAACGCCAGGATGAACTGGTGGAGCGGCAGCGCAAAATCAGGCAGCTGAAGGCAACGGGAATTCAGGAAAAGCATCTTCTGGAATGGAATTTTGCCGTTGCAGAAGATAATAAGGATATCCAGATGGCAAAACGCTATGTGGAGCAGTGGAAAAAGGTCAAGGCTGAAAACCTTGGCCTTTTGTTATGGGGAGATGTCGGAACTGGAAAGTCCTTTGTGGCGGCGTGTATTGCCAATGCGCTGCTGGAACAGGGGATTCCGGTTTTGATGACGAACTTCTCCAAAATTCTGAATCAGATGGGTGCCATGTATTCGGAAGAACGATATCGGTATATCGCTTCGTTTTCCAACTATTCTTTGCTGATTCTGGATGATCTGGGGATTGAGCGCAGCACCGAATATGCGCTGGAGCAGGTCTACGCCGTTATTGATGAGCGGTACAAGTCCGGGCTTCCGGTCATTATCACAACCAATCTAAAGATTGCAGAAATCCGCAATCCGCAGGATGTGGCATACGCCCGGATTTACAGCAGGATTCTGGAAATGTGTACGCCGGTGCGAATCAGCGGAGAGGATCGCAGAAAGAGCATTGGAAAAGAAAAACAGCAGGTCGTTAAGGAGGTACTTGATCTATGAAGTGCAAGGCAAAAAAGGCGTTTTTCGCAGGTAAGAATGACATCTATCACCGCTGGAAGGAGGTTAAGAAGCTGAATGGCAAAAGCAAAAACCAGTATTACAACAGAAAACCGCAGTGGCTCAGCTGCCGACGCTGCGGCTAAGGAGCAGCGGACGGAGATGCCGCTTTCTGACCTGCATCCCTTTGAAGGGCATCCCTTTAAGGTGCTGGACGATGAGCTGATGGAACAGACCGTAGAGAGTATCAGGCAGATCGGCGTGGTATCACCGCTGATTGTACGGCCTGATCCAGAGGGCGGATTTGAAATTCTTTCGGGACACCGCAGGCTTCATGCGGCACAGCTGGCAGGTTTGGAGACCGTGCCGGTCATCGTCAAGGAAATGGACGATGATGCGGCAATCATCTTTATGGTGGACAGCAACTTGCAGCGGGAAAATATCCTTCCCAGCGAGAGGGCGTTTTCCTACAAGATGAAGTTGGAGGCAATGAAGCATCAGGCAGGAAGGCCATCGAAAGAAAACGATTCCCAACTTGGGAATAATTTTGGAAAACTGTCGAGTGAGGAAATGGCGGAAGAGCTTGGTACAAGTAAAAATCAAATTTTTCGCTATATCCGCCTTACCAACCTGATTCCCGAAATTCTGGATATGGTGGATGAAAAGAAAATCGCCTTCAATCCGGCAGTAGAGTTGTCTTATCTGAAAACGTCTGAGCAGAAAGAATTTCTGGAGGCAATGGACTATGCACAGGCATCTCCATCCCTATCGCAGGCGCAGCGGTTGAAAAAGCTCTCGCAGGAGGGCGGCTGCACCTTGGATGCCATGTGTGAAGTGATGAATGAAATCAAAAAGGATGAGCTTGACCATGTGACGATTAAAAACGAGGTTCTTCGGAAGTATTTCCCGAAATCCTATACGCCGAAGCAAATGCAGGACACGATTATCCGGCTGCTGGAAAAGTGGCAGCGAAGTAAACAACGAGATATGGAACGATAAGAAGGAGATTTTTATGATGATGAACTTTAAGAAGAATCAGAACAACGCAGTGTGCAGCATGGACTGCAAGAATTGTCACAACGGTGCATCGCAGCCCAATCCGATGGATGATCCCATGTTTGAGAAGTCTATTGCGATGCTTCATAACTGGTTGATGCTGGAGGCAATCCGTGAAGATCACCCGAAGGAGCGCATTGTGATGGTGATCCTGCCGGGGGCTGGCGGCGAACTTCTGACCGAGGACGGCAGTCGAGATATCTTTGAGGATGTTTACGATGAGATGGAGGCTGATCTGGTGGCAGATGGGGAGCTGCTTCTCCATTATGATGAGAGCGATGTGATCGAAACTGACGGAACTCGCTATCTGTTGGGAGCTGCGGAAGTTTCGGAAATCGACCAGAACGGCAACGAGTGCAGCATCAATCTGTTTACGCTGGAACGCACCATCGACTATGTGAACGAAAACCTGACGGTGGTTTCCATTGGCAGCGAGCGGGTTCCGGCACTGCGCCTGATCTAAGGAGGAGCCTATGAAGAAATTCGATGTGGAGATTACAGAGACTCTCCAGAGAAAGGTTTCCGTGGAAGCCGCCTCACAGGAAGATGCGGAACGCATGGTGACGCAGGCGTGGAACAATCAGGACTATGTTCTGGATTCCGGCGATTTCACCGGCGTGGACTTCAAGACCGTGGGAGAACATGAACTGGCGGAGAGCAGAACAATGGATGTGCTGCTGGTGCAGTCCAACGCCTACCCTAAGAAAATCAGTGTTGGCACGGAGCTGGAAGATTTGCAGGCAATGGTCGGCGGCGATATTGAAGTGACCTATCCTTTCGAGGATGAAGTGGCCATTATTCTGAATGAATCCGGCAAAATCAATGGCCTGCCGCTGAACCGTGCGATTTACACCGAAGATGGGGATATGCAGGATATTTATGCCGGTGATTTTCTGGTGGTTGGGCTGACAGAAGATGACTTTGGTTCTCTGACCTCGGAGCAGATGCAGAAATTTGAGGAGCAGTTCCATCAGCCTCAGATGTTCGTCCGTATGGGGCGCAGCATCATGGCAATTCCGGTTCCGGATGACATGGTGAAGAAGGTGGAGGAAAAGGCTGCAAAGCCTTTGGAAAAGAGCAAACCGGCACCGGACCGGGACAGTTTGTAAGGAAGGAGGCGGAGATTCATGCAGGAAGAAGTTGAAAATCGTACCGTCAATCTGGCAATCAGTACCACGAAACTGACCTTTCGCACCATCGTGAATGGCTATAATGCGTGGAAACGGCACCATCAGGCAAAGGTGGCTCAGAAAACAGCGCAGCTGCCGGTTGGAAAGCAGAGCATCAAGGAACTGATCGGTCAGAATCAGGGAGTCAGCAGTATCCCCATTGAGAAAACGGATTTGAAAGGCTTTGAACAGGTGGCGCGGAAATACGGTGTGGATTATGCCATTACGAAAGACCAAAATGTGATGCCACCCAAGTACACAGTATTCTTTAAGGCGAAGGATGCGGATGCACTGACTTCCGCTTTTGAGGAATTCACCAACCGCAAGCTGAAAGCAAAGGAAAAACCGAGTGTTTTGGAGCAGCTTAACAAGCTCAAAGAGCTGATTGCTGCAATTCTGCCGGATAAGGTTCGCCACAAAAGTCAGGAGCGTGATCTATGAGTAATAAGACCAAAAAGCTTCTGATCCTGAACCTGCCGTATCTGATTGCCGGTCTTGTATGTACCAATCTGGGAGAAGCGTGGAGAATTGCCGAGGGCGCAGACATGTCTGAGAAGCTCCTCGGCTTTCTTTCTGCCTTGGGTGCAGCCTTTTCCAATCCGATGCCAAGTCTGCATCCGATGGATTTGCTGATTGGTGTGTGCTGCGGAGCGGGTCTGCGGCTTGCTGTGTATCTGAAAGGCAAAAATGCCAAGAAATATCGCCATGGCATGGAGTACGGTTCTGCCCGCTGGGGAACGCAGAAAGACATCGAACCGTTTGAAGACCCGGTGTTTGCAAACAATGTGATTCTGACCCGGACGGAGCGGCTGATGATGGGCAATCGCCCGAAGAATCCGGCAAATGCCAGAAACAAAAATGTGCTTGTGGTCGGTGGTTCCGGCAGCGGTAAGACCCGATTTTGGCTCAAACCCAACCTTTTACAATGTCACAGTTCCTATGTGGTCACTGACCCGAAAGGCGATATCGTAATCGACTGCGGCCAAGCCCTTTTGAAGAATGGATACAGCATCCGGATCTTTAACACCATCAATTTCAGAAAGTCGATGCATTATAATCCCTTCGCGTATATTCACAGCGAAAAGGATATTTTGAAGCTGACCACAACGCTCATTGCCAACACCAAGGGAGACGGCAAGGCCGGTGACGAATTTTGGACGAAGGCAGAGACCTTGCTGTATTGTGCTTTGATTGGTTATATCCACTATGAGGCACCGCTGGAAGAGCAGAACTTTGCAACGCTGATTGAATTCCTGAATGCGATGGAAGTTCGCGAGGATGATGAAACCTTTCAGAATCCAGTGGATCAGATGTTTGAAGCTCTGAAAAAGAAGAAGCCGAACCACTTTGCTGTCCGCCAATATGCCAAGTTCAAGCTGGCCGCCGGCAAGACCTTAAAGTCGATTTTGGTGAGCTGCGGCGCACGTCTGGCTCCCTTCGATATTGAGGAAGTCCGTGATATTACCATGTACGATGAGCTATCGCTGGATACGGTGGGAGATAAGAAAACGGCCCTGTTCCTCATTATGAGCGATACAGACCCGACTTTTAACTTCCTGATTTCTATGATTTACACACAGCTGTTTAACCTGCTGTGCGAGAAAGCAGATGATGTTTACGGCGGCAGACTGCCGGTGCATGTGCGCTGCCTGATTGATGAGTGTGCGAACATTGGTCAGATTCCGAATCTGGAAAAGCTGGTAGCCACCATCCGATCAAGAGAAATCTCGGCATGTCTGGTGCTTCAGGCGCAGAGCCAGTTGAAGGCAATCTACAAGGACAATGCCGATACCATCATCGGCAATATGGATTCCCGTATTTTTCTTGGCGGTTCGGAGCCGACTACCTTAAAAGAGCTGAATCAGGCACTGGGGAAAGAAACGATTGATCTGTACAACACTTCCGATACCAGAGGCAACAGCCCATCTTACGGCACAAATTACCAAAAGGTCGGGCATGACCTGGCTTCGGTGGATGAACTGGCTGTGTTGGATGGCGGAAAGTGCATTTTGCAGCTGCGAGGTGTCAGACCGTTCAAGTCAGATAAATACGATCTGACCCAGCATTCGAACTACAAGCTCACTGCCGGTGCTGATAAGAAAAATACGTTCAGCATCGAGGCGTTTCTCGACCATCGGCTGAAGCTCAAGCCCGGTGATAAGTATGAAGTGGTTGATGCAGATCGTTCCAAGTAAGTTTGTTCCGACGACGAAGGTGTCATGGGTGCGCAGCTGACAACAGAATAAGAAGGGGCGGCGAGCTGCCGCTTCTTTACATAGCCAGGTTTCTGATTGGAATTGGAGACCTGGCTATATGTTTGCCCATTTGCAGGTGCACATGCAGATGGAAAATCACTATTCATCAGCCCACAAGGGCGCAGCGTACAAGGAGGTACACATTTATGGCATTTTTCAACAGCGCAGTAACCGTTCTTCAGACTCTCGTCATCGCACTGGGTGCCGGTCTCGGCATCTGGGGAGCCATCAACCTGCTGGAGGGCTACGGCAACGACAACCCTGGTGCAAAGTCTCAGGGCATGAAACAGCTCATGGCTGGCGGCGGCGTGGCACTGATCGGCACGACTCTGGTGCCGCTGCTTTCTGGACTTTTTGGTTAAACTACGGCATTCTGAAACTGAAAGGAAACAGAATTCGACATAATCCGAAAAAGTAAATGAAAATCAATAGGAGTTGCGGCTTATAATCGCAAAACATATTGATTTTTTTATGTGCTTGCGGTATTATGGAACCATGGAGGTGGTTCCTATGATAAACAGACCGCTCTACGTCGATAAGATTATGGCCTACACCGACACACCTTTTGTAAAAGTGTTGACGGGTGTTCGCCGCTGCGGAAAATCCACAGTCCTTAAAATGATCATGGAGAAGCTGCAACAGGAGCATGGCATTCCGTCTGAGCGGATTGTCAGTATGCGTTTCGATTCCATGGATTATGAGGATATGACAGCGAAGGATATGTTCAAAGCTGTCAAAGAAAAACTCGTTCCAACTGGGAGAACGTATCTCTTTCTGGATGAGGTTCAGGAAATTGAAGGCTGGGAGAAAGTAGTAAACTCCCTGGCAACGGATTATGATGTTGACCTTTATGTGACAGGCTCCAATTCCAGAATGATGTCTTCAGAAATAGCGACTTACCTGACCGGACGATATGTTTCCTTCCGTATCTATACGCTTTCTTTTCAGGAATATCTGGAATTCAAAAAGCAGTATACACAGGTGAAGGATATCCATGCTGAACTGGCAGATTATATCCGCTTGGGCGGCTTCCCTGCAACACACCTGCGAGAGTACTCACAGGATGAGATTTATACGATTGTCCGGGATATCTATAATTCCACGATTTTTTCGGATATCGTAAAGAGAAACCAGATTCGTAAGATCGACCAGCTGGAACGGGTGGTTCGGTACACATTTGCGAATGTGGGCAATTCATTCTCTGCAAAATCAATTTCGGATTATCTGAAATCAGAGCATCGTTCTATCGACAATGAAACGGTGTACAGCTATCTGGAAAAGCTGGAGAAAGCATATCTCCTTCATCGTTGTTCTCGATACGACCTGCGCGGAAAGGAGATTCTGAAAACGCAGGAGAAGTTTTATCTTGCCGATACGGCTTTGCGTTACAGCGTGCTGGGCTATACACCGGACAGCGTCGCTTCCAGTCTGGAAAATGTGGTGTATCTGGAGCTTTGCAGACGAGGATATACTGTGACGATTGGGAAAACGCCGGATGGTGAGGTCGATTTTGTGGCGCAGAAGCAAAATGACCGGTTGTATGTGCAGGTCACGCAGGAGATCAAATCCGAGAAGACAGAAAAGCGTGAGTATGAACGACTGCTGGAAATCAGGGATAACTATCCGAAGTATGTTTTGAGAACCGATGAATTTGCCGGAGGCAATTACCAAGGCATTAAGAGTATGCACATTGCAGATTTTCTATTGAGCACTGAATATTAACGATGAGGGCGGCGGTGAGCCGCCCTTTTTACATAGCCAGGTTTCTGATTGAAATTGGAGACCTGGCTATATGTTTGCCCATTTGCAGGTGCACATGCAGATGGAAAATCACTATTCATCAGCCCACAAGGGCGCAGCGTACAAGGAGGTACACATTTATGGCATTTTTCAACAGCGCAGTAACCGTTCTTCAGACTCTCGTCATCGCACTGGGTGCCGGTCTCGGCATCTGGGGAGCTATCAACCTGCTGGAAGGCTACGGCAACGACAACCCCGGTGCCAAGTCACAGGGCATGAAGCAGCTGATGGCTGGCGGCGGCGTGGCACTGATCGGCACGACTCTGGTGCCGCTGCTTTCCGGTCTGTTCGGTTAAGCAAAAGCTGTCGGAGCGAGGATTCCGACCGGGCGGCGAAAGCTGCCTGTTACATAGTCAGGTGCAGGCAACATCCGCAGCTGGCTATTTTCTGCGCTCTCCGGCAGGTGCACATGTTGGAAGTATGACGCAGAACCGCAGTTTAGAATCGCAGCGGCTGAGAGGCCGGACAAGTTACAGGAGGATAAATCTATGGCGTTTCTTACTACAACTGCATCGGCACTGTCTCTTTTCTCACAGCTGTTCATGCTTCTGTCCCGGATGGCGAAGCTGTTCGGCGTGTTTGCGTAAGGAAGGAGGCGGCTCATGCAGAGTATCCTTGAACAGATCACAGATTGGCTCAAGAGCATGATCATCAGCGGTATCATGGGAAATCTTTCAGGGATGTTCGATTCGGTCAACCAGCAGGTTGGACAGATCGCAGGCGATGTGGGAACCACACCGGCGAACTTTTCACCTGCGGTCTTTTCTATGATCCGCAACATCTCGGAATCCGTGATCCTGCCCATTGCCGGAATGGTGCTGACATTTATCGCCTGTTATGAGCTGATCCAGATGCTCATCGAGCATAACAATCTGGCAAATTTCGAGACATGGACATTTTTCAAATGGGTCTTTAAGACCTTTCTGGCAGTGACCCTGATCTCGAACACATTCAATATCACGATGGCTGTCTTTGATGTGGCGCAGCAAGTGATTTCCCGAAGCGGCGGTCTGATTTCCGGCAGTACGTCCGTCAGTGATGCGACCCTGACAGCAATGCAGGCCACACTGGAAGGCATGGACTTGGGGCCGCTGCTGGGACTGTATTTACAGACCTTTGTGGTTCAGGTCACGATGCTGGCATTGTCGGCTATCATCTTTGTCATCGTGTATGGCCGAATGGTGGAAATTTATCTCATGGTGAGCCTTGCACCGATTCCGTTCGCAACCTTTGGAAACCATGAGCAGAGCCACACCGGTCAAAACTATCTGCGTTCCCTGTTTGCACTGGGATTTCAGGGCTTTCTTATCATGATCTGTGTAGGTATCTATGCAGTTCTGATTCAGAACCTGTCCTTTTCGGATAACATCATCAGCAGCATCTGGGGCGTTATGGGCTATACGGTTTTGCTGGCATTTACCCTATTTAAGACGGGAAGCCTCGCGAAGTCCGTGTTTGCAGCGCACTAAGGAGAGGAGGAATGATTCATGGCATCTTATATTTCTGTGCCGCGAGACCTTTCAAAGGTCAAAACTAAGGTCTTTATGAACCTGACCAAACGGCAGATTCTCTGCTTCGGAGCCGGTGCGCTGATTGGCGTTCCGGTTTTCTTTTTGCTCAAATCCAGCGGAAATCTGAGCCTTGCTGCACTTGGCATGATGGCAGTGATGCTGCCGCTCTTCTTTCTTGCCATGTACGAGAAAGACGGTCAGCCGCTGGAAGTGGTGGCAAAGCATTTCTATGAGGCGAAGTTCAAGAGGCCGAAAACTCGGCCTTACAAAACGAAAAATTACTATGCACTGCTGGTTCAGCAGGCAGACGTGGAAATGGAGGTAAATCGCATTGTTCAAAATTCTCGAAAAGCTGACAGCGAAGAATAAAAAGCAGGATGACATCCGAATGCCGTCCCATCTGTCAGCCGCAGAGCAAAAACAGGTGCAGACGGTGATTGACCGTGCAAGGAGTGACAGCACGGTTCCGCACTCAGCTCAGGATAGCATTCCCTTTCAGCGGATGTTCCCGGATGGTATCTGCCGTGTGACGGACAACTACTACACCAAAACCATTCAGTTTCAGGACATCAATTACCAGCTGGCACAGCAGGAGGATCAGACGGCTATCTTTGAGGAATGGTGTAGCTTCCTGAACTTCTTTGATTCCAGCATCCGCTTTGAGCTTTCTTTTATGAATATGGCTACGGATGCCTCGAATTTTGAGAAGATGGTGCGTATCCCGTACCAGAAGGATCATTTCAATCCGGTGCGCACGGAGTACAGCACCATGCTGCGCCGCCAGCTTGCCCAGGGCAACAACGGCCTGACCAAGACGAAGTACCTGACGTTTGGCATTGAGGCGGAATCCATGAAACAGGCAAAGCCGAGGCTCATTCACATCGAAATCGACCTGATGAACAACTTCAAACGCTTGGGTGTCCGGGCAAAATTGCTGAACGGCAAGGAACGGCTTCATCTGATGCACGATATGTTCCACATGGGTGACCATGACCGATTCAATTTCGATTGGAAGTGGTTGCCGGAGAGCGGGCTGTCGGTAAAGGACTTTATTGCACCGACCGGTTTTGCCTTTCCGAAGAACCGTATTTTTCAGATGGGCGGGATGTATGGCTCCATGTCCTATCTCCAGATCACGGCTTCCGACCTGTCGGATCAGCTGCTGAAGGATTTTCTGGATATGGAATCCAGCCAGATCGTGACTATGCACATTCAGTCGGTAGACCAGAATAAAGCAATCAAATCCATCAAGTACACCATTACGGAGCTGGATCGTTCTAAGATTGAGGAACAGAAGAAAGCTGTCCGTTCCGGATACGATATGGACATCATTCCGTCAGATTTGGCAACTTACGGCAAGGACGCAAAGGCACTGCTGAAGGAATTGCAGAGCCAGAATGAGCGTATGTTCCTGCTGACCTTTCTGGTGATGAACACCGGCGAGACGGAGCAGGAGCTGGAAACCAATGTGTTTCAAGCTTCCAGTATCGCGCAGAAGTACAACTGCAACCTGCGCCGTCTGGACTTTCAGCAGGAGCAGGGGCTGATGAGCTGTCTGCCGCTGGCACAGAACCTGATTGAGATTCAGCGCAGCATGACTACCAGCAGCACGGCAATTTTCGTTCCGTTTACCACCCAGGAACTGTTTCAGACCGGGAAAGAGGCTCTGTACTATGGGCTGAATGCTCTGTCCAACAACCTGATTATGGTTGACCGGAAAAAGCTCAAAAACCCCAACGGGCTGATTCTGGGTACTCCCGGTTCCGGTAAATCCTTCTCTGCCAAGAGAGAAATCGCCAATGCTTTCCTGGTGACGGATGACGATGTAATTGTGTGCGATCCTGAAGCCGAGTACACGGCACTGGTGAAGAAATTTGAGGGGCAAGTCATTAAAATCAGCCCTTCCAGCGCGCAGTATATCAACCCGATGGACATCAATGCGAACTATTCGGAAGAGGATAATCCGATTGCCCTGAAAGCAGATTTCATCCTGTCCCTGTGTGAGCTGATCGTGGGCGGAAAAGAAGGCTTGCAGCCGGTAGAAAAGACGGTCATCGACCGATGTGTTCATCAGATTTACCAGACCTATTTTGAGAATCCGGTGCCGGAGAACATGCCAGTGTTGCAGGACTTGTACGAGGCACTGCTCCGGCAGGATGAAAAGGAAGCACACCATGTGGCAACGGCACTGGAAATCTATGTGACCGGTTCGCTGAACCTGTTTAACCACCGCACCAACGTAGATATCAATAACCGGCTGGTCTGCTATGACATCAAGGAGCTGGGCAAGCAGCTGAAAAAGATCGGTATGCTGGTGGTGCAGGATCAGGTCTGGGGGCGTGTAACCGCCAACCGCAATGCCGGTAAAGCCACCCGCTACTATATGGACGAGTTCCATCTGCTTTTGAAAGAAGAGCAGACAGCGGCTTACAGCGTGGAAATCTGGAAGCGATTCCGTAAATGGGGTGGTATTCCCACCGGCATCACCCAGAACGTAAAAGATCTGCTTTCTTCCCGCGAAGTGACGAACATTTTTGAGAACAGCGACTTCATTTATATGCTGAATCAGGCAGCCGGTGACCGTCAGATTCTGGCGGATCAGCTGAATATCAGCCCGCACCAGCTGTCCTATGTGACTCACTCCGGCGAAGGCGAAGGACTGCTGTTCTACGGAAATGTGATTTTGCCGTTCGTTGATCGTTTCCCGACCGATCTGGAACTGTACCGGATTATGACGACAAAATTAACCGAAGTTCAGGAAGCAAAGGAGGCGTAAGCAATGGCTGGCAAGAAAAATCCGAATCTCGGAGACAAGCTGCGGCAGGAGCGCGAGGGTGCGGAGAACACCCTTCGCGATTCCAGAAGCAAAACCGCAGATAGCAGTACGGGAGACGGCGGCAAGAAAAAAGCGGAACACCGAAGGCAGATTCGTCACGAGGCCGATCTTGCTAAGATGCGCAGTAAGAAGCTGAAATCGGAGCAGGAGGTAAAGGCAAAGAAGAATGCAGCGGCTTCCGGGAAAAAGGGCGGAAAGCCAAAGAAACCGGGAAATCTTGCGGCAGATGCACTTTCAGCCAAAGCACATCAGAGTGTGCGCAATGCCGACCAGGATAATAATTCTGGTGTGGAGGCAGCGCATTTTACCGAAGGTTCAGCGGAAGGTGCAGCCCGTGCCGGTTCCAGGTTCCAATATGGTCGAAAGCTGCGGCAGTACAAAAAGCTGGGGCGGTTGGAGAAAAAGGCAGATAAAGATGCCGTGGATTCTATCTTTGCGGAACGCATGAAGTCTGATCCGCAGGCTGGCTCGAATTTCTTTTCCAGATGGCGGCAGAAGCAGGCTATCAAAAAAGAGTATGCCGCTGCGAAGGCAGGTGCGGCCGCTGCGGAGAACGCAGCAGCTGGCACAGCCAAAGCTGCGCAGGGTACTGCCAGCATGACGGAAAAGGCATTTCAGTTTGTGCAGAGCCAATCGCATATCATCATCGGTATCGCAGCTGTGGGACTGCTTGTTTTGGTAATTGCCGGGTCGGTTTCGTCCTGCTCTGTCTTGATCAATGGCGGCGGCAATGTGGTGCTGGGGACTTCCTACACAGCGGAAGATGAAGATTTGAAAGGCGTGGAGACGGATTATACCAAGCTGGAAGATAAACTTCGCAAACAAATCGACCGCATTGAAACCGACCATCCGGGCTATGACGAGTATCGCTACAATCTGTCAGAGATCGGTCACAATCCCTACGAGCTTGCTTCTCTGTTGACCGTAGAATTTGAAAACTATACGAGAAGCCAGGTGCAGGCGCGGCTCCAGAGTATTTTTGAAGCGCAGTATGAGTTGAAGCTGGTGGAAAAGGTGGAAATCCGGACAAGGAAAGAAACCCGTGTGGGTTATAGTTACAATCCGATCACCGGAACCGGACACACCTACACCTATCAGGTGACGGTACAGTATGAGTATAAAATCCTCAATGTAACGCTGCTCAATCGAGGCGTGGACTATGTTGCCAGAAATTCCGGCCTTACAGATGACCAGCTGCAACGCTACGAAGTCACACTGGAGTGTCGGGGCAATCGGGATGACCTGTTTGCAGGCATTGCCTTTGCAACGCCGGATGGCGCAGGTTCCAGCGGAGAATATCAGGATTACGACATTCCGGGCGAAGCTCTGACGAATGAAAAATTCCGGAAGATGATTACAGAAGCTGAGAAATATCTCGGTTATCCCTATGTTTGGGGCGGCAGCTCGCCGAGTACCAGTTTTGACTGTTCCGGCTTTGTCAGCTGGGTCATCAACCACTGCGGAAATGGCTGGAATGTAGGCAGGCAGACGGCCAATGGTCTGATGGGAAAATGCGACATTATCCCGAAGAGTGAGGCAAAGCCCGGAGACCTGATCTTCTTCCAGAAAACCTACAACACAAGCGGAGCATCCCATGTGGGTATTTATGTCGGCAACGGGATGATGATCCACTGCGGCAACCCAATTTCCTATGCTTCCATTGAGACGAACTACTGGCGGCAGCACTATTACTGCATGGGAAGAATTCGATAAAAACAGGGCGTTTATTCGCCCGGAAAGGAAACGATATGAGCTTGAAACTGGAAAAGATTGCTGCGGAGCGGGAGAAAGCCCGCAGAAAACGCGATGAGTGGGAGGAGCGCAGAAAGGAATGGGACAGAAAGTACCACGAACAGGAAAACAGCGAAATCTGTGAAATGGTACATGCCCAGAGCCTGACCCCGGAACAGCTGGCCGTCATCATTCAGATGGCGCAGGCTGCGGTGCCCAACCCGGAAAATCTGAAACTGGATGAGAAAGAAACGGAGGATATGGAATGAAAAAGATGATAGCAATGCTGCTTGCCAGCGTGATGGCGGCAGGAACCTTTACGACTACTGCGTTTGCCTATACGGGTGATGATGCGCAGAAGAACACATCTGTCGGTACCGCTGCACAGGAAGCGGATGCAGCAGAAAGCGCAAATGCAGGGAAAACAGACAGTGATGGCAACATCGAAATCGACCCGGACATGCAGGTGCTGCCGGATGGCTATGAAGTCGCTACGGATGCGAATGGGAACCTGATCGTTACGGTGGGCGGCAAGGAATACAACATCGGCAGCGAGAAGTCCCAAAAGCAGATGGGTACAGTGGTGCCGGGTATCACCAGCCTGCATTTTCGTTCCGGTCCCGGCATGGATCAGGAGATTATCGGATATATGCATTCCGGCGATACAGTGGAGATTGTCGAAAAATGCGGTGACTGGTATAAGGTAAATTTCAACGGCAAAACTGGGTATGCACATGGAAAGTACCTGAATGTCACGGATTCCGCAAAAGATAGCAGCATGTTCAGTGAAGATGCTCTGAAGCTGTTTCTGGATCTGATGCAGAGCGGACTGTCATCCGAGGATGAGAAGAAATCCAGTGCAGCGTTGACTCCGGAAGGTAATATGACGCTGGTGGACGATATCGGTGAGGAAGAAGATAAATCCAGCCAGCAGTTCATCACACTGGTAACAAAGGCGGGCAACACCTTCTATTTGATTATCGACCGCGATAAGGACGGCAACCAGAATGTACATTTCCTGAACATGGTGGATGAGGCTGATCTGCTTGCGTTGATGGATGAAGAGGAAGCCGCCAAGTATCAGGAGAAGGAGCCGGAAGTCACGGAACCTGCGGAAACCGAAAAGCCGCAGGAGAGGGAGCCTGCACCGGAAGAGCAGAAAACAGAGAGCGAGCAGAAGAAAGCGTCTCCGCTTCCGATGATTATGCTGCTTCTGTTTGTGATTGGTGCAGCCGGTGTCGGCGGTTATCTCTATATCAAGATGAAAGGCGTAAAGCCTGCATCCAAGAAAAATCAGCCGGACCCGGATGCAGATTATCACGATGAGGATGAAGACGCGCTCCAGCTGCCGGAGGATGATGGTGACGAGGACGAAGAAGTGGATGTCAACGAGGATTACGAAGCAGAATCGGATGATGAACCTGTCTGATTAAGGCAGCGTTGACCGGTGGGGCGGCTGAAAAGCCGTCCCTTTTACATAGCCAAATGGTTTGTGAATGGAGTATTTTGAGCCATGAAGCTATGGAAACTGTAGGTGATATCTGATAAAATAGAGAGAGAACAGTGATACAAATCGGGATTTAAAGAGGAGGAATAATGCAATGAACTTCTTTGAAAATACTCGTAAGCCACAAGGCTTCGGTGGAAAATTGATGACGAAGATGATGAACATCGGTCACGCCAAGTTATCACAATGGGGATTCTCAAATATCTCAGTGAATCCGGACGCTGCGGTACTGGATGTTGGTTGCGGAGGCGGTGCAAATATTGTAGCCTGGTTGGGCAAATGCGGAAATGGACATGTGACAGGAATGGATTATTCGAAGGTCAGTGTGGCAGAATCTCAAAAACTGAACGCCGCCGCCATTAAACAAGGGAAATGTTGCGTGGTTCAAGGTGATGTATCTGCTATCCCTTTTCCTGATGCGGTTTTTGATTATGTTTCTGCTTTTGAGACAGTTTACTTTTGGCCGGGATTGAAAAAATGTTTTTTTGAGGTAAATCGAGTTCTGAAAAACGGAGGGACATTCCTGATTTGTAACGAATCTGATGGAACGAATGACGCAGATGAAAAATGGACAAAGTTGATTGATGGTATGAAGATTTACACATCTAATCAACTCATTGCTGCTTTGAAAGAAGCAGGTTTTACAGAGATAAAAACGTATTCAAATACAAAAAATCATTGGATAAGTATTGTTGCAACGAAATAGCCAATTTCCAGTTTTTGAGAAAGGATTCCATCAAATATGATCACATTAAGAGAAAGTGTCAGTATATCAGCGCCCTTTGAAAAGTTAGATGCCTGGGCAGACAACTTTGAAGAGGAATTTGTCAAATGGAGCCCACTGCACTTGGAATGCCAGCTGTTCGATAAAGGCATCAATAAAGGAGACAGGGTCAGGTTTTTTGAGATTGTTATGGGACTTGACTATGATGTCACCGGCACCATTATTGAATCCGAGCGAGATAAGGATCATTTCAAAATAAGCTTTGAAAGTGACAAAAAAACAGCGATTATTACTTTTGAAGGGCAAAGGACTCCGGAAGGATGCAGCTTCACGCACATAGAAAGTTTCGGAATGCAGGCGCCAATCATTGGCCCAATCATGAATTTCCTGATCTTCAAAGTTTTCTATAAAAAGAAATGTAACTGGGATTTGATCAGGGATGACATGAAGCTGGACAATATCTATCTCTCGAACATTCTATCCAAGGGAGAATATCCGGAAAGAATACCGACGAAAGACGTTAAGAAATATGCGCCGAAAGATTTGATGGAGAGAATGAGCAAATGAATTGCAAACAGCTCAGTATAGGTTAGGTAAGTTCATGCGAGTAGCAGAGATTGAAAAATCAGTAAGGAACCAAATGGAAAAGACACCTTTGCAACATTCAAATTCCAGTTTGTAGACCTAAAACAGAATACACTTCCTTACATAGCAGTCATGCGCTTCGGTGCCTGGCTGCTAATTTTTTTGCGAAAGGAGCAGTATCGAATGAAGCTTGTATTAGCGGAAAAGCCCTCGGTAGCCATGAGCCTCTCGAAAGTGATCGGAGCAAATCAGCGCGGGGATGGTTATATGGAGGGCAATGGCTACATTGTCAGCTGGTGTGTGGGGCATCTGGTGGAACTTTCCCAGCCGGAAGCCTATGATGAGAAGTATGCCAAGTGGAGGTATGATGACCTTCCGATTTTGCCGGAACATTGGCAGTATCAGGTGTCCACCAGTACGAAAAAGCAGTTTGGAATCCTGAAAAAGCTCATGCTGCGGAAGGATGTAGAGAGTCTGATCTGTGCAACCGATGCAGGCCGTGAGGGAGAACTGATTTTCCGACTGGTTTACCATCAGTGCGGCTGCAAAAAGCCGGTGGAACGACTTTGGATTTCCTCGATGGAGGACAGTGCTATCCGGGAAGGCTTTCAGAAGCTCAGACCGGGAACAAAATATGATGCCTTATATGAGGCGGCTTTATGCCGGGAGCGAGCCGACTGGATTGTCGGAATCAACGCAACCCGGCTTTTTTCATGCCTGTATGGGCAGACCCTGAATGTGGGGCGCGTGATGACACCAACGCTTGCGATGGTGGTTATGCGGGATGCAGCAATTCGGGCGTTCAAGCCGGAGCCGTTCTACTCGGCAGAATTGAAATTTCAGGATTTTCAAGCGGGCGGTGAGCGGATGAAAGAAAAAGCAGAAGCAGAAAAACTGGTGGCAGAGTGCTGTCAGGCGGGTAGTGCCATCATTACCAAGGTGGAGCAGAAAGAAAAATCAGAGAAGCCCCCAGCTCTCTTTGATCTGACATCGCTTCAGCGAGAAGCAAACCGGCAGCTGGGATTTACTGCCCAGCAGACCCTGGATTACACGCAGGCTCTGTACGAGAAGAAACTCGTGACTTATCCCCGTACCGACAGCCGGTATCTGACGGATGATATGGCACCGTTGGTGCCGGAACTTGTTTCTGTGATCCAGCAGAGCTTTCAGATTCAGCCGGATGTGCCGGCACCGGTGAATGCAGCGCCGGTCATCAATTCCAAGAAAGTCACCGATCACCATGCCATTATCCCTACAAAAACAGCGGCGGGTTATGACATTTCCTCTCTTCCCAGTGGAGAACAGGCGATTCTTACCATGTTGGCGGTGCGGCTGATTTGTGCGGTAGGAACCCCCTGCCGCTATGCAGAAACCATAGTAGAAGCCGAGTGTGCCAGTCAGAAGTTCTGCACGAAAGGCAAAACAGTCACGGATATGGGCTGGAGGCGATATGCAGGAAAGGCAGCTGAAGATGCTGAGAAGAATGCGGAGGCGGGTGATCTTCCGGAGCTTTCGGAAGGCATGACACTGGAACTTGCCGGTGTCGATCTGAAAGAGGGCAAGACCAGCCCACCCAAGAGGTTTACTGAAGATCTTCTGCTTTCAGCGATGGAGAGTGCCAGTTCGGATGAATTTCCGGCTGGTGTAGAGCGAAAAGGCATCGGCACACCAGCCACACGCGCTGCCATTATCGAAAAACTAGTACAGAAAGGCTTTATCGAGCGCAGGGGCGATAAGAAAACGAAATACCTTTGCTCTACGGACAAGGGAAATGCGCTGGTGACGGTGGTGCCGGAACAGATTCAGTCTCCTTCCATGACGGCAGACTGGGAGGAAAAACTGCTGAAAATAGAACACGGCGAGTATGACAGTGATGCCTTTATGGGAGAAATCAGCAGTATGGTCAGCGGACTTGTTAAAACTTACGAGGCTGTAAAAGGAGCCAATGTGCTGATGCAGCCGGAGCGGAAGGTCATTGGCTCCTGCCCCGCCTGCGGCAGCGATGTCTGCGAAACGGGAAAGGGATGGTTTTGCAGGGATAAGGGCTGTAAATTTGCGCTCTGGAAGGAAAACAGGTTCTTTCAGACCCTGGGAAAGCAGATGACGGAGGAACTGGCAAAGCAACTGGTAAATCAGGGAAAATCACGGCTTACCCATTGTTATTCCAAGAAGTCTGGACGTTACTATGACACAACTGTTCGTGTAGAGACCGGCGAGGACGGTGCAGCAGCATTTAAGCTGGAGTTTGGAGGTAAAAAATGAGCATGAAAATGATGAATGCAGCTTATCTGGTGGATAATGCTGCGCTGCTTTCCTTGCAGGAAAAGCAGGACGGCGTGGAATTCCATTGCTTTGATATGGACAGCAAGGTGCAGATTGCCGAGGGACACATTGGCTGGGATGTGTTGGATAAACAGCCGTTTTCTACGCTGGAAGAAAGCGCGAGGATGGCGGCACTCCAGCAGATTCTCCGGCTTGACGGTCTTGCCGTTGCGCCGGTAGCCCCGGAGATGCTGGAGCAGGTACGCGGCGGTAGAAAGGTTCTCTGGCAGATGAAAAAGGCTGATCCTGAGCTGGAGAATGCTAAAAATATCCGGTTTATCACCAGCAGCTACGAGGATCGGTTCAAAATTCCGGATGGCAGTGCGGTGGAGATTGAGTATCCGAATCGGAAATTTTCAGCCCGCTGCGAATATATGGACGAATATCATCTGCGCCTGGGGTATGATGTTCTGCACATCTGTCAATTGGCAGAAATGCTGGAACGCGGCGGTGGCACCTGCCGCCCGGAGCCGCTGATTACGGAAGAACGCTGTGCATGGGATTTGGGAAGCAAGGGCTTTCTTGCCATTCAGACCTGTGAGGACGGTTACGACTATACCTTATATCATAAGGACTTCACGGAAATTGACGGCGGACAGATCGACGACCCGGAAATCAGCATGAATGCAGCCAGAGACCAGATTCTTTCGGATTATGGGTTCGGTGGCCGCGCCATGACGCGAATTGACTATGATGAACTTTATGACCGTGCAGAGGATGCGGAAATCAGCAGACGGGAATCTGTGCTGGGTAAACTCTCGGATTTGTCTTCCAGAACGGATACGCCGGTGAAAGCTGCCAAGGCGAAGGAGGCGGAGCGATGAAATACAAGCTTACGAAGGCAGAGCAGGAAACCGTCATCAATTTTGATAATGAACTGGATACCGCCAGCATTTATACCCATGACAGCCGCCTGATTAAGAAGCTTCGGGAACTGCGAAAACAGTATCCGGAGCAGTTTATTTTGGAGCACCGGGAGCATGGGTCGGTCACGTATACAATTCCGAAACGCTGCGTCGGTATCCGACCGCCTTACAGTGAAAAGCGTCGGGAACAGCAGCGACAGGAAGCAAAGGAAAACGGCCTGCCGTTTATGGAGAAGGGAGAAATGGATGATGGCAAGAATTGAAAAATGGGATGAAGTGCATGGAAATCAGGCATCAGACGAAAAAATGATGGCATTTCTCGACAGTGCCACTGACCAGTATGCGATTTTGCAGCTTCGTCGCAGCGAAGAAACGGTATATGAACGCTTTTCTTCTATGCGCGAACTGGAACGGATGGGGCTGGAGCCGGATATTGACCATTATGAAGTGGTTTATACGGCTCCGCTTCTTCCCTACAAGGATCAGAATACGATGTTGGAGGAACTGTATGCGAAATTCAATGTTTCCCGCCCTGATGATTTTACTGGGCATAGTCTTTCTGTGTCTGACATCGTGGCTTTACGGCAGAATGGTGCTGTAAGCTGTCACTATGTGGATTCCATCGGCTTCCAGGAGCTGCCCGGATTTTTGAAACCGGAGAATTACCTGAAAGCCGCAGAAATGGCAATGGAAGATGATTACGGTATGATTGACGGCGTAATCAATAACGGAAAGAAGGAAGAAACGGTGGAGAAAGCATCGGTTCTGGATCAGCTGAAGGAAAAGCAGGAGGCGGTGCCGCCTGCATCGCCTCGCAGGTGCTGCGAAGAAAAGGAGTTATAAATGCGTTTTACCGATGACGAGTGGATGCTCATGATGCTTTACAGCCCTGGCACACGGACAGGTCTGATTGCAGAGCTTCAAAAGATGCAGAAAAGTCTGACGGGCAGGGACAGGAATCTGCGCAGGTGGACGGCCTCGCTGCTTGCGAAACTGGCAGAGATGACGGATGCAGAATATGAGGCACTGGATTTGTATCCGGACGAATAAAGGAGAGGAGGAAAAAGACAGATGATGACGAAAACGGCTTATTATATGCAGATGGCGCAGGAAGCTGCGGCACAGATCACTGGAAGCAAAGAGCAGTGGACAGCGTTTCTGACCACATCCGCACGGCTTTATAAGTATCCCTTTGCGGAACAGCTGATGATCTATAAGCAGAGGCCAGAAGCAACGGCCTGTGCAGAGTACGATCTCTGGAATGACCGGATGAATCGCTATGTGAAGCGCGGCTCCAAGGGCATTGCTCTTTTGGACATGCGCGGTGAGCAGCCGAAACTGCGGTATGTATTTGATGTGGCAGATACCGGAGAACGGAAGAATTCCCGCCCGGTACAGCTCTGGAAAATGAATGCGGAGCATGAGCAGCCGATCATTCGGGCACTGGATGCAGCATTTGATGTTCCTGCCGGTGCCGGGTCTCTGGAAAATCACATTATGGAAGCAGCAGAACGCCTTGCAAGGGATTACTGGGAGGAAAACCGCAGGCAGATCAGTGACATCGTTGCAGATTCTTATCTGGAAGGGTATGATGAACTCAACATCGGAGCTTCCTTTAAGAGAGCTGCCGCTGTCAGCATCGCATATTCCGTCTTTACCCGGACGGTGGGCAATGCAGATGACTATTTTGAACACGAGGATTTTCTGGACATCTTTGATTTTAATACGCAGGCTGCTGCCAATGTGCTGGGAACTGCGGTCAGTGAAATGTCCAGCCAGATATTCCGGGAAATTGAACGCACGATCCGAACCTATGAAAGAGACAAGCAGGCAGAAAGGAGCCAAAACTATGATGGAGCTGAATTACACGAAGAACGGCGATTACCTGATTCCGGACATCCAGTTGTCGGTGCAGGAACAGAAGCCCCTGGGCAAGTACGGGAGGATGCGCAGAGCGTTTCTGCAGGAGAACAACACGCTGCTGTACAATCACCTGATCCTGACCGAGAAGCTGTACCCGCACCTGTGGGAGATTCAGGAGACCGCGACCGCACGGATGGAGCAGATGATGGCGGAGCTTCTGAAAGCGAATCCGGCACCGGACAAGAAATTGAACCAGATGGCCTGGGTGCAGCACATGAACATGCTGAAAGCGCAGGCAGAGGAAGTTATTCTGACGGAACTTATCAACAGCTAAACTTTATGAACCTGTTTCAGTCCGAGGCAGAGCAGATTCAGAAAATTGATGCGGCGGCAGAAAATGCAGCCAGAGAAGCGGAGAGCGAAAAGCCCTCCGCTTTTGTCATTTCTGAGGATGAAATCGACCGGATGCTGCGGACAGGCTCTAATTTTGAGGGCGGTAAAATCCGTATTTATGCGCTGTATCAGCAGCAAGGAGAAGCGAAAGAACGAGCTGCATTCCTGAAAGCAGAATATGGTCTCGGTGGTCACAGCTATACCTTTATGGATGGCAGTCGTGGTTTTGCTGATTATGACGGGAAAGGCATTCTGCTTCGCAATTATGACCATGACCGGGAAGTGCGCCTCACGTGGGCGGCGGTGGATAAGCGGTTAGACCGGCTTGTGGAAAATGGTCAGTATCTGACTGCGCTGGAAATGGAAGAGTATCGGAAGCTGGAGCAGGAATACGGCGCGCCGCTTCCTATGCCGACTGCCGCCCATGTATTTCCGCCAACGCCGCCGGAACGCTACGATACCGGAAATGAGCATGTGGACAATATGCTGAATACGGCTGCGGATATCTATGCCCGGAGCGAGCTGGCGGCACCCCAGCGGTTTACCGTGATGGAGACAGACGATGGCTATGCGGTTTGGGATGATATTCAGGATGGCATTCATGTGGAGCCGGATGGTGTCAGCGAAGAGTTTACCAGCGAATGGGAGGCAGAGACCTACCGCCAGCAGCTAATTGAAAAAGTCCAGGAACGGGAAGCCAAAGACTGGCTCTATGTTGAGCAGAGCAAGCAGAATTTGCAGCAGGACATTCCATTCCCAGATGTGGAATCCGAAGAAGCACAGAAACTGGCTCAAGCAGAGACAGATCCTCTGGTGCTGGAAATGCAGGAACGCGCCAGAGAACTTGCCAGAGAATCTGGCTATGCACCGGATGAACGATTTGTAGTTACGATGACCGGCGATAATTTCCCGGATTCTAAGGATGCGTTTGCCATCTGGGATTATGTCAAAGAAGAGTATTACGGATATTCGGACGGAAAAGTGCAGACATTTGCCGATTATGTGAGCGCGTCAGAGGCGTTGCAGGAGATTCGCGGCAGGAACATGGAGGCTGAAAAAGAGCCTGCAACTGTGCAACCAGAACCCGCAGCTCCGGTGCAGCCGGATTATCGTGTCGGCGATACGTTGTATCTGGATGGAAAGGCATTTACGATTGAAAAAGTCGGGCTTTTCGATGTGGAGCTTCGAGACCCGGATTCCGTGTATCCGATCTTCCGCTCGGAAAGCAAGGAAAATCTGGCAAGACTTTTGGGGCATGAGGATAATATTCACCTGCACAATCTGGTGGTTGATCTGAATCCCGGAAAAGAAGCAGCGTTCCGGGCAGAGCATGAAGCAAAACATGCAGAAAACTACCGCATCAACAGCTTTCACCTCGGCGAAGGCAGTCCAAAGCAGAAATTCCGTGCCAACATGGATGCCATCTACACGCTGAAAACTTTGGAAAATCAGAATCGAGATGCGACACCGGAGGAACAGGAAACACTGGCCAATTATGTCGGCTGGGGCGGACTGGCAGATGCCTTTGATGCAGAGAAAACTGCCTGGGCAGGCGAATATAAGGAATTGAAGGCAGCTCTTACGGAAGAAGAATATGCCGCAGCCAGGGCTTCAACTCTGAATGCGCATTACACCAGCCCTACCGTGATCCGTGCAATCTATGAAGCATTGGATGGTATGGGATTTGAAAAGGGCAACATTCTGGAACCGTCGATGGGTGTCGGCAACTTCTTCGGTATGCTGCCGGATTCCATGCTTGGAAGCAGGTTGTATGGTGTGGAACTGGATTCCATCACCGGGCGCATTGCGCAGAAGCTGTATCCGCAGGCAGAAATCAAGGTAGCAGGCTTTGAAACTACCGACCGGCGCGATTTCTATGATTTGGCCGTGGGCAATGTGCCTTTTGGCAACTACCGTGTCAGCGATAAGCCCTATGATAAGCTCGGTTTTTCTATCCACAACTATTTCTTTGCCAAGGCACTGGATCAGGTTCGTCCCGGTGGTATCGTGGCCTTTGTTACCAGCCGCTATACGATGGATTCCAAGAATCCGGACGCACGAAAGTATCTGGCGCAGCGGGCAGAACTGCTGGGAGCCATTCGACTTCCTAACAACGCATTCCGTGCCAATGCCGGTACAGATGTAGTGTCGGATATTATTTTCCTGCAAAAGAGAGACCATCCCATTGATATCGAACCGGATTGGGTACATCTGGGGCTGACTTCGGAGGGAATCACCCTCAACAGTTATTTTGTTGATCACCCGGAAATGGTGCTGGGTGAGATTACAACGGAGAGTACCCAGTACGGCAAGGAAGAATGTACGGTCATTCCGATTCCGGATGCAGATCTGGGAGACCAGCTGCATGAGGCTGTGCAGCACATCGGCGGTCATTATGAAGCGCAGGAGCTGGCACCGGAGGAAGAGCTGTCCTTGCAGGGCGAAACCATTCCGGCAGACCCAAATGTAAAGAACTTCTCCTATGCGGTGGTAGATGGGGATGTTTACTTCCGTGAGAACAGCATCATGCGGAAAGCTGACCTTTCTGCGACAGCCACCGGCAGGATCAAGGGTATGGTGGAACTTCGTACCATTGTGCAGGAATTGATCGACTATCAGCTGAACGATTATCCGGAGGACGCGATTGCCCAGAAACAGCGGGAACTGAATGTGGTCTATGAGCGATTCGCCGATCAGTATGGACTTATCAATTCCCGTGCAAATGCACAGGCTTTTTCGGAAGATTCGTCTTATTATCTGCTTTGCTCTCTGGAAAACGTAGACGAAAACGGCAGGCTGGAATCCAAGGCGGATATGTTCACCAAACGGACGATTCGACCGGAACGGGCTGTTACCAGCGTAGATACTCCGGCTGAAGCTCTGGCAATCTCTATCGGAGAGCGCGGCGGAGTGGATTTGCCCTATATGTCGGAGCTTTTAGGAACGCCGGGAGAATATGAAAAAATCCAGCAGGAACTGCATGGTGTCATTTTCAAAGACCCGATGACGCAGGGCGGCGAGGAAAACGGTTGGGTAACAGCTGATGAATATCTGTCCGGCAATGTCCGGGAAAAGCTCCGAGTGGCAGAACTGGCTGCGGCCTCTGACCCTGCCTTTACGGTAAATACGGAATATCTGAGAAAGGCGCAGCCGAAAGACCTGGACGCTTCAGAGATTGATGTGCGCCTTGGTGCCACATGGGTCAATCGGGATTATATCCAGCAGTTCATGGAAGAAACCTTTGAACCGCCGTTTTATCTGCGCCGGAACATCGAGGTGAAATTCTCGCCCATGACGGCAGAGTGGCAGATCACCGGTAAGAGTACACCGAGCCGGAATGATGTCCATGCCTATATGACTTACGGCACCAGCAGAGCCAACGCCTACCGGATTCTGGAGGATACGCTGAATCTGCGGGACATCCGTATCTACGATACCGTGGAGGATGCAGACGGCAAGCAGAAGCGGGTTCTGAATAAAAAGGAGACCACCCTCGCCCAGCAGAAACAGCAGGCCATTAAGGATGCGTTCCAGAACTGGGTGTGGAAAGACCCTTATCGCCGTGCGGAACTTGTGGAAAAGTATAACGAGCTGTTCAACAGTACCCGTCCTCGTGAGTACGATGGTTCCCATATCCGCTTTGGCGGCATGAATCCGGAAATCCGGCTGCGGGAACATCAGCAGAATGCCATTGCTCATGTGCTGTACGGAGGCAATACTCTGCTGGCCCACGAGGTAGGTGCTGGCAAGACCTTCGAGATGGCAGCTTCTGCTATGGAGGCAAAACGGCTGGGACTGTGCCAGAAATCCATGTTTGTCGTTCCAAATCATTTGACCCTTCAGTGGGCAAACGAGTTCCTGCGCCTGTATCCGAGTGCAAAATTGCTGGTGGCAAGCAAAAAGGACTTTGAGACTGCCCGCAGAAAAAAGTTCTGCGCACGAATTGCTACTGGTGATTACGATGCAGTCATTATCGGGCATTCCCAGTTTGAGAAAATTCCGGTGTCCGCAGAACGGCAGGAGCGGATTTTGACTGCCCAGATTGATGAAATCGAAAACGCCATTGCTGAGATGAAATCCCAGAATGGCGAACGTTTTTCTATTAAACAGATGGAAAAGACCCGGAAAGGATTGGAGGCGAGATTAGAGAAACTCCGGGCAACCGACCGTAAGGACGATGTGATTACCTTTGAGCAGCTGGGCGTAGATCGACTGTTCGTAGACGAGGCACACGCGTTCAAGAACCTGTTCCTCTACACAAAAATGCGCAATGTCGCAGGCTTGTCCACTTCGGAAGCGCAGAAATCTTCGGATATGTTTATGAAGTGCCAGTATATGGACGAGTTGACAGGCGGGCGCGGCATCATTTTCGCGACCGGCACCCCGGTCAGCAACAGCATGACGGAGCTTTATACCATGATGCGGTATCTCCAGTACGGCACGTTGCAGCAGAAAGGGCTGACCCATTTCGACAGCTGGGCATCAACCTTTGGTGAGACCACCACGGCCATTGAACTGGCACCGGAAGGAACTGGATACCGGGCAAGAACAAGATTTGCAAAATTCTTCAACCTGCCGGAGCTGATGAACATGTTCAAGGAAGTGGCGGATATCAAGACATCCGATCAGCTGCATCTGCCGGTGCCGGAGGCAAAGTTTGAAACCGTGGTGGTGCAGCCATCGGAGCATCAGCAGGCGATGGTGGCGGAGCTTTCGGAACGGGCGGCGGCTGTGCATTCCGGCGTGGTAGACCCGTCGGTCGATAACATGCTGAAAATCACATCGGATGGCAGAAAGCTGGGGCTGGATCAGCGGCTGATGAATCTGCTTCTGCCGGATGATCCCAACAGCAAGCTCAACGCTTGTGTGCGGAATGTGCTTCGGATTTATGAGGAAGGACAGTCGGATAAGCTGACTCAGCTGCTGTTCTGCGACCTCAGCACACCGAAAAACGATGGAACCTTCAATGTCTATGAGGATATCCGCGCCAAACTCATCCAGTCAGGCGTGCCGGAAGAAGAAATCGCATTTATCCATGATGCGGATACCGAGGCAAAAAAGAAAGATTTGTTTGCCAAAGTCCGTACCGGGCAGGTGCGGGTGTTGTTAGGTTCGACACAGAAGATGGGTGCAGGCACGAACGTGCAGGACAGGCTGGTGGCTGTGCATCATCTGGATGTGGGCTGGCGGCCTGCGGACATGACCCAGCGAAATGGTCGTATTATCCGTCAGGGAAACCGAAACAAAGAAGTGCAGGTTTATCAGTATGTGACGGAAGGAACCTTTGATGCCTACCTCTATCAGACACTGGAAAATAAGCAGAAGTTCATCAGCCAGATCATGACCAGCAAATCTCCGGTGCGTTCCTGTGATGATGTGGATGAGCAGGCACTTTCTTATGCGGAGATCAAGGCACTTTGTGCAGGAGACCCGCAGATTAAGGAAAAAATGGACTTGGATGTAGATGTTGCAAGGCTAAAGGTGCTGAAGGCAGACCATCAGAGCCAGCAGTACCGATTGGAGGATAAGCTGATGAAATATTTCCCAGCGGAGATTGAGAAAACGCAGGGGTTTATCAAAGGATTTCAGTCGGATATTCGGACGGTGGCGGCACATCCGCTGCCGGAAGAGGGGTTCTGCGGCATGGAGGTGAATGGTACACACTTTACTGAAAAAGCCGAGGCCGGTGAAGCAATCCTCGCAATCTGCAAAGCCAATCAGAGTCTGGAGCCGGTGCCGCTTGGCAGCTATCGAGGTTTCAAGATGGAGCTGGCATTTGACAGCTTCCAGAAAGAGTATCAGGTACTGCTGAAAGGCGAGATGACCCACCGGGTACCCATCGGCACCAGTGCTGCGGGCAATATCCAGCGTCTGGACAATGCTCTTGCCGGGATTCCTGCAAGGCTGGAAAAGGCGGAACAGCAGCTGGACAGTCTTAGGAGCCAGCAGGAAGCGGCGCAGGCCGAGCTTGGAAAGCCGTTTCCCCAGGAGGCAGAACTGGCAGAAAAGAGTGCAAGACTGGCAGAACTGGACGCACTGCTGAATATGGATGACCGTGGAAAGGATGATCCTGACCGTGAGGAAACAACGGAAAAACCGTCTGTCCTGGCAGAACTGCGTGACCGTGCCGGTCGCATTCCGCCGATGGCACATCGAGATGAGGAGGTGGCACTATGAGTGTTCGAGAACACTGGATCAATGTCCGGGTAAACCCGGAAGAGCTGGCGAGGATTCGTGAAAAGCAGAAAGAATTAGGCATCCGCAATACCGGTGCCTATATGAGAAAGATGGCGATGGACGGGTACTGCGTAAATCTTGATTTGTCGGATGTGGCGCAGGTATCCACCCTTCTTCGCCGATGCAGCAACAACCTGAACCAGTACGCAAAACGCGCCAATGAATCCGGAAGCATCTATGCAGAGGATATCCGGGATTTGCAGAAGCGGCTGGATGAACTCTGGGAGATGCAGAAGCTGATCCTGAAGAGGCTTTCTGGTATTCGCTGACGGCGCAAATGTGCGGGATTTCTACAGCACATGGCACAGATGAAACTGTCTGTGCCGGTACATATTTTTTGGTCTACCTGTTGACATCGTGGTGTTTGGCAAGCGGGTACGGTAAAATGAAGATGAAAAGAAAAACGAAGGGGTGAAATCTATGAAGACCGTATGTTTTTTGTTGAAGCTGATGCTGAAAATCCTGTTGCTGCCGGTTGCGTTTCTGCTGCGATTTCTATGCTTTATCTGGAATCTGCTGATGCAGCTATCCCTGTGGGTACTTTCGCCGGTTATGCTGTTCGTTCTTGGCTGCGGCATCTATTCGGTGGTTCGGGCGAGCTGGACGGATGTGTTCCTGCTGACCGTGATTGAGATGGGATTGTTTGCAGTTGCGGTTGGTGCGGGCGGCATCATGGAACTGATGGAGCGGCTGTGCGAGTGTGTAGAGGATGTTTTGACAATTTGAGGAGGGATTCGATGGATATTCAGTTTATGAAAGATTATTATGATTTACGGTACGAGGAAACAGATGGAGAGAATCATTTTGTGGAAGAGACAGCTTATCAGGAAAAACAGTCTGAGCAATCGAAGATGGAAGACCAGCTGATGGAAATGGTGGGAGGCAGCGAATCTAATGTGTGGAAGCTGTACGAAAGCATGATGTGCGTCTATTTCGATATGGAAGAAATCATCAAGCAGGCCGTTTATTTGCAGGGAGCTTATGACCGGGAACGGATGTTAAAATGAGAATAGTAGATTGGTAAGAGCTGCCTTCGGGTAGCTCTTTTTAGATGGAGGAATATGAAAATGGCGGCTACAAGACTAATTGCGCTGCATATCAATAAAGGAAAGACGGTAGCGCAGTGTCTGGCTGACCGTACTGATTATTCTGAGAATGCAGCAAAGACGGAAGATGGAAAATACATTAGTGCGTATGCCTGTGATGCAAAGACCTGCGATGAAGAATTTCTGCTTTCCAAACGGCAGTATGAGCATATCACTGGTAGAACCCAGGTGCATGATGTGATTGCATATCAGATTCGGCAATCCTTTAAGCCCGGAGAGATCACGCCGGAGGAGGCGAACAAGGTTGGGTATGAGACGGCCATGCGATTCACCAAGGGGAAACACGCATTTATCGTGGCTACCCATGTTGATCGTGCGCACATTCATAATCACATTATTTTTAATTCGACTACATTAGACTGCACCAGAAAATTCCGAGATTTTCGCTTATCCGGTCTTGCACTGGCAAGGCTCAGTGATATCGTCTGCCTGGAACACCGGTTGTCGGTCATTATCCGGAAACCCTATGGGGAGCGGCAGAAGAGAACGGAATACCCGGAGAAAAAATCACAGCGGGATGAAATCTGCGAGGCCATTGATGCGGCATTGGAAAGAAAACCGAAAGACTTCCGGGAACTAATTGGAATTTTGCAGGAGGCAGGGTACGAGTATAAAGATGGAAAACAGCCTGCCCTGCGGGGAAAAGGTCATGCAAGATTTGCTCGTTTCCGCTCTCTTGGCAAAGGATATTCGATTGAAGAACTCTGCGAAGTGATTGCCGGGAATGCGGTTCATAAAAGCAAATTTGCAGAGAAAACCCGCACAAGCGCACGGTCGGCACAAGTGCATCAGAGGACGGAGCTGTCGTTCCTGATTGATGTCCGTGCCAAAATGAAGGCGGGCAAAGGCGCAGGATATGCGCGTTGGGCGAAAGTCTTTAATCTGAAGCAGATGGCAAAAGCTATGATGTTCATGGAAGAGCATGGAATCAAGAGCTATGCAGATCTAAAGGAAAAGGCAGATGAAATTTCTGAAAAATGCGATGCACTGCTGGAATCTGTAAAGGCAGATGAGGCACGTATGTCGGAAGTGTCGGTGCTGCGGAAGCATCTAATCAATTATGCTAAGACAAAAGATGTTTTTGCCGCGTATAAAGCATCCGGCTACAATCGGGAATTCTATGAAGCCCATCGGGATATGTTGGCCTTGCGCAGCGCAGCAAAAAAGGCGTTTGATGCTTATAAGAAAGAGAACGGCTCTGACAAAAAGCTCCCGCGCATCAGCGAGCTGAACGCAGAGTATGCGATGCTTCTGGAACGAAAGAAAAGCTCTTATGCAGAGTACCGCAAAACAAAATCAGAAATGCAGGATTGGCTTGTGGCGCAGAAGATTGTGCAGGAAATTCTGAAAGAGGACGAACAGAAGAAAGAGCAGCTGCATGAGCAGGAAGTGCGGCAGGAAGAAGAAAATAGACAAAGCAGTCGATGATGGATTGTCCGGTGCAGTGTGGGCGTAATGCTCATGCTGCACCGGGCTTTTTTCTTTGGCAGGAACTGCCGTTAAAGCATCCGGAACGGATGCGCAGCCCGATGCCGCAGGCAGCGTTCTATGGGGATTGGGGAGTTCCCCCAACAAGCAGAAAATCGCTTTCGTGTCACGAAAGCCCTGCTTGCAGAAGAGTTTGACTCATTGACCAAACGCCTAATTGATGCTAAAATAAAGGAAAAAATCGCAGGAGGGTTGCTTAATGAGCTTGGGGGAAGCAATTAGAATTACACGGCAAAAATCCTTTTATACGCAGGAGGAATTTGCTCAGAAGTTAAATGTTGCGCTGTCTACGGTCAACCGTTGGGAATTGAACAAAGCAAAACCCAGCGTGAAAGCTATGAGAGCAATCAAGTCTTTCTGCGAAGAAAATAATCAACCGTATGAATTCATTGAAGAACAGTGGGTTGGCTATATAGGGGGCGAATAATATGTCAGGTCGAAGAACTCAGTGGAATGAAGCAACAAGGGTGCAAATGCCAGCGCTTGTCCACTTGACACGAATTGGCTTCACATACTTTGGGAAAATTACCGAAGATAAGGCTGGCACTGTTTACGACCCGGATACAAATATCCTCATAGAAGTTTTTAAGTCTCAATTTGCAAAGCTCAATCCGGAACGAGCCGGAGAAGCGGAAGCTATGCTCAGAATAATCCGACAAGAGCTTGATAACGATGATATTGGAGAAAGTTTTTATAAGCGGCTTAAGGCTGTTTCTCCAGTAAGGCTAATTGATTTTGAACATCCGGAAAACAATACATTTCATTGCTCGGCGGAGTTTACCTGCAAGCGTGATGAGGATGAATTTCGACCGGATATAACGCTGTTTGTGAATGGGCTTCCTCTTGTGTTTATCGAAGTGAAAAAGCCCAATAATATCGGTGGTATGGTTGCCGAAGCTGAGCGCATGAATAAACTGCGGTTTCCCAATAAGAAATTTCGCAGGTTTATAAATATTACGCAGTTGATGATCTTCTCAAACAACATGGAGTACGATGCTATGGGGGGTATCGTACCTATTCAAGGTGTCTTTTATTGCACTGGTTCAAAGAAAGGATCTCCTTTTAATTGCTTCAGAGAAGAAAATCCGCTGAATCTCGATGTAGCACCGTATAACAGAGACTTTCCATATAAGGATATTGACCCTGAAGTTGAGAGGCAGATTCTTTCTGATTTCAACAATCAGGTCATTCATACAAGCCTTGAATATCAAACCAACTTACAGACAACGACTCCGACAAACCGTGTGCTCACATCAATGTGCAGCCCGGATAGACTACTTTTCCTGCTTAAATATGGAATCACCTACTACCACAAGACGAAGGAGCTTGATGACGGTACAATCGAGCAAATAGACCAGAAGCACATTATGCGATATCAGCAGTTTTTTGCTGCAATGATTGTTCGGGAGCGTATCTCTGAAGGTACAACTTCTGGCATTATTTGGCATACTCAAGGAAGCGGCAAGACGGCTCTGTCTTTCCATCTTTCCTATGTGCTTACAGACTATTTTGCAAGCATTAACAAGGTAACGAAGTTTTACTTTATAGTTGACCGTCTTGACCTTATGAAGCAGTCCAAGGAGGAGTTCGCAGCAAGAGGACTGGTTGTTAAAACCGCAAGCTCCAGAGCTGAGTTAATGGAGCAATTTCGGACAAATCAATCCCAGGAAGGAACAACCGGAGAGCCTGAAATTACCGTTGTTAACATTCAGCGATTTGAGGAACGGCAGGATAAGGTTGTACTTCCATCTTATGCGACTAACCTGCAACGGGTTTTTATTATTGATGAGGCACATCGTGGATATAAACCGGAAGGTTCTTTCCTCGCCAATTTGTTCGATGCAGACCCTAATTCCATAAAGATTGCATTGACAGGAACGCCACTCTTGAAAAGTGAACGCGAGTCGTGGCGTGTTTTCGGCAACTATCTGCACACATATTATTACGATAAGTCTGTCCAAGATGGTTATACATTAAAAATTATTCGAGAGGATATCGAAACCTCCTACAAAGAGAAGCTGGAAGAAATCTACCATTCCCTTGAGAATCTGGTACAAAAGAAGGATGTTAAAAAGGATGATATTATTGAGCATCCGAACTATGTAAAAGAACTTCTCCGGTATATCATCACTGACCTGAAGCGTTTCCGGATTATTCGAGGAGATGATACATTAGGCGGCATGGTCATTTGCGAGACAAGTGAACAGGCTCGCAGATTGTTTGCGTATTTTGACGAGATTCAAAATGAACTGAATGCCGATTGAACAGTTACAACATTTGCTCGGGCATCAGCGCATTGACACGACAATGCATTATGCAATGGTAAAACAGAGCAATGTCAAACTGGCTCACAAAAAGTTCATTGGATAGAGAGGTAAGCATGAAAATCAAGGATATAGGGAATGTGGTTACCGGAAAAACTCCACAAACTGCTCATGCAGAATTCTATGGTGGTGACTACATGTTTATAACACCAACGGAGTTACATGGAGGATATAAAATTTCTTCATCTGAAAAAACACTTACAGAGGCGGGCTTGGAATCTATCAAAACTAATTCTATTGATGGAATAAGTGTGTTAGTAGGCTGCATTGGTTGGGATATGGGCAATGTTGCCATGTGCTTTGAAAAGTGTGCAACTAACCAACAGATCAACAGCATAACCCAAATATCAGAAGACTATAGTCCTTATTTTCTCTACTACTGGTTAAGCACAAAAAAGGAATATCTCTTTTCAATTTCCTCCGTAACCAGAACACCAATTTTGAGCAAAGGCGTTTTTGAGGAGATTGAGATACCGAGTATTTCACGTTCAGAGCAGGATAAGATTGCAAAAGTGCTTTCAGTTCTTGACAAGAAAATCAAATTGAACTCCGAGGTAAATGATAATTTAGCGCAACAGCTCCGTCTGTTGTATGACTACTGGTTCACGCAATTTGACTTTCCAGACGAGAGCGGCAAGCCGTATCGCTCGTCAGGCGGACAAATGGTGTGGAGCGATGATGCAAAAAAAGAGATACCTGCTAATTGGAACAGCGCAAAAATGTCAGATGCAATCGAAGGTATTCGTACAGGCTTAAACCCTCGGGATAATTTTAAGCTGGGCAGTGGTACGATCAAATACATCACTGTCAAAAATCTCCGCTCTGATGGTATTCTGGACTTTTCAGGGTGTGATACCATTGATGAAACTGCACGAGTGATAGTACATCGCCGTTCTGATATATGTACTGGAGATATTTTGTTTGCAAGCATTGCTCCATTAGGTCGTTGCCATCTTGTTCAGGAACTTCCGCAAGATTGGGATATTAACGAATCTGTCTTCTCCATTCGCTGTAATAAAGCAACTGTCACGTCGGAATACCTTTACATGCACCTGCAGAGCGAAACTTTTGTCAAGGAATCGACTGCATGCTCAACCGGTAGCGTTTTCAAGGGTATTCGAATCAACACTCTATTGGATAGCAGGATGCTCTTACCTCCTATGCAGGTTGTAGAGAAGTTCAGTCAGCGGACGAAGCCCCTTTTTTCGCTGCAATACAAGCTGAATAAAGAGATACAAGCCTTAACTCAGCTAAGAGATTGGCTTCTGCCGATGCTGATGAATGGACAAGCCACCATCAGCGACTAAGCCGCTAAATTATCATTTACAGGAGAGAACGATTACGGATAAGTATACTGGCCTATAAGGAATGGTATGAGGATTGAATGATTTTATCTTAAATCAAAGGATGGGGTGGTTGCTGAGTGTATAGAAAATGGACAAAGAATGATATAGAAGCATCCAAAGCGCGTTTTCGTAGGCTTTATGCACAATCGCCGATCGAGTACCGCTTTCTCTGTGGTCACGATATTCAGAGCGAAGATGACGAGGATGCATTGGATTACTACATGATTGGAGTATGGCTGGTTCAACATAGGAAATATTCTGACTGGTCGAAAGAGAAATCGTTTGATTTGGCGGAAATTCTTGAATTTATGCGAGTGTACAGGATAAGAATTCCACGATATATCAAGCGTACAAGATTCTATCGTAAAAAATTAACTTGAAAGATGACACGACAGGAATTATTTACATGGATACGCCAGCAGTACGGCACAGAGCCGGAATACCCCTGGCATGACTGGAATGCGGTGCTGCGGCACAACGACAATAACAAATGGTATGGTGTAGTTCTGGAAGTATCTGCTGATAAGTTGGGACTGCCGGAAGCAGGCATCATTGATGTCCTTAATGTGAAAAGTGATCCGCTGCTGATCGGCTCTCTTCGTGGGCAAGACGGCTATTTTCCAGCCTATCACATGAATAAGGAAAAATGGCTTAGTATTCAGCTTGGCAAACCAGAACTGGATGATGCCATCAAAGACCTGCTTTCTTTGAGCTATGAGCTAACAGCACCGAAGAAGCGCAACCCAAAGTCATCAGCAAAAAATCCGGGAGATTCCGCAAATGGCAAAGAAAAAGAAATTGACAAAGGCTGAACGAAAGGAAGCGCGCCTCCGCAAAGGCAAGCAGTGGCTGCTCACCTATACCGGCTCACCGAAAAAGATGAACAAGCATTATCGGGAACGCTTTCATGTGGATGCTGTGACTGCCGCTAAAGATTGGCAGGAGCTGGGTGTCAATTATACACAGGAGCAGCTTGACCAGATTAAACAGGCTGAAGAACAGCGGCTTCGGCAGCGGAGAATGGAGCGGGAAGCGAAAGAGATGGAACGGCTGGCAGAACTGTATGAGGACTGCGATGATCGTTTTGCCTTTATCGCCGGATATACAGATGGCGGTGCACCGTTCGGTGTGATGTGGGAAGAAGTCGGCATTGATCCGGGACTGCCGTTTGAGGAAAAAGTGAAGCTCTATCACATGCAGATGTTAGGCTGATAATTGTGCAGACGGCATCTGCACAATTTGCAACAAAAAAGAGGAGCCGGTCAAGGCTCCTCGAAGATACGTTATTTCAAAAAGTTGCTTTTATGTTCCAGTGCGTGCAGATTATATCCAAGTGTGGCCAGGTGTGCTACCTTCAGCGCAACCAGATTGTAGAATATCAATAGATGTGTTTCTGTTGGGCTTTTCTGTTGGGCTTGAGAAAGTCTTGAGATTTATGAGATAAAATGACACCTCTATAGAGAGGAGGCGAGCACCATGCAGGAAAGGCTGCTGATCGTGGATGACGAAACAGGCGTGGTGGAACTGCTGAAAAGCTATTTTGAAATGAGCGGCTATACGGTCTATACCGCTTGCAGCGGAAAGGATGCGCTGAAACAGGCTGGCTGCCAGCCCGATCTGGTGCTGCTGGACATCAACATGCCGGATATGGATGGGCTGACCGTCTGCGAAACGCTGCGGCAATACATCAACTGCCCTGTGCTGTTCCTGACCGCCCGCGTGGAGACGGCGGACAAAATTCGGGGCTTTCAGGCCGGAGCGGATGATTATATTGTAAAGCCCTTCGACATGGACGAGTTGGGGGCGAGAGTCGCCGCCCACCTGCGGCGGGAGAACCGCAGGCAGGAACGGTCGGTACTTCGCTTTTTCGCCGACATGGTGATCGATTATTCCCGGAGGGAGGTCACGATCCGCGGCGAAATGATCCCGCTGTCCCGCAAGGAATTTGATATTGTGGAGCTGCTGTCCGTCAACGCCGGACAGGTTTTTGACCGGGAACGAATCTATGAGCGGGTGTGGGGCTATGACGGCGACGGCAGCAGCGACACCGTCATGGAGCACATCCGCAAGATACGCGCCAAATTTGCTTGCGCGTCGCTGCACAGCTATATTGAAACAGTCTGGGGGGTGGGCTACAAGTGGAACGGCTGAGGAATATGAGCCTGAAAAGAGCGCTGTTTACGCTGGCACTGGGAAACTTGCTGGCGGCTCTCGTTCTGTCCGTCCTGACCTTCTGGGGATGTATGCGGCTGCGGGATACACTGACACCCTCTGGCACGCAGATCATCGTCGGTGCAGAATGCGCGGCAGAGACCGTGCTGCCGGAGCCGGAAACCGCTGCAACCGCCACCGGAAATCTACTGACGGTGCTGCAATTTCTGCTGCCCATGCTGTTCTTTGTGGCGGCACTGCTGCTGACCGCCGTGCTGTTCTACCGATGGAAGCTGAAAGCGCCGCTTGCCGTATTGTCGGACGGTGCAAGCCGCATCATGGAAAATGATCTGGATTTCACCGTCGCTGCTGTCTCCAACGATGAACTGGGGCGGCTCTGCGCCGCCTTTGAGACCATGCGGCAGTCGCTGTTGGAAAACAACCGCCTGCTTTGGCGGCAGACAGAGGAGCGCAAACGGCTGAACGCCGCTTTTTCACACGACCTGCGTAATCCGGTGACCGTACTGAAAGGTTCGGCTAAGCTGGCACGGCGGTGCGCGGAGGCGGGAAATACTGCACAGCTCGAAGAAAACCTCGACCGCATCGACACCTACGCCGACCGCATCGAGCACTATGTGGAGACAATGAGCACCGTACAGCGGCTGGAGCAGTTGGAGCCGAAGCCTAAAGATGTTAATACCGCCGCGTTGAGCGGAGAATTGCAGAAAGTACTCTCTTTCGCAGCGGACGAGGGAGAAAAGCAGCTGATTTTCCACAGCCTGACAGCGCCTCCGGCCGCAATACTGTTGGACAAAGAGCTGCTGTTTCAAATAGCGGAAAATTTGACAGCCAACGCCCTGCGGTTTGCCAGAGAGACGGTCACAGTCACGCTTTGCGTTACGGGCGGCCAACTGACGCTTACCGTTGCAGACGATGGCGGCGGCTTCCCGCCAGACCTGCTGAACGGCGGTGTACAGCCCTTTCACAAGGGCATGGAGGAGGTCGGCCACTTTGGCATGGGACTGTATATCTGCGACCTGCTCTGCCGCAAACACGGCGGCTCTCTGACGCTAAGGAATGATCATGGTGCGGTAGCCTGCGCCTCTCTGAAAATTTCATAACACTTGAGCGTTTTTTGAGAAATGACTGCTACACTCTCCCTATCAAAGCGATAAGGAGAGTGTTTTTTATGGACATTCAGGTCAACGACATTTCAAAAATCTACGGTGCGGGGGAAAGCAGGGTCACGGCGCTGCACCACGCCAGTATGCGGATTCATCCCGGCGACTTCATCTCCATCATGGGGCCGTCCGGCAGCGGGAAAAGTACGCTGCTACATATCATCAGCGGGCTGGACACGCCGACCTCCGGCCAGGTGCTGTACGGAGACGCCGACATTCACCACGGCTCGGATCGGGAGCTGTCTGCCTTCCGCCGCAGGAAGATCGGATTTATCTTCCAGCATTTCAACCTTCTGCCGGTGCTGACGGCGCAGGAGAATATCACCATGCCGCTGCTGCTGGATGGGCGGCAGCCGGACGAAGCGTATTTGCAGGAGATCGTAGCGTTTCTTGGCATCGACAAACGGCTCACGCATTTGCCCTATGAGCTGTCCGGTGGCCAGCAGCAGCGGGTGGCCATCGCCCGTGCTTTGATCACGAAGCCGGACATCATCTTTGCCGACGAGCCCACCGGGAATCTGGACGGCAAAAGCGGCGGTGAGGTAATGCGAATGCTCTGCGATCTGCGCCGACAGATGAACAAAACGCTGGTCATCATCACCCACGATCCCCGCATTGCGGAAATGGCCGAGCGCCGGTTTACCATCGTGGACGGCACGCTTTCGGAGGTGACGGGAAAATGAAAAGCTATCTGTCCCTTGCGTGGAAGGAACTGAAAGCCCAGAGAGTCACGGCCATTCTGATTTTAATTGCCGTGATCCTGTCCAGCCTGATGACCACCGTCATCGGTCAGTCCATCGGCATTTTGCAGGCCATGCGGGTGCAGCAGGCGGAGCGCCTGAACGGCAGCCGCTATGCCACCTTTCACCAACTGACGCAGCAGCAGGCACAGGCGCTGCACGACGATCCGCGGCTTACAGATGTGGGCGATGTGCTCTATCTCGGCAGCACGGGGCTTGGCAGCAGCAGTCTGAAACTCTCCCTGCGGGAATACCACGACAATGCGCTTGCCATGTACCCATCTATCGGAAAGATCAAGGAGGGCCGTCTGCCGGAGACGGCAAATGAAGTGGCCCTGCCGGAGGACGCCCTGCAATATCTGGATAAAAATGCCGCCGTGGACGATACCATCCGCCTGACTCTGACCGTCTCCAGCATGGACGGCTTGTTGCCGGAAGTCGAATACACCGCCGATTTTACGCTGACCGGTATTCTGGAGAGCAGCTATCTCGGCTATTCCACCGGAACCATACAGGGTATTGTTGGCGAGGGTACAGCCGAAGCACTGCTGCCGGAGGAATACCGGTTGATTTCTACAGACTTCAAGACACAGAGCAGGCAGGACTTCCAGCGTATCGTCCTTGATCTGGCAAAGACCTTGCAGGTGGATGCGGCGTTCATCCAGTACAATCCGGTGCTGCTGAAAGCGCTGGGTATCGCCTACGATGCGGATGAGGACAGCGATACCGGCTCCGGCTTTCCATTTATGGCAGCGGCCTGCGTCATTGTTGGCGTGCTTGTCCTGCTGGCAGCCGGACTTGTCATCTACAACATCCTGAAGATCTCCATCGCCAAGCGGGTGCGGGAGTACGGCACACTCCGCGCCATCGGCGCACAGCGTGGGCAGGTCTACCGGCTGGTGTCCGTGCAGCTGCTGCTCCTATGCGGCATCGGTATCCCTGTCGGACTGCTGCTGGGCGTTCTGTCTGCCAAAGGCGTGTTGATCGCCGCCACAGGTGCACTGAATCCAGATATTTTCATGGCAAACAGCGCGCAAGAACTGAATTCCGCCATCAGCGGCGCGGCGGAGGTAAAGCCGATCATGCTTCTCATTAGTGTCGCTGTAACACTGGCGTTTGCCATGCTGGCCGCGTTCCCGGCGGCGCGGTACGCCGCCCGCGTTTCGCCCACCGTTGCCATGTCCTGGCAGATGGCAAAAATCAAACGACGCGTCAGAAAGTCCCGTACCATCCGTCATTTCGAGGCGTGGTATGCCCGGCTCAACCTAAAACGCGGGCGCGGCAGAACGGTCATTACCATCCTGTCATTGGTGATGAGCATCACGGTATTTGTCGCCCTGCAAAGCTTCACAGGTCTTCTGGATGCCAGCAGCGCAGTACAGGATATGTACACCGGCGATTATGCACTGACCAACGAGGATGCGGGCATTTCGGCGGAGGGCGTGGAAAAGCTGCGGGCAAACGATGCCGTAGCGCAGCTCTCCACCACGCGGCTGTCCGTGTTCATGCCCGACCAGACGTTGCCGTTCGATACGAACCTCTCCTTGCAGGGTAATGAGACCTTGCAGCTGGCCAGCGTAGACGAGGCACAGCTTTCCCGCTTTGCGCCCACACTTTCCGCCCAAGACAAGCAGGCGCTGCTGGACGGGACGGGCTGCCTTGTTAAAAATCCCATCGTCCTCTCCTACGGCGGAGAAACTGTCCAGCAAACAAGCCTCGCCGTCGGCGATGTCGTAAGACTGGGCGGTAAGGAGCTTCGCGTAACCGCTCTGTTGGACAGCCCTGTTACCATCGGCAGCAGCGGCTTTACCAATGGTGTGCAGATCATTGTCAGCGACGCGCTGTATTGTGCGCTGACGGGCAGCGACCACTATGCGGAGGTCTGCCCCACGCTGAAAAAGGATGCAGACACCGCCGCCTTTGAAACATGGCTGGACGGCTGGTGCGGAGAAAATCCCGGTACACAGTGGCTTTCCTATCGCCAAAGCAGTCAGGAAATGGCGGAGAGCTTCGCCCAAATCAAAATGCTCTGCTGGGTGCTGATCGCGCTGATCGGTGTGATCGGTGTTCTGAATATCATCAACACCGTTTATAGCAATATCCACACCCGCATCGGCGAGATCGGGATGCAACGCGCCATCGGCATGAGCGCCGCCAGTCTGTACAAAACCTTCCTGTGGGAGGGCGCATATTACGGCATTTTCGCGTCGGTGGTCGGTGCGGTGCTGGGCTATGTCTGCTGCATCTTCGTCGGCGCGGCGCAGACAGACACCTTGCAGATGGTGGCAGTCCCCGTTGCAGCCATTCTGGAGGCTGCTGCCGTCTCGGTGGCCGCGTGCCTCGCTGCCACGGCTATCCCACTGCGCACCATTTCCAGAATGAGCATTGTGGACTCTATTGAAACAGGAGAATAACATACCGCTTGACAAATCACGTCCCGCAAGATATAATAACACAGCGTTATACATAACGCTGTGTTATTATACAAGGATGGTGCTTATGCCGGCGGTCAGAAAAGTTTCAAAGGAACAGATCATCGACGCTGCGGTGGAGGTATTGCGTGACGACGGCTTTTCTGCCATCAATGCCCGCAGCGTCGCCAAAAAACTGGGTTGCTCCACGCAGCCGATCTACTTTTCATTCAAAAACATGGACGAACTGAAGGCCGCGCTGACGCAGCGTGCGATCGAACTGCACACACAGCGCGTGCGGGATTCTCTGCGCGCCCACGAGGGGAGCGGCAGCCGCTACAGCAGCTACGGCATGGGCTTCGTCAAATTCGCTGCCGAGGAAAAGCAGCTGTTCCGCTGGCTCTATCTGGAGGGCGAACAGCCGGGGGCCTACCAGAGTGACATTCTGACGCAGGAGGTCATCGGCGTAATCGTCGATGAATTCGGATATGCGGAGGATACGGCCCGCCGCTTTCATCAGGATATGATCTACTTTACCTACGGACTGGCAATCCTCGCCAATACGGATCATCTGCACCTGACGGAAACAGAGTTGCGTGAGGCGTTCCGCCGGGAGTTCCGCGCGCTGATCTCCATTTATGGGAAGCCTGCAAAGCTGCCAGAATTTGCTGTGAAAGCCGGTGTTGTTTTATGAATCTGAAGGTGTCCTTTTCGTGGATCGGGCTTGTGATCTTTGCGCTGCCCATGCTGATCAACATTGTCTATGTCATGTTTCCGCCAGCCGGAAAAGCGGAACAGACCTCAGCGGTCACACATTGGGTTGAGATCGTCGAACAAATCAGCCGCATCGCCTATCTGTTTGCGGTTACGCTGCTTGTGAGCCGGGATAAGCTCGGCTTCCGGAGCGGCTGGCTTTATCTTGCGGCAGCTTTCCTGATTTTGTACTACGCCGTGTGGCTCCGCTATTTTATGGGCGGACGGGAGATCGCGCTTCTGAGTCGTTCGTTTCTCTTTGTCCCGATGCCGCTGGCGGTGTTTCCTGTGCTGTACTTTCTGTGCGCCGCCATCTGGCTGCATAACCTTCCGGCTGCGATCATCATGGTGATTTTCGGCGCGGCACATCTCACCGTGTCGATTCAATCCTTTCGCTGACGTTTGTTGTGCGCTACGCTCTAAAAAATTTTTCACCAGGTCTTGACAAGTAACCACTCGGTAACTATAATAAGAGTTACCGAGTGGTTACCTACAAGGAGGAATATTATGGCTGGAGATACGAAAGAACGGATTTTGGAAACGGCGCTGGAATTGTTTGCGCAGAACGGCTACCTTGGGACATCTATGAATGATATTGCGGGGCGGTTGGGGTTCACGAAAGCCGCCCTGTATAAGCACTATACCAGCAAGCAGGAGATTTTGGACAGGATCGTGGAGCGCATGAACGAGATGGACTATGAACGCGCGGAAAGCTATGAAATGCCGGAGACGGAGCCGGACGGCTTTGCGGAGGCGTATCTGAACACGCCGATTCAAAAAATCCGCGCATACAGCATGGCGCAGTTTGACCATTGGACGAAGGAATCATTTTCATCAAATTTCCGCAAGATGCTGACGCTGGAGCAATACCGTGACCAGAAGCTTGCCCAGCTCCATCACGACTACCTGGCGGGCGGGCCTTTGGAGTACATGGCGGCGATCTTCCGCAAGCTGACAGACTCTGACGAGGCTGCTATGCAGCTGGCGCTGGAGTTCTATGGGCCGATGTATCTTCTCTACAGCGTCTACGATGGGGCGAAGGATAAGGATTCGGTTGCTCCCCTGCTGGACGCGCACATTGATCGTTTTATCTCCAGAATCGAATCCGGTTATAGAAAGTCAGGAACAGCATGATGAAAGAAGCTACAAAAGAAAAACAATGGGTCTTATGCCCTTGGTGCGGTGCCAAGACACGCTTGCAAATCTTTCAGGAAACGGAATTAAAGGCTTTTCCCCTGTTCTGCCCAAAGTGCAGGCATGAGAGCATTATCAACGTCAAAAATTTTATCATCATAACCAACCAGCCAGACGCAAAGACGCAGTGCTGATCGCAAAGCCGATCACGCGCTGCGTCTTATTTTTTGAAAAGAGGATTCTTATGAACGCAATTATTTACACCACCAACACCGGCAGCACAGAGCGTTATGCCAAGCTGCTGGCGCAGAAAACCGGACTACCGGCGTATTCCCTTGCGGAAGCGAAGAAACAGGTCTTTGCCGGGGCGGAGGTTATCTACCTTGGCTGGATCATGGCGGGCTCGGTCAAGGGCTATGCCGAGGCCGCAAAGCGCTATCGGGTGCGCGCCGTCTGCGGCGTCGGCATGGGACAAACCGGAACACAAACGGACAGCGTGCGGAAAAAGTCGTCTGTCCCGGCCGATATTCCACTGTTCACCCTGCAAGGGAACTTTGATGTGAAAAAGCTACACGGCGTCTACCGAATTATGATGGAGATCATGGTCAAAACCGCAGGCAAGGGCCTTGCCGAAAAGAGCGACCGTACACCGGAGGAGGACGATATGCTGGACATGATGCTTCACGGCGGCGAACGGGTCAAGGCGGAAAATCTAAGTGCTGTTCTCGATTGGTTCAGCGCGCAGTAATAAGAGTGGGAGGAAATGATCATGATGTGTCCGAAATGCGGAAAAGAAATGAGAAAAGGCTATTTGTTCAGCAGCAAGGATGGCGCGTTCAGTTTTGCAGACGAAGTGCCGAGTGCCTTGGAAAACGCTAAAAATGCGAATGGCTTTGTAAAGCTCACCGGTTTGAAGGTCGGCGGCCGCACGAGCGTGGAGGCCTGCTGCTGTGATGTGTGCAGAACGATCACGATCCAGTATTGAGAGGTGCAGTGAGAATGAAACTCTATTTCGGAAATGCCGTCACTACGGCAACGACCGTGATGATCCTTGTGCTGCTGGGCTTTATCGGCTGGTCAGCTTTCAACCGCACGAATATTCAGTATTGGGGACGTAGGAGCGCAGTCTTGCTGGTGTTCGGACTTGTCGTATGCTGCTTCGCGGCGGCGCGAGACGGGTTAGATAAAACGATTCAGCACACCATCGACGGAAGCTGCGCACCGGGGCTGTTCCCACTGGTCAGCGTGCCTACCATCGTCGGCTGTGTCGGCGCGCTGCTGATTATCATTGCCGCTATTGCTACGCCGATTGCAAAAACACAGCGGGTGCGCGAGGTTTGGTTTTATGTGATGTCGGGCGGCGCGGTGCTGAAGATCGTGACAATGGAGATCGCGCGGATCATTCTTTGAAGTGAAAAGGAAGGGTACTTATGCCGCAAATGAACAAGGGTGGAAAATTTATTTTCGGAGAATCAGAGATTCATTCCGACGGACGGGTGCAGCTTCCGCCCCAAGCAGTGGACGAATACCATATTGCTTCGGAAGGAAAGGTCTATCTGTTTACCGGAAGCAAAATTACGGGCGGCTTCTGCGTGACACGGCAGGGACTGCTCCTACCGTCGAAGCTGGGACATATCCTGACCGAAACGCCAGCGCTCTTGCAGTATGAAGCTCCTGATGGTGCTTTTCTTCCCTACAAGGGGCGTTCGTACTGCTGGACAGCCATTTCAGCGTCCGGCGAGATCACACTGACGGAAGAAATGATGGCATTTCTGCATTTGAAGTCGGAAATGCGGCTCCTGTCTATCCGCAGCAGCGACATTGCTTTTACCATGGGCGCGAAAGGGCCGCTCTTGGAAAAGGCGGCGCATTTTGACGGCGAGATCCCGCTGTTTTGAAAAAGAGGTGAGGTTCATGGGAGATCCGACAAAATTTCGTTACCTGTGGGAGTATTGCTCTTTTCATGTCGTATTTGCGTGTCTGCTGCTTTCCGAGCTGTTCATTTTCCTTTATACAATGCAGCGTGGCCCCCGCGCACAGACAGCAAAGGGCGATCACGGCACAAAGTGGCTGCTCTATGGCAACTTTGCCGTTTGCCTTTTTATCAGCATTTACTCTGTCAGTCAAACCGCACCGGCGCTGCTGCGGAATTTGGTGTTCCCGCCGTTCGTGGCAGATATTGGAACTGCTTTTGTTGCGGCAGGAATCGTGATTCGGCTCAGTGCTGTTCTGACCTTAAAGAGAGCATTTACGCTTCATGTGCAGACGACAGCCGGGCAGCATCTGATTACATCCGGTCTGTATCATATAGTGCGCCATCCGGCCTATTCGGGAAGTATTCTAAGTTTGTTCGGCGTTGCGCTGGCGTTTCGGAATATTGCTGCTGCCTGTCTTGTCCCTCTCTGCTGTCTGATTTGCTACAGTACAAGGATTCGAGTGGAGGAAAAGGCACTGGAAGCGCAATTCGGCAAGGAATACGTGGATTATAAACGCAGCACATACAGACTGTTTCCGTACATCTTTTGAAAGAATGTAATTATGGATATTACGATTATCTATGCGACTGGCCGAAAAGCACAGTCATGTACTTACAATATCGCTCAACTGCTTATCAAGGAACTCTTGGCAGGCGGTGAGCTTTTCGAGTTTCAGCTCCCACGGGATATGCCCCATATCTGCATAGGGTGCTATGCCTGCATCAAAGGACAGGAGCAAAAATGCGGCGGAACTTCCGCGCTCGCACCGATTCTTGCCGCAATGGAACGGTCAGAGTTGATCATCTTCTGCACACCGACCTATGTGTTCCATGTTCCGGGGCAGCTAAAAACACTGCTGGATCATTTTGCCTACCGTTGGATGATCCACCGCCCGGATTTGTCTTTTATGAAGAAGCAGGCTGTTATCATCAATACGGCCGGAGGCGGTGGTATGAAATCTACCATCCGGGAAGTCAAAGACAGCACGGACTATTGGGGCATCGCCAGAACACATATCCTCTCGCAGAAGGTGTGGGATTACGACTGGACAAATCTGCCTGCATCGTTCCGCAAATCGGTAGAAGCAAAGGTCAAGCGGACAGCCCGAAATGTCCGGCGCAAAGCCGAACACCTGACGCCATCCCTTAAAGTGAGATGCCTGTTTACGCTCTATCAGTTTTTGCATAGGAAGCAGAAAATGTCCGCGGTCGATGACGCCTATTGGCAGGAGAAGGGGTATGTCACGGGAAAACCGTGGAAGTAAAATGAGGATAGAGCATTACAGGGGGAGGCAGTAGGGATGAAAATTCAGGAACTGCGTTCATACATACAGGAGCATCAGCCGAATATCTGCCAGATCAGCGTGCTTCAGAACGGGAACGAACTCTACTCCGCAGAATGGAACGGCTATCAAAAAACAGATTGTGTCCATATCGCGTCCGCGACGAAAAGCGTTATGGCGCTGCTGATTGGCATTGCTATCGACCATAAAATGATTGGCAGTTTGAATGATAAAGTGCTTTCCTACTTTCCGGAGTATTCGGCCAAGCGCGGTGAAAAGACAATCTTTGATGTGACGATTCGGCATCTTTTGACCATGCGCGCACCCTATAAGGGGCATGGTGACCCGTGGACGAAGGTGTGTTCCAGTGAGGACTGGACGAAGGCGTCGCTGGATTTCCTTGGTGGAAAGAGCGGCATCACCGATGAATTTGACTATCGGACGGTCTGCCTGCACATTCTCTCCGGTATCCTTTTCAACGCCACAGGGATGAAAACCGTGGACTTTGCAAATGAATATCTGTTCCGTCCCCTCGGCATTGCCGAGCACACGAACACTTATGCCAGAACCGCGCAGGAGCATAAGCTGTTCATAACGGACAAGACACCGAGAAATAATGTGTGGCTTGCCGACCCGCAGGGACTTGCAGTTCCCGGCTACGGGCTGTGCCTGAGCGCCACAGATATGGCAAAGCTCGGACAACTCTGTCTGCAAAACGGCACATGGAACGGGAAAAAAATCATTTCCTCCGAATGGCTTCGGGAAATGCTTTCCCCGCGCAGGATTGAAAGCGGCGCTTTCAGCGGAATGTCCTACGGCTATCTTTGGTGGATCGTTCATCCGGAAAGAAATGTTTATGCCGCAATCGGTAACAGCGGCAACGTGATCCATGTTGATCCAAACGAGAAAATCGTCGCTGCGGTTTCTTCCTATTTCCGACCGGCAGTACATGACCGCATTGACTTTATCGAAAATATTCTGCTGCCAGTGATACAAAAGCAATGACAGCTGCTGACAGAAGCGCCGCTCTATCGGCATGACGTTCTGCAAGAAAAATTCATCGTCTGCAACTACTTGACTTTCTCCCAAAAGCGTCTATAATATAACTAACTAATGTTAGTTAGCGAGGCGTGATGATGAAACAGGAAGATACGAAGCAGAAGATTCTGGACAAGGCATTGGAGCTGTTTTCCACTCAGGGCTATGATTCCGTCAGCGTGGGAGAGCTCGCAAAAGCAGTGGGCATCAAGGCACCATCTCTTTACAATCACTTTTCAAGCAAGCAGGCGATTTTCGACGCCATTATGGAATCTACGGCGGCACAGTATGAAGCGGATACCGGTCAGATCAACATTCATGTGCAGAATGCGGCGCAGGATATTCCTGTCTTTACGGAGATCACCGCTGACGCGCTCTTTGAAAAGGTGCGGCAGATATTTGAGTATTCGCTCCATAATGAAACGATCAGCCGGTTCCGCCGCATGATGACCATCGAACAATTTCGCTCACCGGAGTTGGCGGCGCTCTATTCCAGACGATATGTGGAGCGGGTGCTGGATTATCATGCCGGGATCTTCCGGGCTTTGATCGCGGCGGGCGAAATCACGGCGGAGGATCCGGACACGCTGGCAATGATGTATGTTTCGCCGGTACTGACACTCATCGGGATCTGTGACCGCCAGCCGGAACGGGAAAGCGAGTGTCTTGAGAAGCTTCAAAACCATGTGCAGCTCTTTTTTCGTATGGTTCATGGCGGCAATCCAAAAGGCGGTGAACGCCATGCGTGAGCCGGATAAAAAATGGGTGCTTTGTCCTGTCTGTGGTGCAAAAACACGGCTGAGGCTGCTGCAAAGGACGGTGCTGGAGGACTTCCCTCTCTTTTGTCCCAAGTGCAGACAGGAGCGCGTCATCAACGCGCGGAATTTTCAAATAAAGATCATTGATCAGCCAGACGCAAAGACGCAGTGTTGACCGCAATTTCTGTTGCGGTCATGCACTGCATCTTTTTTAGGAGAAAAAACATGAAGAAATCTTTGATACAAAAGCTTGGACTGCTGGGCGTTGTCAGCTTTCTTTCGTACACGGCGGCGGTCGTGTTTGCGCCGCTGGCTTACCCCGGCTATAACTGGATGGCGCAGGCCGTCAGCGACCTGAGCGCCGCCAATGCGCCGTCGCTTATGCTCTGGAATCAGCTCAGCGCCCTTTACAATGCGTGCGAGGTCGTATGCGTGACCGTCGTCTGCATTGGTATTCAGGGGCAAAAAACCAAACTGCTGCGTACCGGTATTTATCTGTTCGCCATCATGGAGTGGATCTCGGCGGTCGGGTATCGGATGTTCCCGCTGAGCGACAGCGGCTATGCCGGTGCGTTTCAGGATGTGATGCATATGGTCGTCACAGCTTTGGTGGTGCTGCTGTCCATCGTGTCGATGACCGTTATCATCGTCGCAGGAGCCAAGAGTAAAGACTGTCGTTCCTATGGTGTCTGCGCCGCTGTCGCACTGGCCATGATGCTTGTCGGTGCGATGGGCATGAAGCTCGTCCCTGCCGAATATTTCGGTGTAGTCGAGCGTTTCAGTGTATTTGCGGCTACGGGCTTCAATGCGGCGCTGGGCATTCACCTGTTTTTTACCAAAATCGAAAAAGGAGAATAAACATGACAGAAAAGACTATTACCATTCGTCCCGAAACAAAAGACGATTACAGAGCTGTTGAGAATCTGACCCGCGAGTCATTTTGGAATGTCTACCGTCCCGGCTGCATGGAGCACTATGTGCTGCACTGCTATCGGGATGACCCGGCCTTCGTGCCGGAGCTGGACTTCGTCATGGAACTGAACGGCGAGCTGATCGGACAGGTCATCTATGTGCGGTCGGAAATCGAGTGCGACGATGGGCGAACTGTGTCGATCATGACCTTCGGCCCCATCGGCATTGCGCCCGCATATAAGCGGCAGGGCTACGGCAAAAAGCTTCTGGACTACTCCATGGCAAAAGCCAAGGAAATGGGCGCAGGGGCACTTGCCATCACCGGCAACATTGACTTTTACGGCAAGTCCGGCTTTGTGCCTGCCAAGACCAAGGGCGTGCGCTATGCCGACGCCCCGGAGGCAGACTACTTCTTAATCCGCGAGCTGACGCCCGGCTTCCTGGACGGCATCTCCGGCACTTACAAAGACCCGGAGGGCTATTTTGTCTGTGAAAAAGATCCGGATGGCTTTGAGCAGTTTGAAGCGACCTTCCCGAAGAAGGAAAAGCTGAAGCTGCCGGGACAGTTATTCTGAGTAGGAGAAATCTGAGTATGATCGAGTCAAGATGTGGGCTTCGGTGCAGCGATTGCAGTTTTCGTGAAGCAACGGGTTGCAAAGGGTGCGTGAATATGGAAAAAACCTTCTGGGCAGATAGCTGTCCCGTGAAATCCTGCTGTGGAAAGAAAGGCTTGCAGCATTGCGGCGAATGCGATGGCTTCGTTTGTCCTTTATTACATACTTTTGCTTACGACATGGAGCAAAGCGATAACGGCGCGAGAATCGAGCAATGCAAAAAGTGGTGTAAAAATAATGGCATCCAGTAAAGAGTATCTTCATTTCATTTTGGAACAACTATCCGATCTGGACGATGTTTCTTACCGTCCTATGATGGGAGAATTTATCCTCTATTATCACGGTAAAATCGTCGGCGGGATCTATGATGATCGGCTGCTTGTAAAGAAAACAAGATCCGCTCTGGAGCTTATGCCTGCGGCAATTTGTGAGCTCCCGTATGAGGGAGCGAAAGAAATGCTGCTGGTGGATGAGGTTGACAGCAAAGTGTTTCTTACAGAGCTCTTTGAGGCAATGTTCGATGAATTGCCATCGCCAAAACGAAAGAACAACGGAATGCGGCAGAAACTGCATTCACAGAAGGAAGAAAAACAATCATGATGGAAAATGTTCTGTCTTTTTTGCGCGCGGCAGCGCCGTGGATCTCGATGGGTCTGCTGATCGCCTTTCTCTGTGTACGGCCAGCGATCCGCAAGGGTAAAGCAGAAGACGATTACGCAGAAGAGGGGATGTGCGTTGGTATGTGCCTCGGCCTTATGCTCGGCTCTCTGTCCGACAGCAGCAATAGCGGACTTGGCGCATCGCTCGGTATGCTGTTCGGTCTTGTGATCGGTCTTTGCATGCACAAAAAAGAAAAATGACAATCGCGGCAATGAGAAATAAGTGTTGTTCCCATCCGCACGATCAGCAGACGGTTTCCCTGCGCCGGTGGGATTGGGACGAAGAAAAAGCAAAGCGTATATTCTCACTGTTTAGTCAGGAAACATTGCAGCATTGGAGGAATAACCGATGAACTATATTCGGATCACAAAAGAAAATATTGACAAGGAGCATATCTGCTGCGCCATGTCCGGCAAGCAGAGCGTCGCAAAAAAGGAATGGCTGCGGCAGCGCTTTGATGACGGACTTGTTTTCTATCGCAGCGAGGAGCGCGGTAAATGCTTTATCGAATACATTCCGGCTGAAAACGCTTGGGTGCCCATTATGGCAGACGGCTACCTTTACATTGACTGCCTCTGGGTATCCGGTTCCATGAAGGGACATGGATACTCAAACGATTTGCTGGAGGAATGTATCCGGGACGCTAAGACACAAGGGAAGAAAGGCATTTGCATTCTGTGCGCAGAGGGCCGGAAGCGGGAATTTCTCGCTGACTCGAAATTCCTAACTTACAAGGGGTTCCGCGTGGCAGATATATCCGACTGCGGGATCAACCTCATGTACCTTCCCATGGAACCGTCCGCACAGATGCCAAAGTTCCGGGAATGTGCGAAGCATCCGGCGATTGAGGAAAATGGTTTTGTCCTCTATTACACCGACCAGTGTCCCTACACCTATTATTGGGTACCAAGGGTACAGGAAGCAGCAAAGGAACATGGTATCCCATTCAAGGTCATTCATATCACTGACAAAGAATCTGCGCAGAATGTACCCGCACCGGTCACGACCTATGCCCTGTTCCGGGACGGTCAGTTTCTGACACAGAGTATTCAGTCAGACAAAAAATTCTTGGTGCTGGCGGGCTTGTAAAACTGATTTTAGCGAGATGAGTGGAAGATAGTACATTGGAGTGTGAAGAATGAAACCGACTGTGATTGACCCGAAAACGACCACCCGCGCGGCGGCGTTCGACCTTTGGATGAGTGCGCCAAATCCTATGGTGACTTTTTTCAAAACGCTGGATGTTACGCCGCTTGTGGGATTCAGCCGCAAGCGCGGGCTGAAATTCAATATGCTTCTCTGCTGGTGTATCGGCAAGGCGGCCAGCGAGATCAAGGAGTTTTATACTCTCCCTGTTGGGCGCGAGCTGCTGCAATATGACAGCATTGCGGTGAACACTATCGTAAAAAACAAAACCGGCGAGGTCAGCTCCTGCGATGTGCCGTTTTCCGCTGACCTTGCGCAGTTCAATGCCGACTACCTGCGGCTGACGCGCAAGGCAGCCGAAAGCTGCGAAAATCACGACCTGACCGAAAGCATGGTCATCGGCACATCCGCCATTGTGGATACCGAGATCGACGGTGCTGTCGGCATGAACAGCGGCATTTTCAATAACCCGTTTATCATCTGGGGCAAATATTATAAGGGGCTTTTCCGGACGACGCTCCGGCTGTCGTTCCAATTCCACCATACCCAGATGGACGGCGCGCACGCAGGGCGGTTTCTTGAGCGACTCCAAGAGAGCATTAACAGGATAAAAGCGTTATAAATCTTAAGGCAAGCAGATTATGCGATGCTGCCAAAAAGATAACAGGAGGCAATAACCATTGCAATACGAAAAAGAAATTATCTTAAAGAACGGCGCAAAATGCATTCTTCGCGGAGCGGGTGAAGCTGATGCCGCCGAAGTGCTCCGCACTTTTAATCTCACGCATACAGAAACAGAGTATCTTCTGACCTATCCAGAGGAAAATTCGTTTACCGTTGGGCAGGAAGCTGAATTTCTGAAAGCGCGCAGCGAAAGCAAAAATGCCATCGAAATTGCGGCGTTCATTGACGGCAGGATCGTCGGAACAGCGGGCATTGATCCGATCGGTGACAAAGAAAAGCTTCGCCACCGCGCAGACTTCGGCATCGCTGTTGAAAAAGCCTACTGGGGCCGCGGCATCGGGAAAGCCCTGACACTTGCGTGCATCGAATGTGCGAGGCAAGCCGGCTACCTGCAAATAGAGCTGGAAGTCGTAGCAGAGAACGCGTCTGCTGTCCGGCTGTATGAATCGGTCGGATTTCGGGAATACGGGCGCAATCCCAAAGGCTTCCGCGCAAGAAGCGGCTGGCAGGCACTTACTCTTATGAGGTTTGAACTTGATTCATAACCAAGGTTTTCAGCCAATCGGTGCAGAATTTATTATATGGGAGCGAATACAGATGCGCGAACGACCGGAGCTGAATAAAAAACTGGATGCAGCCACTTTCCGCAGCTTTTATTATCTGAAACAAGAGCTTGCCGACTTTTGCAAAGAAAACGGATTGCCGACATCGGGCAGCAAAATAGAGCTCACAGATAGAATTGCATACTTTCTTGATACGGGAAGTGTACTGAAATCCACTGCCGAAAGAAAAGCGGCGATAAACATCGGCACGCTTACCGAGGATGCGGTCATAGAGCCGAATATCGTCTGCTCCGAAAAACACCGTGCTTTTTTCCGTGAGAAAATCGGAAAGAGTTTTTCTTTCAATGTTCCGTTTCAGAAATGGCTGAAAACAAACGCCGGAAAGACCTACGGTGATGCGATTCGGGCGTATGATCGGATCTTAGAGGAAAAGAAACAAACCAAAACGGAGATCGGCAGGCAGTTTGAGTACAACACATACATCCGTGATTTCTTTGCAGACAATCCCGGAAAGAGCCTGCACGATGCAATCGTATGCTGGAATTACAAAAAGGGCTTGCCGGGGCATCATCGGTATGAGCAGTCTGACCTTTGTGCACTGGACTTACAAATTCTGCAAAACTCATGAGGAGATCAAAAATAGCATGAAAATCGAACATATTGCGCTGTACGTGAATGACTTGGAAGCATCCCGTAATTTCTTCGTGAAATATTTTGGGGCCACATCCAATGACGGATATTGCAATCCGAAAACGAACTTCCGCTCGTATTTTCTTTCCTTCGAGGACAGCTCCCGTCTTGAGCTTATGAGCAAGCCGGAAATGTCTGACCCGCCCAAAAACCTCGCCCGCACTGGATATGTACATATCGCCTTTCGTGTGGGCAGCAGAGAAAAGGTGGATGAATTGACCGCAGCACTGCAAGCGGATGGCTATGAGGTCGTCAGCGGCCCTCGAACCACCGGTGACGGCTATTACGAAAGCTGCATCCTTGACGTGGAACAGAATCAGATCGAGATCACAATCTGAGAATGACAAGACGGAAATTTATAGAACAGCGCAGAAACAATACGCGATAGAATGTGCAAAGTCTCTAACAGTCCCTTAAGAAAGGTATATGAACCATGAAAAAGCGAAAAAGACATACAGGTTTGATCGTTGTGCTGTGTATGGCTGCGGTCATCGCAGTCATCGCGGGAATCTACTCCCGCTTTGGCGGCTTCGGGACAGGCAACTGTGCCGACACAGAAGAATTTGCAAAATACGCCGCCTCTGTTTCCGAACTGACTGTCCCCGATGAGGTACAAATCATTGCCTTGGGTGAGGCAACCCACGGAAATAAGGAATTTCAGCAGCTGCGGCTTGATGTACTTCAGGTGCTGGTAGAGAAATACGGCGTGCGTGCCTTTGCGCTGGAGGGAGACTTCGGCGGCTGCGAGGCAATCAATCGCTATATCCACGGAGAAGGTGGCACGGCCACAGAGGCTCTCTCCGCCACCGGCTTTGCCATCTATCGCACCGAAGAAATGGAGAATTTGGTGGAGTGGATATTCTCAGCAATACCGTCAAATATTCTGGTGGCGATCTGGCGGTCAGCCTGCTGCCGAATGGCGCAGTCACTTTTTCTAACAGCGCTCCATCACTCAGTCGGGTTCAGGCAGAGCGCTTGTTTGACCGCTTTTACACCGTGGAAACGGCACGCAACTCTACCGGCCTTGGGCTGTCTATCGCAAAGCTGCTGACGGAAGAAATGGGCGGCACAATCACGGCGGAGTATGAAAACGGGCACCTTCAAATTTGCATTGGTTTTCTATAATCGAGCGAAACGATTAAGCAAAAAAGAAAAGGTGCAGACCGCACTCAAATGGAAGTTGCGGCGTTAATAATCAACTACAATACTGATGTCATTGTCTGTGACGAATGGGTAGCAATATCCATACATTCGATGCAGCATGACACACGATTAGAAAAGAGGACATGCAGTATGAAAACGATTGGATTAATTGGCGGCATGAGCTGGGAGAGTACCGTCACCTACTATCAAATCATCAATGAGATCGTCAAAAAAGAACTTGGCGGTCTGCATAGTGCCAAATGTATTCTATACAGCGTAGATTTTGATGAAATAGAACGGTGCCAGTCTGCGGGTGCGTGGGAAAAGAGTGGTGAAATTCTTGGCAAAGCCGCCGAGAGCCTGGAGACCGCGGGCGCAGACTTTATTTTGATCTGTACGAATACCATGCACAAGGTTTTCGAGCAGGTGCAGCGTTATGTGAACATTCCTTTAATACATATCGCACAGGCGACTGCCGATGTATTGAAGCGCGAGAACATTACCAGAGTTGGCCTGCTTGGAACCAAGTATACGATGGAGCAGGATTTCTACAAGGGAAAGCTGGCAGAGAACGGAATCAGCGTTGTGATTCCCGATGCGGATGACATTGAAACTGTGAACTCCATTATTTTTCACGAACTCTGCGTAGGGAAAATCAAGGATGAGTCTCGAAAAAAGTACTTGGAAATTATTGATAAAATGTCCGCCAAGGGCGTTCAAGGCGTTATTCTGGGCTGTACGGAAATCGGCCTGCTAATCCATCAGGCGGACACCTCCGTAAAGCTTTTTGATACGACACAAATACATGGCGAAGCCGCAGCATATATGAGCCTTGATAGGCCGTAAAAGAGGTATAAATAAGAATGTATAAACACTTACACTATAAAAACACGAAATATAAGTCAATTATTGTCATGCTCACTGCCGTGATGGTGCTTTCCCTCGCGGCATGCGGAAAAACACCGGCACCCAACAAGAGTGAGTTATCGGTTTCAACTGATACACAGGTTGAACCGTCGAATGAGGTAGATGCACCGACTGATGAGAGCCCTACAGCAGATGCAGACACCTCTGCCAATGATGAGGCATGGAAAACGGAGTTTGAGAAAAGTCTGCTGGAAAACTATGGCGTTACACCGGATCATTATGAGGATTTGGGTGACGGCGTTTATCAGGTCTATGTGGAGATCGACGGCAGGATCGTTCCCTATGTTGCGGTAGATTCCACAACCGGCGATTATCACGGATGAAGGAGAGCGGAAATGAAAAAGAACACTCTTATTTTCACCGCCGTGCTAACTTTGGCACTGTCATTGACGGCCTGCGGCGGAGAAGTTATCACAAAAACGACGGATTCTCCTAATCAGCAGGGACAGGTAGCTGCTTCGGACAATGGAACTCCTGTCTTGGAGCGTACTGCAACCGGCGCAATGCTGCTGGACGGGAAAGAAACGACTGTGTATCTGGAAGTCAGCGATACGGAGATCAATTTCTGGGACAGTGCTTCCGGTGGAAAGCTGCTCGCTGTTGCAAAATATCCCGAAACGTTTGCCGGAGCCACTGAAGCACTCAAGGGCTGCGATTACACGGATCTTGACGAGGATGGCAACAGTGATTTAACCGCAGAATTCATCTTTACCGATGGCAGCACAGCCAGCCTTATCTGGTTCTATGCCGATGGCGGCCTGATTTATAACGAGGAATTCTCTCGCTTACCCGGTGACGCGACTGCCGCTGAGACAAACTGAGCCGGAGTAAAGTGCAATGAAGTATCTCAAGGTGGACGCCTACGACGGCATGTGCTTCTTCGGCGGACTGGTGTTCTTTGCGCCGGTCGCTCTTCTGGTGCGAACGCAGGCTGGGATCAGCGAAGGACAGTTTTTTCTGCTGCAAGTGTTGCTTTCCGCCGTCATCGCATTGGGAGAGCTGCCAACGGGGTATCTGACAGACCGCATTGGCTACCGTAGCTCGCTGATCCTTTCACAGCTTCTTTTGCTCACAGCAAGGGGCACACTGCTGGCGGCATATCTGTTTCGCTCTCTCCCACTTTTCGTGCTGGAAGCCGTGATCGAGGGCATATCGGCCTGCCTGTCCTCCGGCACAGGCAGCGCCTATCTCTATGCAGCCTACGGGAAGGGCGATTATCTTCCAAAGACAGCACATGCAGCAAATTTCGGCACAGCAGGCTTTCTGCTCAGTACGGCAAGCTATGCTCTGATCTATCACCGCTTTGGACTGAAAGGTCTGCTGATTGCCACCGTTCTTTCCGGTGTAACCGGTTTCATCTGCGCCTTGCTTCTGCGCAGGGATTCCTGTGTCAGCATCAAAGCAGCGGATCGCACGGAGAGAGCCGGTCTGTCACAGCTTTTGCTTCTTTTGCGCGACCGGCGTGCACGGCAGTTCACCGTGCTGATGTCCCTGTTCAGTGTGGCATGGCTGCTGGTCAACTTCTTCTATGCAGAGATATTGGTGCAGTGCGGCATCCCGCTTGTCTGGCTGTCTGCGATTATCATCGGCTATTCCCTTGCGCAGATGCTGGCAGAGCCGCTGATTCATTTACTGGGGCAATGCGAAAAACAGAAGCTGACGATCTTCTTCTGCCTGCTTAGCGGCGCTGTATTGGTAGGCTTTGGGCTGCTGCACAAACCGTGGGTCTTAATCCTGATGATGGCCTTTTTGCCGCTTTTTCTCGACCTTGCGGCGTTCTATGTTGAGGAGCAGCAAAATCACCTGATCGACACGCTGAAAATGGAGAGTGATCGGGCTGCTGCACTGTCCGTCATGAATATGGGCGTCAATCTGGTTGAAATTCTTTCTCTGTTTGCGTCCTCTCTGCTGGTCGCCGTAGGGATCGGCTGGTGTTTTGGCCTGTGTGGTGCAGTTTTGATACTCAGTGCAGTGCTGTGCCGACGCAAATCGGGAGATTCGTTTTAACTTACAAATGGACAGGAGCAATTTTATGAAAAGGCGAATGATTGTGTGCATCACGCTTGCCGCCATACTGCTTGTCGTGGGGGCGGCATATTGGGCTTTCTGTCGTCTGCCACATCTTACAGGCAGCACCGTTAAAAATGCGGACTCTTACTTATTGGACGCACAGTACATGAATGGAACCGATGGGCACATGATGATGCTGAACGCAGGTGATGTGCTGTCCATCCACTTCGAGACGGAGAAGGGAGCACTTCATCTTGACATCCAAGCGCCGGATGGGAACGTTCTATATTCTGGAAACGGACAAAACGCAAAGGATTTTACCGTGAATATTGCTGAAAGCGGAAGCTACACCGTGACAGTAAAAGCACAGTCTGCAACAGGCTTCATTCATATTCAAACCGAAATCAATGAACAGCAGTGAACTGGACGCAAACGCTATTTCTAAGGAAAGGATCATCTGGACACACCATGGCGGCGATTTTCATCCACGATTTAATACCAGCCGTACTCTCCGCTGTTTTACCCGACACCAGCGGCTTTTCCGTCATTGACGCAAACAAGAAAGCAGCCTGTTGTCAAGGCTGCTTTCGCTGCTGGCTGGCATCGCCGGGGCAGTGCGTGATGAAAGACGATCTGCAAACGGTCGGTGCGCAAATCGGAAGCTGTGAAAAGGTCATCATTCTCTCACGATGCTGCTATGGGGGATTCAGCCCCGGTGTCAAAAAGGTGCTGGATCGTGCCATATCGCTCAGTCTGCCGTTTTTCACCTATCGCGGCGGGCGTGTCCACCATCCGCTGCGCTATCAAAATCGTCCTACGCTCACAGTTTGCTTTTATGGTGCAGTTACGGACTTTGAGCGTGAAACGGCCATGAGGCTGGGTGAGGCCAACCGGGTCAATATGGGCTTTTCTTCGGTGCAGGTGTACTTTGCGGAAAAGCCGGAGTTCCTGGCGGAGGTGATAAAAAGCAGATGAACATCTTGATTTTGAATGCCAGTCCAAAATCCAAGGGCAGCGCTTCTGCATTTTATTCATCCCTGTTGCGGCTGTTTCTGACAGGGTGCGAGGTCAAGGTCAATCCGCTCCGTGGTGCAAGAGACTATGAAAAGATTTTTGGGTTGCTTCCGTGGGCGGATGCTGTTGTGATTTCAGCACCGGTCTATGTAGATGCTGCACCATCACACGTCACCGCCTTTTTAGAGCAGGCGGAACAGCTCTGTCATGAAAAGTCATGCCATTTCAAGCTCTATGCTATTTCCAACTGTGGTTTTATCGAGGGACATCAGAATGAACTGCATTTGCGTATTTACGAAGCATGGTGCCAGCGTACCGGTGTTTGCTGGGGCGGCGGATTGGGGATCGGCGGCGGAGTAATCTTGCGATGGATGTGTATGCTGACAGCGTTGTTCGCCGTGTTAGATACCGTGCAGCTGATTCTGACGACGCAGGCAGCACCGCTGACTGTGCGAACAATCTTTTCCTGTTACAGCAGTGTGCTCGTGACGCTTGTGATGAGCCTCGGCGCAGTGCTCTGCCTCGCCGTTATGGGACGCCGTATCAAGCACGGTGCTTGCCAGAAAAATCTGTTCACTCGCTGCCTGATGCCGTCATTTTTGTTCATCCCCGTTTCGGACATTTTTATGCTGCTCTCCGCATTAGCACACGGAAACCTGCCGCACACACTATTCCGCAGGCACAAACATCCTGCTCAGGAGAAAGGAACACACCCATGAAGCTGCCATTGGAAGACCACTTGCCGTATGCAGTGCTGGCATTGACCGTACTGGTCTTATTTTACGGTATATATTTTTCTAAGATGTTGGCGCAGAAGCAGCGCGGTATCCAGACCCGACAGATCGGACGCAGAAAAGAAAAATCCATCCGCACAGTAGAACTGCTGATGAGCGCTGCGACGCTGGGCGCACCAATCGCACAGCTTCTCTCCATCGCGTTCGGTTGGAGCCATCTCCCCACAAACGCACGGTTTACCGGCTTTTGCACCGGAATGCTGGGCGATGCCATCTTTCTACTCTCCGTACTGTGTATGAAGGATAGCTGGCGGGCGGGCATTCCTGACAAGGACAAAACGGAACTGGTCACGACAGGCATTTACCGTTATAGCCGTAATCCGGCATTTCTTGGTTTTGACTTTATGTACATCGGCGTGCTACTGATGTACTGCAATCCGCTGACAGCAGTCTTTTCGCTGTTTGCAATCATAACGCTGCACTTGCAGATTTTGCAGGAAGAACAGTATCTCACCGGTACATTTGGGATAACGTATCAGAAATACATGGAACAGGTACACAGATATCTCGGAAGAAAATCTCACAGATAAGGAACCGACAGATGGAATTTTGCGAGAAATTACAGGAACTAAGAAAAAGCCGTGGGCTGACGCAGGAAGAACTGGCGGAGCAGCTTTACGTTTCCCGCACGGCGATCTCAAAATGGGAATCCGGGCGGGGGTATCCCAGCATCGATTCTTTGAAAGCGATCGCAAAGTATTTCTCCGTATCTGTGGACGACCTGCTTTCCAGCGATACGGTTCTGACGATTGCTGAAGAAGACCGAAAGCAGAGGGAAAAGCGCTCCCGCACGCTGGTATTCGGACTTTTGGATTGCAGCGCGGGACTGTTGCTCTTTCTTCCCTTCTTTGGCATAAGAAGCAATCAGACCGCACAGGCAGTTTCGCTGCTTTCTCTCGCTCCTGCTGTGCCCTATATAAAACCGCTGTTTCTTGCAGCAGTCATTTCTCTGACATTGTGCGGCATTGTGACACTGGCACTGCAAAATGCGAAATTACCCGTCTGGCAGCGGAGCAAGGAAAAAGTATCTCTTTGCCTGAGCATGGTTGTTGTTTTTCTTTTCGTGGCTGGGTTACAGCCGTATGCCGCGGTTTTTGCCCTTGCGCCGCTTGTCATCAAAGCGCTGCTGCTCATAAAATGGCCGTGACACGATTCGTATCGCCCATGTGACGGGCAGATTCTTTCCTTTTGCCCGGCGTTCGTCCAAAATGAATTACGGCAAATGCCAATTCACTGCAAAGGAAAGATGAACATGAAAAAGAAGAACACAAAAACGATTTTGGCCGCATTCGACACGCTTGCAGCGTTCGCACTGTGGACATTTCTGATCCGCTGCGTGGATGTACAGCCGATTGGGCCCAACGGCTCCCGCGTTGGCTTTGCTGCAATCAACGGTGCATTCCATGCACTGACGGGTGTGCATTGGGCGCTCTACACACTGACGGATTGGCTGGGGCTGGTTCCAATCGGAATTGCACTTGGATTTGCCGTTCTGGGACTGGTACAGCTCATTCGGCGGAAAAGCCTTCTAAAGGTAGACCGCGATCTACTGATCCTCGGCGGCTTTTATATTGTGGTGCTGGCAGCGTATCTACTGTTTGAAACGGTCGTTATCAACTTTCGTCCGGTATTGATTGACGGCAAGCTGGAAGCATCCTATCCTTCCTCAACGACCATGCTTGCGCTATGCGTGCTTCCGACCGCCATGATACAGCTGAAAACGCGCATTCGCAGTGATGCTGTTCGCCGTGCAATTCTGGGCATCCTTGCGGCATTTACGGTTTTCATGGTCGTTGGGCGTCTGATCTCCGGTGTGCATTGGCTCACCGATATTATTGGCGGTGTGTTGTTGAGTGTTGGGCTTGTTATGTTATATGCGTTCGCTACGAAAAGGCAAGGAAAGTCGAGAGATAATTCTCCCGACACGATATAATGTTTCGGTAAGGAGTTGAGAAGAATGACGGAACAGGTTTTGGCTGTCCAGCGGATGCAGGACTACATAGAAAAGAATAAAACAGAGGAAATCAAGCTGTCCGATCTTGTGCGGGCATCGCTGTTTTCTCCGTGGTATTCTTATCGGCTGTTCCGTGACCGCCTCGGACTGACACCGACCGAGTATATCCGGAAATACCGGCTCACACAGGCGGCAAAGCAGCTTCGTAGCGGCGAGGTCAAGGTCATCGACGCGGCGATGGATGCCGGTTTTACCAATGTGGATACCTTCACGCGGGCATTTTACCGGGAGTTCGGTCTGAACCCGAGCGACTACATGAAAAATCCAGTTCCCGTCCCGTTCTTCATTCCTTACGGCGCAAAATATCGTGAACTGAGAAAGGAGAACATCGACTTGTCAAACATTCAACCGATTTTCATACAGGTCGTCCGCAAGCCGGAACGTCTGTGTATTATCAAGCGCGGCAGGCAAGCGGCAGACTATTTCCCCTATTGTGAGGAAGTCAGCTGTGATGTCTGGGGCATACTCATGAGCATGAAATCACTCTGCAGAGAGCCTGTTTCCATGTGGCTGCCCGAAAAGTACAAAAAGCCGAACACCTCCACCTATGTGCAGGGCGTGGAGGTCGAAACCGATTATATGGGGATGATCCCGGAGGGCTTTGACACCATTCATCTGCCGGAGGCGGAATACCTGATGTTTCAGGGCCCGGCTTTTAGGGAGGAAGATTACTGCGAAGCCATCCGCACCGTGCAGGCGGCGATGGACAGCTATGACCCGTCTGTCGTCGGCTACCGCTGGGACGATGAGAACCCGCGCATCCAGCTCGAACCCCGTGGTCAGCGCGGCTATATCGAGCTGCGGGCAGTCAGGAGGGTTCAGAAATGAGCGAGGCAATTTTTGTTGAAGGACTGACGAAAGCCTATGCTGGGAAAACTGTGGTCGATCATTTGGATCTTTCGGTAAAAAGCGGAACGGTATTCGGACTGCTCGGTGCCAACGGTGCCGGAAAAAGCACCACGATCGAATGTATCTGCACAATTTGCAACAAAAAAGAGGAGCCAGTCCAGGCTCCTCGAAGATACGTTATTTCAAAAAGTTGCTTTTATGTTCCAGTGCGTGCAGATTATATCCAAGTGTGGCCAGGTGTGCTACCTTCAGCGCAACCAGATTGATGTCGGTGGACATCGCGCTGGCGATCTGCTCGGCTGTGTATCCATATTCATAGATGTAACGAAGGACTTCATCGCTGTCCATCAGGATCTCCGCTGCTACGATGTTCGCTTCATATTCCGGTTTGGATTTCATGTCGTAGAGCATGAACTCATGAATCGGGGTGGTTTTCGCCATATTCCGGTGAAGCTGGTCATGCCCTAATTCATGTGCGCACACGATGCGCAGCATATTTTCATCCAGACTGTTATTAAGGAAAATAAAGCGATTTCGTTTAATCACCCGGTACATTCCCTTCAGGGAACCGAAATTTTCGCAAAGCATGACATTGATACCAAGCTGCCTTGCAATTTCAAAAGGGTCTCTGGAACCGCAGCGTTTTACCAGTTTCTCACCGACCCGTGAAAGCTGTTCCGCATTCATCATACCACCTCCAGTTTACAGTATAGCGAAAAGTGTGTACGATAAATATCACTGATCGGATTTTTTACGCCTCGTTTTCGGGGCGTATTTTTTATTGTTCTCTTTGGCAATCCAGTAGGCATCGGTCAGAGCTTTATAAGCTCCTTCGATGGCATCTTCACTTAATTCGCCGCCCGCGAACATACCGGTCACTTCGCTGACCAGTTCTTCGATATCTTTCGCTGCTTTTGCGCCGCCTTTTTCATGGGCTTCTACGACATAGGTGCCGCTGCTTCCCAGCAGGTACTCAGTAGTAGTATTCAGCGCATCCGCAATCTTCTGGATCGTGACCATATTGGATGGTTTACGGCTGCCAAGCTCATAATTCTGAATTGTGCGGGCGGTTACACCGGCCTTCTCTGCAAGTTCTACCTGAGTTAAATTGGCTTCTGTTCTTTTTTCTTTCAACCTTTCTTTGAAGACCATAGGAATACCTCTTTCTTTTTTGATAACGAACACGAACACATTTTCATAAAAACCTATTGACACGAAAAACTGTGCTTGCTATAATGACGATGAAAACACGAAATATAATTCGTGTAATTATAGTATCACAAGAAATGCTGTGTGTCAATGCGTTCGTGAAAAGTTGTTCGTGCTTTCACGAACGGAGAGGAGGAATACGGAATGCCAAGAGTGATTCTTCACTGTGATATGAACAATTTCTATGCCTCTGTTGAGTGTATGCTGAACCCGGAACTGAAGAACAAGCCGGTGGCAGTGTGTGGTTCTGTGGAGGAACGGCATGGTATCGTACTTGCGAAGAACTATGCAGCAAAGGCGTTTGGCGTTTCCACGGGAGAGGCAATCTGGCAGGCAAAGCAGAAGTGCCAGGATCTTGTGATCGTGGAGCCGCACTATGAGCAATATATGAAGTTTTCAAAATTAGCCCGTGAGATATACGGTCGATACACAGACCAGATCGAGCCGTATGGGATGGACGAATGCTGGCTGGATGTGACCGGAAGCGGCTGCATGGGAACCGGATTTGAAATCGCTGATGAGATTCGCAGAACTGTTAAGTTTGAATTAGGACTTACGATTTCCGCAGGAGTGAGTTTCAACAAAATTTTTGCCAAGCTTGGGTCGGATATGAAAAAGCCGGATGCGATTACCTGCATCGAAGCAGATTCATTCCGGGAGAAGATCTGGTGTCTTCCTGCCTCTGACTTGCTTGGAGTCGGCAGAGCGACCGAGAAGGTTCTGTCCGGTTATGGGATTCATACGATTGGAGAGCTTGCTGCAACATCGGATGATTTCTTGAAGTGCCGCCTTGGAAAGAATGGGCTGGCGATTAAGAAATATGCCAATGGGCTGGATGATTCACCGGTTATGCGTTCTGATTATGTCTCCCCGGTAAAAAGCATTGGGCACGGGATAACGACCATGCAGGATTTGGAGAATAACGCCGAAGTCTGGTGTGTCATGCTGGATCTGGTGCAGGAGATCGGAACCAAGCTGCGAACGCATAAAAAGAAAGCTGGCGGAATAGCGATTTCCATCCGCAACAACGAGCTTTACACGAAAGAGTGGCAGTGCCGGATTAGCATTCCGACACAAAGCCCTACCTATCTGGCGAAAACCGCATTTTCTTTGTTTGCAAAGAATTATCAGTGGGAACACCCGATTCGTTCGGTGACGGTTCGGGCAATCAACCTGTTTGAAGAGGATTGTCCGATACAATACGACCTATTCACTGATGTGAAATCACTGGATCGCCAGGAACGGCTGGACGCAGCGATTGAGCAGATTCGATTCCGATTCGGGAAAGATGCGATTAAAAATGGGGTACTTTTTCAGAAAAGCAAGATGCCGACAGAACGAAAAGTGGATTTGGTTATGCCGACAGGAATGATTGGTTAATACAGCACCGGTAGAATCTGGTGAGTTCTTTATTAAAAGAAGTCAACACATTCGCCGGTTTACAGAGGAGGAGCGTAGAATATGTCGGAACAGAAATGTAGAAAAGTATATGTACCTGTGAATTTGGATGTGGATGCAGAGGGAAATATCCGTCCGCGTCTGATTCGGTGGATTGACGGACGGGTGTATGAGATCGACCGATTGAAGCATAAGTGTCGGGCTGCTTCCACGAAGGTGGGTGGCTGCGGAATCCGTTATACGGTCATGATCGGTGGACATGAGAGTTTCCTGTTCAACGAAGATGAAAAATGGTTCGTTGAAGCAAAGGAGCAGTGCCTATGATCCTTTCGCAGAAAAACATAGAAGAAATCGCTGTTGCAGTGATAAGAGATTTTCAAAAGTCCTTTTTCGGCAGCGAAGCAGATGACCCGACGAGATTCGCGCTTCCGACACCCATTGACCAGTTTGCATCCGATTATCTGAACCTGAAGGTGTCATTTCAAAAGCTGTCCTCGGACGGAAGCATCTATGGTCTGACTGCGTATGTGGATACAGAATATCAGATTGAAGTCGATGGAAGTCAGAGGAGCATCTTCCTGAAAACCAATGATGTGGTTCTGGACAAGAGTTTCATTGAACCAGCGAATATTCGGAAACTCTGCGGAAAACGCAGATTTACGCTGGCGCATGAGTGCGCTCACCAGATACTGTTTCAGCTGGATTCCGATGACCGAAAGATAGCCTGCCATAAGAGACCGGAAGTGCGAGGAAATGGCTCTCGCGTCCTGAGAACGCAGGAAGATTGGAACGAATGGCAGGCCAATACTCTGGGGGCTGCCATTCTGATGCCTCAGTCAGAAGTGGATCGGGCGATGTGGTTCATCAACAGCAGAAAGCCTCTGACCTGTTATGGATGGCGTTTTTACGACAGTGACCAAGTGAAGATAGATACCTTCTGTGGTGTCTTTGGTGTTTCGAGATCAGCAGCAGCTATCCGATTGGAACAACTGGGCTATCTGAACCGGAAAAAGGATTATGAATATCGTGATCCATTGGAGGTGTGGCCATGAGCAGGAATATCAGAGTATCGGAACCATCTGCGGAAATGCAGATTAAAATCATCCGGGCAAAGGATGCAATCGCTTCCCAAAAGCCCAGGACTGTCAGGTGTCCTTATTGCCGACATAATTCAATCATCGTCTTTGAGGATACCAGAGGACATGTGCAGACCAAATGCAAGGCCTGCGGACGTGAGACCGTCTTCAATGTTTTGGAGATGAGAAGATTACGGAGATTGCAGCTCTACTATTCGTCTCTGAATGGTTGAGATGACAATAAATAACCCTATTAACACAATTTTATAAGTCATAGCTGTGCTGTGGAGCCGCTGACAGGCGAAGTCTTCCGAATGCCGCATGAGACAGAATTATGGAATACCCATGTTCTGTTTTATCGGCACAGGATTTTTCTTTACCGTCATGCGGCTCCTTTTTTGACCTTCCGTCGGTCCGGTTCTGTACCGGCTGTGCGGAAGGAGAGACGTATGTATTTTGACGCAAAAGAGTTTGGTAAGAGACTTCACGATGTTCGCACTTCCCGTGGTATTACGCAGGAGGAACTGGCGGTTCGCCTGGGACTGGCAAGCAAGCAGCATGTCAGCCGCATGGAGAATGGAGAACGCAGCTGCTCCATTGATTTGCTGATCGAGCTGTCCTGCATCCTCCATGTCAGCACGGATTATCTTCTGATGGGCAGTGAGCCAAGTAAAGAGGAAGTCAAAAATGATCTTCTGAGCATTATTTCGGAGCTGTCTACGATTGCGAAGAAAATCTAAAAAGCATTAGATGCAATATAACTGCTGATGGCGTAGAATCTTGGTGGCTAACTTGGTGGATATCTTGATGGGTGTCATCCTCTAAGTTATCATGGGTTGTATCATGGGTTGCGTCATGGGACTTATCATTGGCTGTGCCCATGATAGAGTGAGTATGAGTGATTTGAGCACCATCACTGCCGTAGACAATAAGGTGGATACAAAGATTCAAAACTGTGTGGGATGTCCGGCGATTTATCTTGCTCACTAACTTGGTCACTGACTAAGTTTTTCTGACTAAGTCGGTAATTTGCATTTTTCAAGATGACCCTGAAATCTGTTGCTGTTGAGGGAAATTCAGAATTATATGCCGCTATACATCCAGGTAACTTTTCGATTTCACTGTCGATTTTGCGTAGGCCACTTCCAAGGCGCTCCATGTACTTCATGCGATGGAACGGGCCGGCAATCACAAGGATTTCGCCGCGTCAAAAACAGTTTGGAAAATAAAAACGAAAAATCCGTTGATATTTTCTGATTTGCGGCGTGTAATAAGATTACGAGAAAATAAAAACGAAAAAACTGTTTTTAGATGAGAACTACCTATGAAAATACTCCGCACACCGCACAAGGACTCCCATTATTCAAGCATCACATGCCTCGTTGGGAAACCAACAGGGTATCTTTTTGCTCTAAATTAGACGATACAGAGCACGGGAAAGGTTAGAACTAACAGTATAGAGAATAATATACAGCATAGATGTAAATATTGCTTGGATATGTGGACTATTGTCCTTGAAATGCTCCTTTAAATATGATATCATTAGTTCGTACAAGGCGAAATAATGAAGTGGAGGCTTTGACATGATTGTTTTAGATCTTGAGTTAAAAGAAATTTATGGATTTAATGATTTTCATATCAATTTCAGTTATCCCAAAAAGATTGTCAATTCGATTATCGATCAGGAACATCTGAAAGGAAGAGAGCGATTTCGCTATAAGAAGGCTGTAATTCTTATGGGAGCAAATGCTACCGGAAAGACCAGCCTTGGAAAGGCTCTGCTTCGTATTTTTGGATATATGACTGATGGAAATCCAACACCGCTGTACGAGATGGTTGCAGGCGATAAGGGATACTTCAGTATTGATTTTGTGAATGGTGATTATCGCCTGCAGCGGTTGTCAGCTCAGATTGATGCGTCTAATCAGGAGATTGACATTCAGTATCAGACCGCGGACATTGATACGATGGATTCGTATGAAAAATGTGTAAAGAAGCTGAAGAATCAAACGATAGAGGCAACCAGAACCGCTACAGCACTTAAGAAGCTGGTAGGTGCTGTTCGATATCGTTTTGCATATCCTGAAATAGAAAAATCTTTGAAACTTACAGGTGCGAATAAAAGCATCTTGTTGAAGACGCTGCGTGCTGTTATTGGAACGCTTGATCCTACATTACAGGACGTTAGTTTATCAAGAGATTTGAAGGATACCTTTATTATTCGGCGCGGTGGAACGGAAATCATCATTCAGGAAGGTAAACTGCTGAATCGGGAGATACTGTCCAGTGGTACAGCAGAAGGAATTGATGTCGCAATGTTCCTTGCTGCAATGGCAACAAAAGAGAGCAGTTTCTATTATTGTGATGAACATTTTTCTTATATTCAGAGCGATATAGAAAAACGGATTTTCGGTATTATGCTGGATCGTATCGGAGACGATGAACAGTTGATTTTTACAACGCATAATACAGATATGCTGGATTTGAACCTGCCGAAACATAGTTATGTGTTTTTGCGTAAGCATCTGGAGGAAGGCATATATCAGGTTTCTGCTGTTTCTGCATCGGATGTACTGAAACGAAATACAGACTCTTTACGCTGTGCGGTCGAGAATGATGTGTTTGCCTCGCTTCCGCAGGATTCGCTTTTGGACGAGTTGGAAATGGGGTGGGAAGATGAACAATAAGTGCATCTATTATGTAGAGGGCCCCTGTGAACAACAACTGATCGCGGCCTTAAAAGAAGCACCGGAAAGATTGATTCCAGGGAAGATAAAGGTCTTCAATGTGGTGCAGAATTTGATTCCCAAGTCACAGATGTTGTCTATTCAGGCGGGAACGACTGTCGTTTTGGTATTTGATACCGATGTACCACAGACATCAAACCTAAAAAAGAACTTGGAACTTCTCACCCGGTATTGCGGAAAGCTGAAAATCATTTTTCTTCCACAAGTTCTGAATTTGGAGGATGAGTTAGTTCGGTGTACAGATGTGCGAACTGCGATGGAACTGACCAAAAGTGGAAGCGTTAAAAATTTCAAGACGGACTTTTGTAAGATGAAAACAAAAGATTGTCGTTCCATGCTTGAGCGTCATAAGCTGGATTATGCACGTTTGTGGATGACAAAAACGCCTGAAGCATTTAATTTTGTGGAGAATAATAGTTTTCAAATTAAAACATTATAATCTTAGATGCCTCGTTGGGAAACCAACGGGGTATTTTTTTCGCTCCAATCCGGCGGCATGAAACACCGAAAAAGTCAAAACGAACCGTAGGTAGTCCTGCAAGGACAACCAAAGTGCGCCTACGAGGCCAACGCGAAGTCGGAGGATTCTTGTTAAACTTACTTTGTAAGGACGAAAGTCCGGATGTCCCTTGAAAACTGAATACTCATTCTTCAGGTACATTCCTGTTTGGTCGAGCCTTCGACTGCACGCGATGAAGCCCATCGGGGCGATAGCGGTTTCGCAGAAGCAAATGCCGGATTGCAACCGGCGGCGGTGTTAAAGCCAGACAGGGACAATGATACTTCCGTAATTCGCGGTCCGGCCATAAGGAAGGCGGGATGGTTAAATTCCAATGGAGCAGTGAAGCACACTGCCGCCTGTGAGAAATCCTACATCTCTGGGGTGATAAGAAAAAGTACAGAGAAACCATATTTTCAGAAAGCACTGCTGGGTGCTGTATCAGCATGATACCTGGCAGGCTTTATCCATATCAGTGTATGGAGATTGGAGACAACAGCATATGAAAGAAAACTGGGTTTATCGGCGAGGTGATTTATATCTTGCCAATCTCGGTGTTCCGGTTGGATCAAAGCAGGGCGGTGTTCGTCCTGTTGTGGTTCTTCAGAATGATGTTGGCAATTATTATGCGCCGACAATCACGATTGCTCCGCTGACATCGAAAATTGAGAAGAAGCGAAAGCAGCCAACGCATTTCTTTCTCCGTAAAGCAAAAGGACTGGCAAAACCTTCTATGGTATTGGCAGAGCAGCTCGACACCTGTGACAAGATATGCGTGATTCGCTATCTTGGGCGGGTAAGTAAGGGGCAGATGCGTGGGATTGATGAAGCTGTAAGGATTCAGCTTGGATATTACATTCCGGAAAAGGCAGAGAAAAAAAGACAGGGCAAATGCCGAAAGGATGGCGAAGAAGGCGATGGATAAACTGATTACAAGAAAGGAAGCAGCCAGTATACTGGGAATCAGTGTTAAAACACTGGATGCTGCAAGAACAGACGGTTTGATCTCCTATGTTCAGTATGTGGAAAACGGCTGCGTTTATTTCACAGAAGTGGGGATTCAGGAGTACATTGCAAAATGTACGCACCGTGCAAAACCGATGGAACGTGCTGCGACATATCGCAAACCTCGAAGCTTTCGGCGGTGAAAATCGACATCGTTGAGTGTGGACGATGAATCCGCAATAATGAAAGCAACAACAGGATTGGAGGTAATGATATGGCAGCAAGAAGAATGATGCTTCCCGATTATGGTACGGTGAGTATGAAGGGAACGCAGTATTATCGAACCCGTGTAACAGATCAGCAGGGGCGGCGGGTTTCCTTATATGCAAGAACGAGAGAGGAACTGTACCAGAAGGAACAGGAAGCGATCCAGCAGATTGAGAACAAGACGTATCGCCGCAGTACACCTACAGTGGAGGAGTATTGCGAGAAATGGCTGCTGATGCAGTCGGCACAGATCAGGATGACAACGCTGATTGACTATACATCGAAAGTGAAGAACTACATCATTAAGCCATTGGGCGATATGCATATGGGAGATGTAACAGCAGATGACATTCGCCTGGCACTGCTGGCGGCATCAAAAAAGTCTGCATCCGTGTACAAATCGGTGAACGTTATATATAAGTGTATTTTTACGGCAGCAATGGAGAGCAAGATCATTGATGAGAATCCGACCATCTATCTGAAGAAAAATGTGGGAGGAATTCCCCAGAAAGACCGCCTCCCGCTTACGGATGAGCAGGTGGATAAGCTGCTGGATGCCATTTACGGCTTGCCGCCGTATGTGTTTGTAATGTTGGGGCTGTACGCAGGATTGCGGAGAGAAGAAATCCTCGGACTGCAATGGGATTCGGTGTATCTTGATTGCGAGGCTCCGTACCTTACCGTTCGGAGAGCCTGGCATACGGAGCATAATCGTCCGGTGATTCTGACAGAGCTGAAAACAAAGGCAGCGCATCGGAATGTCCCTCTGCCGGACAATCTTCTGGAATGTCTGAAAGAGGCGAAGAAGACATCGACATCGGATTATGTGGTTGCAAACCGGGATGGAGCCCCGTTGTCCTATACGCAATTCAAGAGATTATGGCAGTATATCGTAACCCGTACCACAAAGGAACGCTGCTATTATCGCTATGAAGAGGGCAAGAGGGTAAAGCATACGGTGAAGCCGGTTCTGGGGCAAAAGGCGGCACACAATGGAAATGTGGTTTACAGTCTGGACTTTGAGGTGACTCCGCATCAGCTACGGCACACCTATATTACGAATCTGATTCATGCTTCGGTTGATCCGAAGACAGTTCAGTATCTTGCCGGTCATGAAAGCAGCAAGATCACCATGGATATTTACGCAAAGGTGAAATACAATCGTCCAGAGCAGCTCGCGGGAGTGCTGGAAGATGCTTTTGCATCGTGGGATTAAGAGTAAATCAGAAAAAACTTGGGGCAGGGATGGTCAAAAATCCCTGCCCTTTTTACATACATTCGACATCCTTGAAGGAAGTGGTGTACGCCATGATAATAAGAGTAGCAACACCCAATGTATGAAGATAGACGAGGAGGAGAACACATGGCTAAAGGAAAAAAGCGCCCTGCTGAACTTCCGGAATACGGAACAGTGATGATGAAAGGGGTACAGTATTATCGCACCCGAATTACAGATGCAGACGGAAAGAGAGTGGCGATTTATGGACTGACACGCGAAGAATTGTATGACCGGGTGGAAGATGCCCAGAAGAAAATTGCAGAAGTGGTTTTCCACAGAGAGAATCCGACCGTGGAAGAGTACTGCGAAAAATGGCTGCTGATGCGGTCTGGAACGGTAAGAACCAATACGTTGGAGGGATACGAGCGGATGGTGAATCGGTACATCGTGGGTCCAATTGGACAGATGTATATGGATGAGGTGACCACAGATGACCTGCGGCTGCTGATGGTTCCACTATCAAAAGGTTCTTCCGGAATGTATGGTCAGCTCAATATGCTGATTAAGAACATTTTTAATTCGGCAGAAGAGAGCAAGGTGATCAAAGAGAATCCATCCAAAACGATTTGCGCAAGAGGCGGAAAGCCCGCGAAACGGCGCGAGGCTTTGACGGATGAACAGACTGCCATTTTGCTGGATAGCATTCGTGAGCTTCCACCGTATGTTTTCGTAATGATTGGCTTGTACGCGGGATTACGTAGAGAAGAAATTCTTGGATTGAAATGGGACTGCGTATTCTTGGATGAAAAAACGCCGTACATTTCAGTAAGGCGTGCATGGCATGTGGAAGGCGGTGCGCCGGTAGTCAACACACTTTTGAAGACTCCGGCAGCGAAAAGAGATGTTCCGATTCCCAAATGCTTGGTAGCCTGTCTCAAGGAAGCAAGGGAAAAATCAGAATCGGAATATGTGATCTCGAATTCAAAGGGAACTGTTTTGACGGAAACGCAGTTTGTGAGGGTCTGGAAGTACATAACAGTCCGTTCTACCGCAGAACGCTGTTATTACACCTATGTAAATGGACAGTCCATCAAGCATAGAATAAAGCCAAGGCTTGGTGAGCATCAACCGAACAATCCCAAGCTGGTATATACGATGGACTTCAAGGTGACCCCGCACATGCTGCGGCACACCTACATCACCAATCTGATTTACAAAGGTGTTGATCCTAAGACGGTGCAGTATCTGGCAGGCCATGAGAACAGCAAAACGACTATGGACATCTATGCGAAGGTCAAGTATAATAAACCTGAGGAATTGAGCAGCGTTGTAAATGCAGCATTCGGGCTGCGTTAAATTGCACCAAAAATTTCGCGATTTCGTGGGTTTACCTATGGGTTTACTGAGAGAGGAAAGCCTGAAAAACCGCATGAATACTGGTCTTTTTGGATCAAGGTCAGGTGAGTACGGTCTCAAAGCTGCTCGTCGCGCACCTCAGTTCAGCAAGCGCTGATTATCAGTACTACTTGCGAACTTTTCGGAACGCTTCACAACTTTTTTGCACGACTGTGTGCGGAAAGTTGGAATCGTCTGAAGCCGTGGAATGCAGCAAATCGCTTTGGAGCTTGCTGAAAAAGCAGCACACAATAAGCGAATATGCAGCAGACTTCCACAGTGACATAAGCCTTATCGCAGGAGATGTTTTCCGCAAGGAAAGCATCTCCTGTTTTTTATTTGCAAAAAAGAAAACCTTACAATGGGCAAATCATGTTGATGCCGTCAATGAGTGTCTGAATGTCCAAGTGGGTGTACACGCGCTCCGTCAGGCTCATTGCGCCGGAATGCCCTGCAATCTTCTTTTGAATGGTAGGAGCGACCCCGGCATCGGCCATCATGGAAATACAGGTATGGCGCGTGTCGTGCGGCGTGTGCTTCATGTCGTATTCTTCCATCAGCGGGTCCCAATAGGTGTCGCAGTAGTTGAAGTAGTCAAGGTGCTGCCCCTCGGTGGTGCAGAGCAGATACTCACAAGGGGAGCGCTCGAACCACGCTTCATAGAACGGCAGCAGCTTGTCGGCAATCGGCACTTTGCGGACGCCGTTCTCAGTTTTGGCGGCAACCACATCAAAATACTGCTCTTTCAGGTGGACATTTTCTTTCTTCAAATCGAGAAATTCCGAGATGCGGCAGGCATTGTAATTCAGCATCAAAATGATTTGGCAGTAAGGATTAGCCTCGTGCGCCCAAAGCGCTGCCAGTTCGTCCTTGCTGAAGATATTACGGTCACGCTTGTTGGGGTTCTTGCCACGGTAACCGACCAAATCAACATACTTGGAATAGTCTTTATTGCAGATGTCATTTTTCATGGCGTATTCGTACACCTGATTGAACAATCCCTTTAGCTTTTTGAGTGTGGGATAATTCTTGCCACAGGTGTCAACGACAAGCTGCAAATCACAGAGTTTGATTTCGCGGAAGGGTTTATCATACAAGAGACCACAGACCTTGTAGGAAGCTGTGTAACCCTTTGCATTGGAGTCAGATATGGTTGGGTATTTAGACTTCGACCAGCGCTCATAAACCTCGGAAAAGGTAATTTTGGCGGTGTTAATGTCATAGGGGTTCTGATTATATTCAGCCAGCATTTTCAAACCCTCAGCGCGGGTTTCAGCATAGCCGATAATCTGAAAATCCTGAATCTGTCTGCCTTTGGCCTGATCTAAATGCCAGCCGATGGTTTTGCGTACCATGTAAGGTTTTCTGCGTTTTCCGGACATTTTGACTACGCTGCCGTAGCCATTGGGTAATCTCATGTTGTTATCAAACTTCCTTTCGCTCAGGCACATTCTATGATAAAGAGGGATAACCTCTTATCAACATCATTTCAGATTGTCCAACTGCTCCTTGGTCATCTGCTTTAGTTCTGCCATGTCGTATTTGCTTAAATCGGCAGTGTACAAAGGCTTGTCGGTCAAGGGAGTGTTAGCATATTGTGCAATTTTCTCGTTTGTGAAGCTGGTAAGGCGGCTGGGGTTATGCCAGTAATCCTCGCCCCAAGAGCGCTCAGAGGAAAACTGTTCCAGCAGAAAGCAGAGCGTTTCGTTCAGAGTAGCATCCTGGTCAGTGGCACGGAATTTCAGTGAAGCGGTAAAATTGCCGTCATCACAGTGCTCGTGGGTAATATCAATATCGAAGTGCAGCTCTTTCTTTTTGTTTAATTCATAGAGGACAGCAACCACATCAGCAAGGGAATTCATCTTGATTTGTGGCTCGCTTACACCCAGCAGATACGCGGGCGTTACGCCTAAAGCGTGTGCGATAGTGGTTACGGTATCCAGCAAAATCCGGCTTTCACCGCTTTCGTAGCTTTGCACAGTGCGCAGACTTTTCCCTAAAAGCTGCGCAAGCTGGGTTTGTGTAAGATTTTTTTCTAATCGGACAGCCTTGATTCGCTGCCCAATTTGTTCGTTTGTAAGATTCATGGCTTCTCACCTCGCCTTAATACTACCATATACATGCGAAGAAATCAAGCATGTTTGAAAATTTATATGCAAATAATTTGCGTATACAATATTGACATATGCAATAATGCTGCGTATAATGAAATTGCTGAAAGGCAATCACAAGCAGAGGGAGGTGTAAGAAATGGTTGAGAGGCAGACCTATACGGCAATGCCGGCTTTTACCGGCAGAAATGTGCCTGTAACGGAAATTGCAAAAGCTATGCACAAGGACGCGCAGTATGTAAGAGTTGGCTTACAGCAGGGCGCATTCAAGTTTGGCTATGCAATCAAGCTGGACGGCTCGAATGAGTATAATTATTACTGCCCTGACCGCAAGGTTTGGGAAGAAATCGGCTATTTCAATGCCGAAGGCAAAAGTTGAGCAACAAAAAGAGCGCTTACCCGTGCAGGGGTAAACGCTCCCGATGAAAGACAGTACCAACAGCGGCTGCTGTGTGTAACTATCAGGCACCACTGATATTTTACCACAGCAGCCGCCATTTTTGAAGAAGAAAGTGGGGCTTATGCAAAGAAATCATGTAAAGCTGATCTCTATGGATACAATTCCGATAGAGGCAGTAAAATGGCTGCTGTATCCGTTTATCCCGCTGGGGAAAATTACAATTTTACAAGGTGACCCCGGTGAGGGGAAAACTACACTGGCGCTACAAATCATCGCGGCACTGACAACCGGCAAGCCTGTGTGGGAGGGAGCGCTGCAGATGGAGCCGGTCAATGTTATTTATCAGACGGCAGAGGACGGCCTATCCGATACCATCAAGCCGCGCCTTGTGGCAGCGGGCGCAGATTGTGCAAGGGTAATGGTAATTGATGATTCTGACAGGGTGCTGACACTGGACGATGACCGGCTGGAACAGGCAATAGAACAAACCGGTGCACGGTTGGTGGTGCTTGACCCGATTCAAGGCTATATCGGCGCAAGCGTGGATATGCACCGCGCCAATGAAATCAGACCGCTGATGTATCGAATTGCAAAGCTGGCGGAAAAGTATAACTGTGCGATTCTCTTAATCGGTCACATGAACAAGAACAGCGGCGAAAAATCCAGCTATCGCGGGTTAGGGTCTATTGATTTTCAGGCGGCTGCAAGAAGTGTGCTGGTAGTAGGGCGTATCAAGGACGACCCTACATTGCGTGTTGTCTGCCCGGCAAAAAGCTCGCTTGCCCCAGAGGGTAGTGCAGTTGCCTTTCGCCTTGACCCGGAGCAGGGGTTTCAGTGGGTAGGGTCATATGACATCAGCGTGGACGAACTGCTCTCCGGCAGTAGTCGAGGACATAAGCTGCGCGAGGCGCAGAGCTTTCTGAAAGAAGTGCTGGCGGATGGCCCGCTGCCGCAGACGGAGATTGAAACAGCCGCACAACAGGCGGGGATACGCCCCAAGACCCTGCGCAATGCCCGGAATGAATTGGGAGTGACCTCAACCAAGGTTAGCAAACAGTGGGTATGGGCGCTGCCCGAACCATAAAAGAAGAAGGCAAGATGCCCCTATCTTTAGGAACAGGGCATCTTGCCTTCTTGATTGAGAATTGTCCTTTTAAGATGACTGTGTACTTTGCCACAATAGGGTGGCAAAGTACGAGCAAGCACGGCATTTGGTACACCAAATGCTCACTTGTTGGGGGAATGCCCCAACCCCCTCCTAACGGTACTTATCAGTCACCATGGTTGAGGGAAACACTTCGGACGAAGGATGGTTCGCCTGAACATTTCCGCTTGTTGAGTTTCTCAATGAAATTTTTAATAATAGTGAGTCTCGTTGAATTTCCGCTTGTGATGTGATAAAATTAGAACAAATCGTCGCGGAGGTAAGTGTATGACAAGGTCATATAACAAGCTTTGGAAATTACTGATTGACAAAAAGATGAACAAAACTCAGTTAAGGGAAGCTGCAAAAATAAGCTCGAATGCAATGGCACATCTTAGCAAGGATGAGGATGTGCGTGTTGAAGTGCTGATAAGAATATGCGGTGTCTTAAATTGTACCATTGATGACATTATGGAAATAATTCCAGAGTAATATTTTATAGAGGTATCTTAATGAAGGCAAATGAATGGAAAGCTCTTTCCTTATTCGCTGGAGCTGGGGGATGCTCGTTGGGCTTCAAGTATGCAGGAATAGAAATGATTGCTGCATTTGACAACGCAAATGCAGCAATTGAGACATATAATTCAAATTTTGGAGAAGGAAAAGCAAAAAATGTAGACTTGTCGAGTTGTAATTTTGAGGATATAAGAAACGAGCTTGATTTGAAACGTGGTGAGTTAGATTTAATTATTGGCGGACCGCCATGCCAAGGCTTTACAACAGCAGGTAATCGATTTTGGGATGACCCAAGAAATAAGCTTGTTCAAAACTATGCTCAGGCTTTAGAGGCTTTTTATCCTCGTTGGTTTATGATGGAAAATGTCGAGGGTATTTTGACAACGGCTAAAGGCATTTATGTTGTAGAATGTCTAAAAAAAATGATTGAACTTGGGTATTCGGTATATCTGAAAAAAGTCTATTTACAGGAGCAAGGAATACCTCAGAGACGTAAGAGGGTTATTATCGTTGGAAATCGTGAACAAAAAGAATTCAGATATCCAAGTCCAATAGAAATTGCGGAAGGAAATATTTATCGAAATTGCTCATTTACATTGCGAGATGCAATAGAGGATCTCGAAGATAAAGAACGTCCTGAAATAGATCACATATTCAAGAAAGAAAGTGACATTCAATTAGCGAGAATTCGAGCACTAAAAATTGGTCAGAGTATGAAAGACTTACCGCCAGAACTTCAACACGATTCGTTTAAGCGGAGAGCATCAAGACGTGTTTGCGATGGAACGCCTTCAGAAAAGAGAGGCGGAGCACCATCTGGACTAAAGAGACTATCTTATGATGAACCATGTTTAACAATTACAAGTGCTGCACCTTCTGAATTTGTACATCCGACGCAGGACAGAACATTAACGATAAGAGAGTGCGCAAGAGTACAGACATTTCCTGACAGTTTTGCGTTCAAAGGAACTGATGCACAGAAAATTCTACAAATTGGAAATGCCATACCGCCAAAGTTTGCAGAGAGAATGGCAAATCAAATTTTGAAATGCGATGACTTACCTCAGAATACAGTTCCTGTTGCTTTAGTGGATTTTGATGTCACCAAAGCAACAGCGAAAAGTCCGGCACTTGCCAAGACAACCGAAATGATGGAATCCTTAAAAGAACAAACTTATGTTCAAATGACACTGGGGGTATAAAAATGCCATTAACAACGCCATTAACAACGCAGCAGAAAGAGACATACAAGATGTTTTCGCAGCATGGCTCTGGGGATGCAATGGTAGAAATTCCGGCAACAGATGTGGTTTTACTGATTCACATAGCCTATCTTGATGTACATGATGGGGAGCCGGCAGAATGGTTTATTAAAGACTTTGAAGAACTTGCGAAGAAAAATTTCTTTTGCTTAACGCCTACGGAGATTGCGTCTCTTCCTGAACAGAGTAAGGAAGTGGCTGTGGATCTGTTACAAAGATGTGGTGCGACAACAACGACAAATATTATGTTTCTTTACTTGAAAAATCTTGCTGAATTATACAGGAGACGTTTCAAGTTTTATAGGATTTTATGCTCTCAACCTTTTCCTCAAACAGAGCAGATTGGCCCCAGATGTTTGCTTGAGTACGGTAGGTGTGAAGATGCACTCCTATTTGATTGGATGAGTTGGAGAAAGCTAATCTATGATATTGACAATAGAAGTGCCCAAGAAACCGGCTATCTGTTTGAACCAATTTTGGCAAGTTGTCTGGGAGGTGAGCCGGTCTCAGCAAAAAGATCACCGGTAAAAAGAATTGGTGATAACGGAGTCCCGACTAAAGATGGGCGGCAAGTTGATTGCTACATAGAAGATAAAAAAGAAGTGTATGAATTAAAGATGCGAGTGACAATCGCTGCAAGTGGGCAAGGTCGTTTTAACGAAGAATTGAGCTTTCCCTATGAAGCGCGAATGGCAGGATTGACACCAATATTAGTTGTATTCGATTCGACGCCTTCCCCGCTGCTCGAAAAGCTTCAAGATAAATACATTGAAGAAGGCGGTCGGTGCGTTATCGGAGATAATGCTTGGACGTTTCTAACTCAAAAAGCTGGCAGTGCAATGGGAAAATATATTTTGAAGTATATTAAGCCACCAATTGAAAAAATGGAGAAAGAAAAAGAGCAGATTCCGGGTAATATCCATTTGTCAGCAGAAAATGGAAAGATTGTTATTTCCAACAGTAACGGCAACGAGTATGAGATCCCGCGCGAAATGCTAACAGAGTAATCTGGTTATAAAGGAGGCTGTTTAATTTGAGACTGCTAAAGTTTAGGGTCACCGAGTTTCGTTCTGTACTTGATAGTGGATGGATAGATGTCGAGAGTATTACGGCACTTATCGGGACAAATGAGTCAGGGAAGACAAATATTTTACTACCATTATGGAAACTAAATCCAGCTGATGATGGAGCTATTAACCTGCAAGATGATCTTCCACGAGACAAGTATCATGAATATCGCAATGCTGATCCGATGCCGACATTCATAACGGCTGTTTTCACCTTGGAAGATAAAGAGAAAACGCATCTTGCTAATTTAACAAATTTTGATACGGAAAATTTCTCTACTGTACAGGTGTCAAGAGATTTTGCTGGTAAGTACTCGTGGGCATTTCCGGATGCGGACGAAAAACCGATAACGTCAGTTGACGAATTAAATGTTGTTTTTGATCAATACATTCAGTCAATTTCCACACAAGGAGAAGTACCGAAGGCTGAGATGCAGCGCAGAGGTAAAGTTATATCGGCTATAAATCTTGCCAAAGAATATTTGCGCTCAGAAAAGTCTCTGGCGGATGAACTGACGGATGCTTTGAAAGAACTCGATAAGGAAGAGACTTCCACGCAAAGCTCGTCTTCTTTCACTAAACTGGGAGAATTAAAGCAACTCATTAAAGAGAAAATCGAAGCTTTGTCGACACCAATGCTTTCGGAAAATACAGAGGTGAAAGAATATCTAGAATCTGTAATGCCCAAATATGTATATTATTCCAATTATGGTAATCTTGACTCTCAGATATACCTGCCACAAGTTTTACAGAATTTAACAAGGAATAATCTTGGATTAAAAGAAGCGGCGAAGGCTCGGACGCTTAGGACACTATTTAAGTTTGTGAGTCTTGATCCTGCGGAAATCACACAAATGGGTGCAGATCCACAAGGTAGTCCTTCTCCTGTGGAAATAGAGAAAATTGCGAACAAGAAAAAGGAACGCGAAATATTACTATCGTCTGCATCATCTGCGTTCACTAAGGCGTTTAATGAATGGTGGAAGCAAGGTGACTATACCTTTGAATTTCAGGCAGATGGTGATTTCTTCAGAATTTGGGTGGCTGATAAAATACGCCCGGAGAGAATTGAGTTGGAAGCAAGGAGTACAGGGCTACAATGGTTCTTTAGCTTTTATTTGGTGTTCTTAGTTGAAAGTGAAGCACACCACCAAAACGCAGTACTGCTTCTTGACGAACCAGGTGTAACGCTTCATCCGCTTGCACAAAAAAATCTCTTTGAATTTTTCGAAAGCCTAGGCGAGAAGAATCAAATGATTTACACAACGCATTCTCCATTTATGGTCGATTCGGATCACTTGGAAAGAGTACGTTCTGTATATGTTGACAAGAACGGAAAGACGGTTGTCAGCTCGAATTTAAGAGCTTCAGAGCAGACTCACGGAGTAAATCAAAGTCAATCGATCTATCCTGCTCATGCAGCGTTAGGACTCACTGTTTCTGATACGTTGCTCATAAACTGTAAACCGGTATTGGTTGAAGGTGAATCAGACCAGTTGTATCTTTCTGCTCTGAAGAATTTACTGATTTCTCTCGGTAAAATCACTCCCTTGAAAGATTTGGTTTTTATTCCCACAGGGGGTGTGAAAGGGATAAAGGCAACATCAAATATAATCGCAAGTAAGGCGGATGAGAGACCTTTTGTAATCGTGGATGGAGATATTCCCGGGCAAAAGATGAAAAAGGAACTTCTCGCTGATTTTTATGCGGCTGACGCAGATAAAATCATTGATATTTCTGACTATACCAGTATCTCAAATGGTGAGATAGAAGACCTGTTCCCGTTAGAAAGAATGGCGAGAATCGTTTCTAAATTTCTTCCACGACCAGAGGAGGCCGAGGACGAATTTGAAGATATTGTCGAAGATGAAAAACCTTTGTGCAACCAAATTGAGGATTTTGCAAAAGCTCAAAATATTCCGTTGGTACGAGGTTGGAAAGTTCAATTAGCCAGCACAATAAAGAAAGAAATCCTTCGTGGAAAAGGAAAAGTGATTAAGGAAGAAGATAAGGAATTTTCCAAGGTGGAAGAACTTTTCAAACGGATACTATCATGAAAATGACCAGAAGGAATTCCTAATACAGCTAAATCAGACCGTTGCTCGCGCCACTATGCGAATGAAAGTCAGCAATCTTTTTTAGTAATCCACATAGTCTTTGCCAAGTTGTATGGGGTTTTAGGGCACACCCTAACAAGGGCATTTTGATATTGTGATATCACAATGCCGTGCTTGCTCGTACTGTCCGGGGCATTTGCGGCTAATTGGGAATGACTGCTGACGATAGAAAAATCGGATGCCCTCACCGCAGCAAGGGCATCCGACAATTCTCAAATTAGCAATAGATTAGATCACGCATAACAGTTTCTTCGGCAATATCCTTGAATGAACTCATCTTTTGCACCCACAAAATGGGATTTGAAAGTTTTACCGATTCGTCAAAGTGTTCGGCGTGAATAAGCTGCTGCACGATTTGGTCCACCATTTCATGGGCCTGTCTGTCAATTTTATTTAGATGGGCGTTGAGCAAATTCCCTTGCAGCAAGACATGATATAGTGCAGGTTTGTTTTCCTTCAGATAGCGCAACCGCAGACTGCCGTATTTTCCAAACTGTGTGGGTTCGCCCGCAGTTAAGGTGTTAAAATCAAATTCATTCATCATCGAATTCTCCCGATTTAATTTAGGTGTGCCTTGGACTCCTGCAATTCTTTCCATCGCCCTGAGCCGCCATGGGTAAGAAGCACAAAAGAAGCAAGGCACATAGTTGATTTTTGTTACAAGTGCGGCTATTTTGTCAAAAGACTTGCAAAACTTACGATTTTGTGTTATTATTTCAATCCGAAAACGCAAAGACTGAAATATCAATAACACATCATCTGCGCCGCATAAGTTCAGCAAGCGCTGATTTATTCAATCCGATTCTTATTATGTCGGCTCATTTTGGGCCGACATTTTTTATGACGTGTTTTCTGTTACAGTCAGGAACATAGTGCCTGCTCGTTCAGGCGGTTGGACTTGATGTGGAAGGGGAACTTATGTTATCAACAAAAACAAAAGAGCATATCCGGCGCCGTGCTGCGCTTGTGCTGCCGCGGTGGGGAACTCTGCTGGTAAGCCTGGGGGCGCTGGCGGGCTGTGTGGCCTTCACCGGTAGCCAGCTGCATGTGGTTAAAATTACCGATACCCACGGTGCACAGGGCATGGCTATCACCTCGGCGCATGATATCAAAACGCTGATGCAGCAAACCGGCATTGAGGCACCCGATACCGAGGACGAGCTGGAAATTACCGAGGATGCAGGCCTTGACCAGATCCACATCCTGCGCGCTTACACCGTGCCCGTCACGGTGGACGGCGGTGTGCAGGAGGTTGTGGTGACCGGCGGCACCGTGGGAGATGTTCTGGCGGAAGCCGGCATTACCCTTGGCCCAGATGACTGGATTGAGCCTGCGCTGGATACCCCGGCCCAGGAAAACACCATGGTGACCATCCAGCGGGTGCGCTATGAAGAATACACTCAGGACGAAGTGATTCCCACTGAGACCCAGTATGTGGAAACCAGCCTGTTCTATCGCAAACAGAGCAAAGAACAGCTGATCCAGCAGGGCAGCGACGGCCTGTGCAGCGTGAGCTACCGGGAAACCTATGTGGATGGCGAACTGACTGACACAACAGAAACGAACCGCGAAACTGTGATAGAAATGGTGCCCACCATTATAAAACACTATGACGAGCAGGCACCTGTCAGCTCCTTCGTGGGCCCCGAGATCGTGGACGGCAAACCATGCGAGGGCATTGCGGCGACTTATACCGCACAGCGTTCCACCGGGTATTCGGCATCGCCGACGGCAAAAGGATCTTCGGGACGGCGGCTGACCTATGGTACGGTGGCGGTCAACCCCAATGTGATTCCCTATGGCAGCCTGATGTATATTACCTCCGCAGACGGCCGGTTTGTGTACGGTTATGCTTATGCGGCGGATACCGGTACAGCCATGATGACGGGGAGCGCATTTATTGACCTGTATTACGAGACTTACTCCGAAAGTGTTGATAATGCGGTGATCGCCGTGAATGTGTATGTGCTGGACAGCGATACCGCAGCCAAGTATAAAGAAGAAAACGACGCCATTTTAGAGGCAGATAATACGCCCGGATTATAAAAATAAACAGCAGACAAAAAAGCGCCTGCCGCACGTTGCTGTGCGGCGGGCGTTTTGCATAACACCTGATATAAAATTTTGTGCAGTACGCGGCAGCGGTTATCTGCTATAATACAAGCAACAAGCAAAACAGGTGTATCGGAAAACAGAGAAACGGGCTGTATTTTCAGCTTTTAAGATACACCCCAAGGGAGTAGAAACATGGATACAAACAACAAACACCCCCATTTTTCCCGCACGGTGCTGCATAACGGGGAAGAACGCGTAAAACGCATCTTCCGTGACCAGCTGGCCGAGTTGGCCGGCCTGCTGGAAGTGGGAATTTCGCTGCTGGTTGTGGTGGCGCTGATGCTGGCGGTGGTGCCGCTGATCAAAATGCTGCCCGGCCTGCTGGTGGATACCAATGAAGTGGAAATCAGCCTGTTTTTGCAGCGCGCGCTGGATATCGTCATCGGCATCGAGTTCATCAAGATGCTTGCCAAGCACAGCCCCGGCAGTGCGCTGGAAGTGCTGCTGTATGCCATTGCCCGCCATATGATCGTTGGGCATGAATCGGCAGTGGAAAACTTTATCAGCGTGGCATCCATTGCGCTCATCTTCTTTGTGCGCAAGTTCCTGTTTGTTCCGGCGTTTGGCGCAACCATGCCCGGCGGCCGCAAGGCACCGGATATTGAGGAGATGGAAAAACAGGATACGGCAGGGGAGAGCGAAGGATAAGCCCCTGCGCTGCAAAAACAAAAATCAGCCACAACAAAAGCTCCGCAGCTGGGCATTTGCCTTTGCTGCGGAGCTTTTTGGCATATTATGTAAATTTAAGCTGTTTCAGGGATAAAACGCCATCAGAACAACCCGGTAATGCGGCCTTCTGCGTCCACATCAATATCCATGGCGGCGGGGTGCTTGGGAAGGCCGGGCATCGTCATAATGCTGCCGCAGATGACGACCACAAACCCGGCACCGGCGGAAAGGCGCACTTCGCGTACATTCATTTTAAAGCCGGTGGGGGCGCCGGTCAGCTTGGCGTTATCGCTGAAAGAATACTGCGTTTTGGCAATGCAGACAGGCAGCTCGCCGTAGCCCATGGCGGCCAGGTCGTCCAGCATCTTCTTGGCGGCGGGAGTGTAGGTCACGCCGTCAGCACGGTAGATCTTTTTGGCAACTGCTTCGATCTTCTCCGGCAGGGAAGCACCCAGATCGTAGGTGTACTGGATGGGCTGGGGTTCTTCCGGCATGATGGAAAGAACGGTTTCGGCCAGGGCTTTGCCACCCTCGCCGCCCTTGGCGAACACTTCGGACAGAGCGCACTTGACGCCTGCCTTGGCGCATACTTCCTCAATCACGGCCATTTCTTCCGGCGTATCGGTGGGGAAGGCGTTGATGGCAACGCAGACCGGCAGGCCAAAGCCGTTTTTGATGTTGTCAATGTGGCGCTCTAGGTTGGCCGCGCCCTTGCGGATGGCCTCTACGTTGGGCTTGTTCAAATCCGGCTTGGCAACGCCGCCGTGGGATTTCAGCGCGCGGACGGTTGCGACCAGAACCACCGCAGAGGGGTGCAGGTCTGCCATGCGGCACTTGATATCCAGGAACTTTTCAGCGCCCAGGTCAGCGCCAAAGCCTGCTTCGGTCACAACGTAATCCGCCAGCTTCAGGCTCAGCTTGGTGGCGGTCACGCTGTTGCAGCCGTGGGCAATGTTGGCAAATGGGCCGCCGTGGATGATGGCGGGGTTGTTTTCCAGCGTCTGGACCAGGTTGGGGTCAATGGCGTCTTTCAGCAGGGCGGCCATTGCGCCCGCTGCGCCGATCTGCCCGGCGGTGACCGGCTGGCCATCGTAAGTATAAGCGCACACAATGCGGCTCAGGCGGTCTTTCAGGTCGGCCAGGTCGGTGGCCAGGCAGAAGATGGCCATGATCTCGCTGGCAACGGTGATGTCAAAGCCGTCCTCGCGCGGGGTGCCGTTCACCTTGCCGCCCAGGCCGTCCACAATAAAGCGCAGCTGGCGGTCGTTCATATCCATGCAGCGCTTCCAGGCAATGCGGCGGGGGTCAATGTTCAGCGGGTTGCCCTGCTGGATGGAGTTGTCGATCATGGCAGCCAACAGGTTGTTTGCGGTGCCAATGGCGTGAATATCGCCGGTAAAGTGCAGGTTGATATCTTCCATGGGCACAACCTGGGCGTAACCGCCGCCCGCAGCGCCGCCTTTTACGCCAAACACAGGCCCAAGGGAGGGTTCGCGCAGGCAGAGCATCGTCTTTTTGCCCATGGCGTTCAGGGCATCCGCCAGGCCAACACTGGTGGTGGTTTTACCCTCACCGGCGGGGGTGGGGCTGATGGCGGTCATCAGGATCAGCTTGCCGTCCGGGCGGTCACTGTGGATCAGCTTGTGGTTGATCTTGGCTTTGTAACGGCCATAAGGGATCAGGTCCTCGTCTGCAAGGCCCAGCTTTTCAGCTACTTTGGCAATGGGCAGCATCTTGGCTGCCTGTGCAATTTCAATGTCGCTCAGCATATGGCAATTCCTCCGTTTACAAAAAATAAAGGGCTGCGTACACCATACATCAGTGTATGCAGCCCAGACGGTCGGCTTAATGCAGGGGGATAGCCCGCTTCCCCGGTGGTCATGCCCACCAGATTCCGTCAGTCAGCGGCCCTGCGTTATTGTTACTGTATCACACCGGCACACAGTTTGTCAAGCCAATTTTTGGCGGATACAAAAGGGTAGAAAAAAGCCGCCCGTGGTGTACCCAGGCGGCAGAAAAGGGGGTCTTGCCGATGTGGACAGATTCGGAGTACATATCCGAGCCAATTTCCGGCGTTTCTGTGTTCGTTAGTGACACAGAATACTGGGAACTGGAAGCGGAAGAAGCTGATTAGCCACTAGGCAAGCGGAGTGTCACTGTTTACGCGGCGGCACTCCGTCCTCTTATTTGTAATATACCACAGAGCTTACCACTCTGTCAATATTTTACCGCCGAAAGGCAAGAAAGGAAGTATCTCATGTTTACATCTACTGCTACCGCTATCGTTACCGCCGCCCGTTCTGTCAACACTAACCGCACCCGCGGGGAAGACGACAAGAAGTTTGCAACCAACGTTGCCCGCTTCAAGGCCGTCAAGAACAGAATAAAAACCAACGGATCAGCGCTTGTTGCTCTTGCGCCACAGACCCATCTTTTCGGCGTCGGCAATCAGCTGCTCGCGGAAATCCGGGTGGGCAATGTTGATCAGGGCTTCGGCACGCTCCCAGGCGGTCAGGCCCTTCAGGCGGGCAACGCCGTACTCGGTCACCAGATAATCGGTGTTGGCGCGGGTATCGGTCACAACACTGCCGGGGTGCAGCGTGGGACGGATGCGGCTTTCGTTCTGGCCGGTCTTTTTGTTAAAGAAGGTGGAGGACAGGCAGATGAAGCTCTTGCCGCCCTTGGAAAGATAGGCACCCAGCACAAAGTCCAGCTGGCCGCCTGCACCGGAAATGGCACGGGTGCCGCTGCTTTCGGCGTTCACCTGGCCATACAGGTCAACGTCAATGGCGTTGTTGATGGAGATAAAGTTATCCAGGCTGCTGATCACCCGCACATCGTTGGTGTAATCAACGGGTACAGACATACACTCCGGATTGTTATCCAGGTAGTCGTACATCTTTTGGGTGCCGGCACCGAACGCATAGACCTGGCGGCCGTTGTCAATGTTCTTGCAGCGGCCGGTAATGCGGCCGGCCTTTGCCATATCTACAAAAGAGTCCACATACATCTCAGTATGTACGCCCAAATCTTTCAGGTCGCTCTCGGCAATCATGGCGCCGATGGCGTTGGGCATGCCGCCGATGCCAAGCTGCAGGCAGGCGCCGTTGGGGATGCGGTCCACCACCAGGCGGGCAACAGCCTGGTCAACTTCGGTGGGGGCACCGCCGCCGCCCAGCTGGTCGATCGGCGGGTTGTCACCCTCGATAATGCCGTCAACCTGGGAAATGTGCAGGCAGTTGTCGTAGCCGCCCAGGCAGACCGGCATGTTCTTGTTCACTTCCACAAACACCTTGTCGGCCTTGCGGGCAGCATCGGCCAGATGGCTGGCGCAGGGGCCGAGGTTGAAGTAGCCGTGGTTATCCATGGGGGCAACCACAAACACCGCAATGTTCAGCGGGTCGGGGCTTTCGCGGTAGTAGCGCGGCAGCTCGGAGTAGCGCAGGGGAGAATAGTAAGCGTAACCGGCGGCAACGGCCTTGCGCTCAATGCCGCCCATATGCCAGCTGTTCCAGCAGAAGTGCTCTGCCTGATTTTCAATCTTGAAGATTTCCGGCACATGGCACAGGATGCCGCCGCGGAATTTAATCCCGTGCAGCTCCGGCAGGCGCTTGGCCAAAGCAGCGTCAAAGCTGACAGGGGTGCCGATGGCCCAGCCGTAATCGACCCAATCGTCATCCTTGACCAAAGCGGCAACGCGGTCGGCCGTTGTCAGTTTCTGTGCATAAACAGTGTTAAAATCCATTTCTACAAACAGCTCCTTTGTTCATTCCGCAAAAGCTGCTTATGCAATCTTTGCGGATTTGCTTACCTATTTATATAATATTTATGGGGCGGTACGCTGCTCTGGCGGTACGCACAGTGCGGATGCCTGAAAATCAGCCGCCCGGTGGGGTGGCGCGCTGCCCGCAGCGGGGGAGCCCCGCCGGAAGAATGGCGGCACAGCACCACAACCATTGATATTATTTTAACATTATATTGACGCTTGTCAACCAATAAAGTTCATTTTTTGCCCCCAAAACGTGCAAATCGGGTGGATTTTGTACATTCCACTGAAACAGTCCAGAAACTTTTGTCGGATTTTTAACAGATAACCCATTGACAAAAGCTTAACAAAAGTGTAAAACTATAAGTGTGAGCTAAGCGGATCCCTGAAATAGGGGCCGGAGTTCACTTGCGGCACCAGGCAGGCGGTACGGTCTGCGGCGGGGGTTAAGGCCCGCCCATTAAACGCGCGGCGCGCATGGTGCTTTTATTTCCGCCCAAGACTGTTAGATTTTTAACAACTTTGGCACTGCAGAGGAACTAAAGATTATGCCCATTGCAATGTATCCCGGCAGCTTTGACCCCGTTACACGCGGCCACCTGGATATTATCAAACGCAGTTCCCGCATGTTTGATACCCTGATCGTTGCCGTGCTGAACAACAGCGCCAAAACCCCGTTGTTTACCGTGAAGGAAAGGGAAGAGATGCTGCGGGAATGCTGCAAGGATATCCCCAATGTCAAGGTGATGAGCTTTGACGGCCTGACAGTCAATTTTGCCCAACAGCAGCACGCCACCGTAATGGTGCGGGGGCTGCGCGCCGTAACGGATTTTGAAAACGAGATCCAGCTGGCGCACACCAACCACGCGCTCTGCCCGGGGATCGAAACCGTGTTTCTGTCAACGTCCCTGAAATGGAGCTACCTTTCCTCCACCATTGTGCGGGAGGCTGCCCATTACAACCACGATGTTTCCAAGTTCGTTACCCCCAATGTGGAAGCTGCCCTGAAGAAAAAAATCCGTGAGGGTAAAGTTTGACCCCCAAAAAAACGTGCTTTGTCGGGCTGCTAAGGCCTGTAAAGATACAAAGGATTCCCAACCGTCTAAATAAGATTCATATTTTTAGGAGGCTGTTTCTTATGAAGAAAATCGTTATCGCATCCGCATGCCGTACTGCTATCGGCAAGTTCGGCGGCACCCTGGCCAATGTTCCTGCTGCAGAGCTGGGCTCCATCGTCATCAAGGAAGCCCTGAACCGCGCCAATGTCAAGCCGGAGCAGGTTGACCACGTTTACATGGGCTGTGTTATCCAGGCTGGTCTGGGCCAGAACGTTGCACGCCAGGCTTCTCTGAAAGCCGGCCTGCCCATCGAGACCCCCGCTGTCACCGTCAACGTTGTCTGCGGCTCTGGCCTGAACTGCGTGAACATGGCTGCCCAGATGATCGAGGCAGGCGATGCTGACATCGTTGTTGCAGGCGGTATGGAAAACATGGATATGGCTCCGTTCGCTATGATGAAGGGCCGTTACGGCTACCGCATGGGCTACCCCATGGGCAAGAGCGAGCTGGTTGACACCATGGTCAACGATGCTCTGTGGGATGCAACTGGCTTCAACATGCACATGGGCATGACCGCCGAGAATGTCTGCACCAACGAAACCTACCAGAAGAAGTACGGCTACAGCCCCATCACCCGTGAGATGCTGGATGAGTTCTCTTACCATTCTCAGGAGAAGGCAGCCAAGGCTATCGCTGACGGCGCTTTCAAGGATGAGATCGTTCCCGTTGTCATCAAGGGCAAGAAGGGCGACACCGTGTTTGATACCGATGAAGGCCCCCGCCTGAGCTCCATGGAAGTTCTGGGCAAGCTGAAGCCCTGCTTCAAGAAGGACGGCATTGTTACCGCTGCTAACTCCTCCGCCATCAACGATGGCGCCGCTGCTCTGGTTATCATGAGCGAAGAAAAGGCCAAGGAGCTGGGCGTTGAGCCTCTGGCTACCTGGGTTGCCGGTGCACTGGCTGGTGTTGAGCCGGAAGTCATGGGTCTGGGCCCCATCGCCGCAACCAAGAAGGTTATGGCAAAGACCGGCCTGACTGTTGATGATATGGACCTCATCGAAGCCAACGAAGCATTCGCTGCACAGTCTGTTGCAGTCGGCCAGGCTCTGCACTTTGACCAGGCAAAGCTGAACGTCAACGGCGGCGCTATTGCTCTGGGCCATCCCGTTGGTGCTTCCGGCGCTCGTATCCTTGTCACCCTGCTGTACGCCATGAAGCATCGCGGCGCACACAAGGGCCTGGCTACCCTGTGCATCGGCGGCGGCATGGGCTGCGCCACCATCGTGGAAATGTAATTTACGGAGGAATTGACAATGTCCTTTGTTACGACTGAAATTCAGGGCGCTGTTGCGATCGTCACTATTGACCGTCCCAAAGCCCTGAATGCACTGAACCCCGAAGTTCTGGCTGACCTGAAGGCCGCTTTTGAAGCCATCGACCAGAACACCGTGCGCTGCGTTGTTCTGACCGGTGCAGGCGACAAGAGCTTTGTTGCCGGTGCTGATATCGGCTCCATGTCCACCATGACCAAGGCAGAAGGCGAGGCCTTCGGTAAGCTGGGCAATGATGTGTTCCTGGAAATCGAAAGCTTCCCGCTGCCCGTTATCGCAGCTGTCAACGGCTTTGCCCTTGGCGGCGGCAATGAGCTGGCCATGAGCTGCGATATCCGCATCTGCTCCGATAACGCCGTCTTCGGCCAGCCCGAAGTTGGCCTGGGCATCACCCCTGGCTTCGGCGGCACCCAGCGTCTGGCCCGCCTGGTTGGCATGGGCATGGCAAAGCAGCTGGTTTACTCTGCCCTGAACATCAAGGCAGACGAAGCCCTGCGTATCGGCCTGGTCAACGCTGTTTACCCGCAGGCTGAATTGATGGAGAACGTGATGAAGCTGGCAAATAAGATTGCCAAGAATGCTCCCATCGCAGTCCGCAACTGCAAGAAGGCCATCAACGAGGGCATCTCCAAGCCCATCAACGAGGCTGTTGCGGTTGAAGAAAAACTGTTTGGCGATTGCTTCGAAACCCACGACCAGGTGGAAGGCATGCAGTGCTTCCTGAGCCGTGAAAAGCCGAAACCCAAGGCAGTGTTTACCAACAACTGATTTTGAAAGAAAAATGAATAAAGAATAATGAATAATGGTGGTGGATCACAGCGCTGCGCGCTGTTCAAAAAGGCCGGGCACTGTGGCTGCACCAAAGTTCATTATTGAAATCGTGCCGCTTGCGGCACACCTTCATTCTTCTTTTTTCTCTATTCATTATTATTTTTAACAGGAGGCACAACTATGAAAGTTGGCGTTATTGGCGCTGGCACTATGGGCCAGGGTATTGCTAAGGCATTTGCACAGACTGAGGGCTTCACTGTTGCCCTGTGTGATATCAAGCAGGAATGGGCCGATAAAGGCAAGGATAAGATCGCAGCTGGCTATGCAAAGCTGGTTGCCAAGGGCAAGCTGGATCAGGCTGAAGTTGATCGCCGTATGGCTGCCATCACCGCTGGCCTGAAAGAAGATCTGTGCGCTGACTGCGACCTGATCGTTGAGGCTGCTTTTGAGGATATGAAGGTCAAGCAGACCACCTTTGGCGAGCTGGACAAGATCTGCAAGCCGGAGTGCGTCTTTGCTTCCAACACCTCTTCTCTGTCCATCACTGAGATCGGCAAGGGCCTGACCCGTCCCCTGGTTGGTATGCACTTCTTCAACCCCGCTGACCGTATGAAGCTCATCGAGGTCATTGCAGGCGTGAATACCCCCGCCGAGACTGTTGAGACCATCAAAAAGATCAGCGTTGAGATCGGCAAGACCCCCGTTCAGGTCAACGAGGCTGCTGGCTTTGTTGTCAACCGCATCCTGATCCCCATGATCAACGAAGCTGCTTTCATCAAGATGGAAGGCGTTTCTGACATTGCCGGCATCGACACCGCTATGAAGCTGGGTGCCAACCATCCGATGGGCCCCCTGGAGCTGGGCGACTTCATTGGCCTGGATATCTGCCTGGCCATCATGGACGTTCTGTACAAGGAGACCGGCGACAGCAAGTACCGCGCCTGCCCGCTCATCCGTAAGATGGTTCGCGGCGGCAACCTGGGCTGCAAGACCGGCAAGGGCTTCTACGTTTACAACGCAGACCGCACCAAGACCGCTGTTGATGCCCTGTAAAATTTGAAACAATCTCTCCTGACGGAGTGCAAAATCTCCGTCAGGATTGATTTGTTCAGTCGCCTGTAAACCTGCCCTTGCGGCTTTGGCTGCGGGGCGGCGGGCGCACTGTTAGATAAGGAGGATACCGTTATGGATTTTACTCTGTCCAAGCAGCAGGCTATGGTACAGAAAATGTACAAAGAATTTGCTGAGAACGAAGTCAAACCCCTTGCCAAAAAGGTTGACGCGGAGGAATACTTCCCCAAAGAGACCGTTGAAAAGATGGCAAAGCTGGGCATGATGGGCATTTACTTCCCCAAAGAGGTCGGCGGCGCAGGCGGCGATGTGCTCTCCTACGTGATGGCTGTTGAGGAAATGAGCAAGGTTTGCGGCACCACAGGTGTTATCCTGTCCGCCCATACCTCCCTGTGTGCTGCTCCTATCTATGAGAACGGCACTGCAGACCAGAAGGCAAAGTACCTGCCCAAGCTGTGCAGCGGCGAATGGCTGGGTGCTTTCGGCCTGACCGAGCCCGGCGCCGGCACCGACGCACAGGGCCAGCAGACCTTTGCTGTGGATGAGGGCGACCATTGGAAGCTGAACGGCTCCAAGATCTTCATCACCAACGCTGGCTATGCTGATGTCTTCATCATCATTGCTGTTACCGGCTTTGTGACCGACAAGCGCGGCCGCAAGCAGAAGGAAATCTCCGCGTTCATCGTGGAGCGCACCGACCCCGGCTTCAAGGTCGGCAAGCCCGAAGATAAGATGGGCATCCGCGGTTCTTCCACCTGCGAGCTGATCATGGAAGACTGCATCATCCCCAAGGATCGTCTGCTCGGCGTTAAGGGCAAGGGCTTCCAGCTGGCTATGGCTACCCTGGATGGCGGCCGTATCGGCATTGCCGCACAGGCTCTGGGCATCGCAGAGGGCGCAATCGACGAGACTGTTGCCTATGTCAAGGAGCGCAAGCAGTTTGGCCGTTCCATCGCTCAGTTCCAGAACACCCAGTTCGAGCTGGCTGAGATGAAAGCACGCGTTGACGCTGCCAAGTACCTGGTTTACAAGGCTGGCCTGAAAAAGCAGCAGGCCATGAACGGCGCTAAGGTCCGTTACAGCGTTGAGGCTGCCGAGGCTAAGCTGATTGCAGCCCGCACCGCCAGCGATGTTACCCGCCGCTGCCTGCAGCTGTTCGGCGGTTACGGCTACACCCGTGACTACCCCATCGAGCGCATGATGCGCGATGCCAAGATCACCGAGATCTACGAAGGCACCAGCGAAGTGCAGATGATGGTCATCTCCGGCGCGCTGCTGAAGTAAGGAGGCAAGACGTACAATGAAAGCTATTGTTTGTGTCAAACAGGTTCCCGATACACAGGGCAAGGTTGCTGTCAAGGCTGACGGCACCATGGACCGTGCTGCGATGGCAACCATCACCAACCCCGACGACCTGAACGCCGTTGAGGCTGCCCTGCAGCTGAAAGATGAGACCGGCTGCGAAGTTGTTGTTGTTACCATGGGCCCGCCGCCGGCAGAAGGCATGCTTCGTGAGCTGATCGCCCGCGGTGCTGACCGCGGCGTGCTGGTATCTGCCCGTGAGTTCGGTGGTTCCGATACCTTTGCAACTTCCCAGATCCTGGCAGCTGCCGTTAACAAGATCGGCGTTGGCCCGGAGGATATCGTTTTCTGCGGCCGTCAGGCTATCGACGGCGACACTGCACAGGTTGGCCCGCAGATTGCTGAAAAGCTGCACCTGCCCCAGGTCACCTATGTTACCGATATCAAGAAGGACGGCAACTCCCTGATCGTCAAGCGCCAGCTTGAAGATGGCTACATGGAGCTGAAGGTGAACACCCCCTGCCTGCTGACCTGCATCAAGGAGCTGAACACCCCGCGTTACATGAGCGTTTCCGGCATTTTTGAGTGCTATGACAAGCCCGTTGAAGTGTTCGACTACAATGCTCTGAAGGATGATCCCCTCATCGAGACCGACACCATCGGCCTGAAGGGCTCCCCGACGAACGTTTACAAGTCTTTTGCTCCCCCGGTCAAGGGCGCCGGCATGATGGTTGAGGATGCTGCCCAGCTGGTTGGCATCCTGAACGACAAGCACCTGATTTGAGAGAGGAGAGAAGTACAATGGCTGAATTCAATGCAATGGACACCGCCGCCTTCAAGGGCGTGTGGGTATTCTGCGAACAGCGCGAAGGCCAGGTACAGGCCATCAGCTATCAGCTGCTGAGTGAAGGCCGCAAGCTGGCCAACGACCTTGGCGTTGAGCTGTGCGGCGTTGTGATGGGCAGCGAGGTCAACGAGGACTACCTCAAGGCTCTCGGCGGCTACGGCGCAGACCGCGTTTACTATATCGACAGCCCCCTGCTGAAGGACTACACCACCGATGGCTATGCCAAGGTTCTGTGTGACCTCATCATGGAGAAAAAGCCGGAGATCATGCTGATTGGCGCTACCAACCTGGGCCGTGACCTTGGCCCCCGCTGCGCAGCCCGCCTGCACACCGGCCTGACTGCTGACTGCACCCACCTGGATGTGGATGTCGCCAAGTATAAGGACTTCCTGCGCACCACCTCCACCATTGATGTGGACAACACCAAGTTCGAAGAGAACACCAACCTGAAGATGACCCGTCCCGCATTCGGCGGCCACCTGATGGCCACCATCATCTGCCCGCGCTTCCGCCCGCAGATGTCCACCGTGCGCCCCGGCGTTATGCAGACCCAGCCGTTCGACGAAGCTGGTGCTGCCAAGGTTGTTGTTGAGAAGGTTACCCCCGCTCTGACTGCTGATGATATCCATGTTGAAATCCTGGACATCAAGAAGAGCGCTAAGAAGCTGGTTGACCTGATCGGTGCTGATGTGGTTGTTTCCGTTGGCCGTGGTATCAGCTCTGACCCCGAAAAGGGCATTGCCCTGGCTGAAGAGCTGGCAGGTGCCCTGGGCGGCGTTGTCGGTGCTTCCCGTGCCGTTACCGATGAAGGCTGGCTGTCTGCTGACCATCAGGTCGGCCAGACCGGCAAGACCGTGCATCCCCGCATCTATGTTGCTCTGGGCATCTCCGGTGCCATCCAGCACGTTGCCGGCATGCAGGATTCCGAGACCATCATCGCCATCAACAAGAATGAGAATGCCCCCATCTTCGGCATTGCTTCCTATGGCATCGTTGGCGACCTGTACAAGGTCGTTCCCGAACTGATCAAGGAGATCGAAGCCGCCAAGGCTTGATTGTAGCCTGATATAGCAGCACCCCATTGCCGAAAAGGGCAGTGGGGTGTTTTTGTTTGGCGCAGGGTAGGGAGGAAAAATTCATCCCTCCCGTGAGCGTTACCGTTATTGCCGTGCCGCCTTTTGTTCCGTAGGGGCCGGGCATGCCTGGCCCGCAGCTTTCCTGCAACTAACTGCTTTCTTGCCGCGCTATGGTTTTTTCTGTGTCCGTATGATATACTGCATTTCAGTAAAAATATATCGGGGGAAAGCTATGAAAAAACTGCAGTACTGATTTATAACCAATTTTGTAACTTTGAGATTGCACCAGCGTTGGAAATGCTGGCAATGGCGCAAAAGCCCATCACCATTTTTGCCAAAACGCTGTCCCCTGTACGGAGCGAGGAAGGCTTGACCATTCTCCCCGAAAATGCTATTAACGAGCTGAATGTGGAAGAATACGACAGCCTGCTTCTCCCGGGTGCGATGGACATTCGGGAAGCTATTGAGGACGCAGAGATTCTGAACTTCATCAAGCAGTTCAATGGTATGCCCATTGGTGCAATTTCCATTGCGCCGCTGCTCTTACTGAAAGCGGGGCTTTTGGAGGGAAAGCCTTTTATGGCCGGTGTCAACCCGGAGGAATTGTTCGAGGAAGGGTACACACCAGATGACCTTGCCCTGATGACCGGTTGGGATGCAAACCTTAAAAATCCGGTTCCGGACGGATACATTCAGTCTGATGCCGTTGTTACCTCTGTATCCTACAATTTTATCCACTGGACGTTAGCCTTTGGAAAAATGCTTGGGATTGACCTGCCGCCAAAAACTTTCGGCCTTTAATTGCCTGGGCAGATAGGAAATCCGCCCCCACAACAATCTGTATTTGCCCATTTACAAATGTGTACTCCGGGTGTACAATAAAAATGTTGCGTTCTTTGCGGTTCCAATGGGGCGCAACAGGACGATATAACCCAAAAACGGAGGTACATCATGGAAAAACTCTTCCACCTGAAAGAGAACCACACGGATGTAAAAACCGAAGTCATGGCCGGTATCACGACCTTTATGACGATGGCTTACATTCTTGCGGTCAACCCCAACATTCTGTCTGCAGCCGGTATGGATGCAAAGGCAGTTCTGATCGCCACTTCTCTGGCAGCATTTGTCGGCACCATGCTCATGGCGTTCCTGGCAAACTACCCCTTTGCACTGGCACCCGGCATGGGTCTGAACGCCTACTTTGCCTACACCGTTGTGCTCTCCATGGGCTACAGCTGGCAGATGGCTCTGCTGGCCGTCTTTGTTGAAGGTCTTGTCTTCATCGTGCTGTCCCTGACTAATGTGCGCGAGGCCATCTTCAACGCCATCCCCCTGACGCTGAAATCCGCTGTCAGCGTGGGCATTGGCCTGTTTGTTGCCTTTGTCGGCCTGCAGAACGCCAAGCTCATCGTCAACAGCGATTCCACCCTGCTGACTTACCAGCACTTCAAGGGCGAAACCTTCCACAGCGTTGGCATCGGTGCTCTGCTGACCCTGGTCGGCGTGCTGCTGATCGCCGTTATGCTCATCAAGAACGTCAAGGGCGCTATCCTGTACGGCATTATCCTGACCTGGGCGCTGGGCATTATCTGCGAACTGACCGGCATCTATGTGCCGGATGCAGAAGCTGGCATGTACTCTGTCATCCCCACCGCATTCGTCAGCTTTGACTTCAGCTCCCTGGGCAATACCTTCGGCCAGGTGTTCAACCTGGATTTCACCAACTTTAATATTGGCAACTTCATCGTTGTTATGTTCGCTTTCCTCTTTGTTGACCTGTTCGATACCCTGGGCACCCTGATCGGTGTTGCTTCCAAGGCCGATATGCTGGACGAAGAGGGCAAGCTGCCCCGCATCAAGGGCGCCCTGCTGGCTGACGCTATCGCAACCAGCGCCGGTGCTGTGCTGGGTACTTCCACCACCACCACCTATGTTGAAAGTGCTTCCGGCGTTACCGAGGGCGGCCGCACCGGTCTGACCGCAGCTACCACCGCCGTGCTGTTCCTGCTGGCCAGCATTTTCAGCCCCCTGTTCCTGACCATCCCTTCCTTTGCAACTGCTCCGGCCCTGATCGTTGTTGGTTTCTACATGATGGGCGCTGTTGCCAAGATCAACTTCGACGATATGACTGATGCCATCCCGGCTTTCCTGACCATCCTGGTCATGCCGCTGGCTTACAGCATCTCCGAAGGCATTGCAATCGGCGTTGTTTCCTGGACGCTGATTAACCTGCTGTCCGGTAAGGCTAAGGAAAAGAAGATCACCCCGCTGATGTATGTTCTGACCGTGCTGTTCATCCTAAAGTACATCTTCCTGTAATTATAAGTTACAGCATTGCCAATAAAATGCGCCTGTGCTTGCTTTGAGCACAGGCGCATTTTTTATGCAGATTTTTGAAAGAGCGGTAAAAAATCAGCCAACAACCGCGGGGGTAGCCAGCAGTTCATCCGGAAGTTCGCCGTAATCTTCAGCGGATTCCTTGCTCATATTGTAACCAAAAGTCACACCAAGGGCGTTGGCGGCATCCGTCATCAGGGCGTCTACATCCACCAGTTCGCTGTCAGCCATAACGAACAGAACCTTATCGTCAAAAGTGGCAACGCTGGCCTTGTCGGCCGCCACGCAGACCCACTTGTGCATGTCAATGCCGTCCAGCATGGCTTCGGCAATCTCATCACCATTGGCTTTGTCTTTCAGGCGCACCAGTACCATGCAGTAAGCCTGGCTGCCGACACCTGGCTCGCTGGTTACAGCGGCATCCACCTTGGTGATCTGCTCTTCGTTCAGGCCGGTCTGGTAGGGGTACCACTCGGCGTTGGTCAGATCCACGGCGGTCGTTTCCACCATCATCAGGTCAACCGGGTGTGCGGCATAGATCTGGTCCACAATGCCGCTCAGCTCGGCATCCGGTTCCGGCTGGAGCGCAGCACTGTTGTCCTCCGGGTCAACACCGAAACCGGGATCGATCTCCATGTCCGGGTCCGGCTTGGTAGCCGGGGCGTTCAGGATGTCATCCGGGATGGCCGTTGGCTCCGGCGCTGTGGAGGAAGACGCGCCGGAATTTCCGCACGCAGCAAAGCTGGCAGCCAGCAGGGCAGCAGCCAGAAATAATGTCAGCTTTTTCATAAAAAATCTCCTTTATCTTGCGCGGCCCTGTATGATGCAGGGCTGCGTAGGTTGTGTTGTTGGAATGCGCAGCGGGGGCAAGCAGGGGGGCAGGGTGCGGCAAATGCCCCACTGTTTTTATTTTACCCCTTTTTCCGTCAATATTTCACCGGGGGTAAAGGGAACATCCCATTCGTCCGTGGGCAGCGCGGGAAAGACCAGTGCCTCCGGGCAGAGCAAAAGCTTGGGGCCGGTCTGCCCAAAGCGGGTAAGGAACCGGTCATAATACCCGGCTCCGCGGCCAAGGCGCACCCCCTGCTTGTCCACAGCAAGGCAGGGAATCAAGGCCAGTGCGCCCGGCTCCAATGCGGCGATGGTGCGGCCGCCGCAGGGCTCCAGAATCCCGTACCGCCCCGGCTGCAGGTCGTTCAGGCTGGTGATTTCCACAAGCTCCATCCGCCCGTCATTGCCCGGCAGGCAGCGCGGCACGCACAGGCGCTTGCCGCTGACCAGGGCCTGCTGCAAAATAGCGGTGGTGTCCGGTTCGTCCCGCATGGAAACAAAGCAGAACACCGTGCCCGCCTGCTGCCATGCCGGCAGGGCAAACAGTTGCTGGGTCATGGCAGCGCCGATGGCGTGCAGGTCCAGATTTTTGCGCAGCGCCTTGGCCTGCGTGCGTGCCTCAGTTTTTGTCATCACGTTCACCTCGCATCCATTGTAGCATAAATTTGCGGGATAGGGGAGGGCCGGCCGCAATGTCATTTTCTGTTTTACGGTGCCCTCTTACCCAAATAAACGGATTTTTCTGCCCGTTTGTTACAGCAAGGCGGCCATTTATTCAGGAAGTCTTGCACAAAAACCGGAAACAGAATATAATGTATCTGTATTATTATGTTATTCTGCGGGCAAAGCCCGAACGATAAAAAGGAGAATATGAAAAAATGGGTAAGTTTAATTTTATTGAAACCGAAATCCCCGGCGTTGTTGTGATCGAACCGACCGTGTTTGGCGATGACCGCGGTTATTTTATGGAGACCTATCAGATCGACGATTTTGCCGCCGCCGGGATTGACAAGCCCTTTGTACAGGATAACCAGAGCCGCTCCACCAAGGGCGTGCTGCGCGGCCTGCATTTCCAGAAGAACCATACCCAGGGCAAGCTGGTGCGTGTGACCATGGGCGAAGTGTACGACGTTGCCGTGGACTGCCGCCCCAACAGCAAAACCTTTGGCAAGTGGGTGGGTGTGACCCTTTCCGCCGAGAACAAAAAGATGTTCTATATCCCGGAAGGCTTTGCCCATGGCTTTCTGGTGCTGTCTGATGTGGCGGAATTCTGCTATAAGTGTACCGACGTATATGATCCGACCGCAGAGGGCGGCATCCCCTATGATGACCCGACCGTCAACGTTCAGTGGCCGGACTGCGGCTGCGAGCATAAGACCAGCGCCAAGGACAAAGAACACACGCCCTTTGCCGAGCAGAAGTTTGAATACTTTGAAAAATACTGATTCAGGGGAACCGATGTGCAGAATTTAAAAAACTCGTTTGCAAGTTTCTGGAAATACCGCTACCTGCTGCAAAACCTTATCACGCGGGATTTTAAGCTCAAGTACCGCCGCAGCGTGCTGGGCGTTGCCTGGAGCGTGCTCAACCCGCTGCTGACCTGCCTTGTCATGTGGGCTGTGTTCGGCGCGCTGTTCAACCAGCGCGGGGATGGAATTGAGGATTTCCCGCTGTTTTTGATCATTGGCCAGTTGATGTTCAACTTCTTCCGCGAATCCACCAGCATGGCGATGGAAAGCGTGCTGAAAAACGGCCCGCTGCTGCGCAAGGTCTATATCCCCAAGTACATTTTTCCACTGGAAAAATGCTGCTTTGCGCTGGTCAACTTCTTTTTCAGCCTGGTGGCGCTCTTCTTTGTAGCGCTGGTTACCTGGTCCCATATTTCGCTGCGCACGGTGCTGCTGGCGGTGTATCCCATTGTTATGCTGTTCGTTTTCAGCCTGGGCGTTGGGCTGATCCTGTCCACGATGTATGTCTTTGTGCGCGATATCATGCACATCTGGGAGGTCTTCTGCACCCTGCTGGTATACGGCAGTGCCATTTTCTATGACCCCAGTCAGATGGCATCCTGGATGCAGGCTGTCATCAACCTGAACCCCATCTACTGGTACATCACGGCGGTGCGTTCCTGCGTGATGTGGGGCACCGGCCTGACCCTGAACATGGTGCTGATTCCTTTCCTGTGTTCTGCGCTCAGTCTGGGGATCGGTGTGTATGTATTCAAAAAGAACCAGGACAAATTTGTCCTGTATATGTAAGGGGGCTGCAATATGAGCGAACAAAAGCAACAGCCCATTATTTCCATCGACCATGTTTCGATGCGCTTTAACCTGGCCAAAGAAAAGCACGAAAGCCTGAAAGAATACTTTGTAGCTCTTTTGCACGGCGGCGTGCGATTTGATGAATTCTTCGCCCTTTCGGATGTCAGCTTTGACATTATGCCGGGGGATTTTTACGGCTTGATCGGCCTGAACGGCTCCGGCAAAAGTACGCTGCTGAAAGTGATTTCCGGCGTCTACAAGCCCAGCGCCGGTAAAGTTACGGTGAACGGCACCATTGCGCCGCTGATCGAACTGGGTGCCGGTTTTGACATGGATTTGACCGCGCGGGAAAACATCTACCTGAACGGCACGGTCCTGGGCTATACCCCCAAGTATATTGATTCCAAGTTTGACGATATTGTGGAGTTCAGCGAGCTGCAGGAATTTTTGGATGTGCCGCTGAAAAACTATTCCTCCGGCATGGTGGCGCGCCTGGCCTTTGCCGTGGCAACCATGACCAAGCCGGATATCCTGATTGCGGATGAGATCCTTTCGGTCGGTGATTTCCTGTTCCAGGAAAAGTGTGAGAAGCGCATGGCGGAGCTGCTTTCCGGCGGCACGACCGTGATTCTGGTCAGCCATTCCATTGAGCAGATTGAGCGCATGTGCAATAAGGTGGCCTGGCTGGACCACGGCCACCTGCGCCGCCTTGGCCCCACCAAAGAGGTGACGGCGGAATACCGCAAGTTTGAAAAGAAGGACGCCATGAAGGCGGACAAAGTGGAGGGATAAGGCGCATGGCACAGGACCCGAACCAGAACCGCCCGGCGGATGTGGCCCAGGCGGACAGTGTGGGCGGCATGGCCAAACGCCTGCTGAACCCCGCCCATTTGGCAGACCTTGCCCGCCGCAGCGCCGCCACCCTGAAAGAGCAGGGGGCCGAGCAGCTGTGGCGCGATGTGACCTTCCGCGTGGGGCTGGCGTTCCACCATGATTCCTGGCAGCACCGGGCAGACCTGCCCCTGCGCCGGGAGCTGAAAGCCCAGCGCGCCGAGTACGCAGACGGCAAGCCGGGACCGGTGGTCAGCGTTGTAGTGCCGCTGTACAACACGCCGGAAAAGTTCTTTGGCCAGATGCTGGCCAGCGTGCAAAAGCAGACCTATCCCCATTGGCAGCTGGTGCTGGTGGATGCTTCGGACGCAGCCCATGCCGCGTTCAGCACCCATGCCAGCAAGGCCGCGGCAAAGGATCCGCGCATCCTGTATAAGAAAGTGGAAAACGGCGGCATTGCGGCCAACACCACGGCGGGCTTTGCGCTGGCAGCGGGGGAGTACATCGCCCTGCTGGACCATGACGATGTGCTGTACCCCAACGCGCTGTATGAGAGCGTGAAAACCCTGCAAAGCCAGGGAGCCGAGCTGGTGTACAGCGATGAGATCGTGCTTTCGGCTGATTTGAAACAGCTGGGCGGCTACCACTTTAAGCCGGATTTTGCGCCGGACTATCTGCGCGGGGTCAACTTCATCACCCATCTGGCGGTGTTCTCCCGCGCGCTGCTGGACCGTGCCGGTGCCTATGAATCCAGTGAGTATGACGGCGCACAGGACCATGACCTGATGCTGCGCCTGACCGAACAGACCACGCGGGATAAAATTGCCCATATCAAAAAGGTGCTTTATATCTGGCGCGGCCATGCGGGTTCCACCGCGGCAGGCATGGAGGCGAAGCCCTATGCCCTGGCAGCCGGTGTGCGCGCAATCGATGCCCAGCTCCAGCGGCTGAACCTGCCCGGCAAAGCCATGCAGGTGGAGGACGCGCCCGGTGCGTTCCAGGTGCGGTACGAGCTGACCGGCCACCCGCTGGTCAGCGTTATGATCCCCAACAAGGACCATATTGACGACTTGGACCGCTGCCTGAAAAGTCTGTACGCCAACGCAGGCTATGATAACTTTGAAGTCCTGATCATTGAAAATAACTCTGAACAGCAGGAAACATTCGCCTACTACAAAACCATGCCGGGGCGTTACCCCAACAGCCGGGTGGTGACCTATGTGGGGCCGTTTAACTTTTCTGCCGTCAACAACCTTGGTGCGCGCTTTGCCAAAGGCGAACACCTGCTGCTGCTGAACAACGATATTGAGGTACTCAGCCATGATTTTCTGCGGGAGCTGCTGAGCTATTCCCAGCGGCCGGACGTGGGTGCGGTGGGCGCAAAGCTCTATTACCCGGATGATACCATCCAGCACGCGGGTGTTATTATGGGGATCAACGGCAGCGCAGGCCACAGCCACAAGAGCTACCCGCGCAAGGCGGTGGGCGATTTGTACCGCCTTGTCACCACGCAGGACTATATGGCCGTGACGGGTGCCTGCCTGATGACCAAAACGGAGCTGTACCGCGCGGCGGGCGGCCTGGACGAAGCCAAGTTCGCCGTGGCCTATAACGATGTGGATTACTGCCTGAAGCTGTGGCAGAAGGGCCTGCTGAATGTGTACACCCCCCGTGCCGAAGCCTACCATTACGAGAGCAAGAGCCGCGGTCTGGACACCACCCCGGAAAACGCCGCCCGCTATGCCCGCGAAAAGGCAAACTTTTACACGAAGTATCACGAATATATTGATAATTATGACCCGTACTATAACCCGCATTTCAACAACCTGTTTGAAAACTTTGGGCTGAAATAAAACGGGGCAGAGGATAAAACAATGGTAAATAAGTTTGATACCCAGTTTTTGATCGAAGGCAGCAACCTGGACGAGGATGACATCCGCGCCGGAATCATGGCCAGTGCCGAGGGCGACTGCCTGATCGTGGTAGGGGATGAGGAAGTGGTGAAAGTGCATTACCACACCGATACTCCCTGGAAGGTGCTGGAATACGCCGCCAGCCAGGGCGATTTGCACAAGATCATTGTAGAAAACATGGAGCGCCAGGCAAACGGGCTGGATGGGTAAAAAATATTAGCTTCTGGACAGGAAACCATCCCACCGGTGGAACCAACTGCAGATCTAAAAATGTTTACCACATGGCTCCGGAACGATCAAGACCGTTCCCTACAAATCATTTTATAATGTGCGGCAAACACAAAAATGTTCTGTAGGGCGGGGTGCCCTCACCCCGCCACGGAGAAACTATGCTATGTGCCGTAAACGCTGCAAATAATTTGTAGGGGACGATGCTTGCATCGTCCCGGAGGACGAGCCTTGCTATATATTTCACCAGATTATTTTCGCATGGCCGGATGTGCGCCCCTACGGTCTCAATGGTGGTAAAACATCTGAAAGAATATGTAACCAAACACCTCCATCACCCCATCTGGCAAAAATCCTTTCATGACCATGTCATCCGTACCCAAACAGATTATGAAACCATCTGGCTGTACATCGATTCCAACCCTCAAACCTGGCGGACGGACTGCCTGAACCCGAACCGGAACCAACCCCAACAATCTGACACCCGAAAGGACGTAACGTTATGAACCAGCAGGCCAAGCGCATCAAAGAACTATTTGGCTATGCCCGTACCTTGACGAAGGAACAGGGCATTGGCCCCATGTGCGTGCGCGCGGCGGGCTTTTTCAAACGGCGCTTTTTCGGCAGGCGGGCGCGGTACTGGCCGTCCAACAAGGCGCTGGAAGCCCAGCGCAGCGACCCCGCGGCGGAAACCTTCCCCATCATTTCTATTTTAACGCCGCTGTACAATACGCCGCAAAACTTTTTAACAGAATTCCTCGATAGTGTGGAAAACCAGACCGCCAACAACTGGCAGCTCTGCCTGGCGGATGCTTCGGACGATGCCCACGCCTATGTGGGGGAGCTGGTGCAAAAGCACATGGCGGCCAACCCGCGCATTCGCTATGTGAAAATTGAAAACAAGGGCATTGCGGCCAACACTAACGCGGCGGCCCGGCTGGCACAGGGGGAATATCTGGCCCTGGCGGACCATGATGACATTCTGGCCCCGCACGCTATCTACTGTATGGGCAAAGAACTGCAAAAAACGGGGGCCGATTTCGCCTACAGCGATGAAGCCCTTTTCCGCAAAAGCCCCAAAACCGCCCATGTGGCCCACTTTAAGCCGGACTATGCGCCGGAATACCTGATGGCCTGCAACTACATCTGCCACCTGGCCGTGTTCCGCAAAAGTCTGTTTGATGCCATCGGCGGGGAGCGCCCGGAGTGTGACGGCGCACAGGACCATGATCTGTTTCTGCGGCTGATCGATGCCATGCAGGCGAAAGACGCCAACGCCGCACCGCTGCATATCCCGCAGGTGCTGTATTACTGGCGGGTTCATGCGGCGTCCACCTCCGGCGGCACCGAGGCCAAGCCCTATGTGGTAAAAGCCGCGCAGAAAGCCGTGGCGGACCACCTGGCGGCAACCGGCCGCAGCGGCAGGGTAGAGGAGGGCATCTTCCCCGGTACCTGCCATGTGCAGTGGGAACTGCCGGAGCCGGAACCGCTGGTGTCCATCCTGATCCCCAACAAGGACCATGTGGACGACCTGGAAAAATGTCTGCTCAGCCTGTACTCCAAAACGCTGTACGAAGCGTTTGAAGTGATCGTCATCGAAAATAACTCCACCGACCCCGCCACAAAGGCTTATTATGAAAAGCTGCCGGACCGCTATGCCAACTGCCGCGTGGTGGCTTACAGCGGCGGGTTCAATTTCAGCCGCATCAATAACTTTGGCCGCAAGTTTGCCAACGGCAAGTTCTTACTGCTGCTCAACAACGATATTGAAATCATCAGCGGAAACTGGCTGACCCAGATGGTGGCCGAAGCCAGCCAGCCCGGCGTGGCGGCCTGCGGCGCCATGCTGTATTACCCGGACGATACCATCCAGCACGCGGGCATTATCACCGGTTTGGGAGGGTATGCGGGCCACAGCCACAAGTACCACAAGCGCGGCGGTAGCGGGTACATGTTCCGCCTGGCCACCGTGCAGGATTATTCCGCCTGCACTGCGGCCTGCCTGCTGGTGCGCACATCGGCTTATGATGCCGTTGGCGGGTTGGATGAAGCCTTTACTGTTGCATTCAACGATGTGGATTTCTGCCTGCGCCTGCGGGAAAAAGGCTGGCGTATTGTGTGGACCCCCTATGCGGAGCTGTACCACCACGAAAGCAAATCCCGCGGTTCGGACGAGGAAGACCCCGCCAAAAAGGCCCGCTTTGCCAAGGAGCAGGCCCGCCTGTATGAGGTACACGGTAAGCAGAATATCCTGCATGACCCCTATTACAACCCGAACCTGAGCCTGGATTATGAGGATTTCCGCGAAAGCGGGGATCTGCGCAATCTGAAAAACGTGACCCTGTGACCCATGCCGGAAAAGCAGGGCAAAATCTGTGCAGTTTTTTTGCTGTTACGGCTTGCCACGCTATGCCGGATATGCTATAATCTAAATGTTACCGCGGCCCGGCTTTGGGCGTATGCCCTGCATCAGGGAGCCTTGATTGCCCTTTGCTGCGCCGTAGGCAAATATTATAAAGCGAGGTATTACTACTATGAGCCAGAAGTCTGCTATCGAAAAACAGCCCATCATTGCAAAAGCCGCCATCCATGAGGGTGACACCGGTTCTCCGGAAGTTCAGGTTGCGCTGCTGACCGCACGCATCAACCACCTGACTGAGCACCTGAAGACCAACAAGAACGACAACCACAGCCGTCGTGGTCTGTTCAAGATGGTCGGCCGCCGCCGTAACCTGCTGGCCTATCTGCAGAAGAAGGACATCAACCGTTACCGTGCTCTGATCGCTGAACTGGGTCTGCGCAAGTAATTCGCAAAACGGGCAGGGCGCTGTATGTGCGCCCTGCCCATTTTCTATATTTCAGCAGGTGTTACGGCATTCATTTTTATTATGCTCTGCCGCTGGCCTGTAATCATATTGAATAAAGTTAGGGCAATACCGCATAATTCTAAGTGCCGATACGGCGAGCGAGGTGCGGCAG
>ERZ1034969.23-NODE-23-length-116840-cov-13.374457_pt1 | contig 116840 bp, 89 predicted proteins | sample MGYA00520624_ERZ1034969 | MGnify/ENA primary metagenome ERZ1034969 (study PRJEB33766, sample SAMN09781776) | gut metagenome | biome: gut microbiome | host: Homo sapiens | place: Madagascar | study: EMG produced TPA metagenomics assembly of the PRJNA485056 data...
GCGCGGGGCCGGGCGCCCCGCCCCGCGGGCGGCTAGAGCGTCCAGGCGACCGTCATGGTCACCGGCAGCGCGGCGAGCAGCACCAGCAGGCGCAGCACGAAGCCGCCGATCAGCACGCCGATGTCGGAACCGGCGCTGATCATGTGGGCCTTACTGGACTCCTCGAACTCCTTGGGGCTGAAGAACAGCATCTTGGTCTCCAGCACCGTCGGGATCACCAGGCCCACGGCGATGAACAGCACCCAAAAGACCAGGGCGTACTTGCCGCACACCAGCGCCTGCACCGAGGCCAGGCCGGCGGTGGAGTTGGTGGCCGTGATGAACAGCAGCGCCGCCACCAGCAGCATCTCGATGCACGGGAAGCAGAAGTGGAACTTCTTGAGCACGCCCACGCGGTTGAACTCCTCGGGGCACTTGAACACGCCGGCAAGCAGCACGGCGGCCATGCCCGTGGACACCGCCGACACCAGGAACAAGATGGGCAGCAGCGCGTTGTTCCACAGCGGGAACGTCTTGCACACGCCCAGCAGGCAGCCGGTGTAGATGGCCACGCAGATGCCGAGCACCGCGCCGACGATCTCGAGGGCCATGGGCACGCGGCGCTTCTTCAGGTCCATGACCAGCGCGACCAGCGCGACGATCACGAACGCGGCCAGAATGACAACGCCCCAGGTCATCACGGACCCGAAGTTGGTCAGCAGCAGCGCGAAGCGCAGCGGGTTGTGCAGGCCCGCCTTGGCGTCGAACATCAGCAGCACGAGGCCGACGATGACGACGATCGGCGCGATCCAGTGGCCGAGCTTGCGCATGGTGACCGCCTCGGGATGGCGCCAGGCCAGGAAGGCCGAGGTGGCGAACGCGCCGCCGCCCAGGCCGCCTAGGAACAGATAGCAGGCGATGATGCCGCTCCAAATAGGTGTGTACTCCATCTCAGCATCACCTCACGTAATAGACTTTGGACTTGGTAAGGTCGCCGGCGATGGGGGCCGCGTGCGTGGCGGCGATCTCCTTCACCAGCTCGCAGTCCGGGTCGTCCAGGTCGCCGAAGACGCGCGCGCCGGTCGGGCAGGCCGTCACGCAGCTGCACATCTCGGTGCCGCTCGTGTAGTTGGACACGTTGCAGAAGCGGCACTTGTCGACGGCGCCGGTCTTCTCGTTGCGGTTGCGCACCTGGTAGGGGCAGGCGGCCATGCAGTACAGGCAGCCGATGCAGCGGCCCTGGTCGACCTCGACGATGCCGTCGGGGCCGATGTGGGCGGCGCCGGTCGGGCAGACGCTGGCGCACGGCGCGTCCTCACAGTGCATGCACTGCAGCGGCACGTGCTCGACGCTCACGCTCGGATACTCGCCAACCTCGCGCTCCTCGAAGCGGATGAACGAGTCAGTGGGATCCAAGCCGTTCTGGCGCTGGCACGCGGTGCGGCAGGCGTAGCAGCCGATGCACTTCTTGGTGTTGATAAGCATTCCATAGCGTGCCATATGCTATGCACCTACTTTCTTGACGGTGACGACGGCCTCCTGGGAGCAGATTCCGCCGTAGCCGGGCTCGATGCGGAAGGGCACGTAGTCCATCTGGCGCAGGCCGACGCCGTACGCCGTCTTCTCCTCCTTCGAGGAGCAGCCATAGTGGCTGGGCATGTACAGCGCGTCGGGGTTGATGCGCTGGGTGACCTTCACCTGGACCTTGCCCGTGTGCTGCTCGTTGGAGACCTCGACGGTGTCGCCGTCGGAGATGCCGAGCTCCTCGGCGCGGCTCACGTTCATCCACACGCGCTCGAGGCCGTACTGCTTCGTGATGGCCATGAGCGGCTCGCTGTTGGCGGTCTGCGTGTGGGTGTGGATGGCCTGCTTGCCGCCGATCAGGCGGAAGGACTTGCCGTCCTCGGGCACGGCCACCGCGGGCTCGAGCCACTGCGGGGTGCGGGGCAGGCCCGCCTTCTCGCACGCGTCGGAGGCGAACTGGAACTTGCCGGAGGGCGTCTTCCACTTCGGGTACGAGCCGTACTTGAACGCCTTCTCGGGGAAGGTGCTCACGCCGCAGGCGCGCAGGCCGTCGAGGGACAGGCCCACGGTCTTGAGCTGCGCGTCGGCGAGCTCCTCGACGGTGAAGTCGAAGTACTGGCCCACGCCGCACGCATCGGCCAGCTCGGAGAAGATCTGGTCGACGGGCTTGGTGTTGGGATGCACCTTCTCGATGACCTGGTCGCGGATGGCCACGGCCGGGATCTTGCCGCCGTAGAACTCGGGCAGCTCGAGGCGCTCGAGGTAGCTGGTGTCGGGCAGGACGTAGTCGCACGCGTGGCACGTCTCGGTCATCTGGACGTCGATGCACACCGACAGCTCCAGGTTGGCCAGGCACTCCTGCAGGTAGGCCGGGTTGGAATAGCCCGCCACCATGTTGGAGTTGTAGAAGAACATGCCCTTCATCTTGCCTTCCTTGGCAAGCTGCGCGGCGTAGACGTTGACGCCCATGCCGGACAGGGACAGCGGGTACTCGGACTGGCCGGCGATCTTCGCCTCGACCTTGGGCACGGGCGGGAACTTGGCCTTGTCCACGTCGCCGGCCTTGACCGACGCGCTGAACAGGGCGCCGCCCTTCTGGTTCCAGCAGCCCAGAAGGCCGTTGAAGCAGGCCACGGCGCGGGCGGTCTCGCCGGAGTTGGCGTAGCTGCAGCCGTAGGCGCCGCGCCAGCTGGGCTCGATGCAGGCGGCCGGGGCGCACTCGGCGAACTTCACCGCGATGCGCTCGATGTCGGCGGCCCTCAGGCCGGTGATGCCGGCGGCCCACTCGGGCGTGTACTGTCCCAGGGTGGCGGCCCACTCGTCGAAGCCGGTCGCCTGCTCGGACACGAACTTCTTGTCGTACAGGCCGCGGTCGACCAGCACGTGGCTCATGGCCAGCACCAGCGCCAGGTCGGTGCCCGGGTTGATGGGCAGCCACTCGTCGGCGAAGGCGATGGAGTTGTTCAGGCGCGGGTCGACCAGCACGATGTACGCGCCCCTCTCGTGCGCCTTCTCCAGGGCGTGCAGCTGGCTCGGGCGGATGGCGTCGGCGTAGCTGCGGCCGATGAACATGCAGGCCTTGGCGTTCTCGACGTCGGCCAGGTAGTCGCCCGCGCCGATGACCTGCGTGAAGCCCGCGTTCTTCGACATGTTGCAGGCGGCGCCGTGCGTGTACACGTTGGCGCTGCCGAGCGCCTGCATGAAGCGCTTGGTGTAGTAGGAGCCGGACGGGCGCGGGTCCTGGACCATGGCCAGGGCCTCGGGGCCGTCGGAGCCGATGATGGACTTGACCTTCTCGGCGATCTCGGAGTAGGCCTGGTCCCAGCTGATCTTCTCGAACTCGCCCTTGGCGTTCTTCTTCAAGGGGTCGGTCAAGCGGTCCTCGGAGTAGGCGATGGACGCGTAGCCGTATGCGCGGCCGCACAGCGTGCCCTCGCAGTGGGGATGGCTGGACTCGCCGATCATCTTGGTGAGCTTGCCGTCGACCACGTACCCCTTGAACCCGCACTTGGAAGAGCAGGAGTTGCACAGCGAGTAAGCGGTGTGGGATTCCACATCCTTCGTCCCGCTCGCGTCAGCCTGCTCCCAGGCGCCGAAGCTCATGAAGCCCGCGCCGGCCGCTACTGCTGCGACCCCGGCGCTGCCGGCCAGAAAGCTTCGCCTGGTAATAGCGTTTTCTGACATTGCTGATTCCTCTCTATATGCATCCTGCGTCATCGTTTCATCCATGATGCGAACCGCCATCAAGCCGTTTGGTCGGACTCGGACTCCGCGCGCTGTTCCGCGCAGATGCCCAAGATCACGTCGACCAGGCTGATGTAGAACCGCGCGTCATCGTCAAGCTTCAGCAGCTTCAACCGGTAATCGGTCAACCAATCGAAGCGCTCGGCCACAAACTGACGGGCTTCGGCGTCCATGCCGCTTCGCAGCAGAACTGCCACCAAGTCGAGCTCCAATGCCAGGTGATCGGGGCAGTCGGCGTATTCCGCCGGCACCTCCAGGCCCAGCTGCTCGATCAATGCCCGCATGTAACGCGCCGAAGCGCCTAGGTACAGGCCCTTCTGCTTGCCGATGAGCGGATTCACGTTGCCGGGGGTGTTCCAATCCGTGTACAGCGATTCCACGGGAATCGCCGACTGGGGAAGCCCTCCGGTGAAGTGACGCGCCGCAAAACCCTGCTTCTCATCGAAAAGCGGAGGGCAGAACAGCTCGTCGACCTCGTTGGCGGAAAGGAATTCCTGCATGGGCGCGCGCACATGCATGCGCTCGATGGGGGTTGCCTGCTTGCCGAAACGCGTGTCGTCCTGCAAAAGACGGCGAACGCCGTCCATGAACTCGGCCCAGGCAGCGCTGCGCGTCATCTGCTTCCATTCGTCCTTCTCAACGGAACCGAAGCACTTCGAAAGCACCGAGAACACCGCTGCGTCGTCCATCATCTCGCGCTCACTCCTTTCCTTGGTCGCGGTTATAAGGTCTTAAACCTTTCTTATCCCGCGCTTGCCGCGCGGGCGTTCGCATCATGCGGGGTATATCGCCCCGAAACGATTACGCGGTGACCGCGGTCGTCGTGCGAACGATGCCCTCGTCGATGATCTTCTGCGCGATATCCTGCCAATCGATGAACTGGATGGCGCCGTTGGGGCACTGCTCTGCGCAGCGGCCGCAGGAGATGCACTTCGTGGACACGCCGGTCTCGGTGTCGACGCGGGGCATGTTCCAGGGGCAAGCCTGGCTGCACATGCCGCAGCCGATGCACTTCTTGGTGTCGACCGTGCGGGCGCCGGTCTTCTCGTCGGCGTAGATGGCGTGGACCGGGCAGTACTTCACGCACTGCGGGTCGGCGCACTGCTTGCAGTGCTCGACGGTGAACTCGCAAGCACCCTTGCCGTCGCCGAAGGAGCCGTCGCCGGTGTCGGCGGACTTGCCCCAGTAATAGTTATCCCACACACGCACGCGGGCGATGTGCTGGCACACGCGGCCGTCGTTCTTCAGCGTGCACATCATCTCGCAGCGCTGGCAACCCGAGCAACGGGCGCGATCGGTGACGATCATCTTGGTGGGCGTGGTGCGCAGCTCGATGCGGCCGGATGCGATGGACTCCTGGGTTACACCCCAGCTGGCCAGCGCGCCACCGACGACCAAACCTGCAACGCCGCAGCCGGCCATGGCCAGCACGTCGCGGCGGGTGATGTTCTTCTTGACCGGGGCGCTGCCGCTTGTATTCGTATCTGACATTCTCAGTACTCCCCCTCACATATATTGGTGAGTCGCTACCTTGCGCCGGTTCCTCCCTCAGCCGAGGCCTCGTCCGCCTCGTCCCTTCTGATTTCCGGCGCACACTCTTCGCCCTTTCCGGGTCACGCAACGGTAAGTAGTATGCGGCTCACCACTTTTTCGGTATCCCCTCTTTGGGGGTCAATGCGATCGAATTTGTCCCCTCATTCGCCGGAAAATCGAATCCGTTCGCCGTTTACCAGGCCATTTCCATAAATTACCCTCAAAGAGGGGATACCCGATTCATAAGGTGCGCAACACTGCCCAGTGACGAATTGTCGTCTGCACCCGAATCGCCCGACATGTCACGCAACGCATGTATCGAGAAGAGATTTGGAGATGCAACATGGCTGACGAGAAGTCATACGGCTGGGCCGGCAAGATCCTGCGCGTCAATCTGACGACGGGCAGCATCACCACCGAGTCCACCGCACCTTATAAGGAATACATCGGCGGCATGGGCCTTGCTAACAAGATCATGTACGACGAGGTGCCCGCTGGCACCGATCCTCTTTCCGAGGAGTCCAAGATCGTTTACGCCGTCGGTCCGCTGACCGCTTCCGGCGTGCCGCTGGCTGGCCGTACCACCATCAGCTTCCTGTCCACGTTCACCAAGGACCATCTGGTCGTCGACGCACACTGCGGCGGCATGATCGGCGCCCGCATCAAGCTGGCCGGTTACGATGCCATCATCGTCGAGGGCAAGTCCGACAAGCCGGTGTACCTGCACATCAAGGACGATCAGGTCGAGATCAAGGACGCCTCCTTCGTCTGGGGCATGGGCACCCGTTCCACCACCGAGGCCTTGAACCGCCTCGAGGGCAACCGTGCCTGCGTGGCGACCATCGGCCCTGCCGGTGAGAACCTGCTGCCCTACGCCGTCATGATGAACTCCCGTAACCACTCCGCCGGCGCCGGCCTGGGCTGCATCATGGGTTCCAAGAAGCTCAAGGCCCTGGTCGTCGAGGGCAACGGCAGCGTGAACGTCAAGGACCCGAAGGCCCTGGCAGACCTGTCCGACTACATGCTGCGCGAGATCGTCGGCTCCAACAACAACCATGTCGTGCCGTCCACCCAGCAGGAATGGGCCGAGTACTACGACAAGGGCACCCGTTGGACCGCTCGCAAGGGCCTGTACTGGGCCGACGCCGAGGGCGAGCCGATCGAGACCGGCGAGCCGAAGCCTGGCGAGATCAACACCGTCGGCTACCGCTGCATGAAGACCACCAAGGACGAGGGTCCCGAGGCCGAAAAGTACACCATCAAGATGAACGGCTGCCACAGCTGCCCGATTCACTGCTACTCCGACATGCGCGTGCCGAACGCCAAGAAGAACGGCGGCTTCGAGATCACCGGCAACACCTGCGTGCCGAACTTCCCGTTCTCCATTTACATGGTGAAGATCCTGGGCGATCACACTTCCGTCAAGGCTTCCACCGAGGACGGCCTGATCTGGGACCAGGTTGTCGGCGGCACGATGGACGATCTGGGCATGTGGTGCAACTACGCTCAGATTTACCGCGACATCGCGCACTGCGTGTCCAAGGGCATCTTCAAGAAGGTGCTGCCCGAGGCCGAGTACAACATGTTCGACTGGACCAAGTTCGAGAAGAACGACCCGACCATCATGGTGGAGCTGCTCAAGCACATCGCCCAGAACGACAATGAGATGTCCTACCTTGGCCACGGCCCGATCGTGTGGTGCCCGCGCTGGGACGACATGGAGTGGTTCGACACCACCGCTAGCTGCCTGATCAACTACCGCGGCTGGCCGGTGCACCACGCAATCGAGTCCTACGGCCAGGTCGGCGGCTTGCTGAACATGGTGTTCAACCGCGACCCCATGATCCATTCGCATCAGAACATGCTGCAGTGCGGCCTTCCGCACGAGCTGAAGCAGCAGATCGCTGCCGAGCTGTGGGGCGGCGAGGATGCTCTGGACGCCGAGAAGGACTACAAGCCGATGAACGAGCACAAGGCCAACTTCTGCTGGTGGTCTATCGTCACCGACGTGCTGCATGACTCGCTGACGCTGTGCAACTGGGTGTGGCCGATGGCCCAGTCCCCGTCGAAGAGCCGCAACTACCGCGGCGACCTCGACCTGGAGGCCAAGTTCTACAAGGCCGTCACCGGCGAGGACATCACCACCGACGAGCTGTACAAGCGCGCCGCCAAGATCATGACGCTGCAGCGCGCCAACACCGTGCGCGGCATGACCGACAAGGACGGCAAGATGGGCTGCAACGACTGCCGCACCATCCACGACGTCATCACCCAGTGGCCGTTCACCAAGGACCCGGACAAGGAGCCGTTCACCAAGGGCACCGACAAGATGGAGAAGGAAGACTTCCAGAAGGGCCTGACCATGCTGTACGAGAAGTTTGGTTGGGATTCCGAGAAGGGCTGCCCGACGGCCGACTGCCTGGACTACTACGGCATGGACGACGTCAAGGCCGAGCTGCAGAGCCTGAACCTGCTGCCGTAAACGCTAAGCTGGCAAGCTAGACCAGCAAAGCAAGCTTGAATCGCGAACGCCCCCCGTTGCGCAGACAGCGGGGGGCGTTTTTGCGTTCTAGAGCGATTCTGGCATGCGGGCTTCTACGGCTATGGAACAAGGAGCGCGTCCACATCCCGCCTTTATCCCAGCCGGTCGGCATGAGCCAAGGAGAAACGATCTCGCTATCCCGAAGGCTGGTGCGAATTCCAGGAGACGCCCATTTACAGGGAGACAAGAAAAGATGCAATGAGGGGGGATAGCACCTCTTCGCAAAAAAAATGCGCCCCGGGCGAGACTGCTCGGGGCGCATTGCATTGCGTACTGCCGCTGCGCGCTAGGCCCTCGTCGGGCATTACACGTCGGCAGGGCGCTCCACTGCGTCGTATTCCGCCAGCGATGCCGCGTAACCGGGCTCGAGGTACTGCGTTGAGTAGTAGTACACGTCGCCGCTGGATGCCTCGGTGCGCTCGATGTCCGGATAGTTGCCGGAATCGCGCACGGCCTGCCACGTTTCCTCGATCTGCTCGTCGGTCATGCGGAAGGGCGGGTTCTTCAGGCACTCGGCGGCATAAGGTCGCGGGTACACGCGCGAATCCTCGCGCACGCACTCGACGAACGTGACCACCGGGTTATCCTCGGCTGCCAGGAATGCCCAGCGAGCGTAGCTGGCGGTCATGAGCGTCTCGTCGTAGAGATAGTAGCTGTGCATACCCATGAGCACCTTGATGCGGTTGCACTTGATCTCCTTGCGCACGGGCGCGGCGTTCTCGTCCTCCACGAGCACCCATTCGCCCTCGATCTGCTCAAGGCGGTAGCCCTCGGGGATGCGCAAGCCGGCGAAGGGGCTCCTGTCGTCATCGGCAGGCTGCTCATCTTCGGCTGCGCTATCAGGGGAACCCGGGGCGGGCTCAGAAGCCGCAGGCGTTGCGGCAACGGCGGCGCTTTCGGCGGATTCCGCAGCGTTATCGACCTGCACGGAAGCATCGACGTCCGCAGCGGACTCGGCTTCAGCGGAATCCTCAACGGCTTCCGGCGCCTTATCGGCAGCCTCGGCCGCCTTCGCCTCATTGTCGGCCTCGATCTGCTCCAAACGGCGGTTCGGGATCTTCGGGGGCACGCCCACCGCTCGAGTGGCAGAACGCACCGCGGCGGCCTTCGCGCGCTCGGCGGCGCGCTCCGCCTCGATCTCTTCCTTGTGTTCCGCCTGGTAATCCTCGAGCCATTCGTACACGAACATCTCGAAGTCCTCGGCCGTCATATGCTCGGGTACCAAGCCGATCTCTGGCCAACGCTCGGGCGTGACCAGGTGGCTGTCGGCAGACTGTTTGCGCACGTCATCGAACACATCGGCAAGCGCGTTATTCTCGGCCAGCTCGCGTGCGGCCGCAAGCTCCTCCTCCGTGGGCTCGTCGGCCGCTTCCCCTTCAGGTGCCTCATCGACGCCGGCTGCGGCAGCTTCCGCATTCCCAGCGGCTGCGACGCCCTGGTCGGCGGCAACCTCCCCCACCGCCGATTCCGCGTCTTCCGAAACGATATCCTGGCCCAGAGACTCCCCGGCCGTCTTCATCTGCTCGCTCATTTCGCCTCGCCGGCCTTCTGCTTCGCGATGGCCTCGTTAACCCTCATCTCGACGCGCGTGTCGCGCAGGCTGCAATGCTCGCACATCAAGCACGCCACTGACATCTCGTCGCAGGGCAGCTTCTCGTCCATCTCCGCGAGCGACATACCGCAACGGTACATCCAATCGCCCACCAAGCCGCGCACGGCCTCGATGGCGAACAGGGTGGTATGCCCTTTGCCCGTTGGCACGCCGTCGACCGCAAGCTCCACGTCCTTGGGCGTCAGCTCAAACGCCTGCGAGAACGTCTTGCCCTCGATCATGGAGCAGATGGCGCTTGCGCAACCGGTCATGGCCAGGCACCCGCGGCTCTTGAAGCCCACCTTCACGAACACCGGGTCGGCAACGGAGTCGTCGACCACCGCGAACAGGCGCAACGCCACTTCGCCGCGCTTCGACTTGCCCACCATGCTCTGCACGTTGAAGCCCTCGGGCTTGCCGGCGTTCTTGAAGTTCGCCACGATGGCGAGCATCGTTTCCGAGTAGCCTTCCACGCCGTTGTCCAGCTCGGTCTGATACACGTCCTTCGTGCGGATGAGCGCACGGTCGTCCGGCTCGTGGTAGATGTCACGGCCCTCATCCGGTTCATCGAACGTGATTTCCTGCTCGTTCGCCATATCGATACCCCCTACAGTTAACGTTGCTGTTACTATGCGTTATTTCCCATATGTTATGATGGCGAACATGGCGTTTCGCGCATACCCTCTTTGAGGGAATTTGCGAACAAGTAAGCCGGCCTTTTGGGGAGAGGGACGGCCACCTGGCAAATCGCGCTGCATAAACCAGGAGGATCAGTGAGGATCAACAAAGCGGGCGACTCGATCGCTCAGCGCGCACAAGGGCAGGGAGGGGCCTCGGCCTCTAGGCAACCGGCAAGCGCTTCAAGCGCCGTCGGAGCGGAGCCGAGCGCCCAAACGCGCACGGACCGCCTTGCGCCCGATGACGCCGCTCACCCTATGCCAACCGGCATGAAGCTGCTCACCCTGTACATCCCGCTCATCCCCTCCATCTTGGGCCTGTGCTTCGCGCGCGCCGGCCTCATCGTCGCCGGCTACGGTAGCTACACCCACACCGACGAGGGCATATTCACCGACGGCGCCATGCTTGCGGCGCTTTCCATCATGGCCGTTATCATGCTGGTCATCGGAGTGCGGAAAATCCGCCTGAAGAAGCGCACCACCAACCGCATCATGCGCACGTGCATCGTGCTGGAAGCGGCATGCGTCCTTATCCTTCCCCTGGCCCACGTTGCAGGCGCCTTCTCGCCGAACGTGCATTTCTGGCTATGCGTTGCCGTCACGTTCTTCGGGTCGTTCGCCATCTTCTATTGGCTGCGCCGCGCACGCGGATGCGGCAGCACCACCGCCGTGCTGTATGTGTTCAGCGCCCTTGCCATCAGCGAGGTGGAGATTTACGTTTGCTCGCTCATCGGCACCTACGGCTTCTACGTTGCCGCCGCGCTCGCCCTCCTGCAGTTCCCCTGCATGCTGAGCGCGCGCAAAAACAAGCTGGCGAACGACATCGAGTCGTTCACGCCCAACGACGACTTCTTCGGGTTCGCCACCACGCTGCTGTCGAGCAAGCGCTTCCTCACGGCGACGGCAACGAGCATCGGCGTGCTCTCCATCGTGGACGGCTTTTTGCGCGGCTACCCCGACGGCGTGCCCATCGCGTTCCAGCCCGCCACCCGAGTTGCATATGGCCTGCTCACCATAGCCATCTGCGTCATCGTCATTTCCATGATGATGCACAAGCGCAAGAGCGTCATGACCGTGGGCATGTTCATCCTCTTGGAGCTGTTCGCGTGCGCCGCACTGGTGCTGTATGCGGCCTTCCCCGACATGCCGGATATCGGCGCCGTGTTCACCACCACGCTCAACGCGCTGCTGGTGGCGTTCACCTGGTACATCATCATCGCGTTCATGAGCTTCGGCTGGCGCGACCCGTATTACTACGCCCTGGGCGGCTGGATCGTGTGGCTCGGCTGCCGCGCCATCGCACGCGTGACGCTGATAAACGTGCAATCGCTTTCCACGAACGACCTGCTCATCAATGCCATCATGGGCACCTGCGTGGTCATCTCCACACAGGTTGCGCTCGGCCAGTTCCTCAAGGTCTCCCAGATGGAAGCCGATGAGCGCCACGATCTGCACGTGCGCCGCATGGAGCGCCTGGAGAAGCAGCTGTCGCGGGCGCAAGCGAACGTTGAAGCTCTTACGATTCTGAAAGACAACGCAGGCGGCTACGGCGAATGCAGCGCTTGCGTGAATGCGGCACCTGTGGGCGCCGGTGGCGCCAGCCCCTTGCAATGCGCGGGGATAATGCCCACCGAAAACGTCGATCAGGATGAAGCGGCAGACGAGAGCCGCAACGCGCAACCCGACTCCAAACACGGGATGCGGCTGGTGCGGCTGATGGGCCTTGACGAGGGCGACTCCATAGCCGATATCCGCAAGGCCACCATGCGAAATAATGCCGAACAGATGGGCAAGCAGTTCCTGCTCTCCGATCGCGAGGTGGAAGTGCTTGCGTTGTACGCGCTGGGCTGGACGCAAAAGCGCGTTGCCGAGGAGCTTTACATCAGCCCCAGCACCGCACACGCCCACATCAAGCGCATCTACGCGAAAACGGGCCTGCACTCCCGCCAGGAGATCCTAGACTTCATGGACCAGTACACGTCCTAGAAAGCGGCATCTATAGGGTCGCTGACTTCCACGTCCTCTTGGCCTCGCTCTAGCGCTGTCAGCGCTTCAAGCAAGGGCTGCTGCGTGCCATCGAGCATGCGCAGGTTCATGGTGACCGCATCGGCGAAGTCGGTTGACAGCACCTTGGCACCGTGGTCTTCCGCCAACCGCATCAGCTGCTCGTAACGCGGGTACGCTATGCGGATGTGCAAATCCACGCAGCGCGACACCACCACCAACTGCGCGGCATCGATACCCGCCTGAGTTGACTGGGTGTAGGCGCGAACCAGGCCGCCCGTACCCAGCAGCACGCCGCCGAAATAGCGCGTGACCACGCACACCACGTCGGTCAGCCCCGCATGCTGCAGCACCTCGAGGGTGGGCAGGCCCGCGGTCTTCTGAGGTTCGCCATCGTCGGAATAGCGAACGCGCCCTGCGGCACCCGCGCCGCCCTGGCGCAGGATGTATGCATACACGTTGTGACGCGCCATGCGGTTCGCCACACGGATCTCCTCGAGGAACGCCAGAGCCTCTTCCTCGGTCTCCACATGGGCCAGGCTGGCGATGAAGCGGCTTTTCTTCTCCTCGATCTCGGCGACGGCGCGCCCCTCGATGGTGGTGTACGAGCTCATTCGGTTCCTAATCTCCAATGGTCATTTGAAGCAAGTATACTTCTTCGCGCAAGTTCCGCGCCGTCTCGCGGCTGATGGCTCCCTCATCGCGCATCGCCTGGATCTCCTCAAGCTCGATGCGCAGGGCGTCGGCCTCCACATCGGACACGCGCGCCTTGATCACCTGGATTTTTTGCGTGTCCATGCCCTCTAGCGCGCCGCGCATGCCGCCGGCGTCCATGCCGACGACGCTGCCCGCAACGTTGGCCCTGGCCAGCTTCTCCGGCTCGTTAGCCGCGCGTAAAAAAGCCAGCGTGGAGCGGCATTCCGCTGCAAGCACGCCCGCACCGTCGGCGATTTCGAGGTTCTCGTCGGTCATCTGTAGGTTGTAGTACGCAAGCGCGCACTCCTCCAGCTCGATGCGCAGCTGGCGATGCTGCTCGATCTTGGCTTCGTCGTCAACCACATGGCGAACAGCGCGATCGACGCGGCGCGCCGTATGCACGGTACCCACCTTCAGGCGGCTCCACACCTCTCCCAGCGCCTGGCGACGCGTATGCGCACGCAGAAGCGTGCGACGAGAGCTTTCGAGACGCTCAATTTCGCGCTCACCCTCGGCACGGGAGATGCGTCCTTCGCGGATGTACTTATCCACCTGGGCCTTTTGCTGTTCGATGGCCGTTGCGCGCAGCTCGAGCAAGCACGGGGCCGAGGTGTTCTTGCGCCGCAGCCGCTTGATGCGCTCGCTGTACTGCCGGACGACGATCTGCGTGGCAGCCTCGTTAGTCGGCGTCTTCTGCTCGCGCACTTGGCGGATGACGCGTTTGAGGATCTCGATGTGCGCCGCATTCACCGCTTGGTCATCCCGCTCGTCAGCCTGCTCCTTCGGCGCAAGCAGCGGCACCACGAAGTTCGCCAGCAGCAACGTGCACAGAATGACGCCCGATGCCAGGAAGATCAGGTTGTCGCGCTGAGGGAACGCCTCGCCCGTGGAAAGAGTGAACGGGATGGTCATGATGATGGACAGCGTGATGGCGCCCTTCGGACCCGAAAGCGTGGTGACCAGGGCGTCGCGCACCAACTGACCTCCCGTGCGCAGCTTTGAGCTGCGATGCACGCGCTCCATGATAAGCACCCACAGGAAACGCACACCGACCACCAGCGCCGTGACGAGCAGCACCAAGGCGCACAGCAGAAGCGAGCTGGTCTCGCTGCTGTGCCACGACGGCATGACGGCCTTCGGCAGCTGCATACCCAACATGACGAACACCACGCCGTTGATGACGAAGACGAGCGCCTCCCACACGCTGTTCGACGCAAGTTTCAGACGCGCGGCCGCCGGCGTTGGCTTATGCGGCATCAGCGCGATGAGCAGGCCGGCAGCCACCACGGCCAGGATGCCGCTTGTGCCGAAATGCTCAGCGGTCAGGAACGTGATGAAGGGCGTGAACACCTCGAACACCACGTGCACCGTGATGCTCTCGTAGCCGTAGCTACGGATGGCGCCGAGCGCCAGCACCGCCAGCAAGCCCACCACCAGGCCGACCGCGATGCCGCCAAAGAAGCTGATGACGAAGCTTTGCGCAGCGTTGGCCAGGGAAAACGAGCCCGTGATGGCCGCAGCTATGGCGAACTGGAACGAAACGACGCCCGATGCGTCATTGATGAGCGCCTCGCCGGAGAGCAGGGATTTCTGACGGCTGGACAGGTGGATATCCTTGCCAAGGGCCGAGACGGCCACGGCATCGGTGGGCCCCAACGCCGCACCCAGGGCGAACGCCGCCGCAAGCGGGATGGAGGGCTCCAGCCAGTTCAGCACGAAACCGACCACCAAAACCGTGGCGAGCACCAAGCCGACCGCAAGGGATACGATGGCCCCCTTGTTGTCCCACAGCCCACGTTTGCTTGCATGCCGCGATTCGTCGAACAGCAATGGAGCGATGAACAGCACAAGGAACAGCTCAGGATCGATTGCCACGTCGACGGGCGTGCCCACCAGCAAGATGATGACGGCGCCAAGCGCGATCTGCACCAGCGGCAACGACACGCGCGGGGTGACCTGATCGAGCACGGCGGAGACAAGCACCGCCGCCAACAACAGCAACACGAACTCGAGCATTTCCATAAGCATACTTCCTTCGGGGATCAACGCCACGGTATTAAGGTTTCCGCACTATAGTAGCAAGCGAAACCAGCCCGAAGAAAGCAACGCTGCGTCAACAAGAATGAAGCACAGCGTTTTACAGCAAAATGGGTAGTTTTGCGAAACGAATGGCAGGGCGCTGCAATTGTCCGCATACGCAAAAAGACCCGCCGAAGCGGGTCTTTCGATTTCGAATGGTGCGGGCGAGAGGACTTGAACCTCCATGGGGTTGCCCCCATACGGACCTGAACCGTACGCGTCTGCCAATTCCGCCACGCCCGCGAATTGGCGCCTTAACAAGGCAAGAAAGTATGTTACGTCATTTCCTCAATCTGCGCAAGAGGGAATTTCAAATTCATCTTGCACCCTCTTGCAGCACGAGAAAGCAAGCTTCGGCAGAGCGAACTGCAGTGCATCTTTCCAAGATGCAAAAAGACCCGCCGAAGCGGGTCTTTCGATTTCGAATGGTGCGGGCGAGAGGACTTGAACCTCCATGGGGTTGCCCCCATACGGACCTGAACCGTACGCGTCTGCCAATTCCGCCACGCCCGCGAATTGGCGCCTGATTTCTCAAAGCGGGTATGTATACTACACGTTAAGACGTATGCACGCAAGTGCTATCACGCAATTTCTTTGCGAATTTTCAAGACGATGCCTGAGAGCATAAGGACCGACACCGCAAGCAGCACGGTGTCGCCCATCGCCCCCGATGCATATGTTTCGGGCATCGTGCCTGTTAGGAGCACGTTTGGCGTCATATACAGAACATCGAAGCCGGCATGGATGAATGCGCAAGGCCATAACCGACGCGTTCGCACATACAGCGCACCCAGGATCACGCCAAACAGCAGAGCCTGCCCAAACTTCAACGCCGTCTGCAAAAGCACCAGCTGGCCTGCCGATACATCGGGCGCGCCCACGTGCAGCAGCGCGAACAACGCCGCTGACGCCAAGATGGCGCGCTTCGTATCCAACGCCCGCTCGAACGCCTCTATGCCCAGCACACGCATGAACGATTCCTCGTACAGACCGGTGAGCAGGCAGATGCCTAACAAGAGCAGCAGGTTTTCCATAAGGTCGACAGCCGACGGCAACACAGCGGATACAAAGCCCGCCCCGTTGCCGCTATTAGCGAAATACCAGGTCAAAATGGTTATCGCACCGCCGACAAGACCCGTTAAGAGTAAGGTAATCCCTGCAAAACGCACAGTGTTCCGTTGTTGCACAGATTGAGTACAACGCTTGAGCGCATCAGGAACGGCGAACCTCACGGCCACAAGTGCGACCAGCGCCAACACCGCTTCCTGCAGCATCGCGGCCAGCAGCGTATCGGAAGGCATGGCGTTCATAGTCGCAAATGATACGACGAGCAGCACAGTAAATGCCGCAGCGGGCTTTCCGCTTCGCACCTTACGCACCTCCTCCGCGCATACTCCTCCGCCCCGCTCCCGTCACTTCAGTAGGTTCGCCCGCAGATTCCCCGCGCAAGCCTGCAAGTACGTACCGAGCAGCCAAGCGCCTTCCGCATCTGATGGCAAAAAGGCCGGCGCCTTTCGGCACCGGCCTGATACTTGGCTCATATTCCCGAGCTCAACCAGCTGCTCCTTACAGGCCCAGCGCCTTCTTCAGCGCGGACACGCGGCGGCGGCTGACGGGGATCTTCTCTTCCACGCCGTTGAGCGTGAGCAGCAGCGTGCCGCCGGCGACGGGCTCGATCTCCTCGACCATGGACAGGTTCACCAGATAGCCGCGGTGCACGCGGAAGAACCCGTGGCCGTCCAGGCGCTTCTCCAGCTGTGCCAGGCTGACGGTGCTGAAGTAGCGGTCCGTGTCGGTTTGCAGGTACGCATAGTCGTCGCGTGCCATGACGAAACGGATCTTATCGATGCTGATGAGGATCTTCTTACCGGCCTTCTCAACCGGGATGCGCTCGGACTTCTGGGCCTGCGCATGCAGCTGCACGTGCTCGCGAACGCGGGTGATGGCCTGGGACAGGCGGTCGGTTTCGACCGGCTTCACCAGGTAATCGATGGCGTTGACCTTGAAGGCGTCAAGCGCGAACTCGCTGTAAGCGGTGACGAACACCACCGCGGGCGGGAACTTCAGGTGCTGCAGGGCCTCGGCAAGCTGCAGGCCGGTTGCCTCGGGCATGTTCACGTCCAGGAACATGACGTCGCAGGGATATTCTTTCAGCTTCTCGATGGCCTCGCGCACGCTTGCCGCCTCGGCGACGACCTCCGTTTGACCCAGTTCGTCGAGCAGGAACTTCAGTTCGGAGCGCGCAGGGGCCTCGTCGTCGACGATCATCGCTTTCAACATAAGTAGGGCCTCCTTGCTTTCCTTTTATCAGATGGCGAATCTGAGAATCATTTCTTCCTGCAGTGTAGCATACGGCGATGCGCTGGCGCGTTGCCTTATGTAAAGCAGACCGTTTTTCCCAACAATTTGCGCTGCGAACGGTCGAGTTAGGGGTTTAAGCGGTCGATTTCGGCGGTGAACGGTGGTTTCCGCGCACACGCTTGACAAGACCGCGCTTACCCTACAAGTCGAGCTGCATGAGCTTGCCGATGGTGAGCGCGTAGATGCGGAAGGCCTCCTTCAGCAGCTGCTCGCCAACGCCCTCATCGGGACCGTGCATGCCGCCCACCCACTCGGGCGCCTGCTCCCACGGCTTCTCGGGGCCGAAGCTTGCCGCGCGGGAGAACTCGCGTGCATACGTGCCGCCGCCCATGGTGAACGGCTCGGCATCCTCGCCCGTGGCCTGGTTGTACGAGGCCAGCAGCGCCTGGATGGCCGGCCCCTGCGGGTCGAGCAGAAACGGCGCGTCGTCGCGCGTCTTCTCGCACGTGCCGCCCGCCGCCTTCGCCAGCGCCTCCAGCTTCGCGTGCACTTCGTCGCCCGTGATGGCGGTAGGATAGCGGACGTCGATGGTCTGCGTGAAGCGGCCGTCCTGCATGGCGGCGCGCCCCGCCACGATGGTGAGCTCGCCGAAATCGGCGTCAGAGCAGGCGAGGTCGACCGTGGTGCCGTCCGTTGCCGCCGCGATGCGCGCCACCGTCTGGAAGTAGGCGCGCTCCTCTTCGCCGATCAGGCCGCTCTCCAGCAAGTAACCGATCAGCATCCCGATGGCGCTCACGCCGCCCTGCGGCAGGCTCGCGTGCGCGCTGCGACCCGTGGCCGTGATGCGCGCCAGGCGGCAGCCGGCCGCGTCAGTCTGCGCGCCGGCAGCTTCCAAGGCCGCCGCGGCATCGCGCTCGTCGAGCAGCTCCACCTCGATGCCCTGCGCCGCCGGGAGCTCGCACGCCCCCGCGCGCATCACCGCCTGCGCATGACCCGGCACCGCGTTCACCGCCGTGCCGCCTTCGAGCGAAATCACCGTACGCCGCTCAACCGGCACATCAGCGCTGGTCATAAGGCTGTGATAGATACCCTTCTCGCCGTAGCACACGGGGAACTCAGCATCGGGTGTGAACAGGAACGCCGGGTCGGTGTGGTGAGCGCGGTAGTAATGGACGTCGTCCATACGCGTTTCCTCGTTCACGCCGAAGATGAAGCGCAGGGTGTAGGGAAGCTGCGGCGCCTGGCCGTCGAGCTGCATGCGGCGCCACAGGTTCATAGCGTGCAGCGCCACCACGCTCGGGCCCTTGTCGTCGATGACGCCGCGGCCCAGCAAATAGCCGTCCTTGCGCGTGACCTGGTACGGCTCGAAATGCCAGCCCGGGCCCGCCGGCACCACGTCGATGTGGCCGATGATGCCCAGCTGCTCTTCGGAGGCTCCGACAAGATCGGCGTAGCCGACGTGGCCGGCGTCGTCATGAACCTCGAAGCCCATGTCGTTCGCCATGGCGAGCGCGGCGTTGAGCGCCTTGCGCGGGCCGGGACCGTACGGCGCGCCCTCGGCCGCTGCGCCAAGGTCCTCGAAGCTGGGGATGCGCACAAGCCTATCGATATCGGCGACGATATCCTCCCAATGCTCGTCAAGGTAACGATCGATGCACTGCTCGAGCAGCTCGTCCGACGGCATAGCCGTTAATGCTGCGTTCTCAACCATGAAGTCATCTCCATTTCCTGTTGTGCGGACCAGAATCATCCGGTACAATGGTAAAGCTCAATGCCCGAGTGGCGGAATGGCAGACGCGGCGGTCTCAAAAACCGTTGTCGAAAGACGTGCGAGTTCGACTCTCGCCTCGGGCACCATTCGCAATCAACGGCCCCGCATCCGCGGGGCCGTTTTCATTCTCTAATACTGTCTTAAAGCGCCTTCGACCAAAACCAGGCGCACCGTGGTGCCCTGACCCAGCTCGCTTTCCACTTCCAAATGCGTGCCCGCGCCGAAATACCCGCAGATGCGGTCGTGCACGTTGCCCACGGCTATGCCGCAACCCGTCGTGGAACCGGGATGGAGGATGTTGTTGCAAGCCTCCTGCGTCATGCCGTTGCCGTCATCGATAACGGAGACGATGACATCGTCGCCTTGCCGCACGCCCTCCACGCGGATGGTCAGCTTGCCCTCGGAGGGCATGGCGTGGCGCACCGCGTTCTCCACCAGGGGCTGGATCAAGAACGGCGGCACCATCATATCCTCGACCTCGGGCTCCACGTTGCAGATCAGCTCCAAACGGTCCTCGCCGAAACGCGCCAGCTCGAACATGAAGTAACGCTGCGTCTGCTCGAGTTCGCGACGGAACTCGATCAGGTCGCCGGAATCCTCAAGCGTGCTGCGGTAGAACTTCGCGAACTCGCGCAGCAACGTGCGGGCACGTACGGGGTCGGTGCGCGTGAACGACGCGATGGTGTTGATGGTGTTGAACAGGAAGTGCGGGTTGATCTGGCTTTGGAGCATCTTGAGCTCCATCTTGGTTGCCAGGGCCGTCTGCTCCTCGAGCGCCGATGCCGCCATCTGCGTGGACAGCAGCTGGCCGAAGCCGGTGGCGATGGATTTCTGGGTTTCGCTGATGTGGTTGGCACGGCGATAGTAGAACTTCAGCGTGCCCTTCACATCCTTGCCCACGGTCAACGGCACGATGATGGCGGCGTTGATGCCATGGGTGCCCTTGGGGAAGCCGATCTCCTCAGGGGTGAACAGCACGCGCGTCTTGCCGTCCGCCAGCGTGGAGTACGTGGCATGCGTGCGGATGACGCTGCCGGAAAGGTTGCGCGATTCCTCGTAGCCGGCGTAACCCAGGATGAAGCGGTCGTCGGTGATGGCCACGGCGATGGCCGCGGTAGAGGGCAAAAGCAGGCTGCAGATGCGCTGGGCTGATTTGCTGTCCAGGCCTTCCTCGCCCATGGCCTCAAGGGTTTGGCTTGCCAGCTGCAGCACGTTGCTGGATTGGCGCGCGCGCACGGAGTCGGGGTCCATGAGCAGGCGGATGAGCACGGTGATGGACAGGGTGAACACCATGCCCGCGATGAACAGCGCCAACACGCTGACGACGGGCGATACCAGGTTCCAGATGAGCACAAGGCCCGATAGCGCCACCATCACCGACATGAGCATCTCGAGCGTGAAGTAACGCGGAAGCCTTGCGCGGTTATCCTCCATATCGACGTTCATACGCCGACTCCTTCCTTGTCGGGCACGACGGGCAAGCCGAAAAGGCCCGCGTGCGGCGTCAGCCCAGTATACCGAATTCGTTGAGCATGAGCATGACGGCCGCCACCAGCAGAAAGCCGCCGAAGATGAACCGCAGCTGCCGCTCGGGCACCACGCGCACCAGCCGCGCGCCCCCCAGGGCGCCGGGGATGCTGCCCACCACGATGGCGATGCCCGCCAGGTAGTCGATGTTGCCAAGCAGGCCCTGCTCGATGACGCCGGGGATGGCCAAGATCATGATGGCGATGAGCGACGTTCCCGAGGCAAGGCTCATGGGAATGTCCAGGACGGCCAGCATAAGCGGCACCATGATGAAGCCGCCGCCCACGCCCACGTAGCCCGAGGCCAGGCCGGCGATCAAGCCGATGCACGCGCCCTGGAGGTACTGCTTGCGGGAAAGATGCGGCTGGTCGGGAACGGGTTTCGGATTTGCGGAATGGGCGGAAGCGGCGCCCGCGCGGGGCGTGGGCGCGCACTTCACAGCTTTCTTGAACATCTTGAACGCGCTGAACCCGATGACTATCGCCGCCACACAGATGACCAGCCAGCCGGGCGAGACGCTTGCCAGCCACACGCCGAGCGGCGACATGACCGCGCCGCCTACGCCGAGCGCCAGGCCGAGCTTGGGCACGCAGGTTTTCGCGCGGGTATGCGCGACCACGCCCGAGATGGACGTGGGGATGATGGCGAACAGGCTGGTCGCCGTGCTGGCAAGCGGGCTCATGCCGAACGCCAGGCGGAAGATGGGCACCATGATGGTGCCGCCGCCCACGCCGAGAAGCCCCGACATCACGCCGACGAACACGCCCGCCAAAGCGGGCGCGATGAAGGCTGCGAACACGTCCATTGCGCCGCGCCGCCTTCCCTATTCGGCTATGTTCAGGCGGATCTCGCTGGTCACGCCCGGGTCGACGCCCGCGCCGGCTCCCGCCACGGGGAACGCCGCCGCCATGTTCGCCGCCGCTTGACGACGCGCCACGGACTGCACGATGGCCGTGTGCAGGATCTGGTCGCTGTCCATACGGGCCATGAGCTCGGGCCATACGAACTGGAACTCGAAATACTTCGAGCAGTTGCGCTGCGCGTACATGACGGCCTCGGTGCGCGCGGCCTTGGCGGCCTGACGGTACGCCTTCTTGTCCTTGCGGGCAAGGCTGCGCAGGATGGCCGTGATGCGGATGCGCTTTGTGATGCCCGGCTCCAGGAACGGGCCCGGATAGGGCTCGAGGGATTGCGGCTTGACCTGCATCAAGTCGATCTGCGTGCGGCTGTACTCCATCTTGCGGTACTCGTAGAGCCAGCGGTAGATGTCCTGACGGAAGCGCGTGCCCTCGCTGGTGGACGCCGGCGGCAAGTGGCGCAGGCTCCACTGGTTGTCGAACCAGATGTCGCTGCCGTACATGCGCAGGTTCAACATGTAGTCCAGGTCCTCGCCGCGAGCGACCCACGGATCGAACGACAGGCGTTTGAACGCCTCCTTGTGAATGGCCAGGCAGCCGCCGCACACATGGTTGCTGCGCGACAGGCGCGGGCCGCGCATGGCCTTCGTGATCCACTTATTGAAGGCCTTGCCCTGCTGCCAGAAACGGTTGTACCACTTGTCCTGGCTTTTCGACAGGTACGAGCCCTCGGAATTCAGATAGTAGCCGGTCTTCGCCAAGATAGGCACGCCCTTGCGCGTGAGCTTGCCCAGGCCGTAGACGCCCTTCTGCAGGAAGTCGGCGTCGTCGATGACCTCGTCGTCGTCGAGGAACACGATGGAGTCGAAGCCCATGACGTTGGCGAGCACCAGGCCCAGGTTGCGGATGGCGCCGTAGCCGACAAGGCCGATCTCCTTCGACAGCTTGCCCAGGCCCAGCTGCTCCATGCGCTGCTGCACCAGGTTGCACTCATCGGCGCCGATGATGGCGATGTTGAGGCTGGGGAAGCGCGAGACGATGTCCTGCACCTTCTCGGCGGCTTGGTCGGAGATAGCGGGCTCGGCGGCGACCAGCACGATGATCTGCCCGATGCCGCGAACCTTTTGCAAAGACGTGAGCAGACGCGGCAGCTCGCCGGGATTGCTCAACGGGGTGGTGTGGTCGTACGTGGCGATCACGCTGCCGGAATCCTTTCGGCGGCGCGGCGACACGAACGTCGGGATTACGATGACCGGATTCATGCACGTCCTTTGTTTCGGGTCCGTTTACGCCGAATGCGGGTTGCCGGGCCGCGGCCGTGGACCGGGCGCAGCAGCCGCACGCCGACGTGCGCGTTGCTTTCGGTTAACCCTTATATTGTAGCGTGTTTGGCAAGCGAGCGCGAAACGGCCCGGCAATCGGATGGAGACGCCATGGACGTCGCAGGTGCTAGCGGCGGCGCTTGCCACGGCCCGGACGACCTCCCTGGCCGCCGCGCTTCTTGTCGCTGGCCTTCTCGCCGCGCATGCGACGGGCCTCCTCGCGGCGGTCGCGCAACGTGGCCGTCTCCTGCTTGAGCGCCTGATAGCTGGCGAAACGCTCGGGTGCTATCTCGCCGGATTCGACGGCGGCGCGCACGGCGCAACCCGGTTCGTTCTCATGCTTGCAGTCGCGGAAGCGGCACTGCTGCGCCACCTGCTCGATGTCGGCGAACGCCGCGCCGATGCCCGCGTCGGCGTCCCACAGCCCCAGGCCGCGCACGCCGGGCATGTCCACCACGTACCCGCCGCCGGGGATGGCCACCATCTCGCGGCTGACCGTGGTGTGACGGCCCTTGCCGTCGCCCTCGCGCACCGTGCCCGTTTCCTGCACCTCTTCGCCGACGAGCATGTTGACCAGGCTGGACTTCCCCACGCCCGACTTCCCCACCAGCACCGTGGTGGTACCGGGGGTCATGAGGGCGCGCACGGCCTCCACGCTTTCGGCGTTGCCGTCCGACACCACCAGCGTGCGCACGTCGGGACCCGCCAGCGCGCGGACGCGCTCGGCCACCTGCTCCACCTGCTCCTCGCTCTCGGCAAGGTCGGCCTTCGTGAGCACCACCGTGACGGCGGCGCCGGTCTCGTACGCCAGCACCAGCTCGCGCTCCAGGCGGCGCAGGTTCACCTCGGCCAGCGGCTGGGCCAAGATGACGCGGTCGAAGTTCGCCGCCAGCACCTGGGGGACAGCGCGCTCGGTGGGGTCCTTGCGCACGAAGGCGCGCTCACGCGGGCAGATGGACTCGATGATGCCCTTATCATGGCCCTCCGGCGCGTTCACCTCGACGAAATCGCCGATGACGGCACGGACCTTCTCGCCCTTGACCAGGGCCGTTGCGTGTTCGCAGCGCACAAGGCGCCCATCCTCGCATCGCACGAGCGGATACCCGCGGTCAAGTTTCACAACCTGCGCTCTCTGCAAGCTTTCCTCCTTGTAGCCTTATCGCTGGCGTTCGCGCAGCAGATAGAACACCACCATCATGGCCAGGCCGATCATGACGGTCACCATGCCCGGGATGAACGCGTTGATGTCGAACTCGTCGGGAGTGGCCTTGCCCTTCTCCGTGACCGTCACCACCTGCGCATGCAGATCGGATGCGCCGTCGTGGTCGGGACACGCCAGATTGAACGTGCCGCGCACCTGCAGCGTGGTGCCCTTGCGGCCATAGGTGCCGTACGTGTCCACCTTGTCGGCGGACTCGTTGGTAAGGTAAACGGACACCGTGGACGAATCGGAGTGCGATGCCAGCTGCAGCCAGCAATGGCGGCCGTCGCCGGCGGTGATGCGATCGCCCACCACCTCGCCGGTGACCTGCACCGTCTGCTTGTCGTAATAGGTATCAGCCGTGCTCAGGTCCGTGATGGACGTGTCGTAGATAAACGAGCTGTCGGGCAGCTGCGTGACGTTGACGGCGTTGTCGCCTTCGGCGGGCTCGTCGGCGAAGGCTGCCTGCGGGCACGCGAACGCAGGGAGCGCCAGCGCAAAGGCCAACGCCGCGGCGGCCATTCCTTTCCGCATCATGAGCGCCTCACCAGCCTGCTCCTTACCACCCTGCGCGGATCGAGCGTCACCACGACCTCGACGATGAGCGCGATCAGCGTGAGGAACTCCAGACGGCCGGCCCACATCTCAAGCATGTAGAACAGCTCGAGCGACGCGGGCATGCCCTGGGAGCACACGCCTGACGAGATGCCGCCGTTGGAGGCCATGGCAACCGATTCGAAGATGGATTGCGTGGCGTCGTAGCCGTGCGCGATGCCCACAAGCGCGCCCACGGCGTAGGTGACCACGTACAGCACGAACACGGTCATGGCCTGCTTGACCACTTCAGGCGACAGGATGCGCCTTCCCAGGTGGTAGTACGACACCACCACTCGCGCCGAGTCGGGCGCCAGCGTCTCCTTCACCGTGGCCACCAGCGACTTGATGATCAGGCCCATGCGGCTGAACTTGATGCCGCCCGACGTTGATCCGGCGCCGCCGCCCACGCACATGAGCGCGGCGATGACCAGGAACGCGCCCGAGGTCAGCGACGTGGTCAACTGGTTGGTGGTGACGTTTTGGAAACCCGTGGTGGAGAACGCCGACACGATCAGGAACACGCCGCGGCGCATCATGGTGGCAAGGTTCGAGAAATCCGAGCTTGCCGACACCGACGCGGCGAACACCAGGGTCATCACGGCGATCCAGATGAACATGGTGCGGATTTCCATGTCGCGGAAGTACACGTTCAGGTGCCCCTTCCACAGCTCGGCATGCAGCACGAAGTTCACCGATCCGATGATCATGAGGAGCATCAGCACCACTTCGATGGGGAACGAATGGTAGTACAGGATGGACGTGCTCATGGGCGCGAAGCCGCCGGTGCAGAAGCTGGAGATGGCCAACCACAGGCCGTTGAGGAACGCGCGCGGCGCCTCCATGCCGGCGAACGCGCACATGACGGCCAGCACGGCGGTTCCCACGCAGATGAAGCCCAGCGACAGCTTTGCGATGAACTGGGCGGTTTGCACGATGTTGGGGACCACGTGCTCGCTGCGGCCCTCGGACATGTACAGGCTGGCGCCCGAGCGCTTGCCGAACAGGCCAAACGACAACGCCACCACTACCAGGCCCAAGCCGCCTAGCAAGATCATGATGAAGCGCCACATGCTGTCGGCATAGGACAGGTGGTCAAGGTCGGAGATGATGCTGGCCCCTGTGGTGGTGATGCCCGAGACGCCGTCGAACATGGCGTCAAGGAACGTGTTGTAGTGGCCCGAAAGATACAGTGGAATGGTGGCCATGAATGCCAGGACCACCCACGCCAGGCCCGTGACCACCAACGCCTGTTGACGGTTCAGGCGCCCGGGCTCGATGCGCAGGAAGCGCAACGCCGACCCGACGATGAGCGATAACCCTATGGAAAGCAGGTAATGGCTTGCAGGGGTCCATTCGCGGAACACGATGGCGGTGACCAACGGCACGATAAGCGCCACGGACGAGAAAAGCACCAGCATGCCCAGGTAATGGCCGATGACCCTGACGTCATACCACGTGAAGCGCTGCCACATAGCGGTGCCTACCCCCGCCGCCCGGCGCGCAAAATGTGCCGTTGCGAGCTCATCCCACCACGAGCCTAACCAAGATCATGATGATCCACAGCGACAACAGGAAGCACACGCAGCTCAGCACCACCACCGTGAAGCTGATAAGCGGCGTTTCGATCATCTGCAATATGTCGTGGATGCTCTTCTGCATAGCGTGAACATCATAATACAAAAAGCCTGCCGGCCCTGTTGAGGGCCGGCAGGCTTCACATTCGGAATGGGCTGCGGCAGGTGACAGGCGGTTGGGGCCGCGCGCCGAGCGCGGGCGTGCCGCCCGGGACGACGGGGCCGCGCGCCGCCGGGTTGCGCAGGCGTTCCCGGACCGTGTGCCGTGTGCCGTGTGCCGTAAACGGCCGCTTAGGCCATCAGCTTCGTGACCGCGTTCGCGTAGGCGACCGGGTCGGCGATGGGCATGCCCTCGACGATGAGCGCCTGATCGTACAGGATCTCAGTGTAGAGCTTCACCTTCTCGGCATCGCCGGCGGACTGGGCGTCCTTAAGCACCTGGAACACCGGGTGCTTCGCGTTCAGCTCGAGCACGCGCTGCGACTTCACCTCGCCCATGCCGTCGGGCATCTGCGACATGAGGCGCTCCATCTCAAGCGACACGGGGCCCTCGGTGGTGACGGCGGACGGCGCATCGGTCAGGCGCGTGGACACGGCCACCTTGGTGACCGCGTCGCCGAGCTGCTCCTTCATGGCAGAGAGCAGGGCCTCGTTGTCCTTCTCGGCTTCCTCGGCCTCCTTCTTCTCCTCCTCGGAGGCGAAGTCCAGGTCGCCCGACGCCACGTTCTTGAGCTCCTTGGGGCCGGTTCCCTCGATGTCCTTGCCCTCGGCGTCCTGCTCGGCCTCGGGACCGTAGGTCATCATGGCCTGGAAGCAGAACTCGTCGACATCCTTCGTGCACAGCAGCACGTCGTAGCCCTTGCCGAGCACCGTGTTCACGATAGGCAGCTTGGCCAGACGGTCGATGCTGTCGCCGGCGGCATAGTAGATGGACTTCTGGTCGGCGGGCATGGCCTCGAGGTACTCGGCCAGCGTGACCATCTTCTGCTCCTTGGCGCTGTAGAACAGCAGCAGGTCGGCCAGCTCGTCTTTGAGCATGCCGTAGCTGGTGTAGATGCCGTACTCCAGGCCGCGTCCGAAGTCCTCGAAGAACTTCTCGTAGGCGGCGCGGTCGTTCTTCAGCATCTTCTTCAGCTCGCTCGTGACCTTCTTCTCCACCTTGCGGGCGATGGCGTGCAGCTGGTTGTTCTGCTGCAGCGTCTCACGCGAGATGTTGAGCGTGAGGTCCTGGCTGTCCACGACGCCGCGGACGAAGTTGTAGTGGTCGGGCAGCAGGTCCTCGCACTTCTCCATGATCAGCACGTTGGAGCTGTACAGCTCCAGGCCCTTCTTGTAGTCCTTGCTGTACAGGTCGTACGGCGCGCGGCCGGGGATGAACAGCAGCGCGTCATAGGACAGCGCGCCCTCGGCGTGGATGGAGAACGTGGCCGCCGGGTCGGTGAAGTCGTGGAAGGTCTGCTTGTAGAACTCGCTGTACTCTTCCTGTTGTACGTCGGACTTGCTGCGCTTCCAGATCGGCACCATGGAGTTGATGGTCTCGACCTCGGTGTACTGCTCGTACTCGGGCTTGTAGTCGTCGCCGGCGTCCTCGGGCTTGGGCTTCTGGCGGGACTTCGAAACCTCCATGCGCACGGGGTAGCGCACGTAGTTGCTGTAGCGCTTGATGAGGTCCTTCAGACCGTACTCGCTGAGGAACTGATCGAAGTTCTCCTCGTCGGTGTTGTCCTTGAGCGTAAGGATGATGTCGGTGCCGTTGCCCTCGCGCTGGGCCTCCTCGATGGTGTAGCCCTCGACGCCATCGGATTCCCAGGCCCACGCCTGGTCGCTGCCGTAGGCCTTCGACACCACGCGCACGGATTTGGCCACCATGAACGCGCTGTAGAAGCCCACGCCGAACTGGCCGATGATGTCGACGTCGTCGCCCTGCTGCTCGGCGTTCTCCTGCTTGAAGGCCATGGAGTCGGAATGGGCGATGGTGCCCAGGTTGCGGTCCAGGTCCTCCTGCGTCATGCCGATGCCGTTGTCGGACACGGTGATGGTGCGGGCGTCCTTATCGAAGGCGACGTCGATGCCGAGCTGGTCCTTCGTCAGCTGGATGCTGGAGTCGGTGAGGCTTTTGAAGTACAGCTTGTCGACGGCGTCCGACGCGTTGGAGATGAGCTCGCGCAGGAAGATCTCGCGGTTGGTGTAGATGGAGTTGATCATCAGGTCGAGCAGCTTCTTGCTCTCTGTCTTGAACTTGCGCATAGGTGCGGCGCTTCCTTTCCGTTCGTGCTTCGGTGCTGCGGGGCCGGCCGCGCGGCGCGGGGACGCTTCGTTCACCTGGTGAAACGCAGGCTTGCGGCGCCCGCCCGCAGGCGGGGCGCCGGGCCGTGCATACCCCGGCGAATGAAACGCCCCGCAGATGCGGGGCGCGTTAGCAGTCTCACAGCTTGAGTGCTAATTTCGATTGTAGTCTGGCACTTGGGAGTGTCAAGTGACAGGAAGGTGACAGCGGGAAGGCTTCGCTAAATCTCGATTTGCGTGTAGTCCAGATCGCGGTTCTCGCACAGCCATTCGAACATGCCCGGCACGTTCGTGACCTTGACCAGGCCGTTTCCTAGGCCGTCCGGTTCGTGCGTGAGCAGGAAGTCCGCCCGCAGGTCGATGGCGGCGTTGACCATGAGCTGGCCTTCTGGGTTTTGCCCCGACGAGGCCAGCATGCGGTCGATGTTGGCCTCGGTGAGATCCGCCACCTGCACGAAGGTGCGCAGGCCGCGGGTGCGCTCCATGGCGCGCGGCAGCAGCTCGGGCTTGCCGCCCTCGGAGAGCAGGTAGACGAGGTCGACCACCTGCGGGGCGGTGACCCACAGGTCGAACTCGCCGACGCGGCCGGCGACCATGAGCATGCGCGTTTGCTGGTAGAACGGTTGGCGCTCGTTCATGAAGTCCATGACGACTTCGGTACCAAGCAGGACACGGGCCTGAGGCATGCTAGATCACCCCCCGCGAGGAGAATCGCGCGGCGCGGGCGATGGCCGCGAGGTCCGGGCCGTCGGCCGGCAGGTCGCCGTGCTCGAAGGCACCGTCGACCAGCGCCGAGGGCGCTTCATCGGCGACATCGGATGTGCCGCCGGATACGGGTTCGGAGAGGGAATCGACGAACTCCACGGCGTTATCCCAGGCCGCTTCATCCTCCGCCGCCACGATGCCCGTGAGAAACGACGCGTCGCCGTTCTCGATGAGCTTGTCGTACATGCGGTTGATGGCCTGGGAGGCCGTGAGGCCCTCCCGCTGCAGCACAAGGCCGCCGCGGCGCTTCTTGCCGGGCGCCATGCGGCCGGTGACCATTGCCTCGCCCATTGCAACCTCCGATCGTCCCGCTTCGCTGCACGGGGAAACGGGGGACGGCCGCTTGGCCGGCCATTGTTTCCCGCAGCGTTTACCAGCGTTACGCCGGGCTCCGCCGGCGCAACTTGTGTGAGTGCGTGGTTCGTATTATTGTACAACGTTTTACGTACAACGTCAAGGGGACAGTCTGCGGCGTTCATTGCTTTCACACAAGTTTTTATGCGGTTTACCTGGGGTTATTCTGATAGCGAAGACGGCATGGGCGAAAGGCCGGAGGAGCCAGCCCAAGATTCAAGCCTACACCTACATAGACTGTTAACAGACCGCATGCAAGGTTTTGCTACCATGTGCTACTGGACGAAAACTGCCCGACGCACGGCGCCAGGGCCCAAAAACGGATGACACAAGGAAGGCGGTCGGGCATGCCCGCGAAAACGTTCTCCATCATGGGCGATTCCATCAGCACCTTCGAGGGGTGCGTGCCCGATGGCTACACGCTGTTCTATAACGACGAGCACTTGGAGCGATCCGGCGTGCTGCGCCCCGAGGATACCTGGTGGTCGCACGCGGTGCGCGCGCTCGGCGGCACCGTACTTGCCGATAGCGCCTGGTCAGGCAGCATGGTCGAAGGCGCGGGCTTCCCCGCCGCCAGCAGCCCCGAACGCGCAGCGGCCCTGCTGGGCCCCGACGGCCAGGTGCCCGATGCGGTGCTCGTGTTCATCGGCATCAACGACTACGGCTGGGGCGGCGCCGAGGCGCAGGCCGCCGGCCACAGCCACGCCATGCCGCGCTGCATCGACCCGGCAACCGTTCCCGAGCAGGTGGCCGGCGCCGCGCCCGCCGACGCCGTAGAGCGTTTCGGCGCGGCATATCGCACCATGCTGCGCAACATCCGCACTGCCGCCCCTAAAGCCGCGGTGTATTGCATCACGCTGCTGCCTGGGCGCACGAATGGCGTCGACCACCCCGAATTCTGCTACCGTCTGCGCGGTCATCACCTGGACGAATACAACGCCGCCATCCGCGAGGCTGCTGCGACCGAAGGCTGCCGCGTCGCCAACGTGCGAGCGTTCGGTCGCGACTACGACTCGCTCGAAGGCACGCACCCCACGAATCTGGGCATGCGCCAGTTCGCCAGCATGGTAGTGCGCGCAATGCAGCTGGCAGATGCGGCGGAAGCGAGCTCGGCGAGCGCGAACGGGGGACGGAGGTGCGTTCGCGATGTGGGGGACGCGGACGTGGCGGAAGCGGATGCGGCGGAAGGCGTCACCGTCGGGGCGCAGCCCGATGCCGACAATCCCGCACTTGACCTGCGGGATTTCTGCGGCGCGCCCGAGAGCGCGCAACTCTGCGATGCGCCCACCTGCATCGGCTGCCCCCACGCCGCCAACACCGGCAACCAATGGCTCTGCAGGTGCCTGAAGTAGGCAGCCGCACTCCCGACGACGCGCATATCGCGGGCATATCGGGTAGGACGCGCTAAAGAATCTCGCAACTAGCGTCCAAGCAAAGTTCTGGGCGGTTTCGCAGGCTGCAGAACGGGGCGCCGACAATACGGATACTCCTGACCTGGGGTTATGATGCGACCACCGGTGAGAATCGCAGCGAAGGGCCGGGAAAACCGCCCAGAACTTCGGAGGGGACGTCAAATTCGGGCCCGTTTTCCTGCGAAACAATCCAGAAGTTAGGGTGTGCGGCATCCGAGAGGGGTGTGCGGCGCCTGAGATGGAGGCGAGCGACGGGAAACCGCCCAGAACATGGGGGTGTACGACATCCGAGAGAGGGATGCGCGGCAGGAAACCGCCCAGAACCGGGAGGACCAGTGAGCCCGGTGCGGCGTGGCTGCGCCACCCTCCCCTGAACGCAATCGGGCCCCGGCGTTTGCCGGGGCCCGATTTGCTTCACGCGGCCTAGAGCCGCGCAACTATGCTGGAAAGCTTGCTCGCCTGCTCGCTTGCTTACTTACTTGACCAGCTGGATCTTCTCGATGTCGTCGCGGGTGGTCTCGCGGTAGAGCACCACGCGCTTGCCGATGACCTGCACCAGCTCGGCCTCGGCCTGATCGGCGATCTCGCGGCCGGCCTCGGCGGCCTGGCTGCCCGTTTCGCACAGCACGCTGACCTTGATGAGCTCGTGGGCCTCAAGACCCTCGTTGACCTGCTTGAGGATGTTGGCGGTGACGCCTTCCTTGCCGACGATGACGGTGGGCTTCAAGTTGTTCGCCATGCTGCGCAGCTGACGGACCTGCTTGCCGGTGATAGCCATGGGTTGCGCTCGTTTCTCTTCGTGTGTTAACGCTAAAGCGGCGCGCCCGTGAAGGCGCGCCGCAGATTCGCTTACGTCTATTTTACATGCTTCACGCGCGTTTCGCCTCGCGTTTCACCGCAGCACGCGAATAAACCAGCGCGAGTGCACAACCTGCCGCGGCGATGCACGCCGCCACCACCATGGCAACCGAGAAGCCTTGCGCGGTCGCAAGCGCCTCATTGGCGCCCGCCGCCAAGGCGCCCGCCTGGGCGGTAGACATGATACCCGTGTACAGCGAAGGGCCGATGCAGGCCGCGATCTGCACGAACGTGGTGGAGATGGCCACCCCGAACGGGTTCATCTCCTGAGGCAGGGTGCGCAGGCCCGCCGTCTGCGAGGGCGAGAAGATGAAGCCGGTGCCGCCCATGATCAGCAACGCCGCGACGAACGCCGCCGGCAACGACTGCGCAGGGGCCAACACGGCGATCACGATAAAGCCCACGGTGATGACGGCGAAACCAGCCGGGAGCAGCGGCCACTCGCCGCGCGCATCCATGATGCGGCCGCCCAAAAGCGTGGTGCCCGCGTTCGCCAGCACCGGGACCAGCATCAGCAGGCCGGCCGCGAACGCCGTCAGGCCCGTGCCGCCTTCCAGGTACAGCGGCAGCAGCACGCTTACGCTGAAGCTGCCCATCATGGCGATGGTGGTCAGCACCACCGACGGCCAGAACGCGCGGCTCTTCATAGGCGTCAGGTCGATGAGCGGATGCTCGCAGCGCAGCTGGCGCAGCACGAACAGCGCCGCCGTGACCGCCGCCGCCGCAAGCGACCCGACCGCAAGCGCAACGTCGATGGTCAGCTCGACGAGTCCCAGGCTCAGCGCGCAGAGGAACGCCGCCGAGAGCACCGTAGACGGAATGTCCAGGTGAGCAGGGGAGAAGCCCATGTTCTTGACGGCGAACAACGCCACCAGGGCAAACACTGCCATAGCGGCAAGGGGCAACGCGAACACGCTATGCCAGCCGAACGAGGTGACCAGCGCGCCGCACACCGTCGGGGCCAAGGCGGGGCCGAACGTGATCACGCAGCCGCCGATGGCAAGGAACGTCCCCAGCTTGTGCTTCGGCGCAACCACCAGCACCGTGTTCATCATGAGCGGGATGAAGATGCCCGAGCCCGCCGCCTGCACCAAGCGCGCCGCCATGAGCAGCTCGAAGCTTGTAGCGAACAGCCCCATCACCGAGCCGACCAGCGTAAACGCCGCCGCGGCGAAGTACAGAGGGCGCAGCTTGAAGCGGCGGTACATGAACGCCATGCACATGACCACGATGGTCGCCACGATCATATAGCCCGTGACCAGCCATTGCGCCGCAACCGAATCGACACCGTACTCGCCCATGATGGACATGAGCGCCATGTTCACCAGATTCTCGTTGAATCCTGCCAAAAACGCGCTGGCGTATAGAACGACCAGCAGCATGACCAGCGATTTCCCCTGCATTCCGCATCCTTTCGCACTCGTTGACCGGACAATCGACGCAAAGGGCGTAAGACGCAGCCGGCGCTGACCGCTTGCGCGGGAAGCGGGCTGCGAAGGCGGGCGGCGGCAAACGAAACCCCGCCCGGAGCGCGCGCAAAACCCAAAGGCCCGCGTCGGGCAAACCCCTGCATATCGATTGTGTTCTGGAACCCCCGGCAAACTGGCGCGTGCGGCGCGGAAGCGCGAATGCACGGCTTGGGCACGCTTACCCGTGGTACGCAACGTATTCTAGCCACATCCCCGCTTCGCCGCGGGCTTTCCCCACAAAGAAAACCGCCCCGGCGCCAGCGAGGACCCGGGGCGGATGGCGCGCGGCGGAGCGGGGGCTCCAAACACGCAGCCAGACAAAACCGCCCCGGGCCGATGGGGAGAGTCCGGGGCGGATGGCGCGTACCGGGAAAGGGGACCCGAAACGCGGCCTACGAGAACCGCCCCGGGCCGATGGGGCCCGGGGCGGATATCGCCGCATGTTAGAGGGGAGGGAGCGCCCAACACGCGGCGATCGGCAGAGGGCCCCTTGGCGCGAAGAGGATGCACAAGGGGCGCTTGCCTTTCGGAATGGTTATCTCTCGTTCGGCGCCAGCTTCACTGCCTGGCCGCGCTTGGCGACCACCGGAATGGTGATGGCGTTGGCCGGGCACGCGTCCACGCAGGCGTTGCAGCGCGTGCAGTCCGCCAGCGTGCGCTCGCCGTAGTCCGGATGGCGCAGGTTGATGTCGGCCTCGCACACCATGGTGCAGCGGCTGCACGGCGTGCCCTTCGACGTCTCCAGGCACTTCGCGTCATCGATGACGGGCTTGAACGTGCGGCTGAAGCGGCCCATCAGGTTCATAAGGCCGGCCATGGGGCAGAAGCGCGTGCACCATTTGCGCAGGAACACCAGCTCGATGATCAGCATCAACGGGATGAGGACCACGGCCACGGTCATGTCCGCATTGGCGAACAGGCGCCAGAACACCAGCACGGTGGCGAAGGTCAGGCCGATGGGGCAAACCAGGCAAAACACCGGGAAGCCGAAGGTGGCCGTGGACAGCAGCGCGCCGCCGAGCACGTAATGGCGCGAATCCAGCTTGGCGCGCTGCTGCTTGCAGGCGCTGCAGCTCTCGCAGCCGCCCTTCACGCCGCAGCCCAGCTCGAACTTGGCGATATCAAGCGCCTCGTCGCGTTTCGCCTGCTCAAGCTCGCGGCGCTTCTTCGGCGAACGGAAGAACGCGCGCAGCTTGCCCAGCACGGGTACGGGGCAGATCCAGCCGCAGAATGCGCGGCCGAACAGGAACACGAGCAGCGCCATGATGATGATGCTGAACACGGCGCGCGGGACCAGGGTCTTAGTGGCCAGCATGGTGGTGATCGCGCCAAGCGGGCACAACGCGCTGAACGAGCCCGGGCCGAAACCGGACAACGTACCCATGTTGATGCCCGCGATCAGGCACACAGCCAGGATGCAGAACACGGCGGCCGCCACGATGGTGCGGATCTTGCTCAATTTCATGACAACCCCCTTACAGCGAGGACGCAGGACGGACGACGATGGCGCGCTCGGTGGCTCCCGCGACGATGGAGCCTTGCTGCAGCGACACGCACACGCTCTCGCAGGCGCCGCAGCCGACGCACTTGTCCTCGATCACGTACGGGCGCGGGCTGTAGCCGTTGCCATCGAGCTGAATGGCGTCGTACCCGGCATCGAGGCAGGCGTCGAAGCAGAAATGGCAACCCGTGTCGCGGAACGCCAGGCACGTCTTGGGATCGATCTCGGCCAGGCCGATGATGGTGTTGTTCGCATCGGCGCCGGCGGGAAGCTGCAGTGCCTCGGTGGGGCACGATGCCACGCACAGCGGCACCCCGCCGTTCTCCTCGGCGCAGAAGTCGCAGTAATCGGCGCTGAAGTCCAGCTGCGGGCTGCGCATCCCCAGAAGGCCGTCCTCGATCTTGGCCGGCTTGATGACGTGACGCGGGCACGCCTCGTAGCATTTCTCGCAGCGGATGCAGGCGCTGACCAAGTGCGCCTCGTCCTGACCTCCCGGCGGACGGTTCAGCGGCACGTGGCCGGCATAGCGCAGGGCGCCCAAACCAAGCAGCGCAGCCGTGCTGCCAACGCCGATGAGCAGCGAGCGGCGCGAAACGCTCATCGGCTCCTTCGCCCTCTTCGCAGCAGGCTGCGCGGGCGCCGCATCGATCGCAGCGCCGACATCCTTCGCCACGGCGGGCTGCGCGCCCTCCTTCTTCTCTTCGCTCATGAAGACCCCTCTCCGTGTCTTTCCGTTTCCTCTTCCTATGCGTGAAAGCCCCGGTCGGGGCTTTGCGAAAACGCGTATATGAGGGGGCTTCCGTTGCCGAAAGCGGGGCGTTCAGGTAAGCCCCCTCCAACACGCCTTTTCAGCTTGCGAGCTGGCGTTTTCCCGCCAACTCGCCCGCAAGGCCGGCCGACCAGAACCGGCCTTGCGCCTTCGTTTCCTAGAACAGGGCGAAGATGTGCATCGCCGCCGAGTACAGGAGCACGCGCCAGATGATGCCGCCGATGATGCAGCACACGCCTGCACCGCCGGCGTAGATGGCCAGCTGCTGGCCTTCCTTCGCCTTGCCGAACCACAGGATGGCGGCCGGGGCGATGATGCCGACGATGATGGCGCCCAGCCAGAACATCACGGCGTTGGAGCCTGCCAGCAGGCTGCCGACGACGGCGGCGCGGTCGACCATGGGCACGTCGGGCAGCGTCGGGTCGAAGTAGAACGCGATGTCGGCTGAGTACGTGCCGGCGGAGCCGTTGATCATGATCGCGTACACCAGCACGACGACCAGCTGCGCCACGGCGCCGACCAGGGCGGTCTTGACCATGAAGTCGCGGGCCTCGACGTCGCCGGTGGCGCCGGCGATCACGAGCGCGGCCAGGCCGCCCATGAAGACCGTGTTCGTCAGGTAGTACACGATCAGGAGCGGGTTATCCCAGGTGGGCAGCGACGGCATCAGGTAGGAGTCGCCGGTGACCATGGGAAGCGCCAGGCCCACGACGATGGCCAGGACGCCGGCCCACTTCGGGGCGGTGCCGTCCTCGGAGCGGCGGGCGAACAGGAAGAACAGCACGATCGCGATGAACTCCACGACGCAGCCCCACAGCTCGAGGGTGATGCCGGACACGCCGTAACCGTTACCGGCGAGCAGCGCGCCGAACGCGTTGAAGATGCGCTCCCAATGCTGCAGGTGCATGAACACGCAGATACCGCCGATAACGAGCGTCGCCAGCGCGGCGATGAGCGCCACGTTCTGCATCTTCTTGCCCTTGCCGAGCACGGTGAGCAGGCCCTGTGCGCCCAAGATGCCGCCGGACAGACACAGGAAGAAGGTGAAGAGGATTAGAGGCCATTCCGGATTCATGAGTCTACTCCCTCCACTTTCGGCCCTCGCGGAGCAGGTACATCAGCTTGGGCTTGTTGCCTGCGTCCTTGAGATGATGGATATCGCTTTCCTTGTACGCCTCGACATAGTCCTTGAGCTTGACGCGGGTCTTGGTCATCTCGTCGTACTGGCAGCCGGGGCTGTCGGGGTGCGCCGGGCCCTCGAAGTTGTCGACGCCCTTGTCAAGGTCGCCGAAGAAGCGGGCGCGGGCGCCGCACTGGGCCACGCACTGCGGCAGCTCGCCTTGGCTGATGCGCTGCTCGCACATGGTGCACTTCTCGACGACGCGCTCCTCCTCGTTGAGGTAACGCACGCCGTACGGGCAGGCCAGGGCGCAGAAACGGCAGCCGATGCACTTGGACTTGTCGATCTGCACGGTGCCGTCCTCGCGGATGTGGGATGCGCCCGTCGGGCACACGCGCACGCACTCGGGGTTGGCGCAATGCTGGCACTGAACCGGAAGGAAGTACATCTCCACGTCCGGGAAATCGCCCGATCCGCCCTCGATGGGGTGCGGACCGATGCGCAGCGTCTTGATCCAGAAGTTGCCGACGTCGACGCCGTTGATCGCCTTGCAGGCGACCGTGCAGGCCAAGCAGCCGGTGCAACGGTTCAGGTCGGTGATGATCGCGTAATTTGCCATGGGTTGTTACCTCCTTTCCTTATTTGTAAGAGCCGAGCTTGTCGCTCAGCTGGCCTTTGTTGCTGTGCTGGCCGAGGGCGTCGTTTCCGCGCTCGCCCTTGGGCAGCTTGCCGGTGACCAGAGCCTCCGGGGACTGGATGGACGGGTTGCAGCCCTTCGCATCCATGTTGGCGAAGGTCAGCTCCACCTTGGCGTCGGCCAGACGCGGGTCGTTGGACAGCCATTCCTTCAGACGCGGGTCGTTGGCGTTCGTGATGGCGGGGTTGCCCTTCGGATCGCACGGCACCGGGTTCTTGAACGGGGAGTTCTCCGGCGTGGCCTTGTAGATCAGCGCGGGGATGCCGCGCAGCTGCGAGGCGCCGCACACCCAGCACTGAGCGTACTTGTCCATGCAGCAGTTGATGCCGACCAGCTCGAAGCCGTGGCTTGCGGTGTCCATCTCGGGGTACCACCAGGCATGGTTGGCGTTGATGGTGCCTTCCTTGATGCCGTAGTACAGGTCGGCGACCTCGCGGACCGCGCCCCACGGGGTGCGGATCCACACCCAGTCGCCCTGCTCGACGCCCATACGCGCGGCGTCCTTCGGGTTGATCTCGACGCGCGGGGACGGCCACAGCTCGCGGCACCAGGGCAGCTGACGGTGCTCGGAGTGGAAATACACGGGCTGGCGGGAACCAGTGGTCATGATGAACGCGTGGTCGTCGCCGTACTTCTGCAGGTTCTCCTTGTACTCCTCCATCAGATGATCGCCCTTGTAGTTGTCATTGATGTAGGAGTCCGTCGTGGCGATCTGGTCCGCCTGGTCCTTGTGATAGTAGCGCGGAGCCTCGACCTTGGAGTTCTTCGGCTCGAACCAGTGCGGGAACTTGTCGATGTCGGGGATCTTCCCGTCATAGGCGGCACGGTCCGGGCTGCAGCTCTCCGCGAACGTCTTGGTGGTGTCCGGGATGTAGGTCTCGGCGATGGTGGACCACACCTCGACCTTGGCGGTCGGGGTCATGAAGCCGCACTTCTCGTCGACGGCAGCGTACAGGTTGTAGCCGCCCTGCTGACGACGGTAGCCCATCTCCCAGCGACGATACGTGCCCCAACGCTCGGGGTGCCACTTGCGGCAGTCGAACCAGCCCTCTTCCTGGAACTTCGCGGCGTACTCGGGGAAGTCCGGGCCGGCCACGTCATTGATGGCCTGCGCGGGCTTTTCGGCGGCAGCGTAGCTCGGGAAGGCCGGGATGACCTGCTCGGGCTTGCTCTCCTTGTCCTTGAACTCCTCGATGCGCCACCAGTCGGTAGCGTCCTTGAGCACGCGGTACTCCTGCTGCTCATAGGTGATGCTGCCGCCCATCTGCACGAACTCGTTGTAGTCCAGGTTGTTCCAGCCGTCGTAGTTCAGGTCGCGGTCGTTCCAGATCACGGCGCTGCGGTCGGCAGGGATGTCGGCGCGGGTTGGATGCTCCTTGCCCGAGACCGCCTTCGCCATACCCAGGTACAGGCAGATGACGGCGACCGGGTCGTAGATGCAGTCGCCCATCGGCTCGACGGCGCGCTGACCTGCGCCGAAGATGCCGCCGGCGCCCTGGGACACGCGGCCGGTGTTGACCTCGAGCCAGTGCAGGACGGGGATGACGATGTCGGCGCAGCCGTTGTTCGGGCAGCTCCACAGGTTGAAGTCCAGCCAGAAGTCCAGGCGGGTCAGGGCCTCCCAGGCCTCAAGCAGGTTGGACTCGTTCATGAAGTCGCCGGACATGCACACACCGCCGTGGATCTGATACGGGGTGTCGATGCCGTTGATGGAGTCCCAGATGGTCGCGGAGTCGGCCCAGCGGTTCCAGTAGCGAAGCAGCGGGAAGCGCTCTGCGGAGATCTGCTTGGCGTTGCTGTCGAAGCTGGTCTTCAGGCCCGGCCACGTGCGGGAGCTCTTGTAGGCGCCGCCCTTGCGCTCGGCGATCCAGCGAGCCTCCTCGGCGGAGGGCACGTGGTTGCCGTAGCGCTCGGCCAGCGGGGACTTCACGTCGATGAGGTGCTGCACGAAGTTCTGGATCAGCGGCACCTGGTCGTCGATGGACAGGTCGCGCGGGGTGTCGCCCAGCTCCATGGAGCCGACGCCGTCGCGGATACCCCAGTCCTGCGGGGCATGGTCGGTGACCTTCATGTTCGCGCGGCCGCAGCAGCCGTCGACCTCGGCCTTGGAGGAGCCGCGGTTGCCGGCGGGCTCGTCGGAGTTGCCGGTGATGCAGGCGATCAGCTGCAGGGCGCGGGAGTTCTGCACCGCGTGGCCCGTCTGGTCGGGAGCCAGCTGGTAGTGGATGCCGCCGTTGCCATGCAGGGGGTTCAGGCGCGTGGTGTAGATCTTCACGGCCTCGACGATCTTCTCGGCGGGGACCTCGGTCACGCTCTCGCAGTACTCGGGCGTGTACTCGGACAGGCTGTCGGAGAAGGCCTCCCAAACGGTGCCGGCCTTGATGGTGGTGCCGTTCTTCAGCTTGATGTCCACACCGCCGGGGAACAGCGCGGGGTTCTTCGGCAGGCCCATGGGGTTGGACTTCTTGCCGCCCTCGTTGCCCTCGTTCCAATACGCGTCGTAGGACGGGTCGGCCGGGTCGGCGAAGTGCGACGGGTCGGGCAGCCACGCATCGGCGATGATCGGCTTGTACGGATGCTCGATCCAGGTGCCGGTCGTCGGGATCTTATGCTTCTCGCCTTCCCACTGGCAGGCCTCGGCGTCCCAGTAGGTGGGCTTGTTGTTGTTCTCATCCCAGCAGATGAAGCGGCGATAGCTGTACTTCTCGTCCGCCGGCTCCCACCACTGGCTGATCCACTCGCGGTCGACGTCGGCCTCGGTCAGGATACGGGATTCCATATCCACGCCGCCGTTCATCTCCTGGAACCAGCCCTTCTTCGTGCGGCCGTCCTTCTCGGGGTTCCACAGGAACGGGGCGTTGGTCCAACGGCGGACGAACAGGTCGTCGTAGGCCTCGTTGTCCAGGATCCACTTGAGCCAGGTCAGGGAAAGGCACAGGTCGGTACCGACGCGCAGCGGCAGCCACAGGTCGGCTTCCTTTCCCAGCGGCGTCATGCGCGGGTCCACCAATATATGCTTGTAAGCGCGCTGCGAGCAGTCCACGACCGTACGGTTCGTGGAGTCGTAGTTGGAGTACTCGGCGGCGGTGCCCCACTGCACGTACACCAACGGACCCTGCTCGACTTCCATCCAGGGCGAGCCGATCTCGTCGGTCAGGATGCCGGCGAAGTGGCGCGGGCCCTTGCAGATCTCGTACGCCAGGTGGGCGTTCGGGGTCGGGAAGATGGACTTCAGCGTGCCGTACGGGGGCTGCGCCCACACGCGGGACGTGCCGCCCATGGCGAAGTTGGCCTCTCCGCCGTACTTCTCCACGATCTCGTTGAGCTTGGCTCCGGCCTCGTCGAACGCATCGGCCAGGGAAATGCGGACCCAACCGGGATCGTCCTCGCCCTTGGGGTTCGTGCGCTTCAGGCAGTAGCGCAGACGATCGGGGTGGTACAGTGCGAGCATCGACGACTGAGACTTCGCGCAGCAGTGGCCGCGGCTGTGAGCGTTGGACTCATCGCCCTCGACCTTGATCACCTTGTTGTCCTGAACGGTGACCCATGTGCCGCACTCGACTTTGCCGCACGCACGGCAGCACGAGCGGATGCGCTTCACTTCGCCGGCCGTCGGGTCGGCGCCCTCGGCCAGAGCCGCGGACGGCGCTGCCGCGAACCCTACGGTCGCGGCGGCACCCGCCATAGCGGACGCCTTCAGGAAGCTGCGGCGAGTCAAAGATAGTTTCGCCATATGCCCCTCCTCTCCTTTTCTGATTCGTTTCTCCTTCGTCTCCCGCATTGGGAACGCGGCGCCGTGCCGGCACCCTGCCTCCGCCTGCAAGGGGGAAGGGAGGGAGGAGGTGGCGGCCGGGCCGGATGCGGCTACGGCGCAGCGTTCCCAATGCGATGACCCGATGGTACGGCGGCGGGCCGGACGGGAATCATAAGGGTGGGATGTATGAGCGCGCGCATATCATCCTTGCGGGATGATTTTGCGCTGAACTGGGCATTTATACTTCGATTAGCGAAGAGGACGCAGGCGGACAACCTGGGGCGGGCCCGAATCGGGCAGCCCGCGGGGCGTTCGCCGAACGAAGAGTTAGGGGTAAAGGACATGGCACAACCAAGGCCTTCGATGACGCTGATACTGGACCTGGACGAGCGCGTGGATTCCGAGGAGCTGCGCCTGGAGATCGGCCGCAGCTACGCCTACGTGGGGTCGACGCTGGTGCGCACGCACGCCGCCGCGAGCGAGGACGCCCCGGTGGAGAACACCATGCGCATGTTGGTGAAGCTGGGCACGCGCCAGTACCTGGCGGCCGGCGAGGAAGGCTCCGACGAGCTGTGGAACGACGTGATGCGCGATTGGTTCCGCAACCAGTTCCGCAAGCTGGGCAACCAGGCGCTCATCTACAACAAGCGCCAGAAGGAGATGGAGGACGGAAGCGAGCTTGCGTTCACGTGGCTTGAGGTGGACCTGCAGAACGGCACGCTGCCCGTGCGCCTGCACATGGACGACGTAAGCGGCATCGCCGAGGACGCCGCCGACATGCTCTCGCTCGTGCGCGACGCCTACAATGAGGGCAAGCTGGGCGATGCCGGCTCGATCGCCCGCGTGAGCATGCCCTCCGACGAGGATTGGGCCGCGCAGGTGGAAGCCGGCGCCGTCGCATTCGCCGAGCGCAAGGCCGCCGAGGAGGCAGCCGCCGCCGAGGCCAAGGCAGCTGCCGAAGCCGAACGCGTCGCCGCCGAAAAGGCCGCCGCCGAGGCGTTCCTGGAGTCGCCCGAGCTGGTGGAGGCCGACGCGCGCGCCGCTGCGGGCGAAGGCACCGTCGACGGCGGCGGCATGGAGCCGCCGGAGCTTGTGTTCGAACTTGATGAGCCTACGTTCACGCCGACGTACCGCACGTGGACCGTGGAGTATACTGACGGCACGAGCAAGGTGTTCGAGGCCTAAGGGCCTTGCGGGGCGCGCGAGCGCGCCCCGCCCACGAACTGCCGCGCCCGCCAGAAGGCGCCGCCTGCGCGGCAACGCCTTCGCCACCTTTTGAAAACCGCCCCGCCGCGTGCCGTGCGCGCGCGACGGGGCCCCAGATAGCCGCTACCGAAGGGAGTTTCACATGATAGATACCATCGCCGCATTCGATGGGCGCCTCGCCAAGGTCGAGGGCGCCGAGCGCAGCGGCAAGACGCAGGCGCTCGTGGCGCACTGCGCGCACCTTATCCAGAACGGGGAAGCTCCCGCATCCATCTTGGTAGCGGTCACCAATGCCTTCGCAGCGCAGGCCTTCCGCAAGCGCCTGCGCCGCGCCCTTCCCGCCAATCTCATCGGCGCCGCCCTGTCGGTGCGCGTGTGCACCGCGCTCGACGCCGCCGTGTCGGTGCTCGACGAGCCCGCCGCCCGCGAGGCCACCGGCCGCGTGCCGCGCATCCTCAACAGCGCCGAGTACAACTTCTTCCTGGAGGATCTGAAGACCATCGGCGAGCATCCGCGCAAGCTGCGCAGCATGCTGGGCTTCCTAGACCGCAAGATGGCCGGCTACGAGCCGCGCGAGGAGTGGAACGCCGGCACCGCGGCGGACAACCTGCTGGCCTACGCCACGCGCATCCTGAAGCTGCGCGGCGCCATGCTTGCCGGCGAGGTCCCCATGCTGGCCGCCGACTTCCTGAAAAGCGATGCCGGCGAGGGCGCTCGCGGCAGCTTCGCCTACGTGTTGGCCGACGACTTCCAGAACTTCTCCCACGCCGAGCAGACGGTGCTGTGCCTGCTGGCCGACAAGCAGATCATGGTGACGGGCAACCCCAACCAGATGATGTCCAAGCGCGGCAACCACCCCTACATCGAGGGATTCCTGAAGTTCGAGGCCGTGCGCCGCGACGTTGAGGTGTTCCATCTGCAGGGCGCGTTCGGAAACCCGCAGGTCATCGCGCTGGCCGATGCGCTGTGCACCGAGGGCGACATGGATAGCGCTTACATCGCCGGCACCGCCACGCCCATCGAGCGCGCCGCCGGGGCCGAGGGCCTGCCGCAGGGCGTGCAGTCCATCAAGTGGAACACGCCCGAGGATGAGCTCAACGGCCTGACGAAGTACCTGCGCAAGCTGATGGACGGCCAGGAGGACGCGCGCGAGGCCAACACCTGCGTCGTCGTCCCCAACCGCCGCTGGGCCGTGATGGTGGAGAAGATGCTGCGCCGCCGCGGCTTCAACGTGTCCGCTGCCGGCGCCGCCGGCACGCTTGCAGGCGACCCGCGCGACTCCACGCGCTCCCGCGCGCTCGTGGCGTACACGAAGCTGGGCCTGCTGGCCGACCCCACCGACATGATCGCGTGGCGCAGCTGGTGCGGCTTCGACAACGCGCTGACGAACTCCGACGCCTGGATGGGCCTGCAGGACTTCGCCGAGGCCGAGGGCCTTACGCTATACCAGGCGCTCCAGCAGATGGGCAACGCCGGTTTCGGCGCGAAGGAGCCGTTCCTGCGCGCCCGCACGTTGGCAGAGAAATGGCGCTCCGGCCAGGACTTCCTTGAGAAGAACGCCACGCGCCGCGGCTTCGGCCTCATGAAGGCCATCGGCGCCGAGGGCATCAGCGAGTTCGAGGCCGTCGCCGCCGATATGGTGGGCGACGAGACGGCGAAGACCCTGCTCGAGCTCGAGCAGGCCGCCATCTCCGACCCGGTGTGGACCGAGGACCCGCACGTCGTGCACATCTGCCTGCCGCAGAACCTGTGCGGCACCGAGTACGACAACATGTTCGTGGTCGGCTGCATCGACGGCTTCTTCCCGCAGCGCAACGCCTTCGAGGTGATCAGCACCGACGGCGAGCGCAACCGCATCATGGACTCCGAGCGCCGCGACTTCATGGGCGGCGTGGCGAAGGCCAAGCACCTGCTGGTGCTGTCGCACTTCAGCAAGGCCGAGCTTGAGCTGGCCGAGCGCACGAAGATGCAGGTGGTGCGCGTGAAGAGCGAGAACGGCAAGCGCATGGCCATCGTGCGCCCGTCCTGCTTCCTGAGCGAGGCCGGCGACGCCGCCCCCACCACCATGGGCGGTCAGGCGCTCCTGGCGGAGTACGGCTTGAACTAGGCCGCAACCGGATATGAGCGGGCTTGCGCGGATCGCGGCCCGCAGGCGCAGGGGGCGCGGCACCAGCCGCGCCCCCTGCGCACGTTTCGAGGCTGCACCTTCCAAACTTCTGGGCGGTTTTGCAGGCGATTTCGAGGTAATTTGGTTTTCAGCATGATTGTGACCTGGGGTTTTACCTTCGGCGAAGCAAAACAGCCCCTTCAAACTGCCCAGAAGTCCGGGAGGGACGGACAAATCCGACCCTTTTTTCTGCAAAACCGCCCAGAAGATCTACTCGTATGACAGCGTCCGCATGATGCGCAGCAGACCGGTAGCCAAAGCATGATTGCGATACCGGCAGATTTCCCGAAATGTCCGGGGAACCTGGCTTTGCGCTGCCGTACAATCGGGGAAGTTTTCAGATGAGGAGTTGCATTATGGCCGTTATCGATGCGCATGCGCATATCTATCCCGACAAAATCGCCCCGAAGGCCGTGGAGGCCGTCGGAGACTTCTACAACGTTGGCATGTTCGGCGATGGCACGGCCGACGGCCTGCTTGCAGCGAAAGACCGCGCGCCCATCACGCATTTCATCGTGCACTCCGTGGCAACCACCGCGCACGCCGTCACCGCCATCAACGACTTCATCGCGAAGCAGTGCCAGGCGCACCCCGAGTTCATCGGCTTCGCCGCCATGCAGCAGGATTTCGAGGACCCCGCAGTCGAGCTGCAGCGCGCCGTCAAGCTGGGCCTGCGCGGCGTCAAGCTGCACCCCGACACGCAGAAGGTGGACATGGACGACCCGCGCCTCATGGAGGTGTACGCCATCTGCGAGCAGCTGGGGCTGCCCGTAGTTATCCATACGGGCGACTATCGTTACGACTTCTCGCACCCGCGCCGCCTGGTGAACATCCTGCGCACGTTCCCCGACCTGGTGGTTGACGCCGCGCACTTCGGCTGCTGGTCGCGCTACGAGGTGGGCTACGACATCCTGCACGAGGTTGCCATGAACGACCGCGTGTTCCTTGACGAGTCCAGCTCGCAGTTCTTCCTGGGACAGCGCCGCACGGTGGAGCTCACGCGCATGTGGGGTACCGACCGCATCATGTTCGGCAGCGACTTCCCCATGTGGGACCCCGCCGAGGAGTACCGTACGCTCACCACCGCCGGATTCACCGAGGACGAGCTGGAGAACATCCTATGGCACAACGCCGAGCGCTTCGCCGGCGTGAAGGTCGAGTAGCAGGGCGAACGCGCGGTTGAAGCCGCGAATGTGCAGCTGCCAGGTCGGTTCGCCCCGAACCCCGACTCTCCGCAAGGCGCGCTCCGCGCCGAGCTCGACAAGAACGCCGGACGGAAAACGATGCACGGCAAAACGAAGGCCTCCCGGTTGGGAGGCCTTCTTGCTATTCGTCTTCCTCTTGCTTGGGCTTCGGGGTGAGCACCAGCTTCACACGGTCGACGCGATGGCGGTCCATGCGCACCACGGTCAGCTTCGCCGTGGCCTCCTTGCCCTCGAGCGTCAGGCTCTCGCCCTCGGAGGGGATGCGGTCGAGCACGTCCATGATCAGGCCGCCGAGCGTTTCGCAGTCCTCGGCGTCCTCGGGCGTGAAGCCGATAAGCTCCTCAAAGTCGCCCACGGCCATGCCGCCGTCGATCATCATGGTGTCGTCGGTGAGCTTCTTCACGAGCTCGCTGTCGGCGTGGCGGTACTCGTCATCGACGTGGCCGACGATCTGCTCCATGATGTCGGTCATAGTGACGATGCCGGCCGTGCCGCCGTGCTCGTCGACCACCACGGCGATCTTCGTGGAGCCCTCCTGCAGCACCTGCAGCAGCTTCGCCACGGGGATGCTCTCGGGCACGGCCTCGATGGTGCGCACCGGCAGGTCGTCGATGGTGGAGCCCTTCTGCATCAGGTACAGGTCCTTCACGTGCACGAAGCCCACGATGCGGTCCTTAGTCTCGCGGCACACGGGGTAGCGCGTGTACTTGTAGCGCGTGACCAGCGCCATGTTCTCCTCCAGGGAGTCCTCGAGGTCGATGCACACCAGGTCGGTTCGCGGGGTCATGATGGCCTCGGCGTCCTTGTCGCCCAGGTCGAAGATGTTGTCCACGAACTCGTTCTGCTCGGGGTCGATGAGACCGCTTTCCGTGGACTCGTCGATGAGCAGCTTGATCTCGTCGCCCGTGTACACCTCGCGCTCGTTTGCCGGGTCATGGCCGGTCAGGCGCACCACACCGTTGGTGATGCCGTTGAACAGGATCATGATGGGGTAGGTGATCTTGTAGAACGCCATGAGCGGCCCGGCCGTGAACAGCGCATAGCGCTCGGTTGCGAAGATGGCGAACGATTTGGGGATCAGCTCGCCCACCACCACGTGCAGCGTGGTCATGATGAAGTAGCCGATGGCCACGGCCACCACGCTGATCAAGGCCTCGGGCAGGTGCAACATCTCGAACAGCGGGCGGATGAGAGCGGAGAACGCGGGCTCGCCCAACCAGCCCAATGCCAGCGACGCCAACGTGATGCCCAGCTGACATGCGGACAGGTACTGGTTGACGTTCTCGGCAATGTACATGGCGCTTTTCGCACCCTTCTTGCCTTGCTCGACGGCCAGCTCGAGCTGGGATTTTCGAACGCGCACCAAAGCGAATTCGGCGATAACGAAAAACGCGTTCATAGCCAGGAACAAAACGACAAGAATCAGGCTTAAGCCTATGTGCATAAAAGCGGGTCTCCTTATGTCGGGTGCATATCAAAGAAGCGGGCACTTGGCCCGCCTCCCAGCCCTCCGGCGTGCCGGAGGCTTGCTAATCAGGTAGCTCTTCTATTTTGGCATGCGAACCCGCATTCACAGGGTTCCTTTACGCTATATCCAAAAGTCAGGCCGCGTTTTACGGAACCGTTACTTTTCGGAAGCCGCGGCGTTGACCTCCATGTCCCGGGGCAGCACCAGGTTCGCCACGACGGCGACCAGGAACACCACGGCCACGCAGTTCTGCGCGAACACGCTCTGCACCAACTCGGGGAAGCATGAGAAGATCTCGGCGACCTGGGTGAAGCCCACGCCGATGGCCAGCGACAGCGCCGCGATGACGATGTTGCGCTGCGAGAAGCCGGCGGAGGCGATCATCTGGAAGCCCGCCACGATGATGTTGCCGAACATCATGATGGTGCAGCCGCCCAGAACGGGCTCGGGCAAACTGCTGAACAGCGCGCTGATCACGGGGCAGAACGCCGCCAGGATCATGATGCACGCGCCCGTGGCGATAGCCTTGCGGTTGACCACCTTCGTCATGGCCACCAAGCCGACGTTCTGCGAGAACGACGTGATGGGCATGCAGCCGAAGCAGCCGGACACCGCGGAGACGAAGCCGTCGGCGGCAATGGAGCCGGAGAGCTCCTTGTCGGTAACGTTGCGGTTCAGGCCCGTCTGGCACACGGCGGTGGTGTCGCCGAGCGTCTCGGTGGCCGACACCAGGAAGATGAGGGTGACCGAGATGATGGCGCCAAGATCGAACTCAGGCGCGAACGGCATGATGGACGGTGCGGCGAACAGCTTGATATCGGAGAACGAGCTGAAATCGACAGCACCCAACGGGATGGCCACGATATAACCCACAACCAGGCCGAACAGCACGGACAGATGCTTCTGCTTGCCTTTCACCAGGCACTGGAACGCCAAGCAGGCGACCAGGGACACCGTGCCGAGCAGCAGGTTGCGCGGGCTGCCGAAATCAGCCGCACCGCTGCCGCCGCCGAACGACGTGGCGCCCACGGAGAGCAGCGAGAAGCCGATGGAAGTGACCACCACAGCGGCGACAATGGGGGTGATGAGCTTGCGCCAATACCGCGCGAACAGGCCCAACACGCCCTCGATGCAGCCGCCCACGATGATGGCGCCCATGGCGGCACCCATGCCGTAGGTAGCCACCACACCCGCGAGCACGGTGACGAAGGTGAAGCTGATGCCCATGACGATGGGCAAACCGCTGCCCAAGCGGCCGATGGGGAAGAGCTGGATGAGCGTGCCGATGCCGGCGATCAGCATGGCGGCCTGGATCATGCCTCCGGTGGAGACATCGTCAAGGCCGGCGGCGCCGGCGATGATCATGATGGGCGCCAGATTGGCCACGAACATGGCCAGGATATGCTGGATGCCGTATGGCACGGAACGGATGAGCGGAACATCGCCGTCAAGCTTGAGCAGCTCGTCGTGGTCGAAGGGCTTCATATGCAAGCTCATCGGCGGAATTCGATCTCACCGGTTTCGGGGTTCATGGACTGCACGATGGCCAGCGACTCCAGGTGATAACCGCGACGGCGCAGATCATCGCCACCGGGCTGGAAGCCCTTCTCCACGGCGATGCCGATGCCCTCGACCGTAGCGCCAGCTTCCTCGACCAGGTCGATAAGGCCGTTCAGGGCGCAACCGTTGGCCAGGAAGTCGTCGATGAGCAGCACGTGATCGTCGGCGTTCAGGAACTTCTTCGACACGATGACGTCGTAGATGCGCTGATGCGTGAACGACTGGATCTTCGTGGAGTACACGTCGCCATCAAGGTTGATGGACTGGCTCTTCTTCGCGAACACCACCGGCACGTTGAAATGCTGTGCCACCACGGCGGCGATGCCGATGCCCGACGCCTCGATGGTGAGGATCTTGTTGATGGGCGCGTCGGCGAACAGGCGCTTGAGCTCCTTGCCCATCTCGTTGAACAGGTTGATGTCCATCTGGTGGTTCAGAAAACCGTCCACCTTCAGAACGCCTTCCGACTTCACCACACCGTCGCGCCTGATGCGCTCTTCAAGCAGTTCCACTGTCTTATCCCTCTTCCGATTCCTACCTATACCATGCGGCTTGCGCTAAATGGAAACCGTTCCCGTGACCAGCAGGCCGATCGACACGATGGCCGCAATGAGGATGACGGCGGCCACCACGCGATCGAGCGTGTTGTCCAAGAACGGCTGGCTACGCTCCTTCTTGCCCTTGATATATAGCAAGATGCCAGGAGCATACAGGATAGACATGAGTGTAACGCCGACGGCGCCGCTTGCCCATGCAAGGAACACGCTGTAGATGACGCCGAGGACGGCGAACACGCGCCAAACGGGCACGGGAGCGCCCAGCTTACCTTTGAAGGAATCGGCCTCGGTAAAGGCGACCTTCGCGAAATACGCGGCCGAAAGCAGGTACGGCAGCAAGATCATGCCGGCGGACAGCGCGTAGAAGAACTGGTACGTGCTCTCCGAGAACAGCATGATGACGAGGAACACCTCGATGATCAGGTTCGTGACGACCAGCGTGACGATGGGCGCGCCCTTCTTGTTCACACGGGCGAACGCCTTCACGAAACCACCCTGAGCCGCCGCCTCGTAGGGGCACTCGGCGGAGAGCACGGTGTAGCCGAGCATGGCGCCCACCAGGGACAGGACCACACCGCCGTTGATGAGTGTGGCGCCCCACGGGCCGACGGCGCGCTCCATGACGCCGGCAAGGGCCGGGTTGGACAGCTCGGACAGCTCGGAGAGCGGCATGACGCCCATGGACAAGGTGGAGACCAGCAGATAGATGGTGAGCACGCAGACGAAGGCGATGACGGTGGCCTTGCCCACGTCGCTGTCCTTCTTGGCGCGGCCGGAGATGGCAACAGCGCCCTCGATGCCGAGGAACACCCAGATGGTGACCATCATGGTGCCGCTGACCTGCTCGAAGAACGTCATGCCCTCCATCGAGCCGTGCGCCATGTTCTCCATGAAGATGTTCACGTCGAACTTCTGGAAGAAGATGATGGCGGTAAGCGCGACGAAGATGGGGACGAACTTGCTGATGGTGATGATCAGGTTGACGCCCGCAGCCTCCTTCACGCCGCGGCTGACCAAAAACGCGTAGAACCAGATGATGCAGCTGGCCGCGATGACGGAGGCCAGGTTGTTGCCCGTGCCGAAGACGGGGAAGAAGTACGACAGGGCGCCGCACAGGAGCGCGGAGAAGCTGACGGTGCACAGGATGGCCGAGATCCAGTAACCCCAGGCGCTGTTGAAGCCCAGGAAGTCGCCGAAGCCGGCGGCAGCATAGCTGTAGATGCCGCCCTTGAGCTGGGGCTTAAGGCGCGACAGCGCGAAAAACGTCATAACCAGGCACAGCACGCCCACAGCCGAGATGCCCCAAGCCGTGAGGATAGCGGCACCGCTGGCGCCATGGGCCGCCTGATCGCCGGACAGCGTGAACACGCCGGCGCCGAGGATCAGCGTGATGACCGACGCCACTAGACGGAAAATGCCCAGCTTGCCGTGATGTTCCATATCATGCAGCGCGCCGGACCCGGTTGCCACCGTGCCGGAAGCGGCCATAGAAGCGCCTGCCGCTTCGTTAGCGTTGTTCATCGAACCCTCCTCGTCAGAGTAAATAGTTCTCACCACTATACCCCACACGAGGCTATATAAAGGATTCGTAAAGGATATTTTCCGATGCAAATGAATAATGCCTGGGGTGTATGCGCGGTTTTGCGTAAGGCGATTCACACGGCGGGGCACGCGCGAAGCCTGGCCGGAGACGCAGGGCGACGCGTGCCAAGGTCGCGGCCGCGTGGGAAGCGGCTCTGCGCGTCAAGAACGCAGCGGCCCGAAAAGGCGAGCACCGTTCGCCGGAACGGCGACGACCCGAGGGGAACGATGCCTCGGGCCGCCATGACGCCGCCGGGGACGGCGAGCGCTATTCGTATGTCTGCTGGTCGATGAGCACGCGCGACAAGGCCGATCGGTCGAGCGTGCAGCCCAGGCCGTGCTCATGGCCTCGACGCTCGAGCGTGACCATCCCGCGCTCCACCGTGTACGGCGGATCGGTGACGTCGACGTCGAAGTAGCGCGAGGTAGCGCCGATGTCGCCCGCGTCGACCACACCGGGCAGCATCTGGAACGCCGCATGCATGCGCCGCGAGATGCCGGTGTCGTACATGCCGCCCATCCACACGCTCATGCCGCGCGCGTTCGCCATGCGCACGAACTGCAGCGCAGGCTGGATGCCGCCGAATTTCCCGACCTTGAGCGCGTAGCACTTCAGCTCCTGGTGCTTGAGCGCCTTCGCCAGATCGCTTGCGGTGAAGATGGACTCGTCCAGGCACACCGGCGTTTGGATGCGGCGCTGCAGCTGGGCCAGGCGCGCGAACAGGTCATGCGGGCCGTTGGCCGGCGTGCGCCGCGGATCGAGGGGCTCCTCGATCCAGGCGATTCCCAGCGCATCAAGGCCGCGCAGCACGTCAAGGTCGCGCTCGGTGAAGCTTTGGTTCGCGTCCAGCGATATGACCAGGTCGGGGAACGCCTCGCGCACCGCCTGCACGCAAAACGGCGCCGTGCCCGGCGTCACCTTCAGCTTCACGCGCGCATACCCGTCGTCCACGCAGCGCTGCACGGCGGCCAGCGTGTCGGGCACCGAGCCCACGGGTACGGCGGCCCCCGCCGACGCCGATGCAGGCCGGCCATCTTCGGGCGCCTGCCCGCCGATGAGCCGCCACAGCGGCTGGCCGACGATCTTGCCGTACAGGTCCCACAGCGCCGGCTCGATGGCCCCGCGCGCCATGGGCAGCGCGTCGGCGCCCGGGCACGCCGCCAGCAGGCCGTCCGCCTCGGAGGGGTGCAGGAGCACCGTGTTCAGCACCAAGGGGATGAGCTGCTCCTGCAGGATGCGCAGGTCCTGGTCGAGCGTTTCAGGCAGATACCAGTCGGTGGGGAAGGCCGCGCACTCGCCAAGGCCCGTGCGGCCGGCATGGTCCACCACTTCCACCAGCAGCGATTCGCGGAACGACAGCGTCCCCTTCGCCGTGGCGAAGGGCTTGCGGAACGGCAGGCGGATGCGGTACAGGTTCACGCGCTTGACCTCGATGCGCTGCTCGTAGAGCTTGCGCAGCGCCGTGCGGTCCACCTTGCCGATACCCGTGCGCGGGAACGCATCCAGCACGAACAGGTGCTTGGGCTGGTACACACGCGACAGCTGGGACGCCACGCTGCGCGCCGCCTCCTGGGCGAATATGCGGTCGGAGACGGTGCGGCCGCGCTGTCCCGCGACGCTCGAGGCGACGGAGGCGGACAGAGACCTGGGCAGGTCGAAGGCCGCATCGCGCTCGATGAAGCCGACGGGGCGGCGGCCCCACTTCTCGTCGGGAGCGCCGAAGATGTAGGCGTCGGCCACACCGGGCACGCGCAGCAGCTTCTCGCGGATTTCGGCGGGATAGACGTTCTCTCCGCCCGAGATGAACATGTCGTCGGTGCGCTCCTTGACGTACAGCTTGCCGTCGGGCGCGATCGCCGCCGTGTCGCCGGTGAGGAAGAACCCGTCGGCCGTGTAGGCGGCCCGCGCGTTGAGGTAGCCGGAGAACAACCCGGGGCCGCGTACGGCAAGGCGGCCGAACCCGTCGGGACCGGCGTCCACGATGCGCGCCTCGTAGCCGGGAAGCAGCTGCATGCCGCCCGTGAAACCGGGCAACACCAGGGAGTTTGCGATGTTGCTGGACGTCTCGGTCATGCCGTAGCTGGCGTACACGCGGGCGCGTGCGGCCAGGGCGCTCCCGAGCGTCTGCGCGTTCAGCGGGCCCCCGCCCAGCAGGATGCACACGTAGCGGCGCAGCTGGTCGGCGTTCGGCGCCGCCAGCATGTCCTGCAGCATCTTGTCAACCACCGAGATATGGGTGGCGCCGCGACGGGCGGCATCCGCCAGCACGCGGCGGGCGTCGAAGCGCTCGTAGAGGATGAATGGGTTCGCGTTCAGGAAGCTGCGCACGACCATCTGCAGGCCGCCCACGTGGTACAAGGGCAGCGCCGCCTGCCACAGCCCCTCGCCGCGGCGGTTGAGCGAGGCATTCGAAACCGCCGCCGAGCCGCACAGGTTGTCCCAGGTCAAGGGCACGGCCTTCGAGCGGCCGGTGGTGCCGGAAGTGAACATGACCACTGCCACGGCGCCATGATCGAACACATGCGCGCCGCGTTCGGCGAAATGGATGACGCTTTCCACGGCATCCTGACGAGCGACGTCCTCGCGGCGGCGCGCCGCCGCCTGGCGGCCGTGGCCCGCACGGCCGAGCGCGCGGGTGGTGCGGGCCTCGGCCGTGGCGATGTTGGTGCGCGCCGTAAAGGCCGTGCGCTGCGCATGGCCGCGGCCATGGGAAGCCGTCTCAGCGGTGCCGGTGGCCTCGTCGGCCACGGTTTGCAGCAGGTGCGCCGCGTTCGACATATCGACGGTGTAGGCGATGTTCACAGCGCGGGAGCGCTGCAGGTCGAGCAGGCGCGCCTGCTTCTCGGCATCGGTCAGGCGCGTGTTCATGGTGATGAGCGAGAACCCGCCGTAGGCGGCCACAAGCAGCATGATGACGAAGGCCGGGTTGTTCGGCAGGTCGATCACCACGGCATCGCCTGGCTCGACGCCCCTTCGACGCAACAAGCTGGCCAGGCCCGCCGCCATCATGCGGGCTTCCCTATACGAGAACGCTTCCACGTTCCCTTCCTTATCGACAAACGTGAAGCACGTGCGCTGCGGGTTCTGCCGCACCATGCCTTCGAATACGCCGATCATGAGGGTTCTGCGCCTACCTTTACCTTGAACTACTGAAACGACTTACGGGAACTTCGGGTACTTGGAGAAGTCGGGCTTGCGCTTCTCCTTGAACGCGTCGCGGCCCTCCTTCGCCTCGTCGGTGGTGTAGTACAGCAACGTAGCGTCGCCGGCGAACTGCTGCAGACCGGCCAAGCCGTCGGTGGCGGCGTTGAAGGACGCCTTCATGAAGCGCAGCGCCGTGGGGCTGAACTGCAGCATCTCGCGCGCCCACTGCACGGTCTCCTCCTCGAGCTGCTCGAAGGGCACCACCTTGTTGACCATGCCCATGTCGAGCGCCTCCTGCGCCGTGTACTGACGGCACAGGTACCAGATCTCGCGCGCCTTCTTCTGGCCGACCATGGCCGCCAGGTAGCCCGCGCCGTACCCGGCGTCGAAGCTGCCCACCTTCGGGCCCGTCTGGCCGAACTTCGCCGTCTCCGCGGCGATGGACAGGTCGCACAGGATGTGCAGCACATGGCCGCCGCCGATGGCGTAGCCGTTGACCATGGCGATGACGGGCTTGGGCACCACGCGGATCAGTCGCTGCAGGTCGAGCACGTTCAGGCGGGGGATGTTGTCCTCGCCGACGTAGCCGCCGTTGCCGCGGATCTTTTGGTCGCCGCCGCTGCAGAACGCCTCGTCCTCGTGACGGCCGCCATGGTTGGCGCCCGTGAGGATGATGACGCCGACGGAGGCGTCGTCACGCGCAACGGAGAACGCGTCGTACATCTCGTTGACCGTCAGGGGCGTGAAGGCATTGCGCCTGGCGGGACGGTTGATGGTGATCTTCGCGATGCCCTCGTACGTTTCGTAGACGATCTCGCGGTATTGCTTTCCAGGTTGCCACTGGATGTCGCTCATGTGATTCCTTCCGCTGCTACGCGAAAACGCAAGGGTTTGCGCGAAGTTTTACGTGTACGAAACAATGGTAGCGAATTCGCCCGACATAAGCACGCTCCGCACGATATCCGCATCGTACGGAGCGTCTGAGGTTCCCCATTCCATTGTGCAGCCAGGCCGCGCGGTTGCTACAGGGCGGCGCGCAGGGCCTCCGCCGTCTTGCCGTACTCGGCCTCCACAGGCTCGAACAGCTCCTTCGCCCGCGTGAGGTCGGTAGGCTTGGCGCGCAGCTCCTCGGTCAGCGCGTTCGACGGCTCGTATAGGCCGGTGAAGCCCATGTTCTGCGCGACGCCCTTCAGCGTATGGGAGGCAAGGAACGCAGCATCCGCGTTGCCGCTTCGCAGCGCTTCGCCCAGCTGCTCGAAGCTGCCGTCCTCCAGGAACTTCTTGGCGAATCGCACGATAAGCTCCTCGCTGGTGAAACGGCGCAACACGTCGTTGAAATCGGCTCCTACCTGGTTATATGCGCTCTCAATCGCACTCATGGCCTATCTCGCCTTTCCTTGTCGGCCCATTTTCATCATCGGGGCGCCCTTCATCGATCAAGCTTCCGCTCTTTCCCGCCCCCTCGTCATTCACTGAAATAGGGGGGGGGTGGATCTTGCTCGTCCTTCTCGACCACGATACGGTCCTGCAGATCGATGAGGCAGTCGATGAGCAGCGGGTTGAACGCGCCGCAGTCGCCGTTCAAGATCATGTGCATGGCCTTCTCGTGCGAGAACGCCTTCTTATACACGCGGTCGCTGGTCAGGGCGTCGTAGACATCGACCAATGCCACGACCTGCGCCGATATGGGGATCTCCTCGCCCTTCAGCCCATCAGGGTATCCGCTGCCGTCGTAGCGCTCGTGATGCCAGCGGCAGATGTCGCGCGCGGTGCGCACCAGGGCGCTGTCGCGGTACTGCACCATGCCCTCCAGCATATCGGCGCCGATGGTGGTGTGGGTCTTCGTGATCTCGAACTCCTCGGACGTCAACCTGCCCGGCTTGTTCAAGATGTTGTCGGGGATGGATAGCTTCCCCAGGTCATGCAGCGTGGAGGCGGCGGCAATGGTGCTGCGATCGCTTGAGGTGATGTGGTAGCGGTCCGTTTTGCGCATCAGATGCTCCAGCATCATCTCGGTGAGCTTGCGCACATGCTGCACGTGCGGCCCGCTTTCGCCGTTGCGCAGCTCCATGGCTCCGCCCATGATGTCGACGAGCATGCGGCTTTCGCGTTCGCGCTCGTAGAACTGCTGCGCGAGCATGGTGGAAAGGCGCCGTTGCTTGGTGTAGAGGCGCATGATGTTGCTGACGCGCTGGCGCACGATGCGCGAGTCGAAGGGGCGGCTGATGTAGTCGGAAGCGCCCAGCTCATAGGCGCGTAGCACCGAGTCGTCGGAGTCTTCGCTCGAGATCATGATGACGGGGATGTCGTCGATCCAGCCGTTGCGCGACATGCAGGAGAGCACGTCGAAACCGTCGGCGCCGGGCATGACGATGTCGAGCAACACGATGGAGATGCCGCTTCCGTGCTGTTCCAGGCACGCGATGCCCGCTTCGCCGCAATCCGCCTCGAGGATCTCGTACTGGTCCTTGAGCATCTCGCTCAGGATGACGCGGTTCATCTCGGAATCGTCCACCACCAACAGCAACGGTTTATGGAACTCGTAGGGATCAAGGTCGTCGGAATCGGTTATGACGAGGTTCTTGCGGCCCTTCGCCTTGTACATGAGGCCATCCGCCTGGCGCACCGCCTCCTCGACGGTGCGACCCTCGGACAACACGCCGCCGATGCTGACGGTGAGGTTGATGTTCTCGTATCCGGGAACGGGCGTTTCGGCCAGCTTATCCACCATATCGTGCAGCTTGCGCGCGAAGACGTCAGCGGAAATGCCGGGGATGACCAGCACGAACTCGTCGCCGCCGTAACGCACGAGCATATCGCTGGACCGGATGCAGCTCCTGAGCGCGCTCACGGCCGTTTTGATGGCGACATCGCCGGCATGATGGCCCAGCGTATCGTTGACCAGCTTGAAATCGTCCAGGTCCAAAACCGCCACGCCGGCGAACACGTGCTGATTACGCAGGTTGTCCTCGTAGAATCGCCGGTTGTACGCGCCCGATAGCGCATCGTGATAGAGCAGCTCCTCGGAAGGCAAGCCGCCAGCGACCGCGTCGATGGGCTGAGCGCACATGAGCACACCCGGCTTGCCATCGACGTTCACGTACCAAGCCGATGCGCGATGGACCTGATCGCCCATGAGCACCCTATGCGTTCGGGAACCTCCATCGCGCAGAATGTCCTTGCACACCCCGCGCATGCAAACGCACGCGCCGCCGTACAGGAGGCAAGATTCATCTTCCTCTATGTCGCGCTCGTCAAGAAAGCGCACGACGGGATAGACGCCGAGCAAGCGGCCGATCTCCGCATCGAGTTCGTCCCTCGACATATCGGATAGCTGGTCTTGCTGCTCGGTACCTTGCGTTTTGTCATCCATAGCCGGTGAGCCTCTGTTTCGAGTTGATTCGAACTTGCGTGCATACTGGTTTCCAATGAGTGCATTGTAGCAAAGTAGCACCACGTCAAGACGCTGATCAGCAATGCACGGGAACATGGCACGGAATGGAAGGGGCGAAACGGGCGCTTGCCGCAAGTACCTTGGAGCAAGGTTACGGCAAGCGCCTTCCAGGCCGTTGAGAGGGGACTGACGGATAAGGCCGCGGAGCTCGCAGCCCGGCACCACGTTGTTCGAGTGGACCGGGGACGCCCCGCTAGCGCGCCGCCACGCAACACGGGCGGACGGCAGGCGTCAGGCTGCACGGGCGGGCGGCGACTCCCTGCTAGCGAGTCGCCACGCTGTGCACGCAGGCGGCGAACACCTCGGGGGCCTCCAGATGGACGTTGTGCCCCACCTTCGGCGCGATGCGCGTCCTCACGATGCCCTCCTCGTGCAGGCTTGCTGCGAGCTTGCTGTACTTCACGTCCTTTTCGCCAGCAAGGTAGAGGGCCGGGTAGCCACGCAAGCCGAGGTCGCGCAGCGCCGCCGTGGTCTCGCGATATGAGGGCATGCGGTGCTGACCTGCGCATTCCACGCACTTCGCCAGCGCCTCGGGGTCGTTGGCAAGCCTGTTGGCGCGCACCGCGGCGCGAACCTTCCTCGGCAACGCCTTCTGCGATTCGAACAGCGGCAGGTTCTCCCAGTAGGTCATGAAGTCCTTCAGCGGCGTCTCGCGCAGGCGGCGCGCCATGTCGGCATCGCGCTCGATGGCGGCATCGCGCTCCGCCTGCGTTTTCGGTCCCATGCCCACGCTCTCCAGAAGCAAGCCGCTCGTTTGCTTTGCGAAGGTGGCAGGGCCGACCTCGAGCAACGCGGAAAGAGCAACGCGCCCACCCATTGAATAAGCAACGACCAGGGGTTTTCCCGGAATCAGCTTGATAAGGGCAAGGAGCGCCTCACCCATGGCCGGCAAGCTGTACGGCGCCGGATGGACCGGGACCGATGACCCGCCGTGGCCGACAAGGTCAATGCCGTACACGTCGCGCTCAAGGAAGATGGTGCGGCTCGTGGGGAACCAGGACAGCGCGTTTTGCGCGAATCCGTGCACGAACAGCACCGGGGTGCGACGACGGCCGCGGGCGGGATTATCCTCCTTCATATACAGGTAACGATATCGGACTCCGTCAACGTCGAAGCAGGCGGTTTCCGACTGCTCGTTCATCATTTCCATGAGCGCCTCCTCGATCCCTTGATGTTCTATCGTTGTATGTGTTGCGTACAACACAGTATGCCGGCAGCGCTAGGGCGCAAATCGCCGACGCTGCGGCGATAATCGCGCAAAGCGCTTACCTTGCCAGCGACGGTTGCGCGCCGAGCGCCTACCAATACTTGGCGTAGCGTTCGCGCAGACCCTGCAGGGGCACGGGCACTTCGATGAAGCTAATGCCCGGAACATCCAGCGATGCTCGATACGCCCGGTCGAACTCGGCCAACGTGGCCGTTTTGCTGTAGGGCACGCCGAATGCGGCGACCGCTGCCTGGAAGTCCACGTCCTGAGGCGTGAGGAACAGGCGCTCGAAATACGCTTCCTGCGACTTCTGCGGCAGCATATCGAATATGGCGCCGCCGTTGTTGTTCAGCAGCACGATGGTAATGCCCTGCTCACCGGCGTTTGTTTCGCAGCTATTACGCTTGGCGCCCTGTTTCGGCGCGCGGTTCTCGTCGCCTGCGGCGTCGACGAGCTGCCGCTGCACGCGAAGCTCACGCTGCAACGCCAGGGCATTCAAGTCGTGCTGCATGGTCAAATCGCCCGTGATCAGCGTGGTGCGGCCGAAGCAGCGCGAGGCGCCGATGGCCGTGGAAACCGTGCCATCGATGCCGTTCAGGCCCCGGTTCGCCAACACGGTCAGCTGCTTGCCGCCCTTCAGGTAGAAGGTGTCCACGGCACGCACGCTCATGGAGTTTGCCGCGAACAGGCACGAGCCTTCGGGGGCAAGCTCCAGCACGCGACGGACGTAGGCGCCCTCGAAGCCGTCGGCACCGGGTTCTTCGTCGGCATCCACCGCGGCTATGCGTTTTGCGGCGGCTTCCTCCACCTGCTGCCAGGCGTTGGCGAACGAGAGGTCGTTGGCGCCTGCCGCCGCGGGGCCGTCCTCCACGCGCAGCGCGCGCAGCATGCTTTGCGCGAAATCGGCGGGCTTCGTGCGGACGAACACCGTGGTGGCGGCGTTGGTGTCGCGCGTTTCCAAGGGGTCGACCACAACCTGCAACACGCCGGCGTCCTCGCGCGCACGGGCCCACTGCGTCGCGCGCTTCGACACGGGGTAGCGGCCAAAACGCACGATGATCTGCGGGTTCAGGCTTTCGTCAGGCGAGATGCCGCCAGGCTGGAACACGCTGTCGTAGTTGCCGATCACCAGCGGATCGTCGAAGGAGCGCAGGCCCGAGAGCGGGTCGGCGAGCACGGGAATGGCGAAGGTGCGCGCGAAGGCCAGCACGCGCTGCGCCTCCTCGTGCGTGGCGCAGGAGCCTTCGCCCGCCAGCAGCAGCACGCTGTTGGCCAGCAGCTCACGGGCAAGCTGCGCCGCCGCAACGCCTTCCATACCCCCGTGCACGTGCGCGACGCCGACGGGAAGCAACGGCTTTCGAGTGGGTTTTGCCCCGGGAGCCGCGCTGTCCGCAGCGGACTCGGCGCAAGGGACACCGGCGTCGAACAGGTCGGGCAGCGTCACGTCGGGCTTCAGCGGCTCGTCGAACGGGAAGTTCAGATGCACCGGGCCGCCGAAGCAGGCTCCGGCAAGACGCTGGGATGCGCACGCCGCCGCAGCCGAGGGCGCTGCCGAGGAGTTTTGCGCTCCCTGGTTTTGCGCAGGCTCGCACAACCCGAGTGCGGCGATGCACGCCTCGCGGGCAGCTTGGCGAGCGAAGCGCAGCGAACCTTCATCATCTGCGGGCAAGGGCATGCTGCGATAGGCGCGCACGTGCGTACCGTAAGCGTGCGATTGGTCGCAGGTTTGCGGGGCACCCAGCCCCTGCAGCTGCGGCGGGCGGTCGGCCGTCAGCACGATAAGGGGCACACGTGAGGATTCCGCCTCGAGGATGGCAGGATAGTAGTTGGCGATGGCCGTGCCCGACGAGCACACCAGCGCCGCCGGACGACCGGACGCCTTCGCCATACCCAACGCCAGAAAAGCGGCGCCGCGCTCGTCGATGTCCACATACGTGCTCATCCGTTGCGGAGCGCGGCAAGACAGCTCGTAGGCGGTCATAGACAGCGGGGTGGAGCGCGAACCGGGGCTGATTACCACGTTTTGCACGCCCCATTTCGCAAGCTCATCGAAGAACGCTCCCAAAAAGCGCGCGGTTGCGCGCGGATCGGCGACGGTCATCGAGCTTCCCCTTTCCCTGAGGTTCTGGTTTGCGCAGCAGCTTGCGAAGCGGTTTGACCCGCAGTTTGCGTTGCTTTTTGCGGGTTGATTTGCGCGGCGCAGAACGAAGCCGCGCCGGCTTCGCCATCGAATGCGGAGAGCACGGTTTTCAGCTTCAGCGCGATCTCATCGTACTCGTCCGCCGCGCGGCTGCCATCGACGATGCCGCATCCGGCGTACACGTAGCCGATCTCGCCGTCGAACACGCCGGTGCGCAGCGCCACGCTGAACTCGCCATCTCCCGCAGCATCCACGTAGCCGCATGCGCCGGCGAAGAAGCCGCGGTTGTAGGTTTCAATCTGGCGGATGAGCATCTTCGCCTCGCCGACCGGGGTGCCAGAAACCGCGGGGGTGGGGTGCAAATCGCCCATCATCGACCACAGGTCAACGCCTTCAAGCAGTTTTGCGCGCGCAGGCGTCATCAGATGTTGGATGCGCGTCAACGGCATGATGGTCGGCTCTTTCGGGACATCGACCGCATAGCAGGTGCGGCCCAGCACATCCCGGATGAATCGCACGACGTAGTCATGTTCGGCACGGTTCTTCGCATCATTCAGCAAGCCCTGCGCAAGGCGCTCGTTCTCGGCGGGGTCGGGCGATGCCGGACAGGTTCCCGCCAAGCACATGCTTTCCAGCTCGCAGCCGGCTTTGCGCACGAGCAACTCGGGAGTGCAGCCGCAGAAGAACACGTCGGCGTAGCGGTAGAGCAGCACGGTTCCGTGCGCGGTGCCGTCGATCAGGTTCACCAACAGGTCCTTCGAAGAGAATGGCTCGTCGGCACGCAGTTTCAGGCGGCGCGAAAGCACCACCTTCTCCACGCGGCCGCCCTTGATGGCGTCGAGCCCGCTTCCCACCGCCTGCTCCCAAGCGGACCGCGAATCGAGCTCCAGCTGGTACGAAACGGTGCGGCGCGTGCGATGCGGCGCCGTCAAGGCAAGGCGCGCAAAGCGCTCGACGCGACCGGCGTACACCGGACCAAGGGAGTTCACCTGCAGGAAAGCGCCGCTCTCATTCTCGATGAGCACGACCTCGGGCAGCATGAAATGCAAGTTGGGAAACGATTGGAACAGCTCATCTGCCGGCGCTGGGTTGTGCGCGTCGAAGCGATTGAACGAGAAGAACACCGGCTGCTCGGCGGCCGGCCCCGTCAGCTCACACTCGGCCTCGTCCAAGGTCGGCAGCGCGATGCAGCGTCCCAAGCCCATGAAACGCGTAGGACGGTCCTTGCGGTAATACACGAATTGATCGGTGAAGCCCTTCTGCATGAGGCAGAACGCGTCGACGATATCGGCATCGAGCGGCTGGGTGTACGAATAGATTCGGGTCATTCGACTTCTCCCTGATCGTCTGATGGGTCACAGTTTCCTATTATAACGGTGCGCAAAAAGGCCCGGAGTCTCCGACTCCGGGCCGTCGTTCGGCGGCTTGTATGCAAGCGATTCGGCTTGCGCCCTTGTTCGCAAGCAGCACGATCCGATTCGCGAACTAGATCTTGTACATGAACTGGAAAACGTCCTCACGCTGGATGGTGATCTGCACGCCCAGCTCAGAGGCGACGCCCTCAAGCTTCTCCTGCACAGCGTTAAAGTCAGCCTTCTCAGTGTCCAGCGTGGTCAGCATGGTCATGGAGAACATTTCGCCCAAGATGGTCTGGCTGATGTCGTCGATGTTGGCACCGCATTCGGCCAGCGCAACCGAAACAGCTGCGACGATACCGCTACGATCCTTGCCAAGAACGCTGATAACGCACTTCATGTTCGAATCCTTTCACCCGCGCGACCGACGCGCTCGTTTCAGTATGCTTCCATAGTACCCGATTGTCATGCACCTTGTATTTTCAGGTGGCGTTTCACGTGAAACATCCGCAGCCAGCGGCGGGTAGTTTCACGGCTTAGGCGACGAAATCCCAAATAACCTTCGCGAAGAAGATGACCAGGACGACGATGGTGATGGGTCGGGCGACCGCACCGCCGTTCTTCGAAAAGCTATGGGAGCCCAAGTAGTTGCCCACGATGTTGAAGGCGCCTGCAACCAAGCCGAGCACCAGCAGCACCTGGCCATGCAGGAGGAACACCACCAGCGCCGTGACGTTGGTGGTCAGGTTGATGGCCTTCGTGATGCCGGCGGCGGATTTGAGCTTCAGATGGGCCACGCCAGTGAGCAGCAGCATCAGAAACGTGCCCGTTCCGGGACCGTAGAAGCCGTCGTATATGCCCACGCAAAACGCCACCAGCGCGCAAAGCGCCGCGGTACGTTTCGACGAAAGCGGCTCTTTGTCCTGCTTGCCGAAGCTCTTCGATCTCATTACGTAGATGGCCGTGATCGGCAGCACCGCCAGCAGAAATACGCGCAAGAATGCGTCGCTGGTGATGAGCACCAGGTTCGATCCGATGGTCGATCCGGCTACGGCGAGCACCACGCAAACGCCCGCCAGCTTCCATTGAATGTAGCCCGATTTCGCATAATGCCAGGTGGCGATGGTGGTGCCCATGGTCGAGCTCATCTTGTTCGTTGCAATGGCGGCATGCGTGGGCAGGCCGGCGATCATATAGGCGGGCAGCGAGATCAGCCCGCCGCCGCCCGCGATGGCGTCGACGTAACCCGCCAGGAACACGAGCAGGCACACCAGCAGCATAGACCCCGGGGCAATGCCGAACAGCTGGTGACACACGTCGGCAACGGCTTCCATAACCAAGCCTTTGCGCTATCGGGTTTCGCGCAAGATGAGCGACATGGCCTCCGTGCGAGAGGCTCGGGCCGCATCGGTGCTGCCGGCGAACACGCCGCGCACCGCGCTGGTGACCGTGTGGCTGCCGGGCTTCTTCACGCCGCGCATGCTCATGCACATGTGCTCGGCCTCCAGCACCACCACAACGCCCTGCGGGTTCAACTGCTCGACCAGGGTGTCGGCAATCTGCGAGGTCAAACGCTCCTGCACCTGCGGACGCTTCGCATACACTTCGACCAGGCGCGCCAGCTTCGACAGACCGCACACGCGACCATCGGCGGCCGGGATGTAGGCGATGTGCGCCTTGCCGAAGAACGGCACCAGGTGATGCTCGCACATGGAGTAGAAATAGATGTCGCGCACAAGCACCATTTCGCTGCAGTGCTCGTCGAACGTGGTGGCGAAATGCACAGCAGGGTCTTCCGTCAGGCCGGCGAACACCTCTTCGTACATGCGGGCAACGCGCGCGGGCGTCTCCTTCAGACCCTCGCGGTCGGGATTCTCGCCCACGCCCTCCAAAATCATGCGAACGCCGGCTTCGATCTTTGCAGTATCCATATGGTTGATTTCCTTCTAGCAGTACTGAATACAGGTCCGGCAGCACCACTTCCAACCGCCGCAACCTCTCGTTTCGAACCCTAGCATGATACCACGCGCCACCAGCAGCTTCGCCAACCCCCATCCCAGACACATCGGGGACGTAGCACTAAGTGTCCGGTTTCGCGAATCGCCTTCCCCGACTTCCATTTTCTCGCAGTCTTATGGAAAGCACGATATGGCACGCTCAAGCCGCTCCCTCAAGCAAACCAACTCCGGACAGATAGGGGACGTAGCGCTATGTGTCCGGTTTTGCGAGCTTCTCAGAAGTTGCGTTCTGCACAACGAGAAGAAAGCTTGACACATAGCGCTACGTCCCCAAAACGTCAGAGTCAAAGCGCCGGAGTTAACCCAGGTCGAGCTCGAGACCGACGGGGCAGTGGTCGCTGCCGAACACCTCGTTGTAGATGCTGGCGGCTTCGATGCGCGGCGCCAAGGCGTTGCTGACCAGGAAATAGTCGATGCGCCATCCTGCGTTGTTCTTGCGTGCGTTAAAACGATAACTCCACCAGGAGTATGCGCCGGCAAGATCGGGATGCGTGCTGCGGAAGGTGTCGGTGAACCCGGCGTCGAGCAGCTTGGTGAACTTCTCGCGTTCCTCATCGGAAAAGCCCGCATTTCCACGGTTGGGGCCGGGGTTCTTCAGGTCGATCTCGTTATGCGCCACGTTGAAATCGCCGCACATGACCACCGGCTTCGGCTGTGCCGATTCACCAGGCTGCGTCAACGGAAGCCATTGCGTGGGCAAATGCCCGTCGCCCATGGGAGCCGATTCCGGGATCACATCCGCGCCGTTTTTGCCTTCACCACGGCCTGCCTCCGGGCGCAGCACCACGTTGCCATCGGCGCCGGCACGTTCCACCGGAACGCCTGCCGGGAGCACACCCTCTCCCAAGCCCTTGCAAAAGTCGCGGAACGCGTCATCCCATTCCATGCGATGATCGATACGCGCCAGCTCGTTTTGCGCGTTCGGCGTGTAAACGCAAACGAACCAATACTCGGGAAATTCGCACGCCACGATGCGGCCTTCGGTATCCAAATGGGGAAAGCCCAGGCCATGAAGCACCTGCAGCGGCTCTTCCTTTGTGAAAACCGCCGTACCGGAATAGCCCTTCTTCTCCGCATAGCTCCAAAACTCGCGATACTGCGGCAAATCAAGCGTCGCCTGACCCGCCTGCAGCTTCGTTTCCTGCAGCGCGACGACATCGGCATCGAACTGGCACACGATATCCTCGAAGCCCTTCTTCAAAACGGCGCGCAAACCGTTCACGTTCCAAGAAATCATCCGCATAGGGAAGCGCCTCCTTCGCAGGCAAATTCGTTCCGAAACAGTATAAGAAGCTCGGGAAACGCAGGCAAACACCTACTTCGCACATGGCGACCGCAGGAAACCGGACAGTTAGCGACACGTCCCCTAAGTGTCAGCTCCGACAGGCGGTTGCGGCCAGAGCAGCTGGCGCTTCACGCGCGAAACATCGGCGCATGCCTGTTCCGCAGGCTTATCGGCGTGCGCATTGCCCGGCACGTTTCGGACAATGCCTCGGAACACCGTACAACGTTATTTGTGGTACGGCTCTCCGTGGGATATCTTCTGCGAACGATAGAGTTGCTCCAGCAGCACCACGCGCGCAAGGTTGTGGGGGAGCGTGATCGGTCCGAACGACAGCAGCTCGTCGGCGCGTTTGCGCACCTCATCACTCACGCCGTCGGATCCGCCGATGACGAATGCGAAGTTGCTCTTCCCTTGCAGCATAAGGTTGCCCAAACGCTTCGACAACCCCTCGCTTGAACGCTCTTTGCCGTCGATGGCTAGCAGCACCATGTGCGTATCTGCGCCAAGTTTCTCCAGCTCAGCGCAGATCGCGGCGCCTTCTTTATCGCGTGCGCCATCCACGCCGCCGGCCTTACGCGGGTCGACGTCGGCGATCTCGCGCACCTGGGTTTTCGCATAAGGCTGCAGGCGCTTCAGGTACTCCGCGCACGCATCAGCCCAGAATCGCTCCTTCAACTTTCCAACCGCCACAACCGTGAACTTCATCCTAACCCTTTCATAGCGCAACATAATATTGAGCAAAGCGATTACAACAGCATCCGCCGGGTTCTGCCCCCCTTGAGAAGCAAGGGCGGGCAGTCCTGCTCACAAGGGGACGAAGCTCTCTTCAGGCAGCCCTTTGCATTGAATAGCCCGGGCTTGAACCCACTTGTTGTGAGAGCAGATGCAGCAATCATTCGCCCGTTCCAGGTCGAAACCATGTTAACAAGGCGCACTCCCTAAAACGAAGGTGCAACCCTTATCAGAAAGAAACATCCACCTCGACAAATAAGCCGGCATCTTCGCAAGAAGCCATGCGCAACGGCATTAGTACAACATTGCGTTCAATCATTCTTGCACAAGAATCTCCTCGGCGTTCATTCCGCATCCCGGCCTTAAAAACCGTTCTGTCTCATTCCGGCCTTTTTTGTCCACTTGCCCAAAAAGTTACACGTTCGAAATATTAGGGTGTTTACAAGCCGTTACCCCGCTGTTAAAGTTCATGCCACAATTTCATAGCGTCACCCCGTTGATATGTTCTGGATCGCAAGAAACAGGGCAAGCAGGGGCCTCTGGAGAATCCCAACCATGGGTGCCGAAGGGGCAAGGTGAAACGCAGGCCGCAAGACCTAACCGCAAACAGCTTCAACAAGCTGCAGTGGCGAACCGTTTCACTGAAACTCTCAGGCAAAAGGACAGAGAAAAGTCAGTGACTTGTCGCAAACGTGAACGAAACTCAAACTCGGCGTTCACCGAAACTTTTCCCTTTCCATAATCCCATATCCCAGGACCCCATTGCTTTCGCTGAGCTCTCTTTCCGTGCATCCTCAGGGTCTCGCAGAGGTTGTATCGGTTCAGAGTTTTAGTTAGGAGTGAGTTGTGGAAGGGTTTTTCGACGTCGTCAATAACGTGATCACCGCCATTGACGACTTTGTGTGGGGCGTACCGCTGATGGTGCTCATCCTGTTCGGAGGCATCCTGCTGACGGTTCGTCTGGGCGGTTTGCAGTTCCGTCAACTGCCGCGCGCTTTGCGCTACATGGTCAAGAACGAAAAGGGCGGCTCCGGCGAAGTGACCAGCTTCGGCGCGCTGTGCACCGCGCTTTCAGCAACCATCGGTACTGGTAACATCGTGGGCGTTGCAACCGCTGTCGTGGTCGGCGGCCCTGGTGCCATGTTCTGGATGTGGCTGGCAGCGCTGTTCGGCATGGCCACGAAGTACTCCGAGGGCCTGCTTGCCGTCAAGTTCCGCAGCATCGACGAGAACACCGGCCACGTGCTGGGCGGCCCGTTCTATTACATCGAGCGCGGCATGGGCAAGCGTCTGCCCAAGATCAGCTGGCGTTGGCTGGCCAAGATCTTCGCCTTCTTCGGCATGTGCGTCGGCCTGTTCGGCATCGGTACTTTCACCCAGGTGAATTCCATCAACACCGCCATCACGAACTTCTTCGATCCTGAGAAGTCCTTCACCATCAGCATCCTCAGTATGGATTACTCCATCGCCACCGTCATCGGCGGCATCGTGGTTGCCGTGCTGGTCGGCCTGGTGGTCATCGGCGGCATCAAGCGTATCGCCAGCGTCTCCGAGCGCGTCATCCCCGTCATGGTAGTGCTCTACGTGGGCTTCTCCCTGGTCCTGCTGCTGACCAACCTGGACAAGATCCCCGGCGCGTTCGTGGTCATCTTCCGTTCCGCCTTCGGCCTTGATGCTGCTGCCGGCGGTATGCTCGGCGCCATCTTCATCGCCATGCAGAAGGGTATCGCCCGCGGTATCTTCTCCAACGAGGCCGGCCTTGGTTCTGCACCTATCGCCGCTGCTGCCGCTCAGACGAAGGAGCCCGTGCGTCAGGGTCTCGTGTCCATGACCGGTACGTTCCTCGACACCATCGTGGTCTGCACCATGACCGGCCTTGCCCTGGTCATGACCGGCGCTTACCAGGTCCCCGGCCTTGAGGGCGCTGCCGTCACCACCGCAGCTTTCCAGGCTGGCCTGCCGTTCATTCCTCCCACCGTCGTGTCGTTCGTGCTCATGGCGTGCCTGGCCCTGTTCGGCTTCACCACCATCCTCGGCTGGGACTACTACGGCGAGCGTTGCCTTGAGTACTTCAGCAACGGCAGCATGAAGGCCGTGAAGGTTTACCGCTGGCTCTACATCGCCGCTGTGTTCATCGGCCCTTACATGACCGTTTCCGCCGTTTGGACCATCGCCGACATCTTCAACGCATGCATGGCCGTGCCGAACATGATCGCCTTGATCGTTCTCTCCGGTGTGGTCGTCCGTGAAACGAAGGACTTCTTCAAGCGTCTGAACGACGCTGGCGGCAAGGAAGAGGACATGGTTCCGCACAAGAATCATGACGACGTGCCGCCGATCGATCCCCTTACTGATCGCCTGGGTGCAAAGAACGCCCAGGAGGACCTCGCAGCAGCTGCACAAGGTTTCGCCACCGCATAGCAACTGCCTGCCCCTCATGCTGGCCCCGATGTTTCACGTGAAACATCGGGGCCTTATTTGTTTCTGCGAGATCATTTAACGCAGACTTGCTGCGTAATCTTTAAGCGCCGCTCCTATAAGCAAAGGGGAGTTCACAATCCGACTATCACCGCTCTTTACCAGCAAAACTAAGGCAAAAGCGCGATATAAGCTTAGTCGAGGATTCTATACCCGGGCTCAATGAGTGGTGTATAAACCTATCCCAAATGCTTTCGCCTTGTTTGGAACTCCAGCGTTGCTAAATCCCCTACACACCCCAAGCCTCTGCAGTAAGTCCCAAGCCGGCCACCTCCAAAACCGCAGCAGTAACGTCGTGTCATCTATCCGACGGCCTTCATCGCCTCATAAACGCCATGACGCGCTGTCCGATTTCCTCCTCCAAGCTGAAACGCATCGATGCCCGTAGCTAGCCGAGCGCCATAGAGCGCTTCACCACCGAACCGCATGTCGTGGTTTTCCGAACTCTACAGCGCAGCCATGTTCAACTTCTTAACTTGCTCGCGTGTACAAGAAAGGCCACCTTTCGGTGGCCTTTCAACATCTAATGTTTCACGTGAAACATTACTTCACGCCTTCATGAGCAAGCGCATCTGCAACCTTACGAGCCGCAGCGGTGATGGACAGGTCGTTCACATCCACCGTGATACCGGCATAGTGCTCATACAGCGGCAGGCGCTCGTCATACAGCTCCTTCAAGCTCATGCCGATGCCGCCCTTTAAAACGACGCCGCGCTCCTGCAGGTCGCTCAGACGATGCACAAGCTGATCATAGGAGATCTTGAGGTACACAACCGTGCCGATCTCCGCCAGATGCTTCATAGCCTCATCGGAATACACGGCGGAACCGCCCGTGGCGATGACGCTATTCTCCGCATCGATCTTGCTGAGAATCTCGTTCTCGACCTCGATGAAGCCCTCAGGGCCGCATGCATCGATGATCTTCTGCAGCGTCTTGTCGCACTGGTTCTGGATGACAATGTCGGCGTCAATGAAGTCCTTCGTCATGATTTTCGCCAACACGATGCCCAGCGTGGATTTACCCGAGCCGGGCATGCCGATAAGAACAACGTTGTTCTTCTCCGCCATGGTAAGCCCTCCTTGATCGGTCATGTACGTTCGAATTGTATCATGCCTGCTCATACGTCAGGACAACGGTAACAAGCTGTTCTTATACAGCCTCCCCAACGGCATCATCAGGCTGTTTGCGCTTCAACGGAAACGTCTCGCTGATGATGATGGCCACGAAAATCAAGGAGAAGCCGACCAGCAAACGCAGGCTCAGCTGCTCGCCGTACAGCAGCACGCTGAACAGCACACCGAACACCGATTCCAGGCTCAAGAACAGCGATGCCTGCGCGGGAGGGATGTGCGCCAGCGCCACATTCTGGATACCGAACGCCACAATGGAAGCGAAGATAGACAGGAACAGCAGCTGGCCGATGATGTCGGGCGTGAAGACCGCGAACCCTGGGAACGTCTCAAAAGCCGCTCCCGACAGCAAGCCCATGCAACCTTCAGCGACGAACTGCACAGCCGTCAGGGCCAGCACGTCATGGAAGCGGGAGAGCTTCGAAACCAGCACCATATGCACGGCGAACAAGACCGCGCACAGCAGCGTCATGACCTCGCCGAAGCCCATGGTCATGCCGCCCGACTGGACCGACACGAGCCAAATGCCCACCAAGGCAAGCACGGCGGCTCCGATATTGAACACCGTTGGGCGCCTGTGGGCGACGACCCACCACAAGAAGGGGACGATCACGCAATACGTCGCCGTCAGAAACGCGTTGATGCCTGGTGTCGTGTGCTCCAGACCAACGGTTTGCGTCCAGAACGCCAGGAAATCGGCAAGGCCGAGCACCGTGCCGGCAAGCACCATCTTGCCGCTGAACGCCTTGCGAACACGCTTCCAAAGAATGGCAGTCAACACGATGCCCGCGAACAGGAAGCGGAACCCCAACAGCCACGCTGGCGGAAGGACCGCCACAACGCCCTTCATGGACACGAAGCTATATCCCCAGATGATGGTTGCCACCACGATGGCAACCTTATACGCCCAAGCGGGCAATTCCTTCTTCATACACCCTTCCCTTTGCCTTCTATCGCAACCCGCTACCAGGGGCATAAAGAAACGCCAACCTGCAGCCGCACAAAGCGACGCAGATCGGCGTTTCACCTTCTCAACGACTAGCGGGCTCCGCCGCCACCGCCACCGAAGCCGCCGCCACCGCCGCTGGAGAATCCGCCGCCGCTTCCGCTGCCGCTCGATTCGGCTTGAATGGCCTCGTTAGCGGTCTTCACAGCTTGGTTGAACGACGAGGAAAGGAAGCTTCCCACATCGGGCATCCCGGCGTTCGCGCCGCTCTCGTAAGAGGTATACCAACCCCACCAGGGCACATAGGTGTCTCCATACGTTTGGTCGACCGTGAACAGCTGAGGCTGCGTCTTGCGAAGCTGCTCGATGGCCTGCTTCGCAACGCCGAACAAGTACGCATACACCATGAACTCGCCCCACACCTTCACATCGGCGGGCGGGCGCTCCTCAAGCGAGCTGAAGTCGCGCAGCCAGTTGCGCAACGCCTTGCAGTGCGCAACCAGGTTGTTGCCGTCGATGCTGCGTCGCGTCATGTTGTTGCCGATGAACGCCAGCGCCGCAACGGTCGGAACACCGCATATCATCGGGAGCATGTTGTCGGACATGAACCAGATCACCATGGCGATAACGAGCAACGCAACAGCGATCGTCCACGTCCAACCGCGCAGGTTATTGCCCTTCTCCTCGAAGAAGCCGTGCTTATCCGTCTCCGCGGTCAGCACACCTTGCCAATTCTTCACCGCGTTTACCAGCTGCTCCGAATGGTCTTCGCCATACTTCTTGATGCTACCGAACCACAGCGAGTTCTGACCTGACGCCACCCTGTCGAACAGCAGATTGAACGTCGTCCTGTCGATCGGGTCGCTCACGGCATCGGCTTCCACCAGCTTCGTGATATAGAAGTCGTTCACAGTCTTCATGCCGCCATGCTTCTTCGGTGCCATGTACGAACCGGAATCAATGCGCACGGCTCCCGTCTGCGCCAGATGCATGATCGTTGCCGTAAGATCGTCGGTGCTTTCCCTGTTCCAACGCCACAGGCGGCCGATAACGGCTGGGTGCATGCCTTGGCGCGGCACGTCGCGCCAATACTGCTCCGTGAAGTCCGGCTTGTGCTCTTTGCCGTGACGGAAGAACATGACGATGGCCCAAATCAAGACCGCAACGCACACGGCAACGCATGCCACGGAGAACGCCAGCGACATCATGCGCTTGCTGTTCGCCGTATCCGCCCAGGCCTTCTCCTCCTTCAGGACCGTGTCCAGGCGCTGCTCGCCGGCATGCAGGCGCTGCGTGCTCAGCGACACGTTCGTCAACCACTTGGAGGGGATGCACACGCGCATCTCGGCATATTCACCGGATTCCACGCGAGGAACCGTGCAGGTGACCGACCCATCGGCGTTAACGGAGACGTTGCCGCTCAACGGACCATGACCCCACGCGCGCACGTTCTCGCCAGGGTCGACCGTGACGCCCTGGGGAAGGGGAAGCTGAAGCGTAGCCGTCACATTCTCGGAAGGAACCGCCCAGGCGGAGCCTAGATACTGCCAGTACACCTCAGAGACGTCATCGTAGACCTGCGCCATGTTGGTGATGGTGTAGTCGAGCTCCACGACCACACGCTGGGGCTGGGATCCGAAGAATACGTACACGGTGTTCTTCGGGCTATCGACGGAATACGAATCCTTTCCCGGGCCACCTTCCTCACGCCATTTCAGCTCGAACGGAACCTCGGGCATCGCCGACATGGACCCTTCGGCGTCGTTGGACCCGTCAACGCTCATCATGCGGACGCCGTTTACGGTGAACTCCGCATTCGTGGGCAGTAGATTCAGCGTCCACCATACCGCCGAGAACGAACCGTCGAAATCAAACGTACGCTGCTCAACCACGTGAAGCGTTCCGTCGGTTTCAAGCTGAGCTTGGATATCCACTTGCGGCATGGTGTATGACTTCGCGTAGGCCTTGCCCGGCAAAGCTGCCAGCGCGCAAGCGCAAGCAACGACCACTAAAGCGACCGCAACCAGCCATGCGACGCGGCAACGCGCACCATCCCGCTGGCTGCCTGGGAAATGAGGTGTCCTTGTGTATTGCATCGAGAATGCTCCTTGCAAGTTTCCGACAGTCAAGGTATTATATCTACCCGCACCTATTATAGCGTGGAGAAGTGACCGAGAGGCCGAAGGTGCTCGCCTGCTAAGTGAGTATGCCCCACAAGGGCATCTAGGGTTCGAATCCCTACTTCTCCGCCACTGGATACTTACGCGAACCCCATCAGGGCCATCCTGATGGGGTTCGTTTTTTGTACCCTACCATCACCGGTGTCGACGCCATCTTCTGCAAGCCTACAACCAACCCTTTGTCACGACTTTCTAAACTTCGTAGGCGGTCGTGAGCAATGCAGGGAATTCAGACAAGAACGCCTACAGGGGGGCACCTTACATAAGAAACCACCTCAACAGCATGCTCTTTGAGAGATGCTATCCCTCTCTTTCGTGGACCGTTTTCCCAACGCTTTCCCGCACTAAAAAAGTAGGCGCCCGAAATCGGGCGCCTACGCAATCTATCTTCTTCCCCAAGGCCAGGGCCAGCGTCGCAAACGCTTCGCCTTCATCGGCTTCATCCGATACGAGGGGTTGTGTTTCAGGAACACGGCTCGGCATATCCGCGTGATCCCCAGCGCCACCAACGCCGTGACCATGAACGAAAGCGTTAAATCCAGCACATCGCCGTTGCCCTCCGACAGCGCATATAAACTTGCCAGGCCGAAGAACGCGGCCAGCACCACGTTCAACATGGTGAAAGCTTTGATAAGGATCTCTTTCGCCCGCGCCGGCGAATAACGCCATGCCGCCACCACATATACCACGCCGGCCACGAAAGCCAGTAATAGCAGCAACGGTATGATGCGCGTCAGCCTTGCAACCATGCTAGAACGTCACCTTCGGCGCGGTGGAAGCGCCCTCCTCAGCGGCAAAGCTCGGACGCTCCTTGAATCCCATCATGCCTGCGAAAAGCACGGCCGGGAACGTCTGAATGGCGGTGTTGTACTTCATCACCGTATCGTTGAAGCTCTGGCGCATGTAGCTGATCTTGTCCTCGGTGCTAGACAACTCGGCCTGAAATTGCTGGAAGTTGGCGTTCGCCTTCAAGTCGGGATAGGCTTCCGCCACCGCGAACAAGCTTTTCAGAGTCTCGGTAAGGTGGTTGTTGGCCCCCATGCGGCCCTCGGGAGTGCTTGCGCTCGCCACAGCCGCACGAGCCTGCGTCACGGCATCCAGCGTAGCACTTTCGTGCTGCGCGTAACCCTTCACGGTTTCCACCACGTTCGGGATAAGGTCCAAACGCCTCTGAAGCTGCACATCGATCTGCGCCCAAGCGTTGTCCACCATGTTGCGAAGCTTCACCAGCTTGTTATAGAGCGCGATGATGAGCACGATGAGCACTACGGCTATCGCGACAAGCATGATTGCTGCCGTCATGGCTTCCTCCTTCTACCGGTTGCCTGCATTACGCGACCTTGAAGATCGCGCTTCTCTGCACATCGCAGTCCAAACCCTTGCAAGGCCGAAAAGCCCTCTAGGAGAGGTGCTCCGACCGTGGATACAGCATAAACTACATTGCCACGCTGGAATCCTCTGCCCCGCGAGGTTTGTCTAGCAATTCGTGGTAAGCGTCGCCTTGAAGGGGCCGAACGTGGTGGTGCGAGCCCACCATCCCTTGGCCTGCGCATCGGTTGCCACCTTGGCCGCCGATGCAAAGGAATCGCATACCGCGAACACTGCGGCGCCGCTGCCGGACATCATGGCGTTGCATACGCCCGGCTGCTCCTGCAGCCACTCGCGCACGGTGCGGATCCCCGGATTCAGCTGCTCGCTGGCCTTCGCCATGTTGTTCAGCAGCGGCACGCTCATCGCATACTCCGCTGATTCCGCGGCTTCCGCGTCCTCCGCTGAAATAGGCTGAGGGTCTTCGTCGATCTTCTTGTAGGACTCGGCCGTGGAAACGCCGCCTTCGGGTTTCACCAGCACCAGGAAGTCGTTCATCGGCTTGAGCGTACGGACCAGGTTCTCGCCGATGCCGTCGTAAAGGGCGCAGCCGCCTTGCAAGAAGAAGACCACGTCGGCGCCCAACTGAGCGGCAACCTCTTTGATTCGCGGATCCAAAACGCTTTCGCCCCACAGAACCGCCGAGCCCAGCAGCGCTGCGGCCGCATCCGAAGAACCGCCGCCCAGGCCGGCCTGAACGGGGATGCGCTTCTCAAGATGCACGCGCATCGTTTCCTCTTCGCCCAGCGTTCGGCCAAATGCCTCGGCCAGCTTCAAGATTGCCTTCACCACGATGTTGTCCTGCGGGTCGACATCCAGGGGAGCCAGCCCCTCGAAGCTGCGCGTGGTCAGCTTCACCGCTTCACCGGTGCCCGGGATGATCTTCATGCGCAGCACATCATGCAGCATCAGCGCATGCATCGTCGTAGACACCTCATGGTATCCGTCGTCGCGCACGCCCTTGACGTTCAGGTACAGATTCACCTTCGCCGGGGCAACCAGCTTGAGCGAACCCATACCGGCAAACTCGCGCGCTTCCACGTCCTGGGCAACGCGGGCTATGTCGAGCATGTCCACGGACCCTTCCAATGTTTCACGTGAAACATTCTGTTTTTCATCTTGCTGCATCACTGCTGCTCCGTTCGTTTCTTTCGACGTGCCTTGAAGAATTCTCGCAATATGGTTGCGCATTCCTCGGACAGCACGCCGGCCTTTACGTCGAATGTATGGTTGAGGCGCTTATCCTCGTGAATGGAATACAGCGTGCCCAAAGCACCCGCTTTCGGGTCGGGCGCACCGAACACGCATCGGTCGACCCGAGCCTGGTGCATGAGCCCGGCGCACATGATGCACGGTTCCAACGTCACGTACACCGTGCAACCCGTAAGCCTCCACACGCCAAGTTCGGCCGCCGCCATCTTCATGGCAACGAACTCCGCATGCCCTGCGGGATCTTGCTGCGTCTCGCGGATGTTGCATGCCCGCGCAATCACGCGAGGCTCGGCAAGCGGTCGACGCGTTGCTTTGTCGATAGGGTGGTACACAACCACGGCGCCGATGGGGACCTCTCCCATAGCCGCCGCACGTTGCGCCTCCTCAAGCGCCATGCGCATGTATTCTTCGTCATTCATAAGCATCATTATATGGTATCCTAGCAAGCTACATGGAGGAATGGCCGAGTGGTTGAAGGCGGCAGTCTTGAAAACTGTTGAGCCGCAAGGTTCCGTGGGTTCGAATCCTACTTCCTCCGCCAGAATGCTATCGCCCGGGTCCCCGGGCGTTTTCTTTTTTTGAAACCAAACCAGCCCCAGCTGCCCATTTGCAAAGCAGAGCCACGCGAACGTCGCGACCCGAAAGATAGCGATAGAACTGCTTAGTTTTATGCAACCTTAAACTCTTTCGCCTACTTACTCATCCTAAAACAACGCAAAAGCGCCCGGAAGTGATCCGGGCGCTTCAACAGGGTTTTGCGTTGCTTTGCGCTTAGCGCTCGTCCATGGGAATGTATGCGCGCTTCTTGCTGTAGATCGACTTGTACGCCGGGCGGATGATGCGCTTGCCCGAAACGATCTCCTCGAAGCGATGCGCAGCCCAACCCGACATGCGGGCGCAGGCGAACAGCGGGGTGAACAGATCCTCCGGGATTCCCAGCATGGAGTACACGAAACCGGAGTACATATCCACGTTCGCGCACATATCCTTCTTCGGGCCCTTCTCGTTGAGAATCACCTCGGGCGCCAGGCGCTCGATCTTCTCGAGCAGGCGGAACTCCGCCTCGAACTCAGTGCCCTTGGCCAGCTTCTCGGCGAAGCGCTTGCAAATGACGGCACGGGGATCGGACAGCGTGTACACCGCATGGCCCATGCCGTATACCAGACCGCTCTTGTCGTAGGCCTGCTTGTTCACGATCTTGGCGAGATACGCGGCAACCTCGTCATCGTTCTCCCAATTGACGACGTTGTCCTTGATTTCTTTCTGCATGGCAAGAACCTGATGGTTCGCGCCACCGTGCTTGCGGCCCTTCAGCGAACCGATGGCCGCCGCATACGTGGAGTACGCGTCCGTATCGGCGGACGTCAGCACATGCGTGGTGAACGACGAGTTGTTGCCGCCGCCGTGTTCTGCGTGCAGGCACAGCATGATGTCAAGCATGCGCGCTTCCTCGGCCGTGAACTGCCTGTCGGGGCGCAGCATGGACAGAATGGTCTCCGCCGTGGACTGACCTGGGATGAAACGATGCATGATCATGGACTCGTTGTTGTAGCGCGCGCGAATCGCGTAGTACGTCAACACCATGATGCGGGGGAGACGGGAAATAAGGGAGATAGCGGTGCTGATCTCGTGCTGGACGGATCGATCCTCGGCGTTTTCGTCATAAGCGTACAAAAGCAGGATGGTTCGAGCCAGCACGTTCATGATGTCAGGAGGCGTGTCGCGCATGATCATGGACGCAGTGAAACCGTCGGGCAGCTCGCGCTGCGCGTCGATGGTGGCGATGTAGTCGGAAAGCTGCTGCTCCGTAGGAAGTTCGCCCATCAGCAGCAAGTAAGAGACCTCTTCGTAGTTGAATCGACGATCCTTCGCATCAACACCCAGAAGGTCGTACAGGTCATACCCGCGAAGACGCAGCTCACCTTCGTCGGCGCGTTTCTCGCCATCGGACATGACGTAGCCATGCACGTTGGAGATACCCGTCAAACCCGCCAAAACGCCGGTTCCGTCGGCATTGCGCAGGCCGCGCTTCACATCGTAGCGTTTGTACTTTTCAGCATCGATAGAATTGATGCTCTTGAAATTCTCGTACAGGTCGATTTTCTGCGTGCCGCCCATTACGCTCCCTTCCTTTCGTGTCATTCATTCCCGCCGCTTCAAAACCAGCAATGCCCGCGCGGGGCGGGCATTGCTGGTTGTTGCTCGAACGATATGCTATTTTGCAGCGCCGATACGGCAGATGGTGGTGCCGCAGTCAGGGCACTTGCCCTTCGTGATAGGCTTGCCGTTCTTCGTGACGCCCTCAACGGGATCCTTCATGATCTTCTTTGCCTTGCATTTCACGCAATATGCCTCGATAGCCATAGTAAACCTCTCTAGTTGCCGTATAAGAGTGCAAGCGCCGTGAATCGGTGAATGCACTTTCAGTTCATGCTCGTGCGGGCTGAAATTATAGGCCAGCGGCCGTCCAGTCAGATAACGAGCATGTTACAGGCCTTACATATTCTTCAACAACTCCATAAGGAAGTCCACGTTGGAGGCCAGTTTCTTCTCGTCGATGTTCTCGACGATGTCGTCCTGCTGGCCATACAGCGCGAGCTTGCCGCCTTCCATGCCCACCAGATGGGTTACCTGGCAGCCATGCTTCGCCGCATACGATGCAGCGCTCTCCTCGCCGAGCAACGCACCGGACGCCACCTTGATGCCGGTAGCCTGCGAAGCCTTGCGAATGTAGCGCTTCATGCGCGACGATGCCTTCGAGGGCTTCAAGAAACCCTCACGCTCGATCATGGTCAGATCACCGGCGCCGATAGCGTCGATATCGACGATGAACGCACCTCGCAGCTCGGACTGATGAGCCTCCAGGAACGCCTTCATGCCGGAATTCTGAGCAAGCTCGGAACCCAGGGCCACGAACCACACCTCGGCATCGATGTCGGGGTTGCGGAACTGGTACACCTCGTTAAGCTCCTCGTTAAGCTCGACGGGCGTGGGCACAGCCGCCGCGGCCGCTTCATCGGCAAGCTCCTCGGAGGACAGGTTGCTGTTCTCCATGCGACGTGCGGAGTAAGCGCCGCCATGCCACGGACGGAAGCGGTTGGACCCGGACTGCTCGTCGTCTGCCACGTCGTCGACGTTGAACGAATCGTCGTACGCGACCTGGGAAGCCTCTTGGCCTGCCGCCTCAACATCGATCGGCTGGGGCGTCCAAGCCTGGGTTGCGCCAAGGTCATCGCTCTGCAAAGCCGGCAGAGCCTGCGTAGCCCCAGGATAAGCTGCAGCATCCTGATCGGCTTCGACAGCGTAATCACCCTGATACTCGCCCTGCTCGTAGTGCTCTTCCTGGAAGCTCTCCCAGCCGCCGCGCGCCTTTCCGGCGGCACGAGCCTCGAAGTTGTCGTCCACGTCGAGCCACTCCTGCGGCGTATCCTCTTCGTCTTCCTTGCGATGGAGGAACTTGTCGAACAGGCGGCGGAAGCGCGACTTAGGCATCTCCATGTAGCCAGGGCCCGCAAACGCACCCGTCTCGGTGAAGTGATCGTCGTAAGCGGAATCATCCGCATCATCAACGTACATGTCCTCAGGGTCCATGGTGCTGGCAAGCTCGCTGCTCACCGGAGCGAACGAGCCGGTAGCACCAGCAGTACCGAAGCTTGCGGCAGCGTTCACACCCGGCTGGGCCTGAGCCGCATCCGCCGCCTTGATGGAGCCGGACAGCGAAGGCAAGGATGCGAGCAGGGAAGGCCTGGAATCCTTCTTCTCGCCAGACATCTCAGCCTCTTCGTCCTCCTGCTCATGAGCAGCCTTGATATCGGACGACCCGATGGAGGGAAGCAGGTTCAGTAAGCTACGTGCCGCGGTCTTGCCGGCGGATTCGACGTCGGCAAGCGGAGCGCGCTGCTTCACAGCCGCCGCAACGGGGGCCGCCGGGGCGGTCGCGGAGATCTCCGGCAAGGTGACGGGAGCCGCGGGGACCACGGAAGCGTCTGGGATATCAAGCGGCTTGGCTTGCAGTTCCGGCACCGTCTCATCCGCAGGTTCGGGCATAGGTGCGGGCGTAGGTACCGCAGGAGCGTTTGCCGCATCGACACGGCCGGCCTCGTTGATGGAAGCCTGCGTCACATCGACGCGATTGCCCGAGCGAGGAGCGTCGGACTGGCGGGACTGGGCCTCTTCCTGCACCTTGCGCGGATCCAAGAACGCCGGCATGGGAACGTCGCCCATCGGAGGAACATCCTCAAGATGGAGCTTCGTCACATCGATCGGGGGCGTAGCCGCCGTGGCGAAGGGGTCGGCAACCTCTGCAGGAGCGACAACCTGGGTCTGAGCGGGTTCCGGTGCGGAAACCTGCGCGGGGGCGAACTGCACGACGGGCTGCTGAGCGGTCATCTGCTCGGCCGCGGGCTCAGGTGCGTGCTCGGCCACCGGAGCGGAAGGCTCGGGGGCGAAGGTTGCAACGGCAGTATCTGCCTGAAGCGCTGCGCCTGCGTTCTCGTCAGCGGAAGCCGCTTCGAGCAACTCCTCGAACTGCACGGGCTGTGCTGCCTGCTGCGGCGCAGGTGCTTGGACGGCAGGCTCCTCTTGCACGGGGGCTTGCTGCATCTGCGAAGCCTGCTCAACCGCCGACACCGCATTCACGGAGACTTCAGGGGCTGCGGCGTTCACGACCGGCTGCTCGGTTTCAGGCTGCACCGCAGGCTGCACGGGCGCGATGGTCGCCCACTGCGGAGCGCGAACCTCGCGAATGGTATCGCGATCGATATCGAAGGAGCGCTCAAGCTCATGCTCTACGATGTTGTTCGCCTTCGCGAAATGACCGGCGCTTTCGGCGACCGCGGCATCAAGGGCGCTAGCATAACGGGAACGCTGCGCCGGCTTCTCAGCGTTACGGGGCTTCTTGGCCTTTTCCTGAGCGCGAGCATACCAATCAGGCACGCTTGCCTGCGCCGCGCGCTGCTGCTCCGCAGCCGCCTGCATCTGCTGGATAGCAGCCTGCTGGGCCGCTGCCTGCTGGGCCTCGAGCTCGGCTTGCTGCATCGCCGCCTGCTGGGCCTCGAACTCAGCCTGGGCCTTTTCGGCCTCCTCTGCCTGCTGGGCCTCAAGAGCCCGCTGCTCCTGCTCGGCCGCAAGACGAGCCTGCTCGGCATCGCGACGGGCGCTCTCGATGGCGCGCGCCTCCATGCGCTGCATTCGAGCTTCCTCTTCAGCTTCCTCGCGATCGTGTCGCTCGATCTTCTGAAGGTTGCGCTCAACCTCTTCAGCGGTCATGCCGTCGACAGGCTTGCCGGACAATGCCGAGATTGCAGCCTTGGCGGCGATGAGGCTCTCCTCATCTTCCATGGAGGAACGGGGATGGGACGAATACACGAACTCGGCGCCTTCGGGCACAAGACCGCTCTCATACGCGGCCTCCGGTCCATGCATCAGGGCGTCCTCGCGCTCGGCGATCTCGGCTTCGCTCACACGGCCCGCACCGATGCGGCGAGCCAGCTCAAGCAGAGCGGCAACGCCGGAAGCGTTGCAATTCGCACCTTCGTTGTAGGCTGCGGTCTGATGCAATGCGCCAAGAGCAAGCGGGATAGCGGTGAGCAGCATTGCGATAACGGTCAGCAGCGTGAAGGTCGTGGTGAGCGTACCTTCGGAAGACCCCAGCGCAACGCCCTTGATGAGCAGCAGCACGGGAAGGGCAACCATTGCACCGAAGGAGATTTTGCCGACAAGCGGCATGACCTGCGCCGTGGGACCGGCAAGCTCGGCACGAACCTTGCCGGTGTCGTAACGAGCCACCAAGATCACCTTTCGGCGACGAGCGCCTTCACCATCCTCAACAGCTGCAGGGGCGTACTTCGCCACAACGTTTTGGCTCACGCCTTTCCCCAGAAGCTTCGAGATGATGGGCTTATCCAGATACTCCGCGGCGAACAAGCCGGCGGCCGCAAGGCAGCCGATAACCCCGACGATGCTCAGCACGGGCACGATCAACGACAGCAAGGCGAGCACCACAGCTGCGCCGCAGTAAATCATGCTAGGCAGATGAGGGTCGCCGACCCCGTTGAAATCCTCGATGTTAGCAGGCAGACCTGCTTCCTTCTGGAATTGCTCGGTAATGTACAACGCAGCCTGCTGTTCCTCTTCGGTGCCAGCGGGACGGGCGCCGATTTCCTGCGACAGGTATGCGATATGCTCTTTAATATCCGGCATTTTTGTGCCTCTCGTTCCTCAATTACAGCAAGGCATATACGGGTTGCAGTATACGCTATTTGCCTTGCGCGCCCAAATAATCACGTATAACTGCATCACTGGTGCCGGCAGCAGCACGCTGTCCGGAATAGCTTCTGATAACCTCTGCCCATGTTGCGAAATACGCATCTTTGACCAATTGCTTCGGGTCGCTTGGCAAAGCTGCAGCCATCGTCGCCGCTTCCTCTTCGGCAGCGTTGTAAGCATCGTTTCGCGCGATGGCCTCATCCTTGTTTTTCGCTGTGAGAGCCTCATCGGACTGCACGGCCAAATCCATCGCTTCCATTCGCTTTTCCACATACTCGATCAGCGGTGAAACATCAGCTGTTTGGTAATCCGCTTGAAGCACCTTCAGCTGATCAAGGCTTTTGGAAAACGTTTCCTTTGCTTCCAAGGTGCACTCCCTAGATGCATCGACCTCGTTCCGTCCGGCAAGTTTTGTCGCCTCGCGAACCTTGGCATCCGCGTCCAGCACCACCTGCCACGCAGCGTCGCATTCCTTCGCCGCCTGCTCAGCATCTTCCGACGCCTCAACCAGCTGCATGCCTTGCATTATCATGCCTTTGCGTGCCGTTATCGATATAACCGTTTGATTGGCGACTTCGCGAACGGAAGGATCGGATAGCTTTTCCGAAACGTTGCGCGCCTTCCCATCAGCATCGAATAGCAACTGCTTGGTTTGCTCGACGAAGGAAAGAACATCTTGCCTCTTTCCTTCGCTTTCTGCTGCAAAGGGGTCATCCACTATCGCATCAATTTGCAAGATGGTCTCATCAGCTTCGGAAACCAGTCTCAGCGCATCCATAAGCTCAGACTCGTAACCTTGCTGCTCGGTGACCTGACAGTGCCACGCCCAAACGCCAACGGATACGATCGCCAAAGAGGCAGCTGCCACCACGGATACCGCAGCAATCCTCCCTTTGCGACGGCGCGCTTTTCTTCGCGCTATCTCCTCTTCGATGGACATGCGCTTAGCAGCAGCCGGCGCCTGAGACGAAGCTTCTTCGCTATAGCCTGATGCGTGGAGAGCCTTCTTGCGTTGGGTTGCCTGCTTAGCTTGTTTCTGTTTAAGCCAGACTCCGCTTCGCCGCCTGCCAGCACCGTTTTCGTTAGCGTGCGAACCAACTGACGCCTTATGACCGGATGTTTCACGTGAAACATGTTCGCCTGTTTCACGTGAAACACTCTGAGCATTCGCATCCCTACGGGCAGCGAGCAAATCCCTCAAGCTGAATCGCTGAGTTGTTTCCTTATATTTAGCAGCATCGAGAACGCTGAACGATATCTCGTTGGACGTTCCGTGCGTCCTCTCTTTGATATGAGCTGCTCGGGCGATTTTATCGTCTCGTCTTCTCATATACGCCGCCAGGTTCAGCCTCGGTTCGTTGCCGCCAATTCAGCAACGATCCGGGCAGCAGACAGCACTTTGATGTTGCTGCTTGGCAAGGAGTTCAGGAACACTTTCCCGTAGCTCTTCGAAACCAACCTGTGATCTGCGAGAATCAGCGCGCCGGTGTCATCGGCACGACGGATCAATCGACCAGCCGCCTGCTTTACCTCGAGCACCGCCGCGGGAAGCACATAATGTCGCCAAGCTTGGTCATCGCGTTCCGCACGCTCGCAAGAGAGCGGATCGGTCGGCTTCATGAAGGGGAGCTTCGGGATAACGACGCCTTTCAGGGTTGCACCCGGGGCATCGAACCCTTCCCAGAAGCTTTTCAGCGCGAACAGCGACAAGTGCTCATCAGCAAGGAAGTCATCGCGCAGACCCTTCACCGACACGCCCCACTTTTGGCACACCAAGCGCAAATCATCGCTTTTCAGTTCAGGCTGAACATAGTCGAAGCAACGCTCCATCTCGCGACGGTTCGTAAATAGCGTGAGCATCGAACCTTGCTGCGCTTTATGCGCCTCGACAAGGAACTTTTGCAAGGTGGCCATATAGCTCGGCTCGTTCGGCTCGGGCATATCGGCAACAACGTACACCGTCATGTTTTTGTCGAAGTCGTAGCTGGAATCAAGCTGACAGGTTTTGACCGGCGAGAACTCTCCTTGACCCAGACCCATAGCGTTCGTGAAGCCATCGAAGCTGCCGTTGACAGACAGCGTTGCCGACGCGAACACCACCGAATGCGTGGAAGCATACAGCGTATCGTTCAGCTTTCCGCCGACGTTAACGGGCATGCCTTGCAGCTTTTCGCCGACGCGGTCCTTCTTCCGGCACAGCGTTGCAGCGTACGCATAGCTTTCGTTGGGGTCTTCGAGGATCACCTGCACCGCATTGACCTGCTCCTTCAAGTCGATGGCCATCGCGGCTATCTCGCGCTGTATCGCAGCTGCATTCTCGATGTCCTCAAGATACGCCACCAGGTTCTGACAAGCTGCAATCAGCTTCTCGGCAGATTCTCTCATCGCGACACCCTTGTCCACGATGTCGCCGAACGTGGCGGAACTCCGGATATCGCTGTTCACCCACAGTTCAACGATCTCATAGCCGCGCCCATGCCGGTTCGTATCGAAGAACAGCAGACCCTTCAGGCTGGCGCAGAAGGCTTCAGCAGTCTGACGATACGCCTCGCCCGCACTCTTGCCTTTTTGCGTGAGCGTATAGAATAGCGTTTCGCTTTCCTCTTTCGTGCCGTTCAGGACCACACGGCGTTCCGCGCGGGAGAACACGTTCCTGCGAGCATCATCTGCCGCTACTCGGCGAGCCTCTCGGAGGATATTCTCGGCATCGAGTTCAATGGAGAAAGCACGGCGCGCTTCACTTTCGGCACCATGGGCCTCATCAACCGCCCAGTAGCGAACCGGCGGCAGCAAACCACCGTCGGCGGCCATGTCGCAAAACAGCAGGCTATGATTGGTAACCAGGATATCCGCAGCTTCGGCACGCTTGCGCGCCCCGTGGACGAAGCACAGGTTGCCGAAGAACGGGCACTTGCGGCGAAGGCATTCCTGGCTGCTTGTCGTGATCACCTTTCGCGGCAGCAAACGATAATCAAGCTTCAAGCCATCGATATCGTCATATTCCGTTTGCTCGATAAACGAAAGCAGCGCCGCCATCGCAGGGGCCTGCGACAGCTCTTTGCCCTGAACCTCCTTCATCGCAGCGCCGTCATCCACCACGCTGCGAATCTTGCGAAGACAAGGATAGTGGGAGAAGCCCTTCAACGGCGCACACGTCAAAGGCTTTGCGTCGGGATCGGATGCGCGCAATGCCTTCGCAAGAGCGGGAACCTCTTTGAATACCAGCTGATCAAGCAGAGCATTCGTTTTGGTTGCCACACCGACGGTAATACCGTTCCTCTGCGCGGTAAGCGCCAAAGGAACCAGATACGCCATGGATTTACCGACGCCGGTTCCAGCTTCAACCACAAGATTGTCCCCAGAAGCGAATGCGTTACGCACCGAAGTGCTCATGTCTCGCTGCTCGGCGCGCGGCTCGTAATTCTTATACAGGTTGCCCACAAGACCCTCTTGGCTGAAGGCCTTGGCAATCTCCTCGGCAGTGGGGTACTCCATACTGCGCATAGGATCGGAGGCAATCGCATCGGCATCGACCTTCGGCCTGTTTTCAATCTTACGAAGACGATCACGGCGAATGGATTGCAGCGAGAACAGATCCAGCTGACTCGTTGCCCATGAGAGCTGCCCCCCGTTTGTTTCACGTGAAACAATGTCATGCGCAGCATCTTCGATCAAGGCAGCTTCATCGGACGCCACGTCGGCAGCATCACCGGAATGGTCGGCGAAGTACTGGAAAACAACCTGGGTTTCCCATTGCTCAGGCGTTGCAAGGGATGCGATTTTAGCCACAAGGGGCTTCGGCATGGCATCCACTGCAGCCAGCAAAATACGGAACACGGCGCACGTAGCAGCAACGTCATCATCTGCGCGATGCGTGGAAACCGGTGCCCCGAAGGTGCGAACCAAGTCGATAAGTCGATGGGATTTCAGGCGGGGAAGAGCAATGCGAGCAAGATCCAAAGAATCAAGCCAGATGTTCTCCAGCAAAGGATAGCCGCTTGGATGTCGCGTGGTGAAGGTACGATCGAAGGCGGCATTATGGGCCACAAGCTTCGAGTCACCAACGAATTCGGCAAGCTGCGCAAGCGCTTCTTCAGGAGAAGGAGCATCGGCAACATCCTCATCGTGAATATTGGTCAAGTGCGCAACATCTTCCGGAATAGGCTTTCCGGGGTTTACGAACGTTACGAACCAATCGACTATCTCGCCCTTATCCATGCGGGCGGCCGCAATCTGCGTCAACTCGTCGTGATTGAACGAGAAGCCGGTTGTCTCGGTGTCTATAACGACGATATCGCGGTCAAGCTCACCATAATCGCATTCTTTCGAAGCATCAGCAAGCGATGCATAGCGATCGACGATCGCCTGAGGGGTTCCATCACTGATATACGCGAGCAAATCACCACGCACGGCATATTCCTTATCTCCCACATGGATGCTTCCATGTTTGCTTCTATCACTTTGTAACCTTCTTATTGTAAGTCAGCCGGCATCGATGGATGCCGGGTATTCCGCTTCTTCGTTTGTGTTACGCTTTTTTCACTTCATTTCAGATAGGAGATCCCATGCTGCCTGATTGCTATTTCGGCGCATATGCCCGCTTTGACACCACTTCCAAGAAAGATGCGGCGATTCTGCTTGGATCGAATTGCATCATCGGCGACGTTTTCAATATCGAATTCAAACCCTTGGAAGGCCAAACGCGCGCATGGGTCGTGAACGATTACGGCGATGTATTGGGCTACCTTGATGAGCAAACGTCCCACAAACTCAACCTGTTAGCCGCTAAAAGCTGGGAAATGCATGCCGTCTTATCGTTCGTAGCTTTCACCGATCAACCGGAACCGGGTTTCTACTGGGGCGAGGTCGCCCTCTTCTGCTACGACAAAGTGCATCAATCGGATTTCGATATCTTCATGCGCACGACCATGAAGTCGCTTTCGCAAGGCATACGCCCACGCATCGACATCAAGAACCAGGGTGTGCAATCGATTCTCGATTCTCACGGAACCTGGCAGCCTTCGCAGCGAGCCGACATGCCCAAGGGCGACAGCCATACCGCCATCCTCAAGAAATCCCGTGGCTTCACCGACCTGATGGTCCAGAAAAGCAGAGAAGGGAACAAGGGCTGTTTTTTGATCAGCTGGGCATTCCTGTTAGCGCTGGTCGCATTGGCGGTATTCGGATTGAAAAGCTGTGGGCTGTTCTAGCCACATTCCTTCACCGATCTTAACTAGCCAATGGCTTTCTTAAAGGAAGTTTCAAGGGTTTGCCTAACACTACGGAGTTCATCCTGCCGCAGGACGACATAATGTTTTATTGCAAGACTATTCAATCTCGAGTCCCTGCATAAAGTTCAACCTCTGAATCGATGAACAACATGATTGCCTGCTCCGTGAATAAGGCGCGGTCCTGAAATCAACTTCAACGCTATGCGACCCGCTGGACACCGCAAGACGCCAAGCTACAGTAAGAGGGGGCTGATCCCGGAACGCTTCCGGGATCAGCCCCCTCTGTTTGTCACTCATTCTTTATCCAACGACTTCCATTTCTCATGGATGCCATTGAATCGCTTTTAGTCATCCGTTCGTAGATAGCCAATCGTTTCGATCGATTGCCAAACAGACTTTTCCGCACAAACCCGTTTATCGCACAGGCTCTTCCAAAGCAAGCTCGATAAGCTTGGTGCACAGCTCGGGGAAGGTCATGCCTGCGGCGCGAGCGGCATCGGGAAGAAGGGACGTTGCCGTCATACCAGGAATGGTGTTCGTTTCCAACGCCCAGCAATCACCGTTTTCTTCCAAGATGAAATCGGTGCGAGAGGTGCCGCTGCACGAGAGCGCCTTGTGAGCGTTCTCCGCCTCGCGCTGCATGACCTTCGTCACGTCATCAGGAATGCGAGCAGGGCAGATATGCTGAGAGCCGCCCACGGCATACTTCGACTCAAAGTCGTAGAAATCGCTCTTGGGAACGATTTCGATAACGGGCATAGCCTTCGGCTCATGGTTCCCCAAAACGGCGACAGTAAATTCACGGCCCTTGATATAACGCTCGATAAGTACCTCATCATCGATATCGAGCGCTTTCTGCAAAGCGTCTTCGATAGCTTCCGCACCTTCTACGATGAACACGCCGATAGCGCTACCCTCGGTACCGGGCTTCACGACGACCTTCTCGCCCATAGACGAGATAACCTGCTGGATATCCACTTTGTCACCCTTGTTAACCGTCAAGGACGGAGGAGTGGGAATACCCTCGCGCTCGTAGAAGACCTTCGCCTTCACCTTATCCATGGCAAGCGCGCTCGACCATACTCCAGAGCACGTGTAGGGAATACCGACGATATCGAGCAAACCCTGCACCGTACCGTCTTCGCCATATTTGCCATGCAAGCAAAGGAATGCCACATCGAACGGTTCCTCGATCAAACGCTTCAGGTCTTCCTTATTCGCCGGATCGATATCGGTGACGGAAAAGCCCGCCGTCTCCAAAGCTTCGCGAGCACCCTTACCGGATGCCAAGGAAATTTCACGCTCGTTGCTTTTACCGCCACACAAAAGAGCAACACGGCAAGAACGAGGATCGATACTTGAAGACATGACTCCTTCTTTCTCCTTTAGAGATCGTATTGCTGCAGTATAGCAAAACCAGAACACGGGCTTCGCAGCATGCAAGGTAAGCGCTGATGTTTCACGTGAAACAGGTATAATGACCCGCATGAATACACCAATCAAAAACTTTACCCAAAGCGACCTGGCCCCTCTCATGAAGGAGCTCAGTCAACCATCTTTTCGCGCGAAGCAGCTTTACGAGTGGCTTTACAACAAAGGTGCTCAAAGCTACGACGATATGACCAACCTGCCTGCAAAGCTTCGAAATCAGCTTTCCAAGGAGTATCCGCTGTACGTACCCAACGTACTTGAGGAGGCTGTTTCCAACGACGGCACCCACAAGCTGCTCCTGGAATACCACGACGGCGTATGCGTTGAAACCGTTGCCATCCCGTCGCGCAACGGCGACCGTCTTACAGTCTGCTTCTCCACACAAGCTGGCTGCCCCATGGCATGCGCGTTTTGCGCAACGGGAAAAGAAGGCCTTACGCGCAATTTATCCGCAGGCGAGATCGTCGACCAGATAGTCACGGTTCAGCGCCTTATGGGACGCCGTGTGACCAATGTCGTCGGCATGGGGCAGGGCGAACCGCTGCTGAACTACGACAACGTCTTGAACGCGCTGCGCATCATCAACGACGAAAAGGGCTTGGGTATCGGAGCGCGCCATATCTGCATCTCCACGTGCGGCATCATTCCTGGAATCGACCGTTTTGCGGAAGAACCCGAGCAATTCACACTTGCTGTCTCCCTTCATGCAGCGCGACAGAACGTACGTCTTGAGCTGATGCCTAAAACGAGCGGCTTCCCTTTGCCAAAGCTTAAGCAAAGCCTGCTGCGCTATATCGAGAAAACGAATCGTCGCGTCACGTTCGAATACATCATGATCGACGGCATCAACGACACCGATGCGGACCTGACGGCGTTGTTGGACTTCTGTAAGGGCTTGCTTTGCCATATCAATCTGATTCCCATCAACTCGATTCCGGAATCACCGTATAAGCCAAGCGCTTCCAAAACCATCGACAAATGGATCGCCGAAACAGGTCGTCATGGGATAGAGACCACCTTGCGAGATTCCAGGGGATCCGATATCGCCGGTGCCTGCGGACAGCTGAAGAACACGTTCACGAACGGACAGCAATAATCACCGACAATGCAACGCACAACCACCCGCTAAACAAAAAACGAGCCGACGATGAAAACGTCGGCTCGTTTGTTTTGCTCGAAAGTCGAAACCCTTTATGCGAGGTTCGAAGCAAGAATGCCCTTGAACAAACGCTCAAGATCGTCTTCATCCTTGAACTCGATTTCAATCTTGTTCTTACCGTTGACGGATTTCACCTTAACCGGCGTATCTAGAACATCCTTAAGCGTACGGGCAACCTTTCGGTATTCCTTCGGCACAGGAGTCTTCGGCTTAGCATTCTCATTTTTCTTACCAGAGAACAAGCGAGCCAAAGCCTCGGCTTCGCGAACGGACAGCTTTTCCTCAACCAGCTTACGCGTCAGGCGCTCGCGTCCTTCTTTCGTAGGGATGGAAAGAATAGCTCGTGCGTGGCCGGCGGTAATCTTCTCCTCGAACAGCAACTGCTGAGCCTCCTCAGGAAGCTCCAACAGGCGCAAAGCGTTCGCAACCGTGGAACGACCCTTCGACATGGCTTGAGCAACCTCGGCCTGCGTCATGTTCAGACGCTCCATCATGCGGCGATAGCCGTACGCTTCCTCAATGGGATTGAGATCGGAACGCTGGATATTCTCGATAAGCGCAAGCTCCAGAGCCTTATCGTCGCTAGCTTCTTTTACCCGAATGGGCACTTGTTGCAAACCAGCCAGCTTCGATGCCTGCCAACGACGCTCACCGGCGATGATCTGGTAGGTACCATCCTCGAGCGGACGCACCAAAATCGGCTGCAAAAGCCCGTCTTTCTGGATGGAAGCGGAAAGCTCCTCCAGCTCTTCGCGCTTGAAATTCGTACGAGGCTGATCGGGGTTAGGAGCGATAGCGTTGATATCAACTTCATTCACTTCACGAGATTGCCCATCGCCATCGTTTTGTGCAGCAGCAGAAGGCGCTATCGTGCGCTCAACCACTTCCTGAACAGCAGGGCGCGCAACGCGCTGGGCAACTCCCTTGATAGTGACCTCGACACCGTTATCGACAATAGACTCAGGCTCCTGCTCCTCATAGGAAGAGGAGGGAACAGCTTCGCGAGCCGTCCGAGGCTCAGGTGATTTTTGCGCGGGAACGGTCTCGCGGATCACTTCTCGCTCAGACTGAGGCTTCGGCTGAGACTGCTGCGGCTGCTCCGGCTCCACCCGCACACGTTGCGGCTCTTCCTGAGGAATAGCCTCCTCATAGGCACCGCCCAGCAACGAATTTAGACCACGACCAAGACCACCACGACCATTCCTAGCCACGGGCAATCACTTCCTTAGCAAGACTCATGTACGACTGGGCACCTTTACCTGAAGGGTCGTACAGGGTTATCGGTTGACCGAAGCTAGGAGCCTCGGAGAGTTTCACAGTGCGGGGAATCAGCGTTTCGAACACCAATCGCCCGAAATAGCTGCGCACCTCCTCGACCACTTGGCGGGACAGCGTGGTACGACCGTCGTACATGGTCATGAGCACGCCATAGATATCCAGCGTGGGGTTCAGGCGAGTTTTGACACGTTTCATTGAATCAAGGAGTTTTGTCACGCCTTCCAGTGCATAGAACTCGCACTGAATGGGGATAAGCAGCTTATCGGCGGCAACCAAGGCATTAACCGTCAGCAGACCCAGAGAAGGGGGGCAGTCGATGAAAATGTAATCATACTTACCGCGAAGAGCTCCAATTGCATCCTTAAGGCGATTCTCGCGCGCCATCTCGGAAACCAGCTCGACCTCAGCACCGGCAAGGTTGATGGTCGCCGGAACCAAGTCCAAACCCTCGCACACATCGGGGATGATGACTTCTTCGACGGGGACATCGTTGAGCAGCACATCATAGATGCAATTCTGCACCTGGCTCTTCTCAACACCTAAACCGCTCGAGGAATTACCCTGAGGATCAAGGTCGACGAGAAGAACCTGCTTGCCCATCTCACCAAGCGCAGCAGAAAGGTTGATTGCAGTGGTGGACTTGCCCACACCGCCCTTCTGATTGATGATCGCCATGATCTTCGTCTGGCCGACCACATGCTTCACCGGCTTCTTATCGCGGTAGGAGCGAATAGGCGTAGGCTCGATCTCGGGGCGAGATTCAACAGGCTCAGGCTCAAGCTCAGTCGAGCTATGAGGGTCGCGCTCGACCACTTCGATGTGCTCGATGGCTATCTCATCCTCAACGGTATCTTCCTGTACGCGTTGTTCCTGCTGAACCGGCTCAGCTTGTTTTTTATCTTTCCTGAGGCCGTCGAAAAATCCCACAGGAACCCCCTTTCATGGTTTCAGACGCTAGTATACCGTGTTTCGATTCACGCGTATAAAACCCCAACGCACAATGGGGACTTTTGAACGGAAATCAACGAAACCTCGATAAGAAAAAAGCCGCCCCTACAATATCGGGAACGGCTTATAACGCTACAATGGCTTTTTCTGAGCCAAACCGGTTCTGCGAGGCAGCTTCAGCTTCGGCTTCGCAACCTTCTCATAGCACAGGATTCTACGCGAGTAGTCATCAAGCTCGTAAGTCTGATCGTCGACCAGTTCCATACCAACCTGCTTGCCGACAACGCGAGCATGATCAAGCTCATCCTGTTCGACAAGGGCTTTGAAGCAAATTAGACGACCACCCATCTTCAGCAACGGGGAAGAGAGCTCCAGCAGAACGGATAGCTTCGACAGCGCCCGGGCACTGATCGCAGCAAATTGCCCAGACTGTTCACGACCCAGATCTTCGATACGGCCAGCGTACGTGGAAACGTTAGAAAGGCCGAGCTCCTCAATGAAACCATCAAGGATCTGAACCTTCTTTTGAACGGAGTCGACCAGCAACGTGGGCCTACCGGTTTCAATGGCAAGCGGAATACCAGGATAGCCCGCGCCCGTTCCGATATCGGCATAGCGGCCCTCAGGGCACGCATTCAAAGCATCAAGACCGAGCAGGGAATCCTGCACATGGAGCACCATGCCATCTTCCCAAGAAGAGATGCGCGTGATGTTCGTGGTCTTGTTGGCTTCGATAACCAACTCCAAATGTCGCTTGAGCAAGTCCTCGTGCATGAACCGTTCCTTCTGTCCTGTTGTTTCACGTGAAACATACTTTAGCCCTTCATGCAGCATATTGGATACCAAGCATATGAACCCCTTGAAAAACAAAGAGGCCGCATCCGAAGATGCGGCCTGATAAGTTCTTGCGATATCAGCCAAGAACCGAATAGAAGCAACTGCCTAGAGCGGGACAACCACGACGTGACGCGCGGAACCCTCGCCCTCAGATGCCGTCTCAACGCGCTCGTCGTCACGAAGGGCAATGTGCACGATACGACGCTCGTACGGAGTCATAGGACGAAGCTTCACGCTGCGATGCTGCTTAGCAGCCTTTGCGGCAGCGTTACGAGCGATGGACTCAAGCTTCTCTCGCTGACGGTTCTTGTAACCCTCAACGTCGACGATGACGGGGTAGCGGAAGCCCATAGTGCGAACGGTGATGGCGGACACCAGGAACTGCAACGCATCAAGGGTCTTGCCGTGACGGCCAATGAGAACGGCCAGGTCGTCACCGGTGATATCGAGGATAAGCTCGCCTTCATCGCCTTCGTACTCGTCGATGGTGACCTCACCGACGTCGAAGTGCTTCAGGATGTCCTGGATGGTTGCAATGGCGGTATCCGCGATGCGATCGAGATCCTCGTCGCTGATGCCGTCTTGTTCGACCTGGGCGTCTTGAGCCTCTTCTGCGGTCAATTCCACGTTCTCTTCTTCTGCCATTTGCAGCTCCTTAGAACTAAAAACCACAGTGCGCGGTGTTTCACGTGAAACACCGCGCACCATTACGCAAAATCGATTAAGCGTGCTTTTTGGAGGTGTCCTTCTTCTTCGGACGCGGCTTCTTGGCCTTGCGGGTAACGTCGACCTCGATCGGCTTCACCTCGATGGTCTCCTCCTTCTCCGCATCGCGCTTCTTCATGAGGCGCATGGAGATCTGCTGCTGGCACACGCCGATGATGGAGGAAACGCCCCAGAACAGAAGAACGCCAGCGGGGGAGCTCCAGCTGATCCACAGCATGAACAAGCTCATGACGCCAGCCATGATCATGGTCTGGTTGCGCTGCGGGTTATCCTTCTGGCCCATCTGCATCAAGATCATGGGCAGGAACGTAGCGCCGGCGAACACGACCATAAGGATGAGGTACGGAAGGAACGTGCCGAAGCCGCCGGCAACCGCACCGGACGGCGTCATAACCAGGTTGGGAACCAGATTGAAGAACTGGTAGCCCTCGTCGGAACCCAGATAGTTCGGCATCTCACGCAGCACCTGGAACAGGGCGATGAAGATAGGCATCTGCAGGAGCATGGGGAGGCAGCCGGCCAAGGGGTTGAACTTAGCATCAGCGTAAAGCTTCTGCATCTCCTCCTGCATGCGCTGCGGGTCGTTGGCGTACTTCGTCTGAATCTCCTGCATCAGAGGCTGAACCTTCTGCATCTGGTAAGAAGACTTCGTCTGCTTATGCATCAACGGGGAGATAAGCACACGGAAGATGATGGTCACGATGATGATAGCCAAGCCCCAGTCTTGGCAGAAGCCAAAGAAGAATTGGATGATGTCGAATATCCAGTTCTTGAACACTTCCCACATACTATGGTTTTCCTTCCTTTAACCGACAAAAAGCCGCCGGCTGAAGCCCCGCCCTTACGGAACGGGATCGTAGCCGTGCGGCCCTCCAGGTCGACACCGTAGAATACGTTTTACCGTCAGCCTTAAGCCCTTTGCGAAACCGTAGCGTTGAAACGCGATGAGCCCATATTCCGAGCACGTCGGGGTAAAACGGCAGCACGACGGGAACATAGGCGAGATCGCCGCCCTATAAAAGGTAATGAGAAACATAGCCACCTTACACGGTATGCTTCCGAAACCTTTCTTCATTCCAATCAGACCCTACCGAATTCCAGCGCGTTTCAGCGCTTCGTCGCATGTTTCGAGCACTTTACTATACTTAGCGCGGCAAATACCCGACTTCGCGAGAAATATCACATCGAGATTCGGGAATGGGCCGCCCAGCTCATGGCAAATAGCTCTCATTCGACGTTTCGCGCTATTACGCCATACAGCGTTACCGGATTTTTTTCCTGCAATAAAAGCAACACGACCGTGAAGGCCGTGCTGCTTCGCTGGTAACACTATGAGCGTAAGGTACGGTGTACGCAGGCGCTTTCCGCTAGAGAACAGATCGGAGATGTCCGCTTTGGACTTGATAGTCTCCAATCGAATACTCTTTACACGCAGAGACGCTTACGACCCTTAGCACGGCGAGCAGCCAGAACCTTGCGGCCGCCCTTGGTTGCCATGCGGGCACGGAAGCCGTGGCACTTGGCACGCTTACGAGTGTTAGGTTGATAGGTGCGCTTCATATCGTTTCCCTTTCATGGTTTAGAGCAACTTGTTGAGTATAACCGGAACAGCACAGCTGTCAAAAGGTTTTTACCTATATATGCCAGCCGATGCACAAGATACCCACATTATGAAAGCCCACCTGCGAAAACACGAAGTTTTCCACAACATTGCCCATGCACTGGAAAACGTTGCTTTCAACAATTCATTGGGGGATTGAAAACTTGGGTCGCAACATCTAGTGGAGACGTCTTTCCAGCAGCTCGAACGCATCAGCATGAGAAAAAACGGGGTATCTTCGGCACCGATTGGAGATACCGATCTCCGCATCCAGCAGAAGCGTTTCCGACAGCCTAAGGGGAGACCACACGCGAAGCGATCTCAATCCGCGTTCGGCAATCCGGGGAAAACCATGCGCGAAGAATGCCCACCAAGCACCTCGGCGACGCCAAATCCAAATGGCAGAAGGGCGGAAGTTGAAAACCAGATTGAGCAATGAAACGAAATTCAACAAGAACGAACCTTCATAACCGATCGCTGCCGCCAATAAGAAGGAAATGCGCCCCGAAACCCGCAACCAACGGCTGAAAAAACAATCTTCTCCCCAGCAGCCGATTCCAACGATTGTGGAAAACGTTGAAAACTTGGAATTCATTCGAAAACCGCTGTGGAAAAATATCGAAACGCGCGTTTTCGGATTGCTCAAAACCGTAAGCAAGCAAGCGATTGACCAGGCAATTAAGCATGCGTATGGTTTTCAACACGCTTCTGAGCAGGCATTTTTCCGTTCTTTATGGCACCATCATGATACTTTTCGTTGGAACGCACAACTGACCTGGTGCTTTCCGACTCCTGTAGCAAAACCCTCTCACCGGCTGAAAAAACCCGTCGAAACTTGTCGGAACAAGCTGGAATTTCAACAATGTCGAAAACCTTTACACCTCAGTTTTTCACACTTATTCGAGTTTTCATTCCAGTTTTCAACAATCTTTGAATAGAAAGTGGAAAACGAAGGAAACAATGAGTTCATCGTTGTGAAAAACTTTCAATCGATAGTGATTTTTCCACATTCGATTCCGGAATTTGCCCAGTTGAATGGAATTCAACTGGAAAAGAGGGTACACTTTTCAAGGATTTTTCCCGAAAATGTGTAAAACTTTGGAAAACAACGAATGTGGAAAGCGGTAAAAGCGCAGATGAGCGAGCAAGAACAGCATCAGGAATCGCCTGAAAACAACGATGATGAGGGTTTCGACTTCACTCACGTGAATTCGGTTGCACGCATCGCCCTATACGACAACTTGCTGAGCGCGCCGCGTGTCACCGAAATCCAGCCCGCTCCCACCGGCGAATTCATCGAAAGCCTGGCAACGAACGTATACCAGCAATCGCAGGCGGCAGGCGGCACCATTCCCTATACGGTTATCCGCGAGGTTTCGGAGAACTTCATACACGCACGATTCCAGGAAGCCACGGTATCCATCCTCGATCACGGCTGCACCATCCGTTTCGCAGACCAGGGGCCGGGCATCGCTTGCAAAGACCGTGCGCAACTGCCCGGATTCACCTCCGCCATCGAGCCCATGAAAAGCTACATCCGCGGCGTAGGGTCGGGCCTTCCCATCGTGAAGGAATATCTCGACTTCACCCACGGCACCATCAGCATCGAGGACAACCTCGGCACAGGATCGGTAGTCACCATCAGCGCCAACGGCAGTAACCCGCAGCTTCCTAAGGAGCTGGAGATCGACCACGTCGAGGAGGACGAGGACGCAGAGCATCCCGAACCCACGGCGCCGCGCTATCGAATCGCCGAGGAGGATCACGAACCCGCATACAACGCCCAGCCCGCATACGCTCAGCCTTCAGCTCAATACGCACCGGGGTTTGCGGCCCAGCCGCCTATGCAGGCATATCAGCAGGCTCCGCAGATGGCATACGCAGCCCCTCAGCAGTTCGCGCAGCCCGGATACACGGCGCCCGCTCAGCAGGGCTACATGCAAGCACCCATGCAGCAACCGATGGGTTACCCCTACGGCCAGCAAATGCAACAGCAACCGCAGATTCAGCCCGCACCGGTGGATGCACAGCCGATCATCGCGTCCCTGTCCCAGCGCGAGAAGGACTTCCTCGTCATCTACCTGAAAGAAGGGGTGCTGGGTGTATCGGACGTGGTCAAACTGACCGGAGCAGCGCAATCAAGTGTGCATAACACGCTGAAAAAGCTGGAAGGTATCGGCCTTTTGAAAATGTCCGGCAAAAAGCGCATGCTCACGAACCTGGGCATCCAGGTTGCGCAGCTGCTGTAAAACACGGCGACTATCAGTTTTCAACGAACCGAAACCGCGCAAGGCGAACACGCCCGAGCGCGCATGATCGAAGGCCTGCTTATGAACACGGAAGAAATCAATCAGCTATGGGCGGAGGTATGCAGCCGCGTTAAAAGCTATGAGGGAATCATAGGCCCCCAGGTGGATGCGCTGTTCAGCCAGCTATTTCCCCAGGCCGCAAGCGACGGGTTCATGATGCTGACCGCTAATACGGAATTCATCAAGAACTTCATCGAGCGCCATTACATCGACCACATCAAGCGCGCCCTCGAAGAGATTCGCGGGGTGCCTTTCGACGTGCTCATCGGCATCGACGAATCGCAGGCTCCTGCACCGCAAGCTGCACCGGCTCCAGCAGCCGCACCCGCTCCGGCCGCAGCGCCGGCGGCAGCAGCGCCGGCCGCAGCCCCCGCGCCCGCACCGCAAATGACAGCGCAAACCACTGCTACGGCAGCAGCCGATCCCGTCACCGCACAACAAGCAACAGTCCCCGCGACAGCGACGATGCAGGCGACCGAAGCGCCGGCCGCGACGCCGGCCCAAACGACAGCGCAGCCCAATCCTGGCCAGCCGGCAGCCCCGGCGCCTGTCTCCATTGCAGTACCGGCTACCGCAATGGAACAGCAAGCCACCGCTGCCCCAGCAAGCGCACCGGAGCAGCAAACCGCCCCAGTGCCCGTCGCCACCAGCCCGCAAGAACCCGCCCCGCAGGCCATCCCGGCTGACAGCGCCGCGGCCGGTCAACCTGCGCCGAACAACTCCGTCACCTCGACGCTCACGTTCGAGAATTTCGTCATCGGCGACTCGAACCGCATGGCGTATTCCATGGCCGTCTCCGTTGCCGAAACCCCGGGCAAACCGCACCTGAACCCGTTGTTCATCTACGGAAGGTCGGGCCTGGGCAAGACGCATCTGCTTCGGGCTATACAGAACTACATCAACAGCAACATGCCCAACCTGCAGGTCGTCTACAAAGACTCGAATGAGCTGCTCGAGGACTACATGGACGCATCCGCGGCGCACGACACGGAGAAGTCCAGCTCCAAGAACTTCAAGATGTACTACGAGGAAGCCGACGTCCTCCTTGTCGACGACGTCCAGCAACTGCAGGGTAAGAAGCAGACGCTCGACATCATGTTCCAGATATTCAACAAGCTGACAAGCCAAGGCAAGCAGGTCGTTCTCTCCGCCGACCGCGCGCCGAAGAACATCGACATCGACGAACGCTACAAAACGCGATTCAACTCCGGCGGCACATTCGACATCCAGCCGCCCGAGATCGAGACCAAGCTGAGCATCGTCAAAAGCTTCATCCGCGAATACGAGGATATGGAGCAGTCCGGGCCCATCAACATGCCCGAAGACGTGCAGATATGCATCGCCGAGAGCTCAGGGTCGAACATCCGAGAGTTGAAAAGCGCGGTGACTAACGTCATCGTCAAGATGAAGTGCGGGGAAGGCTCGGATATCACCGTTGCCGACGTGCGCAAATTGCTGGAGAACCACTTCTCAGGCGGCCCCAGCAAAAGGCTCACCGCAGACGACATCCTGAAGGTGACGGAGGACTTCTTCAAGGTCAGCCACACCGACATCGTGGGAAAGAAGAGGACGCGTAACATCGCCCACGCGCGCCAAACCGCCATCTACCTGTGCCGACAGCTGCTCGACATCCCCTACGGGGACATCGGGAAGAAGTTCAACAGGGACCACTCGACCATCATGTATTCGGTAGGCAACATCGAAGCGAAGATGAAGGAGAACCGCGTAGCCCGTGAGGAGATGGAAGCGCTCAGACAGATCATTCGCGAGCTATAACGCAACACCATCGAGGGAAACGCAATGTTTCACGTGAAACAACCAGGTTGAACAGGCACTTTAAAGGATTCGGGAAAACATGGGGATAAACATCGTAAAACATGGCGAAAACCATCGAACTCAAGAGGAAAGATAATGTAGTCAATAATCGCGGTGGATGGAAGGAACAGGCAACCCACATTTGAAGTTGAATTACTTTTCAAGAATGACATGGGGTTTTGCGAGTTCTCAACATTTCCACCGCGCTTATTATTACTGCTATTCAAAAACCTATTATTAAAAGAAAAGCATTGAAGATAAATAACAACGTTGCATGAACCATCTATCATGGAGCAACGCCTTACGTAAAAGGAAAGAGGAGCCAGTGAAATTCAGCATCAACCAATCGGAACTGCAGGATGCGCTCGCCGTTGTGCTCAAGGGCATTGCCACCCGTTCCACGCTGCCCATTCTTTCGGGTATCTACCTTGATGCCCATAACGACAACCTGACGCTGCAGGCAACCGACTTGGAGCTGTCCATTCAATTCACCATCCCTGCCTTGGTGGAAGAGGAGGGTCGCTCGGTATTTCCCGGCAAGCTGTTCTTCGATATCGTGAAGAACCTGCCCGATGCCGCCGTGCATGTTGAAACGGGCGAGGATTCCGCCGTCATCACGTGCGACGCATCCTCGTTCTCCATCAAGACGTTGGATGCCGAGGACTTCCCGGGATTCCCTCATGTTGATACGCAGCAGGCTATCTCCATCCCGTTCTCCCAATTCTCGTCCATGGTCAAGCGCGTGGCACGCGTGGTTTCCAAGGACGAGAGCCGCGCCATCCTCACCGGCGTGCTCATCACGTTCGAGGGCGAGACGCTGAAGATGGTGGCAACCGACTCCTATCGCCTTGCCATCACTGAGGCTCAGCTTGGCGAGCCCGCGGCCGAGGGCTTCCAGGCCGTCATCTCCGGCTCGTTCCTGCAGGAGCTTGCTTCCCTGACGCGTACGGACGATCCGCTGACCATCGCCTTGGCGGAGAACCAAATCGTGGTCACCTATCACGATACTGTGTTCATCAACCGCCGCATCGAGGGCAATTTCCCGAATTATCGTCAGCTGCTGCCCGATTCCTATGCGACGCGCGTTCGCCTCAACGTGAGCCACCTTGTCTCCGGCGTGAAGCGTACGTCGATTCTGGGTCAGCAAAGCTCGCCGGTGAAGTTCGCCATCGACGTGGAAAGCCAGACCGTGCAGCTTTCCGCCGCCGCCCAGGATGTGGGTAGTGCTCAGGAGACGCTGGCGTGCCAGGGCGAGGGCGAGAACGTCGAGATCGCCTTCAATTACGCATACGTGCTCGACGGCTTGGGTTCGGTGAACACCGATGACGTGTTCCTGGAAGTCCAGTCGGGCATGAAACCGGGCATCTTCAAAGCCGGCGAAGGCGAGAACTTCCTGTATCTGGTCATGCCTGTGCGCATCTCCTAACAACGAAGGCGTTGCATGAGCCTTCGCATCAAAGACGTTTCGTTCGACGATTTCCGCAGCTATGAGCATTTCCGCTTGAGCGACATCGGGCCCCTGACCGTGCTGGTGGGGGCCAATGCCGTCGGCAAAACCAACGTCGTGGAAGGGATTCAGCTGCTTACGGCGCAAACGTCGTTCAGAAATCCCACCGGAGTGCAGCTTGTGCGCGATGGCGCCGATTTTGCGCGCTTGCATGCAACCGCCGCCGACGAGAACAGGTTGCTGGATCTGGGCCTGACGATCGAGGCAGGGAAACGCCGGTTCACCCTCAACGGCAAGCAGAAACGAACGGCGGACCTGAAGGGCGTCATCCCCTCGGTCGCGTTCACCCCTGACGATCTGAACCTGGCGAAGGGTTCGGGTACCACCCGCCGCAACGCGCTCGACGCCGTGGGGTCGCAGCTTTCGCGCAACCATTACCTGATTCGTCGAGACTTCGACAAGGTGCTGCGTCATAAGAACTCGCTGCTGAAAGACGAGGCATCGCCGCTTTTGCTGGAGAGCCTAAACGACCTGATGGTCACCTGCGGTGCTCAGCTGGTGTGCTATCGGGCGGCCCTGTTCGGCAAGCTGGCGGCGTCTATGGCAAGCTATTACGCCGAGATCGTGGGGAATCGGGAGGCGCTGTCGGCCCGTTATGCGCCGTCGTGGCTTGCCGAGGGCGAATGGCTCGATGCCGGCGAAACGCTCGACCGTGACGAGGCCCGCGAACGTTTCGCCGCAGCTCTTGCGGGGTCGATGGCGCAGGAGCGTGCCCGTCATCGCGCGTTGGTGGGACCCCATGCCGACCGCATCGAGTTCTTCGTCGAGGGGCGTCCGGTGGGCGTGTACGGAAGCCAAGGCCAGCAGCGCTCGGCGGTGCTGGCGTTCAAGCTGGCGGAAGTCACGCTTATCTGCGATCTTCTGGGCCAGCAGCCGGTGCTGCTGCTCGATGACGTGATGAGCGAGCTCGATGAGCAGCGCCGCCGCGCGCTGGTGAAGTTCGTCTCAGGGGATATCCAAACGTTTATAACCACGGCGAACCTGGCGTATTTCGACGAGGATCTGCTCGCAGCGGCCCGCGTCGTGCGCTTGCCCCTTGAGCAGAAGGACGGTGAATGATGGCCGATCTCGGCAGCGGGCTGCAGCAATTGCTGCGAAGCCTCGGCGCCTCCGGCGCGCAGGCGGCGCGTTCCCAGCGCGTTGCGGAGGTGCACGTGCGCTGGAAGTGCGCGGTGGAGGCCGTGTATCGCGATTCGGCGCCGCTGGTGCTCGATCACACCAATGGCGTGTATATCATGAAGCCCGAACAGGCCAACGACCCCATGGCGGCGCGCGTGCCCGCAGGCAAGACCCTGCTCGTGGTGTATTGCGACGATGCCATGATCCGATCGGACATCGATGCCCGCCAGGAAATGCTGAAGATCCGCCTTAACGAGCAAGGCGAGCATGTGGCCCTGTTCTCCATCAAGCCCGCCCGCTTCGATATGAAGGCCCGCCATCCGTTTCGCGAGGAGGCGGCGCGCGCCGCGCAGCAGGCGGCTCAGGCCTCGCGCACTCCGGAGCCGCTTATCAGCTCCGAGGCCGCGGCCCGTTTGCGCGAGCAGGCCGCCGGCGTTGAGGACAAGCGCCTCAGGGAATCGATTTTGAAAGCCTTGGAGGCAAGCGAAAAGCCGGAAAGCTCAAAAAACGGCAAAAGTGGTCTTTAGAGCGAAAATCATGCCTTAGAAGGCATCTGAAGGCCTGTAAAGGGCGTGGAGAGCCCCGGTGCCAAGACGCGTTGTGGTAGAATTAATAGGTTCCAGAACCATCCGGAATCGAAACATTCAATACTAGAGGAGCGTGTCAGTGGCAGCAAAACCTGATCATTACGACGGCTCGGACATTCAGGTCCTCGAGGGCCTCGAACCCGTTCGCAAGCGTCCTGGCATGTATATCGGCTCCACGGGCCCGCGCGGTCTCCATCACCTGGTTTACGAGGTTGTGGACAACGCGGTCGACGAGGCTTTGGCCGGTTACTGCAGCCATATCGAGGTGACCATTCACCCCGACAACTCCATCACCGTCTCCGACGACGGACGCGGCATCCCGGTCGATGAGCATCCCAAGGAGAAGATCCCCACGGTCGAGGTCGTCCTGACCGTTTTGCACGCCGGCGGCAAGTTCGGCGGCGAGGGGTACAAGGTGTCCGGCGGCCTGCACGGCGTGGGCGTGTCGGTTGTGAACGCGCTGTCCACGCGCGTCCAGGTGAACGTGCGCCGTGACGGCAAGGAATACCAGATCGCCTTCGAGCAGGGCAAAACCTGCGAGAAGCTGCACGAGGTGGGCACTTCCGACCACACCGGCACCACGGTCACCTTCTGGCCCGACCCCGAGATCTTCACCGAGACCACCATCTACGATTACAGCGTGCTTGCCGCGCGTTTCCGCGAGATGGCCTTCCTGAACAAGGGTCTGAAGATCACGCTGACCGACGAGCGGGCAAACCCGAGTCTCATCGTGTCGGATGTCTCGCCCGAGCCGCATAGCGACGTGTTCCAATACGAAGGCGGCATCATCGACTTCGTGACCTATCTTAACGAGGGCCGCGAAACGCTGAACAAGCCTATCTACTTCGAGGCCGAAAGCGCCGACGGCACGGTCGAGGTGGCCATGCAATGGTCGACGTCGTTCTCCGCGAACTCCGTCATGGCATTCGCCAACAACATCAACACGCATGAGGGCGGCACGCACCTTGATGGCTTCAAACAGGCCGTCACGCGCACCATCAACGAGTACGCGCGCAGCAAGGGCATCCTGAGGGAAAAGGATAACAACCTCTCCGGCGACGACACCCGCGAGGGCTTGGCCGCCGTCATCTCCGTGAAGCTGCACGACCCGCAGTTCGAGGGCCAGACGAAGACGAAGCTCGGCAACTCCGAGATCCGCCCGCTTGTCCAGAACGCCGTCACACAGGGTCTGGCCGAATACCTGGAGGAGAACCCCGCGCCGGCCAAGCGCATCATCGGCAAGGCAACGCAGGCCCTGAAGGCCCGCGAGGCCGCCCGTAAGGCCCGCGAGATGACGCGCCGCAAGGGCGTGCTCGACTCGTTTGCCCTGCCGGGCAAGCTGGCGGACTGCTCGTCCAAAAAGCCCGAAGAGTCCGAAATCTTCATTGTAGAGGGCGATTCCGCAGGTGGCAGCGCCAAGCAGGCGCGTGACCGCAAGACCCAGGCCATCCTGCCGCTGCGCGGTAAGATCTTGAACGTCGAGCGTGCCGGCCTGCACCGTGCCCTGTCCAGCGATACCATCAGCTCGCTTATCACGGCCATCGGTACGAACATCGGCGAGGATTTCGACGCCGATCAGGCGCGTTACCATCGCATCATCATCATGACCGATGCCGATGTCGACGGTGCGCACATCCGCATCCTGCTGCTCACGTTCTTCTATCGTTACATGCCCGAGCTCATCAACCGCGGCTACGTCTACATCGCATGCCCGCCCATCTTCGGCGTGAAGAAGAAGAACACGCGCTCCACGAAGATCGAGCGCTACATCTACGACGAGAACAGCCTGGGCCGCGAGCTCGAGGAAATGGGCGGTTCCGAGAAGTTCGACGTGCAGCGTTACAAGGGCCTTGGCGAGATGGACCCTGAGCAGCTGTGGGAAACCACCATGGAGCCCGCCACCCGTACGCTTCTTCAGGTGAGCATCGACGATGCCGCCGAGGCCGAGCGCACGGTCAGCGAGCTTATGGGCGACCAGGTCGAGCCGCGCAAGGAGTTCATCCAGAAGCACGCCCGCGACGTTAGATTCTTGGACATCTAGGAGAATTGAATGGCAGATAACACTGACAACCGCGATGGCCAGGGCGGCGAGGAGCTTCCCGACGACCTGAAGCGCTTGGTCGATGCCGCTGGGGAAGACGCGGCGGACGCCGGCGAGCAGGACGTCGAGCAGCCCGAGCCCGGCCATACGGTGACGTCGGGCCCGGTGTCCGAGGAGGACAAGGCCCGCTCGCTCATCGACATGTCCACCGTCGCTAACCCCCATGGCTCCATCATCGAGGACGCCAACGGCGGCGAAGGCACTACTGTTCGTGCGGCATATCTTGGCAAGGAAATGGCTTCTTCGTTCCTGGAGTATTCCATGAGCGTCATCGTCAGCCGCGCCCTGCCCGACGTGCGCGACGGCCTGAAGCCGGTCCATCGCCGTATCCTGTACGCCATGAACGAGTCCGGCTACACGCCGAACCGCCCGCATATGAAGTCGGCCCGTACCGTCGGCGACGTCATCGGCAAGTATCACCCGCACGGTGACTCCGCCGTGTACGACACCATGGTGCGCTTGGCCCAGCCGTTCAGCATGCGCGTGCCGCTCATCGACGGCCATGGCAACTTCGGCTCCATTGACGGCGACTCGGCTGCAGCAATGCGTTACACCGAGGCGCGTCTGGGTAAAGCGGCTATGGAGCTGCTGCGCGACCTTGACAAAGAAACGGTCGACTTCCAGCCCAACTACGATGAAAGCCTGGAAGAGCCCACGGTCCTGCCCGCGCGCTTCCCCAGCTTGCTGGTAAACGGCTCCAACGGCATTGCCGTCGGCATGGCCACCAACATCCCGCCGCATAACCTCGGCGAGACCATCGACGCCACGTGTATGATGCTCGACAATCCCGAGGTGACCACCGCCGAGCTCATGACCGCCCTTCCCGGTCCGGATTTCCCGACCGGCGGCATCATCATGGGCAAGAAGGGCATCCTGGACGCCTATGAGACGGGTCGCGGTAGCCTTACCGTGCGCGCGAAGTGCAAGATCGAGGAGGGCAAGAACGGCAAAAGCTCCATCGTGGTCACGGAGATCCCGTACCAGGTGAACCGCCAGCGCTTGCTCGAGAAGCTCGGCGAGCTGGTTCGCGAGAAGAAGCTTCCCGAGATCTCGAACATCCACGACGGCGCCGACCGCCACGGCATCGACATCATCATCGAGCTGAAGAAGGACGCCATCCCGCAGGTGGTGCTCAACAAGCTTTACAAGCACACGCAGCTGCAGGTGGGCTTCGGCGTCATCATGCTGGCGCTCGTCGACGGCGTGCCCCGCGTGCTCTCCCTGAAGGAGACGCTGCACTATTACATCGCCCATCAGGAAGACGTCATCGTGCGTCGTACACGCTACGAGCTCTCCAAAGCCGAGGAGCGCGCCCATATCTTGGAAGGCTATGTAGTTGCCCTCGACCATATCGACGAGGTCATCAGCATCATCCGCTCATCGCAAACCGATAAGGAGGCGGCGGCTCGCCTGACCGAGCGCTTCGGCCTGACCGATAAGCAGACCACGGCCATCCTGGAGATGCGCCTGCGCCGCCTGACCGGTTTGGAGCGCGAGAAGATCCAGTCCGAGTTGGAAGAGCTTCGCGAGAAGATCGCGTACTACAACCGCGTGCTCTCCGATCCTCAGCTGGTGCGCGACATCATCAAGGAGGAGCTGCAGGAGATCAAGAAGAAATTCGACACTCCCCGCAGAACGCAGCTCTCCGATGCCGCCAAGGACTTGGATGTCGAAGACCTCATCGCCGAGGAGAACATGGTGGTCACGGTCACGAAGGCCGGCTACGTCAAGCGCCTGCCCGTTGCCACGTACCGCCAGCAGAAGCGCGGCGGCAAGGGCATGCAGGCGGTGAACCTGAAGGACAACGACTATGTCGAGCACCTGTTCGTCGCGTCCACGCACTCCTTCATGCTGTTCTTCTCCACGAAGGGCAAGGTATACCGCCTGAAGGTCTACGAGCTGCCCGAGGCGTCGCGTCATGCGCGCGGCACGGCCATCGTGAACCTGCTGCCGCTTGAGAAGGGCGAGACCATCAGTGCGGTTATCGCGACGAAGGACTTCCCGGCAGACGAGTATCTCATGTTCGCCACCGAGCACGGCATGGTGAAGAAGACGTCCATGGAGCAGTACGACCGTACGCGTCGCGACGGTCTTATCGCCATCAACCTCAAGGACGACGACCGCCTTATCAGCGTGCGCCGCGTGGCTCAGGGCGAGAACGTCATCATGGTGTCGTCAGCTGGCAAGGCCATCATGTGGCCCGAGGACGAGGTTCGCGCCATGGGTCGCGGCACCATGGGCGTGCGCGGCATGAACGCGCCGGCGGACGCCAAGGTGCTCGGCATGGAGATCGCGCGCCCCGAGACCGACTTGTTCGTCATCACCGAGAAGGGCTACGGCAAGCGCACGCCTATCTCCGAGTATCCGTCGCACCATCGCGGAGGCCAGGGCGTCTTCACCATCACCATGACGGAGAAGAAGGGCTTGTTGGCCGCCATGAAGATCGTCGGGTCCGATGACGAGATCATGATCATGTCCGAGGAGGGCGTTGTGGTGCGCACTTCCGTCGAGGGCATTTCCGAGCTCGGCCGCTCCACGCAAGGCGTACGCGTCATGAACGTGGCCGAGAACGACCGCGTGACCGCGGTTGCCATCGCCGCCCACGGCAAGAAGAAGCGTGCCGCTAACGCCGACGGCGCCGAAGAGATTGACGAGACATCCATCGACGAGATGGAAGAGTAGCCAGCCAGCTAGCTACCGACATATGCAAGCTTGTAAGAGAGCCGCTCCGTTTGGGGCGGCTCTCTTGTTGCATGGGTGCATTGTTGTCTGGCCGCATGGGATGTTTCACGTGAAACATCTTGATTTAGGGTACAGCCGACCTGATTTATCGCGGGAGCTTATACCTCGCGCGTGGGCAGCCTGATCGGCGTTACGAGAAATCCTTCGGATCGAGGTTCTCCAGGAATGAGCGGAACTCCTCAAGCTCCTCTTCGGCAGATTCGTCCTCGATGGGCTTGCGAACGATATAGGGATACGAAGCGCGCTCGAGCACGTCCTCGTTGATATAGATCGGCGAATCCTCGCGCAACGCCAGGGAGAGCGCATCGCTGGGACGAGCATCAAGTTCGATAAGCCTTCCGTGCTGGCGCAGCGTAAGCTTTGCGAAGAACAAAGATCCCTTCACCTTGTCGATAAGGACGTGGTCGACGCTTGCGTCAAGATTTGTAAGGGCGTCGAGAAGCAGGTCGTGCGTAGTAGGGCGTGCCACCTTGGTATGGGTGACCGCCAGATGCAGTTGAGCAGCTTCGGCGGCACCCACCATGATGGGAACGATGCGCGATGTTCCAGGCACGGGGCTTTCCTCGATAGGCTGCAACACAAGGATGGAAGGACCCGGAGCGCTTCCGACGATGATCTTTTGCACGGCGATGGGAACCAAGCCTGCTCCTAACTATAAGCGTTTCGCTCATATATGAAATCGAGCCCTTCAGGTAGCTCTATATAAGGGATTATACGCGTGATTAAGGCTCTGACCTGCGGTTTCTTCTGTAAAACTGCGGTTGGAAAAAATTTTCCTAAAAGTTGAAAATTCTTCTTGACCATTCTTGGAAACCCTGGTTATAATAAACGAGCACTTTTCGAAGGGGCCCGTAGCTCAGTTGGTTAGAGCGCACGCCTGATAAGCGTGAGGTCGCTGGTTCAAATCCATTCGGGCCCACCAGTATTTGCGATAAACGCTCCACCGTGAGCCGAGTTTGCCGGTGGAGCGTTTATTATTGTAAAGTGCGAGTTGGGGGTTTAGCTCAGCTGGGAGAGCGCGGGCTTTGCAAGCCTGAGGTCAGGGGTTCGATCCCCCTAACCTCCACCATTTAAGATTATTTGCAGGTCCGGAAACGGGCCTGCAATTTTTTTGTCCGCAGGTCCGTTAACGGGCCTGCTTTCGTATCGGGGTAGGAAACGGTCGAGCTGGTAAGCGAGGTGTCATGAACCGTCTGGAAGCATTGCGTGCCTTAGGGTTGGACGAGGACGCTACCGACGAGGATATCAAGACGGCTTATCGCGAAACGGCGCAGATCCTGCATCCCGACCGCTTCGCTACCAATAAAAAGCTGCAGGACCGGGCAACCGAGCAATTCAAGAACTTGCAGGAGGCCTACGATTTCCTGACGTCATCCAAAGGTCGCAGGAAAGCAGGCGGCTCCTCGTCCTCGGGGCGTTCGACGCGCGCGGCTTACGACGATGTCGATGCCCGTCTCGCCGGCATAGCCGCGGCCAGGACGCAGCTAGTGCGCCAACGCGATGCGGTGTACGACGAACGCCGCAACGGCATGGGAATGGCGGCTATCGGCGGATTGGTGGCTTTGTTCTGCGGCCGACGCCCTTTCGGGTTGTTCGGTGTGGTTGCGGCTATTGCCTCGACTGCGGCTATTTGGGGAATTGTCCAGGTGGTATCATCGCAACGTTCCATCAACACGCTTACCGAGCATATTGAAGAATTGAATAGGGAAGAGCGCAAAATCGCGCAAGAATCTGAAGAGGAGTAGCACACCCGTATGAAGCAAGAAGGCCTTCGCAACGTTGCCATCATCGCGCACGTCGACCATGGCAAGACCACGCTGGTCGACCGCCTGCTGTGGTCGTCCCACGTGTTCCGCGAGAACCAGGAAGTGCAGGAGCGCGTCTTGGACTCCAACGATCAGGAGCGCGAGCGCGGCATCACCATCCTGTCCAAGAACATCTCCATTCACTACAAGGGCGTCAAGATCAACGTCATCGACACGCCTGGCCATGCCGACTTCGGCGGCGAGGTGGAGCGCGTGCTGAACATGGCCGACGGCGCTCTGCTCATCGTCGACGCTTACGAGGGCCCCAAGCCCCAGACCCGATTCGTTCTCTCCCACGCCCTCGAGCGCGGTCTGCGCATCGTGGTCGTCGTGAACAAGATCGACCGTCCCAACGCCGATCCCGAGGGAGCCGTGGACAAGGTGTTCGACCTGATGGTCGAGCTGGGTGCTTCAGACGAGCAGCTTGACTTCCCCGTGGTGTACGCTTCCGCGGTCAACGGCTACGCACGCTTGGAGCCCGAAGACGGCAACATGGACATGATCCCGCTGCTCGACACCATCATCAACGAGATCCCGTGTCCCGAGGTGGATGCCGAGGGTCCGGTGGCCCTGCAGGTCTGCACCGTCGACCACAGCAGCTACGAGGGTCGTATCGGCGTCGGTCGCCTGCATAGCGGCACCCTGCACGAGAAGGAGCAGGTGCTGGTCGTGCAGCCCGACGGCAACCAGTACAACGCCACCATCCGCAAGGTCTACACCTTCGAGAACCTGGGCAAGACCGAGGTTCCCGAAGCCCATGCCGGCGATATCGTTGCCGTGATCGGTGTCGAGGCGGCGGATATCGGAGACGTGATCACCGACCCCGAGAACCCGGTGGAGATGGAGCCCATCGCTGTCGAGGAGCCCACCATGGCGGTCGTGTTCGAGGCTTCCACCAGCCCGCTGGTTGGCCGTGAGGGTGACATCGTCGGCGCCCGTCAGCTCAAGGAGCGCCTCATGCGCGAGAAGGAGAGCAACATCTCCATGCGCATCGACGAGACCGAGGACAAGTCCGGCGTGCGCGTTGCCGGCCGTGGCGTGCTGCATCTGTCCGTCCTTATGGAGACCATGCGCCGCGAAGGCTTCGAGTTCCAAGTCGGTCGCCCGCAGGTCGTGTATAAGACCGACGAGCACGGCAACAAGCTCGAGCCGATCGAGGAAGCAACCGTCGACGTGCCGAACGACTACTCCGGCAAGGCCATCGAGGTCATGGGCACCGCCGGCGGCATCATGGAGGACATGTTCTCCGACGAGAGCATGACGCACTTGACCTTCAGCATCCCGTCCCGCGGCACTATGGGCCTGAAAACCCGCATCCTCAATGCGACGCACGGCGAAGCAGTGCTGTTCCACCACTTCCGTGAGTACGGCCCGTATTCCGGCGAGATGGACGGCCGCAAGAACGGCTGCATGATCGCCATGGCAACCGATAAGGCCGTCGCCTACGCGCTTGATACGCTGCAGCAGCGTGGCCGCTTGTTCGTCAAGCCCGGCGACGAGTGTTACGAGGGTATGATCGTCGGCGAGTCCGCCAAGGAAGGCGACATGGTGGTTAACGTGTCGAAGACGAAGAACCTGGGCAACCAGCGTTCCTCCACTGCGGACAAGGCCATCCAGCTGACCCCGCCGATCACCTTCACGCTCGAAGAGGCGCTGGAGTACATCGAGGATGACGAGCTGGTGGAGGTCACTCCCGAGTCCATTCGCCTGCGCAAGCGCATCCTGAGCACCATCGAGCGCAAGAAGGCGAACAAGAAATAGCGCAAAAGGCGTTTTCGAAACGACTTCGTATTCGAGCGTGGTTTGGTTGAGCGGCGGCAAAGCGCGACAGAATCAGCTTGAACCTCAAAAGGCGGCCTCCGGGCCGCCTTTTCTATAGGGAAGTACCTCGAATACTGTAGGAAAGCCCAGCTCCTGTGAAACCTGCATGGGCATATTGTGCTGGAAGAAAGGCGAATTCCGCCGTGTGGGAAAATACGCACGAGGCATTCGATTTGACCGTCGGACGCGTCTGTCCAGCGGTTTCATGCGTTTGAGGAAGGGTTTTATGAAGGCATCTCGCATTATCTCAACGGTTTGCGCGATGGGTCTTTCGGCGGCGTGCATCATGGGCGTTGCCGGTTGCTCCAGCAATAACCAGAACTCCGGTTCGGGCGCGGTGGCCGCCACCATTAACGGTACCGAAATCTACGAGGACACGGTTACCGACTATATTCAAAGCGTTCGCGAGCAGCAGGGTCTGACCGACGAGGACTCCTGGGGTAACTACCTGGCGCAGATGGGCACCGATCCGGCAGGCGTGCGCGAGCAGATCATCAACACGTACGTCACGCGCGAGCTCATCAATTCCGGCGCCGAGGAAAAGGGCATTACCGTCGACAGCTCCGAGGTCGATAGCTATGTCGACAAGATGAAGTCCAACTACGATAGCGACGAGAAGTGGCAGTCCGCCCTCGAGCAGGCTGGCATGACCGAGGATGAGTATCGTTCCGAGATTGAGCTGCAGTTGAAGGCAAAGGAGCTGTACAACACCTTCACTTCCAGCGAGGAGCCTTCCAACGACGACATGCTCCAGTACGCGCAGATGTACGCCAGCGCCTACGACGGCGCCAAGCGCTCCAGCCATATCCTGTTCGATTCCGATGACGAGGCAACCGCTCAGGACGTGCTGAACAAGATCAATTCCGGCGAGCTCGACTTCGCCGAGGCTGCCAAGCAGTACTCCAAGGACACGGGCTCCAAGGACGCCGGCGGCGATGTGGGTTGGGATAAGACCAGCTCGTTTGTGCAGGAGTACACCGATGCGCTGAGCGGCCTTGAGAAAGACCAGGTCAGCGGTCTGGTTACCAGCAGCTATGGTATCCATATCATCAAGTGCACCGACGTGTACAACGCTCCGAAGGAGAAGGCCGATGACGGCACCGAGACGGTGAAGATCACCAGCCTCGACCAGATCCCTTCCGAGTGGCAGGAGACCATCAAGGAGTCGCTGCAGTCGCAGGGACAGACCACGAACTATCAGAACTGGCTGAAGGAGAAGAAGGAATCTTCCGACCTCAAGATCAACGACATGCCCTCCGGCCTGCCCTACGACGTTGATATGTCGAAGTATCAGACCGAGGATTCCAACAGCACCGATAATGCCGATACTAACGTTTCGGCTGCTGACTCGACGGACGGCGACGCCTCTGCCAGCACGGATGGCTCCGTTGACAACTCCGCCACCGCTGCCGACGCAGACGGAAAGTCTTCGGCAAACTAGCCTGCAAGGGCGCGTGAAGCAAGTATAAGAAGGGAACCCGTTTCAACGGGTTCCCTTCTTCGTTTTGGAAGGAATGGGTGTATGAGCGAAGAAAACACCGAAGTGCAGCCGCTGTTCGAGCTCAACGATGCCGAGGTTGTGAGAGCGGGCCGTACAATCCTGCACGTTGATAAGTTCTTGCTTGCTAAAGGGGAGAACATCGCGCTTTTGGGTCCGAACGGCGCTGGTAAATCGACGTTTGTGAAGCTGATCACTAGGGAAGTGATGCCGCTCTATCGTGAGCAGCCCCCGGTGAAGTTCAACGGCAATCCGCGCGCGACGTTGGTGGATGTGCGTAAAACGCTGGGTATCGTGTCGTCTACCATGCAGGCGCAGATTAACGTCCATCTGCCTGCCGTGGATATCGTCGAAGGCGGCCTGTTCGGCACGCTCGGCCTTCCATGTCACGTCCACCCGGATGAGCGCACGCATGCGAAGGCGCTTGAAGCTATGGAGATGCTGGGGGTGGCGAAGCTTGCCGATCAGGACATCATGACCATGTCGAGCGGTCAGGCGCGCCGTGTGCTCTTCGCTCGCGCTCTCGTGCATGACCCGAGCACGCTGCTGCTTGACGAGCCGTGCACGGGTTTGGACCCTGAAGGCATGTATTACGTGCGTTCGAGCATGCGCGATCTCGCAAGGGCGGGCAAGGGAATCGTGCTGATCACCCACTATCCGGAGGACATCATCCCTGAGATCAAGCGTTTGGTCCTGGTCAAAGAAGGAAAGTTGTTCGCTGATGGCTCGAAAGAGGATATGCTGACCGACCAGATGATGAGCTCGCTGTTCGACGTTCCGCTGCAGGTTGCGAAAAATGGCAAAAAGAATGAGTATTTTTCTCTTGTGAGTTCGTACTAGATAGTGTAGAATACCTAAACGCTGCATGAGCGCACGAGAGAAAACGTGAAAGCGATGCAGGCTGTAAGCAAGCGGAGAGATGACCGAGCTGGCCGAAGGTGCACGATTGGAAATCGTGTATACGCCAAAAGCGTATCTGGGGTTCGAATCCCCATCTCTCCGCCAGATTATTCCGGCGGAACCTTTACGGTAACGCCTTTTTTGTAGGTCGGCATAAATACCCAGCCGGCCCACCCCACGCGGAGGGGTGGCAGAGTGGTTGAATGCGGCGGTCTCGAAAACCGTTTCACCGGCAACCCCGGTGACGAGGGTTCGAATCCCTCCTCCTCCGCCAGGAAACTTGAAGCCCTTGCAAATGCAGGGGCTTTTTCATTTTCCAGGTAGTCGCACGATTGCTTTGGGGTTTTCAAGAAACACCTTATTCATGAATAATTATATCTATGAATATAACCTGGGAAAATAGTAATCCACGGAGTGTTTATGGATAACGTGTTTCACGTGAAACATCGTGTGAACAACACTCATATACTTAGGTTATTCGAAGACTACCCTTACCTTATCGGCATGGAAAGGAACCACCATGAACGAAGCCGCAAAGTCTTTGGCTCAAATGAAGAAGGCAAACAAGCTCGTCCGCTTGGCATTCCGCAAGAACGGTCCGAAGAGCTTCAAGCGCGGTCAGGGCGCACTGCTTCAGGCCCTGCTGGCCGACAGTGGCGCTACGCAGCGCGATCTCACCAAGACGTTGGGCATGAACCGCAGCAACCTTAAGGACATCGTGAAGAAGGCCGAGCGCAACGGTTATGTGACCATCGAGTCGGTCGATCAGCCGCGCACTTACGCGGTGAAACTTACCGATCTTGGCCGTGAGCTTGCCGAGAAGCGCGTTGCAGCCAACGATAAGACTGCCGAGGATATCATCTCCTGCTTGAGCGCCGAAGAGGTCGCCCAGCTCGACGCCATCACCGAAAAGCTGATCCTGGCGATGAAGGATAAGGGCATCTGCGGCAAGAAGAAGGGCTACAAGGTGCGCCGCAAGCGTCATCGTCGCTAAAACCTGAACGCGGATTTTCAGCGGTTCGTTGCAATAACGATATCGCGGGTCGAAAGCCACGCTACACTGGATGCATCATGAAATGCATGCGGGGGCGTGGCTTTCGCATTGTAAAGAATCGAAAGGATACGGCAATGGCTGATCGCGTCGTTGAAAATCAGGATAACGAAGTTCCCGAGATCCCCGAGATCTTGGAGAAGGTGCTGCTGTTCTCGCTGGATGAGGCGAAGCAGAAGTTGACCCAGAGCAGCGAAGTGGTCCCCTTCACCGCGCTGGCGGTCAAAGAGAACCTGTTCATCGAGAACCACCCCGGCGAGTCCGTGGAGGCGTGTTTCAACGCAGCTCGCCATACGGTGCAGCATGCCCAGGGCGCGCAGGCTTATGCGCTCTGCTACGACGGTTACGTCGAGGTTGACGAGGGTACGAAGGATGCTCTTATCGCCGAGGGCGGCGTGCCCGGCGCTGACAAGGGTTTCGCAGTGGGTTATCTGTACGAGTGCTCCGAGGACGGCACCGTCGAGTTCGAGGATGAGCCGGCGTACATCGGAGAGGCCCCGAACTTCATGATCGCTCTGAAGGCCCCGGGCGAGTACAGCGATGACGAGATCGACGAGAAGTACACCGCAGAGGACGAAACCGAGTTCGATATGGTGGACGAAGGTTCCGAAGAGGAATAGCCAAAACACAGGCAAGCCATGCAAGCTTATTCAGCCAAGCTAAAAGATGGCGGATAGACGCGAAGGCGGTTCACCAGCAAGGTTCAGGTGAACCGCCTTCGTCATTTCGACAAGGGTTCTGCAAGATGGCGTGCCTATAGTTGGAGATGCGGGCAGACGGCGGGCTGTGGAGCAGGGGCCTGCCGTCTGAGGTGCGGCGATGTGTTGAAACGGTGCAGAAGAAAGAAAGCAAGGTGAAAGGCTGGCATTAAGGAATCGGGCTTGATAATATAATCAGGCTAATTCCTGCCCCGGTGTATGCCTTCACCAGCCCGGGGCCGTAAAGTCCAAAGGAGGTGAGCTGATGAAGGCTTACGAACTGCTGTTTATTATTGCTCCGTCTACCGACGAGGAAACCCGTGCAAATACGATGAATCGTATCCAGGGCATTATCACGTCCGCTGAGGGTTCCGTCGACAACGTTGACGAGTGGGGCAAGCGTAAACTCGCTTACGAGATCAATGGTCTGACCGACGGTGTCTACACCCTCATCGATTTCCACGCTGATCCCGCCGAGGTTGCAGAACTCGATCGCGTGCTGCGCATCTCTGATGTCGTTGTTCGCCACATGATCGTAAAGCGCACCGACCGCGAATAGGATTACGTAGGGGCCCACAAGGTCCCAGCATGAGAAGAGGTAGATACACATGAGCATCAATCGTGTCATGATCAGCGGAAATCTTACGCGCGACGCCGAAATTCGTTCCACGCAAAGCGGTATGGCCATCCTGGGGTTCGGCGTTGCGGTCAACGACCGCCGCAAGAACCAGCAGACCGGCGAATGGGAGGACTACCCGAACTTCGTCGACTGCACCATGTTCGGCACCCGTGGCGAGAAGCTGCAGCCCTACCTTACGAAGGGCACGAAAGTGGCCATCGAGGGCAAGCTTCGTTACAGCTCGTGGGAGCGCGATGGTCAGCGCCGTAGCAAGCTTGAAGTGATCGTCGACGAGTTGGAGTTCATGTCCAGCCGCAACGGCAACAACGCCAACCAGGGTTACGACAACGGTATGACCGCAGGTTATGCCCCGCAGCCCGCTCCGATGGCCGCTCCCGTTGCAGCTCCGATCGTAGATGCCTCTGCTTCGGTTTACGACGAAGACATCCCGTTTTAAGCGAAAGAGGTTTACCAAATGTCCGACTACGCGAAGCAGCCTCGTCGCAAGTACTGCCAGTTCTGCAAAGAGGACGCGGAGTACATCGACTACAAAGATACTCAGATGCTGCGCAAGTATGTTACCGACCGCGGGAAGATCAAGCCGCGCCGCGTGACGGGTGCCTGCACCCAGCACCAGCGTGACATCGCGAACGCCGTGAAGCGCGCTCGCGAGATGGCTCTGATGCCCTACGCGGTTCCCGCAATTAGCGGCCGCGGCGACCGCCGCAATCGCTAGGCGCAAGGAGGAACCATGAAAGTCATCCTGCTCCAAGAGCTCAAGGGCAAGGGCGGCGAAGGCGACGTCGTGGACGTGGCCCCCGGTTTTGCCAACAACTACCTGATGCCTCAGGGCATCGCCATCCTGGCTACGAAGGGCAACCTGAAGCAGCTGGAGATGCGCAAGAACAACATCGCCAAGCGTGAGGCTACTCGCCTGGCCGATGCTGACAAGCTGAAGTCCGTGCTCGACGGTGCTTCCGTGAAGGTCGACGCGAAGGTCGGCGAAGAGGGCCAGCTGTTCGGCTCCGTCACCGCCACCCAGATCGCCGAGGCCATCAAGGAGGCTCTGGGCGTGGAGATCGACCGCCGTCGCGTCGAGGCTGGCAAGGCTATCAAGACCGCCGGTCAGCACGAGGTCGTCATCTCCATCTACCGTGACATCAAGGCCACGGTTACGCTGCTGGTGGGCATCGACGAGGTTGCTGCCGAGGAAGAGGCCGAAGAGGTCGAGACCGAGGCTGTCGCCGAGGAGGCTGCTGCTGAAGAGGCCGCTGAATAACTCAGCGCTTTAAAGCGAACTAGCAAATCCCCCGCACACTAGTGCGGGGGATTTTTTTATTTAATGACTTCAGTCTGGCGCGCGCGTAGCCGCGCCAAGTAAACCGCCCGCTA
>ERZ1034969.24-NODE-24-length-114716-cov-10.989761_pt1 | contig 114716 bp, 91 predicted proteins | sample MGYA00520624_ERZ1034969 | MGnify/ENA primary metagenome ERZ1034969 (study PRJEB33766, sample SAMN09781776) | gut metagenome | biome: gut microbiome | host: Homo sapiens | place: Madagascar | study: EMG produced TPA metagenomics assembly of the PRJNA485056 data...
ACCCCACACCACACAACACAACAAGCCACACATAAAACTAGGCACACGACCACACATAAGACTGGGCACACAACCACACGTAAGCCCTTTTTCCACACACACGACCCACACACAAACAGCTCACACACAGAAACAGGCACAAAAACAAGAACACACAACAACCTAGGAATAAACCCACACCGACACAGGCACAGACACACGCGCTAACCCAAAAACAAGCACGAAACATCCGACCCAGAAACCAGCACACGCACCAAAAACAAAACAAGCACACACGCCAACACAAAACAAGCACAGGCACACTCGCTAACCCAGACAAGGGCACACCACACTCAACCCAAAAACCAGCAAAAGACACCCGACCTGAAAACCAGCACACGCAAAAACAAGAACACGCACACTACTCAAAACCACAAAACGGGCACCAAACATACAACCCAAGAGCTAGCTCAAAAATCCACACTGACTCCAAAGCTAGCACTAGACACCACCTCAAGCTTCAAGCACTGATTCAGGAGTCAGCGCTGGGCTATCCCTAGGGGCGCCTCAGGATCAGGCGCTAGTTCAAAAGCAGGCCCTGCTCACCCCCCCCCCGAGCTCAAGCTCTACCACGCTCAAGTGCAGGCATTACCACGCCTAGGAGCATACCAAAACGAAAAGAGAGTTAGCACAATAGCCCCAGCCCCAAAAAATAATGGGAGTGCTTAGGGCACTATACCCTAAACACTCCCATCAACATACGCATATATGCGTGACGGAATCAACGCCGCCTAACGTGCGTTACACCACGCACACAACACGCTCCAACTACGCTTAACAACAACCCACACAACACTACGCCTATATATGACGCACCCGAACGAGCAAGGGCAGAAGCGCTCATTCCACTCACCTCAGGCGCAGGAGTTAATTCAGGAGCAGAACCTGACCCAGGCGATAGCTCAGGGCGTAAAGCCTCTTCAGACTTCGACTCCTGCTCGGGCTTTAATTCCTGCTCAGGCTTTGATTCAGGCTTAACATCTGGCACGCCAGGCTCTGGTGCAGGCTCTGGAGCTGGACCTGGTTCAGGATTCGGCTCTGGCTTAACACCAGGGGCTGGCTCTGGATTCGGACTAGGCTCAGGTTTAGGCTTAACCCCAGGATTCGGCTCTGGTTCTGGCTCAGGCTGCCATTGTGGCAAGTCTTCACGAATAGGAGCATCATCGGGAACCTTAAAAATAAGCCGCACGGTGACTGGTATATCAATCAGATGCGAAGCTCCCGAAGCGTACACCACTTTTACACGCCCTGTAAATGATCCAACTTTATCGGAAGAAACATTAGTGACTACCTCAACACGAGCGCCATCAGGAAGATTTTGCACGTTATCGCTCAAATCGATATCCCCATAGTGATCGACTTCTTCGGGGAGTATTTTCAAAAGCGATAGCGAAGGAATGGGCGTGATCGTAGCGCCAGGCGTCACCTCATTTTTCGAGCGAACAATAATCTGCACATCCACGTATTCACTCTTGCCATCTAGGAAAGTGACCTGCAAACGCCCCATATAAGTGCCTGCTTTAGCAAGATTCACCTTCGTATAATCCGTGACGTCTGTAATCACGGTCGTGACAGGCACAATCTTTTGCTGAATAAGATTATCCTTCAGATCAACGCTCTCATTTTCGTACACCTCTTCTGGATTTGCTTCCAGCTTCATTGGGCGCACGATAATCGGCACATCAACAACCCGAGCCATACCATTAGCAAAAACGATACGAATCTTGCCTGTATAGTTTCCTGCATACAAAGGAGTGATCGTCTGCACTGATTCCACCTTCGCTCCTGCAGGAAGATTTTGCACGTTATCGAGCAAATTGATACTGCCAAAACGGTCTATTTCCTCGGGAAGAATTTGATAGCTATCTGCTGGCGGCATCTCGATCAAATCGCTCCACTTTTTCCTCACGATAATCGAGACTTCATGCTCTGATTCGCTTTGATCGGAATAGATAAGCTTAATTTTGCCCTTGTAATTCCCATGAGCAGAAAGATCGATATCCTTCCACTGCGTCAGATCGACTATCTTTACCTCTTTTGGCAACTCCTCAAGATTTTCCACATTGTCAAGAAGATTAGGCTTATCGTTTTCAAAAATATCTTCAGCACTCAGTTTCACCAGCGGACGATACACATCAGCATCGGTGACGCTCTCATATTTTGCCCCCATCACGTTTGGCTGCAAATATCCAGTTGTATCGATATTGTCGCGTTTGCCAACTGTGAAGCCAACAATCTGATTGATCTTCTTCTCAAAATACGACCGAGAACTATGCCCACGCTCAGTGGTGCCAACATCAATAGCACCATCAAAATTGCCGATCGCCTTAATAGTGCTATCGTTGCTCACCTTATAATGAATCGATTTGCCTTCACGCTGAAGCCTATTGCCAATCTCTGCATCAGCATTCAACTGGCTATGGAAAAGATTGCCTTTAATTTTTGGAGCATTAAAGGTATAGCCTTTTTTCAGCCACGTATATTTCTCCTTATCAGCATCAATCATACCGCGCTGCACAAGATAACCGCCCAGTGAATGCCCTGTTGCATAGACGTTGGTGGCACCTTCATTATTTAACTCACGCAACGCTTCTACCATCGATCCAGCCTGGTCGATATTAGCGCCCAAGCCCAGCAGTGCATCGTCTAAAACGTCTGTGATACCCTGCGTGCCGCGCACAGCAAGCACCTGCACAGCTGCATCCTGCAGATAAGGAGCATCGCTCTTCGTCTCAAAAACTGCAGCATCAAAGCCCGTATCCTTATGAATAAAACGCTTCACCTTCCAAAATGGAGAAAGCTCCTGCCACATGAGCTTATATTCCGAGCGCCCATCATAAAGATCGGTAAGCTCTTCTTGGTGATTCAGCACTTTTTGCACATAAGAATCCTCACGATACACAAGCTCCATAAAGAGCACCATATCGCGAGAAGAAATATCCCACACCAGCGGATTAGTATCTTTATCGTCGGTGATACCGTCACCATCAGTATCTTCAAGGCACGGATGAGTGTTATAGCCGTAATAAACTTTTCCATCTTTTTCGTAGGTGAAAAGCTCCTGGCTGTTTTTCACACCATCATTATCGCTATCGGCATCAGGATCCAAAGGCTCTTTACCATATAGAAGATGATCTACGCGCCCGTCTTCAAGCCGAATACGCCCCAACGAAATATCTTTCGCTGTTTTATTCGTCAACGGCATATGCTCGCCATCGCCAGCAGCAAACGCTACACTCACAGGCGAAAACAAAAACGATAATGAAAAACAAACGCTAGCAGCAAGAAAACGACTGCCAGCTACCCCTTTAATCTGCACTCATACCCTCATTAAACTGAAACAATACTAAACGTTCTCAGCCTAACAAATCATCACCTTGCTAGTAAACTGCCTGATATAAAATTTTCGACCAAGTGCAAAGAGAAAAATTAAGGTGCTCCCCTCCGATACATACGAAGAGGAGCACCTATATTATTTGCATCTATGCGATTATGCACAGCTTCTCAATCTTCCAGCTGTGCCACATCGTTTACAGCTGAGCAATCGCATAGCTCTAACCATTCTTCCAGCTGCGCGCATTGCAGGCTCACAGCTGTGCGCATGTGAGCTTACAGCTGCTCGATCAGCCAACCCAATTCAGGCTCAAACGCAGGCCCATACCAGTGATTATCTTCTTCAGCTGTACGCTTAATGCAACGCACAGTGAAATCAGCTGCTATTTTTGCGGCAGCCATCGTACCGTGCCCGTTCATCAACGCTCCCACAAATGCCGAGGAATACACGTCTCCCGTGCCATGCGAACCTTTTGCAATCTTTTCGTGCTCATAGTAGGAATACTCGCCGTTTTCATAAACGACGACCCCCGTCGTTTCCGGCTTATAGCTCACGCCAGTGAGGATAATAGTTGATGCTCCGCGCTCAGTGAGAGCAGCCAGCAAAGCATCCACGTATTCACGATCATACTCAGCGCGATATTCCATACCAGCAATCAACGATGCCTCCGTGATATTTGGCAAAATGATATCGGCACTGAACGCAAGGCGAGCCATCGCCGTCACGAACTCATCGTCAAACCCTGGATAGAGGCTGCCGTTATCTGCCATTGCTGGATCCACGATGAACGGCGCATTTTCCTTCAAGCGCCCTTTAGCGATGCTCTGCACATAGTCAATTTGCTTCGTGCTCCCCAGATAGCCCGTATAGAGCGCAGCAAAATCAATTCCTTCTTTTGCCCAATGAGCTTCAATCGCAGGCATATCTTCTGTTAAATCATGGAAAGTATAGCCTGTAAAACCGCCAGTATGCGTTGAGAGCACAGCAGAAGGCAAAATAGCTGCTTCCTGCCCGCACGCCGAGAGAATCGGCAACGCCACAGTGAGCGAGCACTGCCCAACGCAGGAAATATCTTGAATCGTAAGCACGCGGTTGTATGCCATATGATTTACTCCTTAATTTTTATTGTTGTTTTGGCTCTTTATTTCCGGTTTATTTCTGATTTATATCTAGCTAGTTTCGTATCTGGTTCTGTTCTATTTTTAGCTCTTTGTGCTCTATCTAGGTTCTCTATCTAGCTTCGCCCTATTCTTATCTCTGATTCCACATCTAGCTAGTTCTATACCTGTTTCTGTGTCTCTTACTCTAGTTTCGTATCCGTATCCAGCGCTAGTTCTCTTCGTATCTGGTTGAGCATCGATGTACGTTTGATTCTATATCTAATTTTATGTTTAGTTCTATTCTGTTTCTTGCCCTGGTTTCGTATCTGCATCTAGCTCGTTAAAAATAAATTCTGCCACATTCGCAGCAAAATGTGTGGATGCATAGGCATTCCAATCTGCTTCTGCCTGCTCAATCGGGAAAAACTCAGCCCTAGAAAGCAACGCTGCTAATTCGCGAGCGCCAGCACTTCCTGCTCTATCCTTAGTGCCTGCAACGATCCGCACAGGCACGTTTGATTCTTTGAAAGCCGCCAATGCATCGCGTGCATCGTATTCTTTCAATGCCTCAAGATAAGCACACTTTTGCTCACGCAAAGAATCGGTGATCCTTGCCCTTTTACTAAGCCTTTTGCGTGACGAGACGCCCAAGCGTGACGACACACCAGAAGCCAACGCACTCATACGCGCTGCCCGCACATCTTTATTCGTGACGAGGAGCCGAGGCCCCGAAAGAAATAGCCCTCCGACTGTATGCGAAAGTGCACTGTGAGCCACATACTCAATCGCAAGAATTGCAGCTTCACCCGTTGCTACCACGAATATCGGAGGCTCGATAAACGATGCGTTCATATCTTGCTCAATTGCACTCTTCATTTCTTCTATTGAAGCGCACCCGTGCAGATTCGGCGCAACCACACCCCACGATGGCTGAAAATTATCAGAAACAAATCTCCACACCGCTGGAGTGTGCCTTGCTTCGTGCAACATAAGAATGCAGGTCATTCCTCTATCATACGAGCAGGAGCAGAAATACGATAGCTAGCACACAACGCTAAGAGAGATAACAATGCAGCTAGGCGCGACGGCGAGCAAGAATAGAATCGAGAGTATCGCCCACGCCTAAGACGTCTTGCCGAACTTCCTGGCGCTGCTCAGTTTCCTCATAGCACTCAGTTTTCTGGCACTGCTCAGCCTCTTCATAAGCTATAGCGCAATCCTCGCTATTGCGCATTTCCTCATGGATTTCCTCATGGCGCGCAGCAGAATCTTCAGCTGACGAATCAACTGCAGAGTTCATAGCACCTTCTCCCATACGCTCACCTATCATTTTCGGACGATATGGCACAGGAGTATCTACTGGCGCAGAAGAGTCAAAAATTTCAACCGCAGACCGCCGAGGAGTTAAAGGATTGCGCACACCTAAAGGATCGTGCGCACCAAGCACTTTGCCACCGTTTGCGCCCGCGAGATGAGAGGGCTTCAATGTATACGTTGGCACAACGATTTTCTCTGCTGACGCACTCGGGCAATCTTTGCGAGTCTGCGTTTCTCGCAACGCTGCAAAACGTTCACGAGCAGATCCCACTATTGCCTTGTGAGCGTGCTTTTCTGCAGTAGCAGCGCAGCTTTCTGGCGCATGATCGCTCTGTTTGTGATCGCTTTGTTTGTGCTCGCCCTGTTGACGCTCGCGTCGATTTTGAGAAAGCTGTGCGCAATCTTCCGCGCGATTTACTTCACGCCTATGCACACTATGCACAGCGCTGCCATCTTCAACGCCTTCGCTCCTGAGCACAGCATCGTCACTTAGCATAGATTCTTCGGCAAGAATCGATGAGACTTCGCAAGCCTCATCATGTGCATGAGAAATGCGGGTGTGAGCAGCGCGCTCCTTACGAGGGGAAGCTGCACGGTGAACATTCATCGCGTCAAGGCGATCTTCAGCCTCAGCAATAGCGAGAGTATCTTCTGAATCCATGCCATGCCATATTTTCAAAAGATAAATAAACCCAGCGATATACAGCACAGATATAAACGTGAGCACAAGAGGGATCGCTACAGCTATCTTCAGCGAGAATACGAGCACCCACGAAATAATACTCACTCCAACAAGAAAAGCTACCCCCACTGCAAAGCGGGTACGCAATGCTCCGCGAGCGGCGATAGAAGCCTTAGCGTGCGAACGCCGCCGCGCCAGCGCACGGACGGTTGAAGTTCGCTCATCGGTATGCCGTGTACGTTCCTTCATTTTGTTCGTCTCCATCATTCGCTCGGTTGTGAAAATTTTGCAGCGATCCTGGGCAGTATCTGTGTGCGAATAACTGCGCTCGCGGAGCATTCGAAGCTCAGGAGCAAACCTTTCATCTGCAGGAACCTCTGCAGCAACGGTTCGCCCGCGCATGAGAGCAGGGAGCACAATCGCGATAAACAGCACTATCACAGCCGCAATTGCAATTCCTTCTATTCCCACACCATCAAACTATGCAATCGCACGGAAAAGCGAGCCACCTTTAGGGGGCGTGTTGCTCATAATTTTCCTTATAAACGCTGCAAATGAGGGATTTTATTCACATCAGCCACAATAGCCACAACTGTAGCAAGAGGCAGAAGAATAGGATAAGAGCACGAGAAGGGCATACGAAGATTGCAGCTAACGGCAAATAATCGTACACATTACAGAAGCAATAGAGAGTATTCAGAGATTGCAGCAATATCATTCACGCGCACGCATATATGCCACGCATATATGCATAGCAGGGCGAGCTTCCTTACTAAGCACTCTCGGTAAAAGATACCGCTCTAAGCAAAAAACTCCCGTTTGCCCAGAAAAAATCAAGCTAAACATGAAATACTGAGAGTATGAATCAGCTAAGTCTGCCAGATTTGAGCACACTCGATCTTGAAGAAGCAAAGCAAATACTGCGCGGCGCTGCACGTACTCACCGAAAAGAACGCAGCTCAGCAGCACGAGAAGAAGCTGCGCAGAAATACATTCCACACGTCTTAGATTTCGTGAATGGATCGCATAGAGTGGCCTGCTACGTCTCCGTAAACTGCGAACCTCCAACATTCGAGCTATGCACAGCTATTGCAGACTCTGGAATTGAGCTTTTACTTCCAAAACTAGGTCCAGGCCTCACGCGAGCATGGGGATATTTTCGAGGAATTGACGATTTAGAGCAGATGGCACCAGGGCGCCCGCCCGAGCCCACAGGACCAGCATTCGACAATAGTATTCTCAGCTCCGTTGATGCGATGATTATTCCAGCCCTTCTAGTTTCGCGTGCTGGGGAACGCCTCGGGCAAGGTGGCGGCTGGTATGATCGCGCACTCAAAGAAACTGGCGCGCACACGCGAACAGCTGCTCTTATTTTTGCCGATGAATATATCGAAGAATCCTTACCGCAAGACGATATGGACGTGCCCGTGCCGTATGCAATCACCTCTGAGGGGCTGCATCACACGCTGGCTAACGCCTGATCGCGCATCGCAAACTCGCGGGTGTACTCCCTTGGAATACTGATATTAACAACATGACAATTGCGCGCTGTATGTGTGCGGTATGTTTAATTGCCAGAATGGCATAGCGCATAGCGCATAGTGCTAATCACCCCCTCCCTACGCGCAGACGTGTTGTCCACAAAGCCGTATACGCCATGAATATCCACAGATAATTATTCAATCAGCGGGCACTTCCTAAAGCCGCCATACTCAAGGCATGAGGTTCATTAAAACAGAGCCGCATGCAGTGCATGCCCATCGTTCACTTCACACAGCTTCCCCTATTCGCGCACTTATGTGGAGGTGGCGATGGGTAGCGCTCGCCCTTGCTATCAGCGTTGCCGCCCAGAGCGTCATTAGCTCACTTTCTGAGCAAAACCCAGCAACAACTCAAATAGTCGTAGCTGCGGCAGATCTCAGCACTGGAGATGAACTTACGCAAGCAGACATAAAAATAGCGAATCTCCCGAAAAAGTTTCTTCCTGAAGGCACAATCGATAGCCCCGAGAGCGTGATCGGGAAAAGAATCGTCGCCCCTTTGCCGAGTGGCGCTCCCGTGCTCAGCCAACAACTCTTCACATCAGCTTTTGCAGCAAACCCTCCAAAAGGAACGGTTATTACCGGCATTTCGCTGGATGACCCGATTACTCTTTCGATTTTGCAGCCAGGAGACAGCATTCAGCTCTACGCTCCACCTTCTCAAACAGATGAAAGCACAGAAGCTCAGCTGCTCACACGCTCTGCAACTGTTGTAGCAGTCGAATCTAGCAATGCACAGAAAAATATTTTAAACACCTCACACACCACAGGAAATATATACGTGGCAATCCCAGAAAATGATGCTAATGCTATTATCGCTTTTAGTGCGAATAATTCGCTCCACGCAGTAATTAACTCTCAATGAGCCGCGTTGAACGAACCAGCTCATACGCGCCTTGGCATCGCACAATGCCGAATCACACAATACTTCTATGAAAGGAACACCCTATGATTCAGGGATTCAAAGATTTCATTTCTCGCGGCAACGTGATTGAACTTGCCGTTGGCGTCATTATCGGCAGCGCATTTGCGCCAATCGTCACCGCCGTCACCAACGTGATTATGGGCGTTATCGGTGCTCTCGCAGGGCAGCCAAACTTCGATACTTTTTTACAGTTCTCGATTAACGGCTCCGACCCAATTCAGCCAGGTACAATTATCACAGCTATCGTCAATTTCTTCCTTATCGCTTTCGCACTATATTTTTGCATCGTACTTCCCATGAACAAACTGCGCGAGGCGCAGACAGCGAAAGCAACTGGCGAAAAAGTTGAAGAAGAAGTCACGACTCCAGACGACGTTCTTCTTCTCACTGAAATCCGTGACCTGCTCAAGAAAAACTAACTAAGCCTCTATCAGATTTTGCCAAAATGAGGCGGAATATTTTCAAGAATATCCTTCTCAAACAGGCTAAGAGGCTTCTCATCAGCGTTGGACGAATGCCCCTGCGGTACAACCGTGGGGGCATCGTATTGCTTGAATGCTTCCTCAGGTGAAGAAATCTCCCCACGCTCCAAACGCTCTCGATCTACGCGAGAAAGAGAAATCACACGCCTACCAGGCTTTTTCACCACTCAGCTTCCCTTTCTCGCTACAAATCTGGAAGTTGGATAGGGCGCTCAACAGATTCACTATCCGCTAGCCCCTCGCACACAGGCTCTTCATGCACAGGCTTATCAGCAGATTCTGTACGCACTGCTGCTCCCTCATTACCAGCATTATCAGCTACAGGCAAAACAGGCAGTCCTGAACGAGCGACCACCGCCCCAAGAACGAGATCTATCTGCTCGCCTTTACTCACAATACCCAGCTCAGCGCGCAATTCCTCTCGCCATTGCACTTCAGTGCGCGGCACACCATCTGATGCAATCCACTTAAGCACATCGCCCAACTCATCGTCCGAATAAGCCACTAGTGAAAGCCCTACCGAAATCTCTGGGCGAGGTCCGCGCTCTTTCGGCTTAGCGAAATCTTGAGCAGCTCGAGATGACGTGACGACCGCGCCGCTCGAAAGAACGGCTGCACTGCTCGAAACGTTTGCTCCGCCTGCATCTGCCACACCACTCGCATCTTTCACCCCTGCAAGCGCTAAAGGAGGAAGCTGCTGCGATTCTGCAACATTTTCACCCCCCGAAGGTTTCGATGCCTTGTGGCATATCTGCTCCAGTTCGTATGCAATTGCTTGAGCCTGCCCTGCTGGATCAATAAATAACGACGTGGAATACGTCTGGAAAACAGCCCAACCTGCCCGCTCATAGGCCTCGATTCTATGGCGATCGCGCCGCCGCAGCGACTGCTCACTCACGTATTCGGCATCGTCAAGCAATACAGCAACTGCCCACGTGCTAGGAATATCTGAACTTCCAGCAACTAACGGAATTCTGCTCGACCCTGGATAGCCATAGTTAGTGGCAGTTTGCCAGCCAAGCATCTGCAAACGCGCAGCCAAATCAGCAATAAGCGGAGTTTCTTGCGTTGCCTGCTCACCTGCCGCGTTCGATTCAAATCCACGCTCAGCAGCCTCCAGCACTCGCCCTAAGAACTGCGGCCCAGGAGCAGAAAGGCGAATACTGCGCAAATCATCAGGAGTGAGCGAGCTGATAATCGTCAAATTATCGCGCGAAGATTCCATCGCATCCACAAGACCAAGGAACCCTCGCGTAGTAGCGAGCACTCCGAAAGAGTGCAGCGTCCGCCCATAAAGAGTCTTGCCAAAACCAACAGAAAGAATCACATGATCTCGATTGACACCATCAGCTTGCGTCACATCTGTAATGATGAACGGCTCAAGTGTGTGCCTCTGCACAAACTCAGCAAGCACAGCAGAACGCGCCAACTCTTTATTAAACTCTTCCCTAATACGGCTTGCATGACGCCCATTAGCCGCAACAACAGCCAACGAACGCTCTGGATAATCCAAAGCATGATCAACAATCGCATCAATAACAGCCGCAACTTCTGCGCTCGTACTCTCAACAGCGCCATCACCGCCAACGCTCGGCATACCTCGACCATCCACAAACACAAGGCGCGTATTTTGGCGCATAGGCGTAGCAGGAATCGGGCAATAGACACCGCGATAACCGCACTCAGCCAACGCCACTGCCGTGATCTCATTGAGCTGCACACGGTTCGTAGGAAGCTCCAGCACAGGAAGAACTTGAGCAAAAGCAGAAATAGCACGCGAAGGAATCGCCACATTTTCAGCATCGTCATCTTCACGCATATTTTCTTTATGCTCGTTACTGTGCATATATTCTTTATCTTGCGAATCCGCAAAGAAATTTTCTGAATCGTGAGGCAATGCCTCCTCGTCACCCTCTGCAAGCTGTGCACGGCGAATATCTCCAACCACAACAACTTGCCGACCACGCATAGCGACCGCCGCAATCGATGCCATCGAAACGTCTGGAGCAGCGTCAAGAATACAGACGTCAGCCCAAGCAGAAGCAGGCAAAAACTCTGCAGCCAAACCAGCTGGCATAATCCAAACTGGACGCGAAAGCTGAGTAATTCGCGGATACGTAGCAATCGCCTCTTTCAAAGAAACCGAATCCCCACGAGCCAGCATCGCATCTAAACTGAGCGTAGCATCACGATGAGCACGAGCAAATGTGCGCATCTGCGAAATAGCTGCCACGCTAACAGGCAATGCCAATGCCTCCGTATGCGCTCGATCAAGCTCTCGAAGCCTGCCCAAAAGATTCGTAATATCGCGAGGCCCTAAACTCGCCAAAATTGGAGAAGTGAGCATCAACTGCTCAAACACAGACGACGTACACGCAAGCCTGAACTCGGCAGAAAGATTCCCGCTCGTGACGTTTCTCGCCTTAACGTCATCAATAAAAACAGACAAACCTAGAGCTTTCAAAGAAGCGAAGAGAGTGTTGCGTTCCGCAAGAGTATCTACTCGCTCTTCCTCGGCCTCCAGCTGCGCAAGAGAACTTGAAATTTGCTGCCACGGCATAGAAAGAAAATTCGTGCCATCGAAAAATTCGGAAAGCTGCTCAAGCTGATCGCGCAAAACCTCACTTTGAGCCTCAATCTGGGCAAAACTAGGAGGTAAAATCGGCCAGCCACCATCTTTCGAATATGTGCGCCACAATTCCTGACGCTCTTGAACCAGCACGAGTTCCTCATGAAGATTTTCAGGAGCAGCACCTGGGCGAAGCAAATCTTTAGCTTGCCTGAGAATAAGTCTGCGCTCGGAGTTCTTCATCATATAGCCCTGAGCATCCCGCCAATCTTTTTCGGCAGTCGCAATCACCATATCTTGCGCAGACTGTTCAAAAATCTTTGGCAAAAAAGTATCGAGACTCTGCGCAATACCTTTCAGCATCTCCAGCTGCTCAAACCATTCTCGCGGCGTATGCGCTGGAAGCAACCCCACATTTTCACTCACAGAATGCACAATCTCAATAGCCTCAGGCACAGTGCTAGCACTTAATGCGTGCACAAGAGAAAGCGCGGCGCTCACCTCATCTTTACTGCTCACTAACGACGTAAGCCACAATGATTCACCATAGGTGCCATCAAACACACCTAGCTCAGCAGCGCGCAGCAAATCCGATTCAGTCTCATCAAAACCATAATCATGAATTTTACGGATATTCTCCTGAGTGAAACGCACACGAGTTTGCGGCCTATTCTCCCCCTGCGTCAGCTCTGCCAGATTTTCAAGCAGATCATGCACAGAAACTCCCCACTCAGGATCCGTGCGATGCAAATCATTTACAAAAGTAGAAATCTTCTGACGGGTATCAACCAGCTCTTTACGCTCGCTCAAAATATGCGTGCGATCTATCGATGGTTTATCTAAACGCAACCCTGTGCGAATGCGATAAGAGACGTCAGAATTATTCCAAAAGTTCACCACCAAATCGCCGGCTCCAGCAGCGTAGAATTCGCGCTCAATAGCAGCTCCCCCAGCCGAATGTGCAGGCACAATCAGCACCGAACGCCCAGACGCTGCAGCATCAGCTGCGATTGAAACAATCGTCCCCAAACGCTGCGTACCTGGCGCAGCGTCGATAACTAGCGAACGCCCAGACGCCACAGCCTCCACAATGCGCAACTCATCGACGTCACGATCCCCTACTCCTCGTTCAACCTCCGGCAGACGATCTTCTGGATTTCCAAGAGGAAGCGGCGCAGACGTCAGCTCCTTAACGCGCTCATCTCCGGCAAGTGCAGCCAAAACTCCCGACTGCTCAATATGCACTCTCATTGCTTCAAGATCGCGAACCATACTCTCAGCTGGATGCACACAGCACCCTAAGCGCACAGCTGCTTCCTGAGAATATCCTCTCGTATAGGTACGCCCAAGCTCTACCGCTTTAGGCAAAATAAGATCGGCATCAGTCACAGAATCAGCAAAAGCCTGCAAACGATCAAGCTCCTGCCGATGGGCGCCCACACCAAGCATCGCAGCCCGAAATTCTGGAGCAATCGATATAGAACGAGAAAGTTTGAGGCGAGCATCTCCATCAGGGAGAAAATCAACAGCAACAGATCGCATCAAAATCGGGCAAGAGCGCGTACGTGCTGGCTTCGAATCAGTGCTCGCTGGAGCAGTACTCACTGGATCAGTGCTCGCTGGATCGGAACTCGTACCCAAAGAGTCAATGCTTGCGCTCTGCGAATCTGAAACTTCCCACGAAGCCACACCAATAGAAAGCCCCAAACTTGCATAGCCATAAGAATCTTTGAGCCGATCAACCAAAGTACGCAATTTGAGCAGCTGCCCTGCCGCACGTTCAAAAGATTTTTCCTCACGTATAAGCGAGCTTAAAAGAGTAGATTTCCCCGAATAGAAAAGGGCAGAACCCGTGGGGTGAACGTGAGTTAGATCAACAGTTACAGCGCCAAGCTCCTGAGGAGTGACGCCGCTGCGATCCTTATGCATAAGCTCAGTATGCCAAGCACTGTACGCTTGAGAAATAGCGCGAGCCGTCTGCCTCTGCCGAGTCTCCGATTCAGCGCCAGATGCCCTCCAGCGCCGCACATCAGCTTCATGCATCTGCTCCGCCTGCTCAGGCATAGTTACCTCCTCAGACGCAGAGCCGTTAAACTTGAGCGCACTATCAGTTGGGTGCACCGACGACATATCCGAATCATCTGTATCTTTATTACGTCTAAACAGAAAACTCACGATTCAACCGTACTTTTCTTTTGGCACAATGAGAAACTCCCACGCCGCACACCTTCAAAATCTAAACAACTATTCTTAAATAATTACACAAAAGAATCAATAGCAAATGGCACGCAACCACTCACAACACTCACAGTTGCACACCACATCGTCGATTTTCGATCACGAAAGCACACTCAACAACACCTCGCGGTGCACGCAACCACTCACAACACTCGTAGTTGCGCACCACTTCGTCGATTTTTGATCACGAGAGCACACTCAACAACACCTCGCGGTGCACGCAACCACTCGCAACACTCACAGTTGCACACCACTTCGTCGATTTTTGATCACGAGAGCACACTCAACAACACCTCGTGGTGCACGCAACCACTCGCAACGCTCGCAGTTGCACACCACTTCGTCGATTTTTGATCACGAGAGCAAGCTCTCGGATCAAAAATCTCCTCGTGGTGCCCCCGAGACGATTCGAACGTCCGACACCCGCTTTAGGAGAGCGGTGCTCTATCCCCTGAGCTACGAGGGCTTACATATGCACAATGCACAAAATACTTGCTCCACTACCTTAATAGATCGCAGAGAAAAAGAAAAAGAGCCGAGTACAAGCTCAGCTCTTTTCAAACAAAATCAAGAAACACGCACGAAACTGTAGCTTCCATAAAGCGGCGTATGCACAGTACCAATACCGTAATCCTGCGCTCCGATAATCATTCCATCACCTGCATATACAGCAATATGCTGCCCTGGCCACCACACAAGATCTCCAGGCTGCGCCTCGGATGCTGGAATCTGCGTAAATTGCGTAGCAATCGAATCTGCGCCATGAGAAACAGAAATACCAAGCTGCCCTAAAGTCCACATCACAAAACCAGAGCAATCCCAACCTGCAGGAGTAGACCCACCCCACACATACGGAACACCAATTCCTTGGCGAGCAGTGCCAACAATACGCTCTCCGAGAGTGCCATTATCAGGCACTGGCTGATAGGTAAAAGTACTCTCAGCTTTAGCTTGTGAACTCTCCGTTTGAGCAGAAGCCTCTTTAACCTCAGCCGTTGCCACATTGAACGTCCAACCAGAAGAAGCTTGCGAACCCTCTGCAGCAGCTTCAGCTGCAGCTTTCGCGTCAGTATCAGCAGCTAAATTAACAGTCGCAGCAACAGCTTTTGGAGCACGAACACTCGAATCGTCTGCCTGAGGTGCAGCCACTGCCACCGTCGTTCCAATTCCAAAGAAACTGCCTGCGGCTGTTGCGGTTGCAATAGCTCTAAAGGCTGGGGTTCCAATGAAACCTTGTGTCTGTGTGACGATCGAGTGTTTGCCCATCGATTCTCCAGAAACTCTCGGGATACTGACTTGTGCGTATCATTCGCGAACCGAAATTCAACGCCCACACACAAGTATAAACACGCAATAACGATTTGTCACGATTTAATAACGGTTAATTATCTCACGTAGATACCATCAGCAACCACAAGCGGTATATACAGCTCTACCCCAGCAATAGAAACACACACCTCTTGATCGCCACAATCAATCACATTCACGCTCGCACCAATAAGAAGCCCTGCAGATTCAAACTGCTGAAGATCACCAGGCTCACACTGCACCCGTTCAGAAAATCGAGCAATTTCAAAAGTCTTTTCGCCATTAGTATCTGGATACGAACGGGCTATATCTCCTAAGGAGCGCAGACCCGTGACTGCAACGTCACTCACATTCAACTCAGTAGCACACTCTCCAGGATCGCGCTTACCTGGAATAGGATTCCCAAAAGGATCACGCTCAGGAAAATTCAGCAGAACCTCGATTCTATCAGCCACATCGTCACTCACTACGTGTTCCCAACGGCACGCTTCATCATGAACACTCGCCCAGTCTAATCCGATCACATTATGCAGCAGGCATTCCGCAAGCCGATGCCGACGCATCACACCCTCTGCGCGAGCAAAGCCCTCGTTTGTAAAGTGAATTTTCCGCCCAGCTCCTACGTGCAGCAAACCGTCACGTTCCAAACGAGCAACCGTCTCACTCACAGTAGGTCCACTTTGCCCGAGACGATCGACAATTCTGGCACGCAGCGCAGGAATTCCATCCTCTTCCAGTTCATAAACTGTTTTTAGATACATCTCTGCAGTATCAATCAAATTCCCGCTCATGCGATTCCCTTTCCACGCCAGCGCACATAACGCACTTACATTTATTATATGAGGAGAAAACGCTGCCTGCAGGCTGAACCAAAAGAGAACAAGAAAACAAAAAGAATCACCCAAACTCTGCACAATAAATTCACAACACAAACGCGCCCCTAATGAACACACAAACCACTATCGCTAAAGCCGTGCGATACTTAGCTTATGAAACATTTCTCACGTGAACAGCTCCCCCACGACGGACGCTTCGGATCCGGCCCATCAAAGGTGCGCAGCGCACAAGTAACTGCGGTCACTTCTGCCCCTCTCGGCACTTCGCACCGCAAACAGGCAGTAAAAAACATCGTGGGTTCAATTCGCGAAGGCATGCACGAGCTGTTTGCGCTCCCCGAAGGATACGAAATTCTACTCGGCAACGGAGGTGCCAGTGCACTATGGGACGCAATTCCATTTGCGCTAATAGAGCGCCGCGCACAAGCTGCCGTGATCGGAGAATTTTCAGGGAAAGCCGCAAAAGAAGCTTCTGCAGCACCTTGGCTCGAAAAAACTGACGTAATAAAAGCTGAACCCGGGCAGATGATCTGCAACAGCACTCAACCAGGAATAGACGCCTACCTCTATGCACATAACGAAACCTCCACTGGCGCAATGAGCCCACTTCGCCGCTACGGCACGGCTCCGATTTCAGGAGGTGACGACGGCGCACTCACTATCGTCGATGGCACAAGTATCGCTGGCGGGCTGTGTTTTGATGCCAGCCAAGTCGATTTCTATTACTTTTCTCCGCAAAAATGTTTCGGCTCTGACGGCGGGCTGTGGCTAGCATTTGCTTCTCCCGCTGCTCTTGAGCGTATTGAGCGCCTCACAGCCGAACGCTGGGTGCCAGATTTTTTGAATCTTCAGCTGGCCGTCAATAATTCTCGAAAAGACCAAACGCTCAACACCCCTTCACTAGCAAATCTTGCAATGCTTGATAATCAAGTGCACTGGATGCTGGATAACGGCGGGCTGGCAGGTATGGAAACTCGGTGCAGAGCAAACTCAGATGCCGTGTATCAGTGGGCTGAAGCCCACCCCTTAGCGACGCCGTTCATATCAGATCCAGAGTTTCGCTCAGTGAGCGTGACGACAACTGATTTTGCACAGAGCGTGCCAACTGCCGAGATATCTGCGAAGCTGCGCGAGGAGGGAATTTTCGATATTGACCCATATCGATCTCTCGGGCGCAACCAATTCAGGATTGCTACCTTCCCCTCAATTGATGTGGAAGATATCCAGGCTCTTCTCACCTGCCTCGAAACCCTCATCTGAAGCAGCACGATGTATTTAAGATCACTGCAGAGATAGATCACTTTAGAGATGCGTAGATTAAATATCTCAAGCTCGAAATGACCACTCTGGGCAGCTGATCTAGAAAGCTAAACCACAGAGCATAGACTAGACGAGGAATCTAAAGGAGCGCCGAAAGAAGCGCTTACATTCGTATCAATACATAAATGCCAAACTAAATGAGCGCAAACAACAAGCACTTAAACAAAAGCCACTCAAGAGACGTGCGGTGGCAGTTGATTGGCATTTTTACTAATTGAATCCTTGATGTTTTGCGCCAGTAGAGAGCGCAGCGTTGCTCTCGCTTTCCTGCGCAGAAGAAATTACCTCTGTTGAATGTATGCCTGCTTAACGCGGAATATCCAAGACACCATCAATAGGCGAGCCTGTTTTCACATAAAACTAAAACAGATGAGGGTGGGGTGCCAGCTCAAAAAGCCAGCGCCCCACCCTCACTCAGAGTAAAATGCAATCAGCCTAATAAAAGATTGATTGAAGCTTAGTTGAAGAGTGCAGCCTGAATTGGCCCTGCCAGGAAATAAATGACGAAGAGCACTGCAACCATATACATCAATGGGTGAACCTTCTTTGCACGCCCATCGAAAACTTCGATAAGCACATGAGCAATAAAGCCAACGCCGATACCAACAGTAATTGAATAGCCAAACGGCATAAATACGATAGTAAGGAAACTCGGCACAGCCACAGCCATATTCTTCCAATGCAGATCGCCCACCTGCTGCATCATCAAGACGCCTACAGCAATAAGCGCAGGAGCAGCAGCTTCGCTTGGCACTAGAGAAACGAGCGGAGCAAGGAATGTTGAAAGCAAGAAGAGGACGCCAGTGACGACTGATGCCAAACCTGTACGAGCGCCATCAGCCACGCCAGATGTTGATTCTACGAAGCTCGTATTTGAAGAAACACCGCCCATGCCGCCAGCAATTGCAGCCACAGAATCGATGAGCAGAATGCTCTTCGTGCGTGGTGGATTACCATCGTCTTCAAGGAGATCACCCTCAGAAGCAACTGCAACCATCGTCCCCATTGTGTCGAAGAAGTCAGCGAGCATCACAGTAAACGCCAAAACCACAACAGCGATGACTCCGAGCTTCTGGAACGGTCCAACGATAGAAAATTCCCCGAGAGTGCCGAAGTTTGGAAGCTGAATCATCGAGCCTCCAAACGCTGGCACGGAGCTTGCCCAACCGCCTGGATTGAGATCACCTGCAGTCTCATCAAGGTTGATTGCCCCAATATGCAAGGTGGCTTCCATAATGAACGCCAGCACAGTGCTCGATGCGATACCGATAAGGATCGCACCCGGCACCTTGCGCACCATCAGAATCAGAGTAAGAAACAGACCGAAGAGGAAGAGTGCAAATGGCCATGTGTCGATGGAGCCGTTGTTGCCAAAGCCAAGTAGAGTGCCATTTCCAGGCTTGACGATTCCCACATTCGAAAAACCGACGAGAGCGATGAACAAGCCGATACCCACAGAAATAGCTGTACGCAAAAAGTGTGGAATTGCATTGAAAATAGCTTGGCGCAAACCCGTGAGGACGAGCAGTACGATCACGATGCCTTCAATGACGATAACGCCCATGCCGTCTGCCCACGTCATACCTGGCAACTGAACCAAGGTATATGCAACGACTGCATTTAAGCCAAGCCCTGCAGCCAAAGCCAACGGGAAGTTAGCTACTGCTCCCATGAGGATCGTCATCACGCCAGCTACAAGCGCCGTGCCAGCCGCAACCATCGCCATATTCGGACCTTCAGTGCCGCCACCGAGATAGGCACCTGTGGAATCAGTGCCCGAGAGAATAATGGGGTTTAAGACGAGGATATACACCATTGCGAGGAAGGTGACGACGCCGCCCCTGATTTCGCGCTTCACATTTGAGCTGCGCTCAGTGATGTGGAAGAACTTATCAATACTCGATATCTGCTGCTGTGCGGGTGCAGCTCCCATTTTTGTACTCACGTGAATTTATTCTTACCGAGAGTACCGAACAGCTCAAACTCTCTCACATTTCGGAATCGAAATGACCAAAAAATGGGCAGGCTTTCAGGAGGTGTATATCCTATTCGCTCACACGAATCTCAAGATCAGCTTCGTTAATCACTGGATCCGACTGCACCCACAGCTGCTCTTTATGCTTCTCATCAGTCTCCGAATGAGCGCCACACCCATGATCAACAGAAACAGCACGCCCGTCAAACGGACTCCACTCATTGGCACACACACCGAAAAGCTGGCGAGCTGAACCAGCCATCTTCATAAGATAACCACACGTGGAGCACTGAGCTTTTGCATCTCGCGTAGCCTGGTTTTTCGGCCCGGCATCTGAACGATACCAGCGACGGAATGCGTCAGCTTTACCCGTCTCACTCAATACGCGAGCGCGCCCAAGCCCAAGCTCCCAATCGTCAGCAATATCCGCATCGATCCCCACAGATTCATAACCCTCTTTAAGATCGGGGCTGAAAGCATATTCAGGAACGAATTCTTGCAGATTCGGATCATGTGGATTATAGGCAAGACGATCCGAAGGTCCGATATCCCCTGGCCGTAAGCGGTCTGCCCACGGAATCCATTCAGGAGCTAAAAGAGCCTCATCTCCTGGACGCAAAGAAACCTCATCCACAGTCACTTTCCGCCCGCGCGGCACACGAGAAAGCGTCACCGTCCAATACCAGCCACGATATCCAGGCAGCAAGCAATCGAAAGCATGAGTGAGCACACGCTCAGCCTCATATATCATTCCAGCATGCTGACCCACATTTTTAGCAGGAGTGACGGCAAGCAGAGCCTCGTGCGCCTGCTCCACGGCACTGGCTAAAAGAAGCTCCTTCGATAAATGAGCTTTGAGATGAATCCTCTGATTAGACATCAAAATCCTCTGCTAAAGCACGCAACGCCTGCGCGATACGCTGCCCGCCTTCTGGGTATCGCCCGCGGCGGAGCTTATCCGAAGCGTGATCCAAAATTTTAATAAGGTCTTCAACGAGAGGCACAAGCTCTTCAGGTTTGCGACGATTCGCCTCCACCAAACTTTTTTCTTTGTGCACAACGCTCACCTGCAAAGCCGCAGGACCGCGGCGCGTATCGCCAATACCAAATTCCACACGCGCTCCGCTCTTCAAACGCTCACCGAGCGGCACAGAACTAGCTGGCAAGTACACCTCTTTACCGTCGTCACCAAGAATAAAACCAAAACCTTTTTCGGCATCAAAAAACTTTACTTTCCCAGTTGGCACGGCGCACTTCCTTCCTATATATACATCACTTTCGCGCCCATGCATGCACACGCGCAAAAGTATCTGGCAAAATAGCTAACTTCCATTATGGCATGAATATGCCCAGAGCGTTTATCGCAATACCCAATCATCTATTACACGCTGGTAAACTTAGAGTAAGACTATTGAGCCTATAGAGAAAACCGACTATACAGAAAACTGAGATAGAAGAACTCCTACACACGCACATATATCCATCAACCTTATACGCATCCACAAAAATAAGGACGTGACCACATGAAAAATATCCGCAGCTTAGATATGCGCAATCTCGCTACAGTATTCTTGGCAGGGATTTTAACTGCGCTTTTCCTTTCCTTCTCACTGCTATGCCTGCCCAGTGCAGCAAGCGCACAAGAGCCTCCCACTCTTTCGAAAAATTTTGAAGATCTTGCCGATGCCATCGACGACGACGCTGAAGTAGCAAACGCTGTAGAGCAAGTACCAGGAAAATCACTGCACGTTGTGCTCGTGAAAGATTTCGGATCTATGGACGCAGATGCGTGGGCAATTTCTGCAGCAGAAAAATCTGGACTGCGTTCCTATGAAGGTTTAATAGCGATCGCCACTGAAGGGCGCGAAATTGGATATGCTGGAGGCTACGCCGCCAACGAAAGCAACCAGCAGATCGTGAGTGAAGATGTGATTCTCCGATCCGTTGATAATAGCGAGGTGAAGAGCTTGCTATCTAAAGGCGACTGGTCTGCGGCCGTCACTCTCATTTCGTCAAACGTTGCCACTATCGTCAATGGAGGCTCTATCGAGAGCAACGCCCCAACCTACACCCTGATCGTGCTGGCAGTTGTGGCAGCAGGCGGAATTTACGTGTTTAGACGCTCAAGCAAGAAAAAGCAAGCACGTAAAGAAGCTGAGAGCCTTAAAGAGCTGAGTATCCGTGCTGCTTCGGAACTTGTGCAGGTTGACGATGGCGTGCGTTCAGCAGTGCAGGAGCTTGAGTTTGTGAAAGCTGAGTTTGGGCTGCAGGCCTCACAGCAATTTGCAGAAGATTTGAATAACGCACAAGCCTCAATGCAAGAGGCATTCTCACTTCGCACATTGCTCGACGATGAAAACCCAGAGACGCCCGAAGAGCAGCGCACGATGAATACTCGCATTCTAGAGATTGCACAATCGACGCGCACAGCTCTGGCTGCTCAGGAGCAGGCTTTCACTGAACTGCGGAATTTAGCTGCTCGCGCAGAAGAAAAAGTTGCGGAGATTACAACACGCACAGAAGAAGTGCGCACAAAACTTCCCCTTGCTCATGCCAAACTTGAAAACCTTACTCTCACTTATCCAGCATCTATGCTCAGCTCCCTGATTTCTTATCCAGATCAAATCACAACACTTTTGGAACACGTGCAGAAAAATATCAAAGACGCGCAAAAAGAAATCGACAGCGGCGATAAAAATGGGGCAGTCGGCTATATTAAACTCGCAGAAGGCACACTCAGCAATGCCGCCTATCTGCTTGATCGCATCAACAGGGCGCCTGAGCTCATCGAGCAAGCAAAATCAGAACTATCTGAACGAATCCAGTCATTAAGTTCCGACGTGCATGATGCGAAGCGTTTAGGCTCTGGAAATTCCTCAATCGAAGCTGCCAAGATCGCCGCTGAAAACGTTCTTGCCAGTGCTCAAAATCCAGAAAATAAAGATTTGATAGCGCTAAACGAACAGCTCACTCAGGCCGAGGCAAATCTTGATAAAGCTCTCTTCTCAGTGCGCGAAGAAGAACAAGCACTGCTGAAACTTCAAAAAGAAGCTGACGACGCAAAAACAAACGCTGAAGCCATGATTGATAAGGCAGACAGCTATATCAACACCTACCGCTCAGCAGTGAATGCAGATGCGCGCACACAGCTTGCACGAGCACGAAAACAATATAACCACGCTCTGCAGATGCAACTCCCAGAGCAAATTCCTCATTTCGCAAAAGCACTCAACACGGCGCAACAAGCTCTCAATACAGCTGAGTATTCAGTTTCGCAGCACAACAATACCGATGGAAATGATTCAGGAAGTTTTCTTGCCGGTGTAGTCTTTTCATCAATTCTCAATGGATTAAGCAGCTCTGGCGGCTCCTCTAGTTCTGGCGGCGGTTTTAGCTCTGGAGGCTTCTCTGGCGGCAGCTCTGGAGGTGGTTTTAGCGGAGGTCGTATCGGATTTTAATGCTTCTTTCTCGCATTACTCTTCCTCAAAAAATCTCGCACAAAATACTTTTTTGAAACACCGTTATATCTATCAACTTTTTTATTAAACTAGAAAACAACTCCTACTAGAAAGGATCGCACTCATGGCAGAAAAGCAATCAATTCTCGGACGCATCACACAGCTTACAAAAGCAAATATCAATGCGCTGCTAGATAAAGCGGAAGATCCGCAAAAAATGCTCGATCAGATGGTTCGTGACTACACCAACTCCATCGCCGAAGCAGAAGATGCAGTTGCAGTGACGATTGGAAACCTTCGCTTGGCAGAAGCCGACTATAACGACGACATTGCTTCTGCAAAAGAATGGGGGCAGAAAGCTGCTGCAGCTGTTGCCAAAGCAAAGGAAATGGCAGATACAGGAAATTCTGAGGGAGCAGATCGCTTCAATAATCTCGCAAAAGTTGCGCTCGAACGTCAGCTTCAATCAGAAAAAGAAGCCAAAGACGCCGAGCCGATTATCTCCTCACAGCAGGAGGTTGTCGCAAAGCTTAAAGAAGGTCTCACAGTGATGCGCTCAAAGCTCGATGAGCTAAAGAGCAAGCGGGATCAATTAGTAGCTCGCCAAAAGAGCGCAGTAGCTCAAAATAAACTGCAGGATGCTCTTTCCTCAGTCAATGTGCTTGACCCAACCTCTGAGCTTGGGCGCTTTGAAGATAAAGTCCGCCGCGAGGAGGCGCTTGCCGCAGGAAAATCTGAAGTTGCCCTCAGCTCTCTTGATGCACAGTTCGCCCAGCTCTCAAGCTCAAGCGATACAGCAGAAATTGAAGCTCGCCTCGCAGCTCTTCAGGCAGGGCAAGCTCCAACGCAAATCGAAGGCAAAGATTTTTCCTCGTATTAAATAGGAGCATTCGATAATTAAAAATCGACGAATACGCAGCTAAAGATATCTTTATTTCACGCTGCCACATCGTATGATTTTACCCAATAAACGTGCGGGCGCTCGCTTCGATGCACACATTCAAAGGAGCACACCCGCACGTTTCCTTTATCTTCTTTATTAACTTCAGCAAACATACAGGCAACTCTCAGAAAATATGCGCACAATAGTCTTATGACACAAGAAAAAACTTCCGAAGCACGACTCCTGGTCGTCGATGATGAGCCTAATATCCGCGAACTTCTCGCTGTATCTCTAAGATTTGCAGGTTTCACAGTGCAAGCAGCAGCAGACGGGCGCCAGGCCCTGCGCGCAGAAGAAAAATTTGCAGCTGATCTTGTGATTCTCGATATTATGCTTCCCGATATGGATGGCTTCGAAGTTCTTCAGCACCTGCGCGAACACGAGCCAGAACTTCCAGTTCTTTTCCTCACGGCAAAAGACGATATCCAAGATAAAATTCAAGGGCTGACCATTGGCGCTGATGATTACATCACGAAACCCTTCTCCCTAGAAGAACTTATCGCTCGTGTACGCGCCATTTTGCGGCGCACCCACCCAGTGGAAGCAGAAAGCCAAATCATCACATATCACGACCTAGAAATCGATGAAGATTCATATGAAGTGCAGCGCGCAGGGCACCCTATTGAGCTATCCCCCACGGAGTTTAAACTCTTACGCTATCTCGTGCTAAATGCTGAACGCGTCGTCTCTAAAATCCAGATTCTCGATCACGTGTGGGATTACAATTGGCACGGCGATACAGCAATCGTTGAATCTTATATTTCGTATCTGCGCCGAAAAGTCGATTCCCCAGAAGGACTCGGAATCACAGATCCCGACGAAGCTAAAAAAATCATTCCGCTTATCCACACCAAACGCGGAATCGGATATATGCTGCGTGCGCAGAAATAAAGCATTGATTACCGCAGATGAGCAAGAAGTAAACGGATACGACATTGAGCGACACACAATTAGCCACACCATTCGCGCCTATGCCAAAACAAAAACTGTTTGGCTCTCTTTCCCTCAGAATTATGCTCATGTTTGTGGGAATTATCGGAGCAGTTTTAGCCTCCGTAATCCTCCTGATTGCTATCACTTTACGCCTTTATCTCACAGATGAAGTAGATAAATCCCTTATTTCTTCTGGGAAAATCGTTGCCAATCAAACTCTTGAACGCCTCGTAAACGATTCTGGCGTACAAGTCATCCCCTCGGATTTCTATTTCTATATCAATCTCGATTACCACACCCCAATAGAAGTGGTTCAAGCAAACGTCAACAGCCTGTATGGATCTCCAGCACACCCTGAATCTATTGTGCGCGATTTAGCCAAAAAATCGAGTGGACCCTTTACAGTGCCCGGCACTCAAGCCAACATACCTTGGCGCGTTTTAGTCGTTGATCTGCAATACCCACCATCTGGGCTTTCTTCTGGAAAAGTGCTGATTGCTCTTCCGCTCGGCACAGTTAATTCAACTGTCAGCAACGTTGTGCAGGTGATGATTGCCCTAGCAGTCGTTATCGTGCTCTTAGGCGGATTTCTCTCATATTTAATGGTGCAGCACGCTTTGAAAGGCGTTCGCGCAATCGAACAGGTGACGCATCAAGTGGCAGCAGGCAATCTTGCGAGCCGCGTTCCAGCCATTGCCCCCGACACAGAAATGGGCGCCCTATCAACCTCTATCAATACGATGCTTGCCAATATTGAGCATGCCTTTGCTGTGCAGCAAGCATCCGAGCAGAAGATGCGCCAATTCGTTTCAGATGCTTCTCACGAATTACGCACGCCTCTCGCCACAGTTCGCGGATATGCTGAGCTGTATCGCATGGGTGGCGTACCCTCCGAACAAATGAATCACGCTTTCGAACGCATCGAATCCGAATCAACTCGCATGGGAAATCTTGTAGAAGATCTTCTAAAACTAGCACGACTGGACGAAGGTCGCGGACTACGTTTCTCACCCGTTGATCTCACGCTTGTGGCGACAAATGCAGTTGAAGATTTCTTAGTGCGCGCCCCTGAACGAAAGGCAAGCGTGACGGATCTCGACGGCAACGATCCTGAACCCCTCACTATCACAGCCGATTCAGATAAAATCACCCAAGTCATCACCAACCTGCTTTCAAACATACTCACACATACGCCTTCTGAAGCTCCGGTTGAAGTGGAAGTTGGCGTCAATCCAGAAAATCCCGAAGAAGCCGTTGTGCATGTGCGCGATCATGGGCCTGGCGTCAAACCTGAAGACGCAAAACGCCTGTTTGAGAGATTCTACCGTACTGATTCGTCACGATCACGCGATACGGGCGGCTCTGGGCTGGGGCTTGCAATCGTCGCTGCAACTGTTGCAGCTCACGGCGGAAAAGCACGCGTAAGCGAAACTCCCGGCGGCGGCCTCACCGTCACTCTCACGCTCCCTATAACCCCTCCGAGCAGGGATAAACAGCACGAACTATAGCGTTTCTCTCCCCTAAGCTGCTATCTATCGTTGCGGCGCCTGAGGAAAAGCCGTCTTTTGGCTGAGCATCGCAACGATATGGAGACGCACACGCTCCATAAAATCTTCAGCCGTCTCATCTTCATGCGCATACATAGGCGCCCCGATATATAGCTCAACTGGTTTATGATCGAGCGTAGGAAACTTACTTCCCACTGGCATAGCTTCATGCCCGCCATGCATACCGACAGGCACAATCGGCACTCCGAGCTTTATCGAGAGCGCAGCAGCGCCAGGCTTGAATGCACCCATCTGCCCTGTGCGCGAACGAGTCCCCTCAGGAAAAATCAAAATCGGAATATCATCTTTTAAGAGACGCGCCGTCATCCCCGCGGCTTTCCCTGGTTGCGGATTCTTCTTTCCTCGCCTTTCCACTGGATAAGTGTTGAAGAAGAGGGAGGTGAGCTTAGAAATGCCCTGCTTTCGGTAAAAATAATCTGCGGCAGCACCAGTAGCAAGCTTCTGGGTCATATGATCTGGAAGAAGAGAAAACATCATAGGCGCATCGAGATGCGATGAATGATTACCCACCACGATATATGCGCCTTCAAGCCCCTCAACATTGGCATGCCCTTCTACGTGAGGCTTCACCACGGTTTTCACCACAGGGCGCGTGACGGCGGCGCGAACTATCTTTCTAATTCGAGCTTTCGATTTAGAATGATATGCGTCTAAAGGATGCAGATCCTCAGCCATTACCGCCTGCCCTTATTGAGTTTGACTACTGCAGCATTAACGATTCTTTTTGGCGCGTGCACAGCAAGCCACGAAATCACCTTGAAACGTTTCGAGGGAATGACGCACATCTTACCTTTCGCTGCCGCTTCGAGAGTTTCTGCCACAACTCGATCTGTGTCTAACCATACCCAGCTCGGCAAGGAATCGTTAGAAACGCCCGTACGCTGGTGAAACTCAGTGTGCACCCAGCCAGGCAGGAAAGTGAGCACACGCACGCCAGTACCTTTAAGTTTCAACGCAAGCGAATCGCTCCACACTTTCACTAAACTCTTGATTGCCGAATAAGCGCCCATCGGCACAAGGGCACTCACAGAAGAAGTAGTAATAATTAAGCCCACACCACGCTTAAGCATTACCTCTGCAGCACAACCGCCTATTTCCATCGGCGCCAGCCCCATCACTTGCGCACCTTCACGAATAGCTGAATAATCTCGAGAAATCATTGAGGAATACAATCCTGCACCAGCATTATTGATAAGCACAGATACAGGATTGCTTGGCTGAACTAGGCGCTCTTTTACTGCCTCAATTCCTTCACGCTGAGAAATATCTGCTCGTAAGGTTTCTGCGTGGATTCGGTATTCTTTGCAAAGCTCCTCAGCTCTCGATTCTAAGCGCTCTTCGCTTCGTGCAACAAGTACGAGATTCATGCCTTGAGCCGCAAGAGCATGGGCAAAAGCTAAGCCCAGACCAGAGGTCCCTCCAGTGATAAGAGCCCAGCCTTCACGTATGACGGCAGGGAGCTGCTTTCGTGGAAGCTGCCGATCCTTCACATTCAATTCGTTCACATATCTAACCTAAACCATTTTGCGCAATAACATGATATTTTCCCTCTGGCGAGCATTAGAGCTAGGATAGGGCGGTAATCAATCTTGAGACGGCTTGGCTTTTTAATGAAGTTCAGTTGCAAAAGATTCTTGGAGGCGCACTACTATGCTCACACAAGACGTGCCGCAATGGGTTTACCAAAGCTTCGTTCGAAGTCTCCGATCCATTGGGGCTACTGCGAGTGACGAAGAAATCGCTGCATACTATAGCGAGCTTATAGATTGCTGGTGCGTTGCGAATCGGCATCATCACGATATTCGCCATCTGCTGGATATGCTCAAACGTATCGATACTTTGGCTCCTGAAATGACCAATGCCAACCTTGTGCGTATAGCTGCATGGTTTCACGGAGTTGTTTTTTCGACCTCAGATCTTGACGTCTACACTCGCAATGGCGGTGAAAATGAGATTGCCTCAGCCAAAATTGCGCGAAAATATCTCGAACAACTCGGAGTAGATGCCAAAGAGCAGGAGCAGGCAACTAAACTAATTATCGGTCTTAAGAAACCGCCGAAGATAGATGCAGAGCCTACTATTGGTGCTCCAAAGCCAGACGAAACCAGTACACTTGAAATGATCGACATAGACCAGATAGCTCTAAGGGATGCACATTTAGGAGCGCTTGCAGCAGAGCCGCAAAAATATCGCCACTATTTGGAAGATATCCGCCAAGAATATGCGCATATTCCACAGGCTCATTTCCTTCTTGCACGATCTCAGATCGTCACAAAACTGCTCATGCGCAAGCGCTTATTCCATTCTCCGCTCGCCCAGCAGTGGGAAGACCCGGCGCGTGAGAATCTGGAAGCAGAGTTAGAGCGTTTGAAAGCAAAACTCGCACTGCTTGATGGCAGCTCTGCATCAGCGCCTCCTCAAGCACCTGTGAGGATTTCAGTTCCTGAACTGCAGCAAAATGCTGATGCCGATCAAGAAGAGCATGAGAGCATTCGAGATGATGATTACTATGCCTCGAACCGTACGTCAGATGATAACTCAATAGCCATGCTTGATCGCTCTATAAAATCACAATCGCAAACCTCTTCTCTGGAAAAACTTGATGATATGTTTTCTCCTGGGCCAGTGCCAAAAAAGAATCTCACGCCTGAACAAGCTGAGCGGGAGGCACGCAAGAAAATTGCTGAAGAAGCATGGCAAGCTATCGAGGCAAAAACTCACAAATAATTTTGTGCATATATGCGAAATACTGCCTTGCAAGGATGCAGTGCGCTGCATCGCAGCAGAACATCAAAACAGCAAAGCCACCAGAGAAATATTGAAATCCAGAATTTGCCCTATATCCCCTTTTCTCTTCACTTCTGGTGGTTATATTGATAGGTGAGTAAATTGTACTGATAGATAAATAATACGGGTGGCGCACCGAGGGATTGCCTCAGTGCGCCACCCGAGAAGTTTTGCTATATGCCTAGATTCTGATTCTCACTACTCGTTACGATTCATATGAGAAGCAGAGATGGCATACACTGCATATTTCTATCAGTACATACCGCCCATATCAGCATCAGCTGCTGGAGCTGGTGCTGGCGGCTCTGGCTTATCCACAACCACAGCTTCAGTGGTGAGGAACAAACCAGCAATTGAAGCTGCATTCTGCAATGCCGAACGAGTAACCTTCACAGGGTCGTTCACGCCTGCAGCCATGAGATCTTCATACTCACCAGTAGCAGCATTTAAGCCATGCCCTGAAGAGAGGGAGCGAACTTTCTCTGCTACAACTCCGCCTTCAAGCCCAGCGTTTTCAGCAATTTGCTTGAGTGGAGCAGAAACGGCAGCTGCCACAATCTGTGCGCCAGTTGCTTCGTCGCCCTCAAGTTTCAGCCCAGCAAATGCAGTATCTGCAGCTTGAATCAATGCAACGCCGCCACCTGCAACGATGCCTTCTTCTACAGCAGCCTTAGCATTGCGTACAGCATCTTCAATGCGGTGCTTACGCTCCTTCAGCTCTACCTCAGTTGCAGCACCACTCTTAATAACGGCTACACCACCAGAGAGCTTTGCTAAACGCTCCTGCAGTTTCTCACGATCGTAATCGCTGTTGCTCTTCTCAATCTGAGCCTGGATAACCTTCTTACGGGCATCAATATCTTCTTTAGATCCGCCGCCATCAATAATTGTGGTTGAATCCTTCGTGAATACCACTTTACGAGCAGTACCGAGCACATCAACATCGGCAGTCTCAAGCTTAAGACCAACAGTCTCAGAAATCACTGTACCGCCAGTAAGCACTGCCATATCCTGCAGCATTTCCTTGCGACGATCACCAAATCCTGGAGCCTTCACAGCTGCAGCCTTGAAAATACCGCGAATCTTATTCACCACAAGAGTTGCGAGTGCTTCGCCTTCAACGTCTTCAGCAATAATCGCAAGTGGCTTACCTGTCTGCATTACTTTTTCGAGCAGCGGAACCATGTCTTTTACGTTCGAAATTTTGCTCTCAACGAGAAGCACATACGCATCTTCAAGCACAGCTTCCTGACGCTCTACATCTGTGACGAAATAAGGGGAGAGATAGCCCTTATCAAACGCCATACCTTCAGTAACCTCAAGATGAGTACCAAACGTATTCGATTCCTCAACAGTCACAACACCGTTGTGCCCAACCGTCTCAAGAGCTTCAGCAATAAGTTCGCCAATTTCTGAATCACCTGCGGAGATCGATGCAGTTGCAGCAATCTCTTCTTTCGTCTCAACTTCTTTTGCATTCTCAAGCAACTGAGCAACAACAGCATCTACAGCGACATCGATACCTTTGCGCAGTGCGATTGGATTTGCACCAGCGACAACGTTGCGCAAACCTTCTTTTACAAGAGCCTGAGCGAGAACAGTAGCGGTAGTTGTACCGTCACCTGCCACATCATCAGTCTTCTTGGCAACCTCTTTAACGAGCTCAGCGCCGATCTTCTCAAATGGATCTTCGAGATCAATTTCTTTAGCGATCGTCACGCCATCGTTCGTGATAGTTGGGGCGCCCCATTTCTTTTCCAGCACAACGTTGCGACCTTTTGGCCCGAGCGTTACCTTCACGGTGTTTGCAAGAGTATCGAGCCCACGCTCCATACCGCGCCGTGCGTCTTCATCAAACTTAATGATTTTCGACATTGCGTCTTCTTTCCTCCAGTCGGAGCTGATATTTTTCTCAGCTGATACCCGCGACGGATAACGTATTTTGCGAAGTTTACACCTCGAAAATGCGTCTATCAGCTGCGCGATTTTCACCTAGCACGCTAGGTGCCACTTATGATTTTGGCATTATTAACGACTCGTGTCCAAAAATATATGCCACTTTATCCTTGTTGTTCACCACGGGCTAAAAGTTGAGCCGCCTACGCTCAAGTTCAGGCAAGATATTCACCTTCCACACGCGAGCAAAATCTTACGCTCCCTCCCGCGAGCGCAACACCACAATGACAGAGTTTTCACTGGAAGTAGCCGCCGGGTCCTCAACTATGGAAGAAATCCCGAGTGCAGCCCCAACTGCTTGTGCGGTAGCTTTAGATGAAGGCGTATCGTAATAAACAGTGTTCACTTCAGGAGTATCTTTAAAATAGTTATCACTCGTAACGTTCGTGAAACCTTTTTCTTCCAGCACTCTGCTTTGTGCTGCAGCGAATCCCTCAATACCGCTACCATTAAATATTTCAATATCTGCCGAATAATTGACGATCGGCTCTGGCTCTTTTGGTTTAGCAGCTTGCGTATCGTCATTTCTCTTGTTATTACGATCTTCAGCTTTAGATTTATCTGAAGCTGAATCTTTTGCAGAATCAGCTTCAGCAGCTGCAGAAGGCTGCGCCTGCTGCGTACTTGTACGTATCGAACTCATAAAGAAACCGATACCTATGCCCACAAGAGGAGCCATTAGCATTACTGCTACCAACGCAATAGCCCATTTATGCGAACGTTTGCGCAAGCTGTGCACACCTACAGTATCGCGCCCAGCGGCAAGCTCATCAAACTCATCAATATTCACCACATTATCCACCTTTCTAGACTACCTCACCCCTCGCAGCCAAAACTATATAGATTCGCTGTACGGAGCTTGCCCACGTTCCTGAAGTTTTGCTTCACGCAGCCTGCGCAACCGATCGACGAGCACTGGATCTTGCTTCCAGAAGCGTTCACAATCCAACAAAGACGATAGAAGAAGATAGTATTTCATTGGAGTAAAGCCCAAAACCTTGCGGATTGCCTGCTCACGAGTTGGAGCGATCGTCCACCATTTCCTTTCGATAAGGAGAACTTTCTGCTCGAGATCAGCCCAAGCACTATCTTTCTCACTCACATCGTCACCATTACTCATCTTTTTCTTTCCTCATGCTCACAATCACACCCAACACATCAGCAAAGCAGATATTCACACAAGCAAAAATCTGCACATACTTAAGTGCACGAACGCTATACATTAAGCATATCGAGCGCCATAGGCAGAATTTCAGAAAAATAGTTAATAAAAAGTTAATCTAAGTATATGAGTTGTTCTCTTTCATCATTGATGGCTCCTGATTGGGCAGAAGCAATGACGCCTATGAAACCCCGTATCGACGATATTGACGATTTCCTCTGCGCTGAATTAGCCGCTGGAAGAAAATTCCTCCCTCTAGGGAAAAATGTATTCCGCGCATTCACATATCCGCTCGAAAACGTACGGATTTTAATCGTTGGGCAAGATCCATATCCAACTCCTGGACACCCTGTTGGACTCAGTTTTTCTGTTGCTCCAGAAGTTGCTCCCCTTCCTCGATCACTTGCCAATATCTACCGCGAGCTATCTAACGATATCGGCATTCCAGCACCGAAAAATGGCGATCTCACACCGTGGTGTGAACAAGGAGTAATGCTCCTCAATAGAGTTCTCACAGTGCGCCCAAATGCTCCTGCCTCACATAGAGGAAAAGGTTGGGAAGCTGTCACCGAATACGCAATTAAACAGCTCGTCTCACGAAATAAACCGCTCGTAGCAATTTTATGGGGAAGGCAAGCACAAGAGTTGAAACCACTGCTTGGCAGAGTACCCTGCATAGAATCTGCACACCCATCTCCGCTTTCAGCCTCGCGAGGGTTCTTCGGATCTCGCCCATTTTCACGAGCAAATAATTTCCTCATTCAGCAAGGAGCAGAGCCAATATCCTGGAAACTCTAGTTGTATGCTCGATTTCTCACCAGATTTTATGCTTAACCCATCGCAACAATCTATCACCGCTGTTTAGGCTTAAAGCCACAATTAGTCGTAATAGACCCCAGCCAGATCGACGAGAAGCATAGCAGCTAATTCAGAGCTGGTTTCGCGTAGTTTCTCCACATTTACTCGATCGTAATGTTCATCTACAGTTATTTCATGTTCGGGAGTATCTGCAGCGCGCGTACTGCGTTTAATTGCTGCGGCAGCTTTAAAATCTTCGCGCAGTTCGCAGCTGAAGACCCCACCCTTTCGCGAAGCAAGCGCACTCACCTCTGCAGCGAACTTCTCTTCTTGCACAGCATAAGCAAAATCGTCAGCTTTCAACATACGGGCCGTATGGCGAAGCAAACGCATACCGCGCTCGAAATCTCCCGAACCAAGCTCTGTGATTGCACGCTCAAGGAGTGGATAATCCGATGTGCGAGCCGCGCGCTCATAAAGTTCAAATTGCACGCCAAGCATACGCTCCTGCTCGCGCGGAGTATGCATCCGCTCTGCAATCGCTTGAGCATCACTCTCAGTCGTCGTGCCCATTGATGCGAGAAACTCACGCTGAGCATTCTCGCCGTCGTACACAGACTCACGCAAAGGAAGAGCTTTAATCGGAAGAGTGAGAAGCAAAATAAGCATAATAATAGGTAATGCGGCAAGGAAAACGATATGCAGCCTATCAGAAAGACCTGCACGCACCGCCTGAGCCACAACAGGAGCAAGCTTATCTAACGTATGTGAATCAAGCACAGATCCTGCATCGATTGCTGACGATGGCTTCACCACTCCTGCAGGCCAATGATCCGCAATAGCTTCCTGCAGCCCTGTATTCATCACAGTGCCAAAAATTGCAATACCAACGGTTGAACCGATATTACGGAAGAACTGCAAAGCAGCAGTGCCAGCACCGAGATCGCGCATAGGGACGGCGTTTTGCACCACGAGCATATACTGCTGCATCACAGCACCGATTCCTAAGCCAACAATAACCATTGCGCTGGAAATATAGGCAAGCGAGGGAGCAGACCCCATAAATACGAGCATCACCTGCCCAATCGCCATAAGGATAACGCCTGCCACCATAAAGCCTTTGTATCGCCCAGTGCGCGTGATAATCCGCCCAACCACGATACCGGCAAAAATTTGCACCACGCTCATCGGCATAAGCACGATGCCAGACGTCGTCGCATCAGCCCCAAGCACCCCTTGTACAAATACGGGAAGATATGTGAGAGCAGAAAACATTGCCATTGCTAAGAGCATTGCAGCCAGCGTGGAGTATGTGAAAACAGAATTCTTAAAAAGACGCAGAGGAACAACTGGAGCTTCGGCGCGGCGTTCTTGAAAAATAAACGCACACACAGCAATCACACCGAGAGCATACAGACTGATAATTTGTGCAGATGACCACGGATAAGTGCTGCCACCCCAACTCGTCGCCAATAATATGGCAATCAGTGCAATAGAGAGTAGCAGCATACCAAGAAGATCGACACGAGCATTAGAAGGCGTATGCGGAATTTTTAGAAGTTTAGTCACCATAATCAATGCCACAATGCACAAGGGCAGCGCGCAGTAGAAAAGCCAGCGCCAGCCCAAAGCATCCGTGACGACACCGCCAAGCAGCGGTCCAACAACAGTTGAGACGCCAAAAGAAGCTCCCATATATCCCTGATATTTCCCGCGCATTCGAGCTGGAATAATATCACCAATCACTGTTTGAGACAGCGGAATCAATGTGCCCATACCAGCGCCTGTGACGGCACGCCCAACGATGAGCCAACCGAATGATTGCGCAGCTCCAGAAAGAGCAGTACCCACTATAAACACAACCAGACCACCGATATAAAAGGAGCGCCTGCCATACATATCGGAAAGCTTGCCGACGATTGGCGTCACCAGAGCAGATGAAAGAAGTGCCGTCGTCGCCACCCACGAATAGTGGCTCATTCCTCCAAGATCGGCAATAATTCGAGGCATCGCAGGCCCAACAATTGTTTGGTTAATTGACGCAGAAAACATACCTAAAAGGAGAGCAATAAAAATTCCTCGCTCTTTCGAAGGAAGCTTCCATGTTTTTGGATCAAAAGATTTTGGATCAAAAGATTGGGATACTTTTTGCTTTATTTTTGGCTCGTTCATCGATTCGTTCACTCGTTCATCCACTAGTTCGTCCGTCACGTCCCGATCAGTTCATGTACATTATCACTCGCATTGCGCGCGCTTCGCTCATATCATTTACGCACACAATCATGCATAAAGAAAACACGTCCTTATAATGAGCACTAATCCCCATAAAGGGCACTATCTTTACTGCTACGCAACCAGCATATACCTAGCAATACACCCAAAATACAGCCAGCGTTCAACTGCAGTGCAGATACTCTTCGATCAGCTGTAACCAGTGGTTAGCAGAGACGATAAATAGATGCTACTGCACTAACCACCCCTAAAATCTCACCAGGTGAAACAAAACGTCCAAAATTGAAGTTAGCGCTGGGCGGTGCATAAAATCCTGTACCATGAATAAAACTTCAATAAGAACACTTCTCGTCACAGGTCTCGCTCTCTTTGCTATGTATTTCGGGGCAGGAAACCTTATCCTCCCTGTGATGATCGGCATTAACGGCGGATCAAATGCAATCGCAACCACACTCGGATTCATTCTCACGGGCGTGCTCTTGCCTGTACTTGCGATGGTTGCCGCAGCGACGAGCGAAAATGGAATTGAAGGGATTGCTAAACGAATCGGGCACGTACCAGGCTTGGTATTTTGCTGGATGGCTATGCTGACAACTGGCGTACTTTACGCTGTGCCACGCGTCGCAACAGTATCTTTTTCAATGAGTGCTGGCGCTATCGGCAATTTGCCGAGTCAGCCAGGCAGCCTCGGGCTATTTATCTACTCACTGATCTTTTTGGCAGTCACCACGTTATTGGTAATCAACCCAAATAACGTGGTCGATAAAATCGGCACATGGCTCACCCCCGCACTTTTAATTTTGATGGTGGCACTCATCGTTGCCGCTTTCGTTCAACTCACACCAGTTGTCGATGAGCCAGTAGCAAAATATGCCAACACGCCATTTATTTCTGGACTCCTCGAAGGCTACAACACTCTCGATGCCATCGCATCACTCGTATTCGGCATGATCATCATCACCTCTCTGCGCGCACATGGTTTCAAACAAGGCAAGCAACTCTTCCGCGCAACTGTGCTCTCTGGTGTTGTTGCAGGAGTTTTGCTGGCTCTCGTCTATTTCGGGCTATCCAACGTAGGCGTGCGTATCGGTGATGCTGAAGTTGCTGACGGCGCCGAAGGACTCTCGTATGCTGCTGGTCTTCTCTTTGGAGCGCCTGGGCAGTGGATCCTTGGGCTTATCGCAATTTTGGCCTGCTTGACGACGAGCGTCGGTTTGATCGGTGCAAGCGTACAGTTCTTCGAGCGTCAATTCCCGAAGATTTCACGCAACGAACTTCTCGTAATCCATATGGTCATCGCTCTTGCGATGGCAAACTTAGGGCTTGCTACTTTGCTGAACGTCGTCGTACCGATGATGTATTTCTGCTACCCCATCACAATTGCAGTAGTGCTTGTGAGCTTGATTGATATTTTCTCGCCAGGGCATCTCTACTATTCTTACCGTTGCACGGTCTGGACGGCTGCAGTTTTCGGCTTGGTTGATGCTATCCATCAAGGATTTGCTCTCTTTGAAGCACCCGAACCTGCATGGTTTGCACATCTCATTGACGTTATCCCTCTTGCTGGGCTTTCCCTTGGTTGGGTTGTACCTCTCGCTGTGCTGCTCACCATCGGGCTTGTGCTTGATTTTGTGCAAGGAAACTTCAAACAAGAAGCACCGACACAAACAGCAGCTGCACAGCAGTAGCTCATCAAAGGTATCCCCTTTGCAGCTTACTGCATAAGCGCTGTATGAGTACGTTTTTGATCGCGCTTCTCATATAGAAATTAGGCGGATTCAGGTGCCCACTATTATCACCTGAATCCGCCGATTTTATCGATTTGATGAAGGGCAATATCCAAAATTGACGGCAAGCCCCAAAAGCACATTACGGCTTTTAATCAAAACAAGAATAAAAGATATAGCCAACACGTTTGCTGGCTATATCTTTTATATCTATGCGCATATGTGAAAATTCTTTAGAAAATCCCCTATATATTCTCAGCTACTTTTTTTAATCACTGGTTTGCTAAAGCTCTATTACATTCCGTAGCAATAGTATTGAGCCAAAATTTCACTTTTTCAGCGCTAATTGCTGAATCAAACGTACCGTCTTCCCGTACACCCGAACCTACATGGAATTGACGAATTCCAAGATCCGCAAGGGCTGGTATATGTTCCAACTTCAAGCCCCCTCCTGCTTGAATCAATTCAGCAGCTTCGGGGAATATCTCAATAGCTGCTCGGAGATTATCAAGCCCTGCACTAATACCGTGAGAGGAACCTGCCGTCAGCACTACATCTGGCCTTGGCGTCATTCCTAAAAGCTGCTGCCACGCAGCTAGATAATGATTAGTCGCGATTTCCTGCGTATCTTCCTCATCAGCAGTTCCCTCAGCACAGGCAGATACAACAGCATCAATTGCACGATGAATCGTAAACGATGCTTGCCCTCGCAGTTCATGCACCAACTCAGCCATATAATCCAACGCTAAGTTCCCATCAGGAGTAAGATACCCGAAAACAACACCTTCTGCGCCAGCATTTGTAAAATCACGCACGAGCTTTTTGAGCTGAGGAAGCCGATCTTTTTGGGCAGCGAACCCTGCATCTATACGCACCATCGGACGAACACGAATCGGCACAGTGGCAACTATCTCTTCGACGAGCTGTGGCGAAGGAGCAAGCCCCTCTTTTTCCATCGTCCCAACAAGCTCAATCCGGTGCGCTCCAGAAAGAGCCGCCTGCTGCGCGTCAGCCAGAGAAAGAGCAATCAGTTCCAGCACACCATAGCGAGAAGCACAGACACCTTTCATAGAAACTCCTATTCGACTGCAAGACGACATTAGCTCAATCATATCCTCTAAAGCCTGCGAAATAGCCAAGGATTTCTTGAGACGAGTGAGGGCGTGGTGATGCACTCAGATGCATCACAGATATATAGATATATCGAGAGTTTTATCGAAAATTTTAGCAGTAAGTTTAATGTCAATGAGACTACTTTCGATAGGAGAGGTACCACCTAAATGATCCAAACCTTGAGGATTTCGGTGTTACAATGGTGCCGTTCGGGTAGAGAATTCAGGTTGTAAGCTCGCCTTCTAGAACCCATATTAGCTTTGGAGAAGTGGCTCGCCCACGGCAAGTAGGCAATCTGCGTTGGAAATAGCCCGAGTAAAGTTTCTGTTTATAGCTAGCAAGACTTATATCTATTCTCTAGTAGCGGCAGTGGCTATACAACGATCCAGCCGTGTCAGAATAACGACGAAGATCAGTATGAAATACCGACATTTGTCGGTATTGTAGCGCTACCTACATATGCTTAACTAACAGTATCTCTAAAAAAGAGATTGCAGCCATACTCTCATGCTGCGCAAGCCACCATCAATAACGGCACCCTGATGAAAGGAATACGAAGGATGAAACTGCACAAAGCAACACAGCTAGCCATCGCAAGTGTCTGCGCATTGGCGCTATCGTTTAGCTCCGCTGGCGCAGCAAACGCCGCAGAGATTCAGAATTCTACTACCGCGGTATCACAACTTCATAGCACACAGATAGGAGGCTCACTTACAGAAGCTGAAATTGAGGAATTCGCCGATGCCACAGCGGATAGTTTTGTGGCGCTATTCCGCGACGTCGTCAAACATGATGGGGTAAAGTTCATTGTAGACGAAAGACTGGCTACTGAATATGGTTTCGGTGAAAGTTCTGAGCAGCTTGCTCTTATCGTTAGCTCACTAAATGGAGCTTCCGACAATCCGTATGTCAATGCGCAGTCAGATCGCAGCTGGGGTTCTTTCGGGTCATGCGTAGTGACGGGAGTCCTTGGTTTTTCACCCTTCCAAATCGACTACAACCTATTAGGTAAATACATTTACGAAAAGTCTTGGAACAAAGTGGCTGATTTACTCAAACGGTACGCTAAGAAAGAAATTGCTAAAAAGAGTGGCGATATTATTCTCAAACAAATCATTAAGTCAACTCCAGCAGGGTTTGCTGCATGGTTGGGCGTTTACGCTGTCGGATGCGCCGCAAAAGAGGCATGGAATTGGTGGAGGGCCTAATGCCACGTACTATGCGTGAACTGGCGGTCAGTGTACTAACTTTCACATTGGCGATCTGCCTGTTTTCTTTGTTAGCGCTAATTCTTTTCCCTTTACATACAGTACTGAGTATCACTCTTCCATCACTGTTGCTTGGAGTGGCAGTCCTAGGTATTGGGTATTTTCGTCGGAAAAGGAATTGATGAATAACGTCATTTCGGAGCAGCTTAACCCTAACTAAGAACTGTTCGCTAAGTAATGGAATTCAGAGCATTTTCCGCATGTCTAGCTCAGTTAATTTACTGTTGATAACCAAACAATTTTTTGAGCTGGTGCTTCTTACTGCCTTGTTGGCGGCGTGAGAGGCACTAGCTCTTTATGTACACGTAAAGGAACGTATACATGAGACTCTTGAATTAGCTGCGCCCTAAATCAAAATCAACCTAGGATCACACGATTGTGTCGTCATATTCGTTCCTTTTTTTTGGGGGGGGAGGGAGCAACCTTTTCTGCTCGTATGGTGAGAACGTTCAGCAATGCAGATGTCTGCCATCTATAACTGTGTGTGGATCTTAGGCTGAAGCGATTGTTAGACGACCCCAGTATGCCTATTTTCATAAAGCAAGCAGCGCTAAAAAGACTACTGGTCACAGCTTGTATTACTTGCTGCATAATGTGGCAAATTCAGAGATGCATTGTGAATGCGTATCGGGTTTTGTTCCATTTTATGCAAGTCAGTAGGTTGTCTTGGTGTTGATTATAGCTTGAAGATTTCTGGTGGTGGTTATAGCTGTTGTTGTTTAGTGTGATAGTCATTTAATAGTTTTGACTGAATAGCTCTAGTATTTTTTGCTTAATTCAGGGGTTGCTTGCTTGGTCTCACTACACGAGCATTAGCGCATTTGTAGCATGATCAAGCTACAGCTGTATACCAATGTTTATCGGTATGAAATACCGACATTTGTCGGTATTGTAGCGCTACCTACATATGCTTAACTAACAGTATCTCTAAAAAAGAGATTGCAGCCATACTCCCATGCTGCGCAAGCCACCATCAATAACGGCACCCTGATAAAAGGAATACGAAGGATGAAACTGCACAAAGCAACACAGTTAGCCATCGCAAGTGTCTGCGCATTGGCGTTATCGTTTGCGACGATTGGCGTCGCTAATGCGGTAGACGTAGCGAATCTGTCTTCTCAGACGGTTGCTACCCAAGAAACGACGTGCGACTTCAAAGTTCCTGTGGGGTATTCACTAGCGCAAGCTGATGCAGATTTGACAGCTCTAGAGGAACTTCCAGAAAACCTTCAAGACGAAGAGATTTTGAAGGGGCTTGGACTCGTCCGATCACAAGAGCGGGTTGCTCCACTTGTAATCGTTGCTGCCATTGGATGTGCAGTTGGTGTGGGAGGAGCGATCTTCAACACAAGTTGGCCTTCTGCTTCTTCTGTTGCTTGGTCGCTAGCAGGCGTTCTTTTTGGTTGTATTCCGAGAACTAGCCAAGCGAAGCTAGTTTCAGTAATTTTGGCGCATAAAAGCGTCATAGCAAAAGCCTTAAAAGCCGTTGGGGCTTCTGCAGCGGCAGCTGCTTTGCTTAAAGGAGATTCAGCAAAATGAGACGCATCCCTAAACTAATAGTTGGAGCTAAACTCAAAATCACGTTGGCAATAGCGGCTACCTGGACAATTCTTTTATGGTCGGGTTTTCTAGCCTCAAAGCATATGCAGAATTTAGCTCTGACTTACTTTACATTCACAACAATTGCGCTCGTTTATACAGTTTTTCTCATTTCAAAGAAAAGGGTTGCTTTCAATTTCAAAAATATCCTTTTCGCGTTCCTGCTTATAGTGGCATCCGTGCTGGCTAGTTATTGCCAATTAACAACAGTTTGTTCACTACTAGGTTTTGCTGGATTGCTCTGTCTACCTTTTTCGCTATTGCCAGGTGATTGGCAAAGTGACGATGGGCAGCCTAGGCGGCATATGGAAGTTGAATAGGTGGAAAATAGGTGGAAAACAAGCTAGCTAAACAACTAGCCAAATATAGAAACACATGCTGCGAATTCTTCTAACAAACGCTAGTTGTTTTGTAAAAATCGGAATAACTACAGTGGTGACTGCTTGTGGCTTAGGAAAATAGCTAATGATTAAAGATTGCGCTAGTGCTATTGGTCTTGCTCTGGTGACAAACCTACCCGTTTTTAAGATCACAAAAATTCGTGCAGCATTGAAAGCTGCTGGTGGAGCGACTACTTTTGTAAAGAATTTTAAGCGGGTTTACGAAGCTCAGCGAAGAGCGAAGGCATCCTTTAGTACGGCGTTTTCGCGGGGTGTTAAGCAAGCAGCAAAAGCTGCAGCACCAGAAGCTCAACAACTTTTGATTGAAGTCTTTAATCTAGGAAACGTTTACAGTGCTTGTTTCGAATGATAATAAAACACGAATTGTGAAAATAGGAAGAATCTTCTTTTTCCTAGTAGGAATCGCAGGTCTATTCTTGTTGGCTCTTGGATTTTGGGTCGATACCGTAAAAATTGGAGGCGCTCTGTGCGCAGGTGCACTCATCGGACATATAGCAACATGGAGAATGAATTTTTCTATGAACTCGAGTGCCGATATAGATAAAACTAGACGCTAGCCACAACAAAAGATAACGGAATTTATTAGGACGGTAGATATGTTTGGTAAAAAATCTCGAGAAGAGTTGTGTGCAAAGTTGGAGCAGGTTAATGCTGCTCTTTCGGCTTTGCCTTGTCAGAGTGATACTTTTCTTGCGGCGCAAGAGATTATTGAGACTATGAAAAGTGAAGGATCGCGTCCTGAAGATATTGATGCCGTGCTCGCTGAGCAGAATCTTCCTAGCGTGGCTGAGGTCGGAAAAGTCACGATGGAAAGTATAGGTAGCGTATGGAAGCTGAATCGGCGGAAAAACAAGCTAGCCAAACAACTACCAGCCAGTAGTCTAAAACTATCCAAAACAATCCGCACCCCCATCGACATCGCGGATTATTCGCCGGCTACTTTCTAGGAGTTATTGTCTTCCTCCCAGACTCCATATTGTTGCCCCTCATCATTTTCCCATCGCGCTCTACCGTTGGCGGAGGTACCTAACACTATGGCGGCTGCGGCAGAAGGAGAAGTAAAAGCAATATCACGGGTGACCACGCCGCGATTATTTTCTATGCGGATTGATCCATCGCTAACTAGTTTTTGGTGACGACTAGCTATAGTCGCATACGAATTAACCGTTGCCTGGCTTCTAGCTTTACTGGTTTCCCAGCTAGCAACCACTATTGATCCCTTGAGGAGGAAAAACTCTCCATCAATCAGTTGCATCGAGGCATCTATCCCATCTTTTTGTCTACGCAGATGAAAAACAGGTGAAGAAGCTATCTGAGCGTTATCTGATTGCACGGTATTTTCTGAGGATCGCAAAACGTTGACTCCCAGGATTGGCAAAATCAGCTTCATATTGTCTAAGAATGATTCTGCTGATGCTCGTTGCGCTTCAGAAAGCTTCCTAACCCGAGGAGTTTGCTTGTTATCAGGCATAGAACAGCGCTCAGCATTCTTAGCGATTTCAACCAAACGGGCTTCTAAATAACCCCAATGCCCCTCGTTAAAAGACCGTTGCAAGCTCGCAATAATGACAACCTTTTCCCACTGCGGCTTCTTTTTGTCATGATCGCGTAAGCGCTCGACAAAGTTTTCTGTCTTGCCTATGTAGCACCACGTGTTCTCAATAGCTTCAGGGTCATTACCGAGAAGGATATATACCCCGTTGCTATTGGCTTCCTCTCGCTTATAAAGCTGGGAAAGTTGATCGCGGCGTGCAGAGGTGAGAATCCCCGTCCAATCCGCTATCCCCGCAGTAGCCATACCACCTGGAGTTCCATCGACTAGAAAAAGCTCTACCGCTTTACCACGCGCCATCGCAACCACGCCCTTCGTTCACACGCACCTAACTCTAAGAATAAAGGCTAGAACATTTAGGTCAAGCCCTGGAAACTAGCGAAGATATGGATAAGTCACTCGGCGAGGCAATCTGGCTCATCACCTGCTCGCTAACCAGTCCGTACAGATCCACAACCTCACCCAGCCAGACGATAAACACCCAGAGCTAACCGCAGAAGCAGTGGAGTTACTAACTGTGCCTGCAGATTTAGCTGACTATCGAGAGGCTATCGCCCAGGCACTCCAACACGGCACCCGGCGAGCAATCATGACCGAGACCCCAGACCCAAAAGAACAAACCGAGAAAAAGGACACCTAATAGATAGTGACGAGGCAATCTTTACCCGCCTGACCTATATCGGGCTCGCCCACCTAGGGCTGACCCGCAGGCAAATCGACCTGACCATATTCGGTGAACTATTGGATCTGGTGGACTGCCGGCGCATCGAAACAGGTAGAGCCCCGCCAAAACATATCTGGTTTATCGACAATATTATTTCTGCTGGGGTTTAGCGGGCTAAATGTTTCGCGAGGTAACAGGCGAATAGCTAAGGATAGATGACGTACCACTGGCGACCTGCACCTTGGACAACTTCTAGGTAGCCGTTAATTATGGACTAATAAATCCGCTAATAGGTGAGTTCTTTAGAGGCTAGTTAGCCCCTTAACTCTCCCTTCCTTTGCCTATATGTCAGCTAGATTATCGGACACTACTTGACTAAAGAGGGGGCGCCTAGGTTACTCTATTATAGGTAAGGCTAACCTAATTGGGTATTGGAAGGGGTATGCCGCATGAAAACACGCGACTTTATCAACATTGGCGTTTTCACTGCAATTTATTTTGTGCTAGTTTTCGGCACCGGAATGCTAGGCATTATTAATCCAGCAATGATGTTCGTAGGCTATGCCTTAGGACTTATCGCTAACGGCGCCGTAGTCATGCTATTTAAGTCGCGGGTACCAAAGATTGGCGCCCTGGCACTAATGGGACTATTAGTAGGAAGTTTAATGGTAATTACTGGGCACCCCTGGGTTGTTGTTCTGCTTGCACCTGTGCTGGGATTAGCCGCAGATTTCCTCTTCGCTAAAAACTCAACGGTTTTTCGGGTTTTAGGATACGCCGTCATGTCCATATGGTACGTGGTGCCCTGGTTCCCCGTATTCATTGATGCTCAGGGCTACTACAATTATATTGCTGACTCTATGGGAACAGCCTATGCAGATTCATTACGCTGGTTCTTGTCACCATGGATGATTGTGGCCTGGGATGTGGGAGTTTTCATTCTAGGGCTTATCGGTGGAGTCTTCGGAAATTCTCTAATGGCTCGGCACTTCCGTAAAGCTGGCATCGCAAAGTAATGACAATGACTCTTCAATGCCAAACCAGCAACCACGGATCAGCAGCAAGCTATCGCCAGAATCAAGTCACCAGCGCTGAAATCTTAGCAGCCAGCCAATGCCGCTCCCAGCCAGATCCGCGCACCATTTTACTGGCTATTTTTGTATTAAATGCCCTAGTAATGTCGCAACTACCCATAGCGATAACTTTCCTGGTGGCAGGCATCGCACTCTTGGCTTTACTATCGACGCGCTGCTATTCATGGGCGTTAGGTTTCCTTGCCGTGGAAGGAACCTGGATTGCTTGTATCTATCTTTTCCCAAGAATCTGGCCAAGCGCCCTCACTGCGTTTCTAATGGTTTTAGGCTACTGGATGATAAAGCTCTGCACTGTCGGCGGCCTGGCAGGTTACGCGATTAAAGCTATTGTCCCCGGAGAACTCGTAGCTGGTCTTCGCGAATTACGTATACCGATAGCTATAACCGTTCCTCTGGTAGTGCTATTACGATTCATACCGACAGTATTTCGAGAATACCGTGCAGTAAGAGAAGCAATGTCCCTGCGAGGATTACAAATGGGATGGCGCGCCCTCTTGCACCCCCTCCATTTTCTAGAAATGGTTTTAGTTCCCTTGCTGGCATCCTGCGCCCGAACCGCTGATGAAATGACCGCCGCCGGCATGGTGCGCGGTTTAGGATCCACCATTTGCCCAAGCACTTTGAAACAGCTTCGATTTAATCGACTAGACGCCCTCTGGATATTGACGCTAGTCGCCCTGATTGCTCTCATCCCCTACTCGGATCACCTAGCTATACTCTCGGGCGGATTCAAATGAGAACCTCAATCGACCATGTCTCCTTCGATTACCAGTTCAACCCAGACGAAGAAACCTCATCAGCTCACGTTAGCGCAGTCAGCGATATTAACCTCGATTTCCCTAAAGGATCTTGTACCTTAATCACCGGTCCTTCCGGAGCAGGCAAATCGACCCTATTAAAACTTCTGAACGGTTTAATACCCGAACTTTATAAAGGTAATCTGAGCGGACGTACCCTCCTTGCTGGTCTTGATACCGCGCAAAGCGATATCCAACAATTAGGGCGCACCGCCGGGACAGTTTTTCAAAATCCCCGTTCCCAATTTTTTACGGCAAATGTACTAGAAGAGTTAGCATTCGCGAGCGAAAATGCTGGAGATATCCCTCAAACAATCGCTAACCGAATCGCGGAAGCTATTAATACCTGGGGCATTCAGCGACTGCTGGGCAAAGAGTTACGTCAGCTTTCCGGAGGTGAATTACAGCTGGTTGCTTGCGCAGCGGCAGTGGCCGGACCGCAGCAAATTCTGCTTTTAGATGAACCCACCTCTAACCTTTCCCCGGAAGCAATTTCTGCATTCAGCAAAGTCTTACAAAGGCTAAAAAGCGCAGGCTGGACACTGATAGTAGCAGAACACCGCGTTTACCCTCTAAAAGGTCTAGCGGATCAAGTTGCGATTATGGGTGAAGGGCGAATCCAGCATTTATTTACTGCGGATGAATTTTTTAGCTTGTCTTCTACACAGCGTAAAGAGTTGGGGCTGCGCACCCTGGAAAAACCAGAAATTTGCGTTAGATGCATTCCCGATCAACAGGAAGACGGTATTACCGCAAAAAATTTAAGGTTCAGTTACGGCAAACACCGCGTCCTCAATATTCCTTCCCTATATTTACCTAAGGGAAAAGTGGTTGCGCTAGTCGGCCCGAACGGAGCGGGTAAAACTACTCTCGCACGCACCCTCATCGGGTTAGCTCATCCAGAGAAGGGCAGCGATATTAGTTTTAGCGGCAAATCCTGCCGGGCGGCAGAAAGACGAAACCGCAGTGTGCTAGTAATGCAAGATGTGAACCGCCAGCTATTTGCCGAAACAGTAGCGGCAGAGGTCGTACTAGGAAATGACAATCTTAGTCAAGAACAGGTGCAGACGCTTCTAGGTGATTTAGGGTTGCAAGGATTATCTGAACGGCACCCAATGACTCTTTCTGGGGGACAAAAACAACGCCTCGTGATTGCCAACGCCCTGGCGAGCCAGGCAGAGCTTTACGTATTCGATGAACCTACCTCGGGAGTTGACTACCGGCACCTACTATCGATTAGTTCCCAGATTCGCTCACTAGCTGCTAAAAGCAAAGCAGTCCTGATAATCAGTCACGACTTGGAGTTCATCAATGAAGTTGCTGATTATCAGTTATTGCTCTGGCCTCTCGATAGCGGAATAAACGCGCAACTTACTGCAGCTGACCAAGAGAAACATTAAAAGAGGAAGCCAAGTGACTGATAATCAAGTTAGCGAACCAAGGAAAGATACAGCGGCGAATATCAAGCTGACCAGCAAACAAGGTAAAGCCGCATTACTAGAACTCTTAGCTCCTGTACAATTGGCGCTCCGAGTTGGTCAAGTAATGGCGGTTATATCCGCTATTTTGCGAGTTTTTCCGTTCGTTGCTTTAGTGGGTATCGGCAACGAACTCCTAACTTCACTAGGTAATGGCGCATCACCCAACCAAAGTGTCATCATATTTTGGGTACAGGTGTTAATCGGAACATTTTGTGGAGGTCTATTCGCTTATTTTGTGGGTTTGCTGGTTACCCATATTGCCGATAATCGCTTATCCGCAAGTATTCAGCAAAAGATTATTCGTTTTCTGGGGCAAGCTCCTTTAACTTGGTTTAGTGATAATACTTCCGGCCATGTGCGTAAAGTGCTGCAAGACGATGTAAAAAATCTACATATGCTAGTGGCACACCGCCCCGTAGATTCACTAATCGCTACCCTAGTGCCCATATTTTGCGCTGGTTATACCTTCACTATTGATTTAAGACTCGGACTTTTAGTAATCGTTGCGGTGCCGATTTACATTATTGCCTACTCTGTGATGATGCGGGGAATGAGCGATAAATCCTTAGAACTTGATGCAAAACTTGATCAGGTTTCCTCCGCAATGGTGGAGTTCGTAAAAGGAATCCAGGTGGTTAAGACTTTTGGGATCACCGGAAAAGCACATCGCAAATATGCGCACAGCGCCAATGAAGCCTGCGACTATATGGAGGAATGGAATAGGCCAATGGTGCATGCGGCTTCCTTGACCGCAGCTCTCACCTCTACTCCATTGGTAGTTCTCTTATTTGGGATTGTCGGCCCCTGGTTCGTCTCCAAGCATTGGGTTAGTCCGGTAGAAGTAGTTGCCGGCTGTTTAATTGCCATTGCACTGCCCTCATCAATTAACCTAGTAACCCAGCTTGCTTGGAATTATCAGTTAGCGGGTGCGGCAGCCAAACGGATTCTTGATCTTCTTAGGGTAAAGCCCCTCACTTGCCCCGAGAAATCGACGTCTTTACCTCAAGACGCAAGCATAGAATTTAAAAATGTGTCGCTCAGCTATGGCCATACCCTAGCTTTGGATAATATCTCCTTACGTTGTGCGCCCGGTACAGTAACCGCTCTCATGGGGCCATCAGGGGCTGGGAAAACCACCCTAGCCAAATTGGCTGCCCGTTTTCTGGATCCCGATACTGGCACAGTACTAATCGGTGGAGTAAACCTTAGGGAACTGAGCAGAACCGATCTCTACTCTCACCTTGGATTCGTCCTGCAAGATGCGCAACTCTTGCGGGCTTCTATTCGCGACAATATTTCTATCGGGCGACACGATGCAGATGAAGCCGAGATTATTAATGCTGCTCGCCAGGCGCAGATTCATGACGAAATCATGGCGCTGCCTAAAGGATATGACAGTGTTGTCGGGGAAGATCTGAAGCTATCGGGAGGGCAAGCTCAACGGATTGCAATCGCCAGAACCTTACTATTGGATGCGCCGATACTCATATTGGATGAGGCAGCCGCCATGGTAGATCCGGAATGTGAAGCACAAATCCAAAAAGCTATTAACCATCTAATGGTCGGACGTACTGTTCTGGTTATTGATCACCGTCCCGATTCGGTCAAGAACGTCGATCAAATCGCCCTACTTGATAAAGGGCAGTTGATGGCTTGCGGTAATCACCAGAAGCTAAAAAATATAGAACTCTACCGTCGCTTGTGGTCGGCATCCAATGTTGAGTTTACGGAAAGAGGACGAAACTAAAATGGATAAGTCAATGGGAGCTATCGACATAATTCGAACAAATTTCCGACTCAGCGCCAACTCGCAAAATCACAGCAGAAGTATCAGCTGGGCAACTAGGATTATCAGCGGTATTGCGCAGGGGGTAGGCTTACTTGCGCTGATTCAGCTCGCAAACACCTGGGCTAGCAGGCAGGAAGAAAGCACTCATAACGCTACCCCCTGGATCTTAACCCTGATCGTCACGGCGATTATCGGGGCGATCAGTATCTACATACGAGATCGCTTCTCCTACGAAGGCGCTTTTTCGGTGATGCGCTCTGTTCATCGCCGCGTTGGGGATCAGTTGGCAAAACTGCCCCTAGGATGGTTCTCCACCGATACTACCGGGCGTTTATCCCGCCTAGGGGCAGCTACTGTCAATGACCTCGGAAACCTGAGTGCCCATTTGCTCACGGAACTATCCGCCGCCACCGTCACTTTGCTGACACTGCTTACCGGTCTGCTTTGGTGGTATCCCATCCTGGGCTCGATTTTTGCGTTATGCCTAATCTGTTACCTGATTCTGATGTGGGCACTAACCTACCTCGACAGTGCGGCCAGCGCCTACGCGGCTCCGGCGGCAACTGAACTAGCTGATCGGATCGTAGAATTTTCTACCTGCCAATCCATGCTCCGTGCATGTGACCAGACGATTTACCCTCAAATGGCCACGGCTTTAGCAGAAAATCGCCGCAGATCTACTCGCCGACTATGGGTAGAATGCATCGGGAATTTTCTCGGTGGCATTGCTTCGCAAACAATTTGCGTAGTAATGATTATTTCCAGTGTGCATCTTGCTTTTACTGGAAGCCTTGCTCCCTTGGCAGTGGTGGCGGTTATTGGGATAAGCTTGGAAATCACTCATTACCTTTCCACTATTTCTAATTGTCGAACAGGGCTACTGGCGGTTGGACCGACAATGGCGACTATCAACGAAGTACTGGATGCGCGCCCTTTGCCCGAGCGGGAGACCTCGCTATCCCAACCCGCACCTCACCAAGTTGAGCTTCGAGAGGTTGATTTTTCTTATGGGAAAGATAAACAGGTGCTCAACAAAGTCAGTTTCACCATCGCTCCCCACGCTATGACCGCACTTGTTGGCCCCTCGGGCGCAGGTAAGACCACTATTGCCCGCTTGATTTGCCGCTTTTGGGATGTAAACTCGGGTGCAGTACTCGTTGGTGATCGAGATGTTAGAGAACTAACGACTGAAGATTTAATGAGCCAGATTTCAATGGTTTTCCAAGATGTCTATCTTTTCGATGACACTTTGGAAGCAAATATCCGCATCGGTAACTCCAATGCGAGCAAAGAGGCTCTACTACATGCGGCAGAGCTAGCGGGTGTCGATGATATTGTCAACCGACTTCCCGATGGTTGGGATACGCATGTTGGTGAAGGTGGCTGCGCATTATCGGGAGGTGAACGCCAACGGGTTTCAATTGCTCGCGCTATTTTAAAAAATGCTCCAATTGTACTCTTCGATGAAGCTACCAGCGCTCTTGATGCCGAAAATGAAGCAAATCTGCTGCGCGCTTTCGAAGTATTACGACGCCAATCCACCATGTTGGTTATCGCGCATAAACTCCACACGATTACTCGAGCTGACCAGATTGTGGTTCTAGACAATCAGGGGCAAGTGGCTCAGATTGGCACCCACGATCAATTGGTTAGCTGCCAGGGGATTTACCGAGATTTTTGGGATGAGCGTCAAGCCGCTTCTGGTTGGAAAATAGCTGCTGAGTAGTACGACAGGTTGGATTAAGCAAGGACCTTTAAAACTTAAAGAAGCAGTAGCTGGAGTGTATTCACTAGAATTTACCGACGATATTATTCCTGCTGGGGACGAGATTCAGAAAGTAGCCGAGGGCTACCAGCGAGCAGCAGCAATGATAAACGACGAACTGCGCTATATCGACGTCTACAACGTAGTGCCCTACAACGTGACTGACTAACACCAGCTCAACTCAGGAAATCCTCGCTCTTGGCGGTGCTTTCCTCACTCATAACCCTGCTTCTTGAATAGAGATGTATATCGCTATTTTTCCTTGCAAATAAGCCCCAAAACGACTGGATAAGCGTGCGGGTCTATGGCTGTATATACATACCGAAACAACCACGGTAGCGAAAGGACAAGGGCGATGAGCACGAAATTCGACAAAGACCTGAGACTGATGGAAACCGATAGCGATGCGGGCATCATGATCCTGCGTGAACGCAAAGCCCAGCTCGAGCAGATCGAGCGGCAGGGACGAGCCTGCAAGAACCACTTCCGCCTCAAATGCATCGCCCAGGAATACAACTGGCTCAAGCGCGAATACGACGCCCTCGACCAAATGATCTGAAAAGCTAGCCAGCAGCGAAGCCCAGCCATATGGTTGGGCTTTTCTTCTGCCTACCGAGTACTTTTCCCTAGAGATCTATGTCTCTGGTTTTCGTTGAAATATAGCGGAAAACGACTGGATAAGCAGCGAAACCTATGGCTATATGTACATACACAAACAACGAAGAGTTGAAAGGACAAAGCCATGGGCAGAGTTAAAGAAACCACGATTGAGAAAATAGCACGCACGATTTTGGCCGAGGAAAACATCAACCCCGAACAGGCAGACTTCTTCGAAACCAGCCAAGACCAACTAATCGACCTATTAGTGAGCGCCTACCGGGCAGGGATTGAGGACGCCACCAACAAGCACATCACCGAGGTGGACGCTACCTGGCAGCTCAAACGCTACACCGAGCATGGATTTGAAAACGTTGGTAAACCCCAACCTTCGCGCCGCGCAGCTTTGAAAGCCAAGGCTGTGTGGATGCGCAACAATCCCGGAGCGAGCGAACCTTATCCGCACCGCATCGCCTAAAACGAATAACCAACCTGCTAAGCCCAACCCACGCTGGTTGGGCTTTTCCTTTCTTTGTGATTGGAGGTGCCTTGATAGCGATGCGCCGCCTTGAACGCTACGAGCCAACCCGCTTTGCTCTGCCGACCTCGCATTACGATAAGCGGGCTGCGGACTATGCGGTCGCGTTCATTCAAGCGCTCACGCATACGAAAGGACGCTGGGCTGGCAGGCCGTTTGAGTTGATTGATTGGCAAGAACAAATCATCCGTGACCTTTTCGGCACCCTCAAACCCGATGGATACCGCCAGTTCACGACTGCTTATGTGGAGATTCCGAAGAAGCAAGGCAAGAGTGAGCTGGCTGCTGCCGTCGCATTGTTGCTAACGTGCGCCGATGGCGAAGAACGTGCCGAAGTGTATGGCTGCGCGGCAGACCGCCAGCAGGCCAGCATTGTGTTTGAGATGGCAGCGGACATGGTGCGAATGTGCCCGCCCCTCGCGAAACGAGTGAAAATCCTGCGCTCCCAAAAACGCATCATCTACACGCCTACCAACTCCTTCTACCAAGTCCTCAGTGCTGAGGCCTACTCCAAGCACGGCTTCAACATCTCCGGCGTCGTCTTTGACGAGCTGCACACCCAGCTGAATCACAAACTATTTGATGTGATGACCAAAGGTAGTGGCGATGCTCGCACCCAGCCCTTATATTTCTTGATCACTACAGCGGGCTCGGATATGCACAGTATTTGTTGGGAGCAGCACGAGAAAGCCCTCGACATTATTAACGGCAAAAAGAACGATCCCAGGTTCTATCCCGTCATCTACGGGGCAGGCATGGACGAGGACTGGACGAGCGAGACCGTGTGGAAGAAAGCCAACCCCAGCCTCGGCATCACCGTCAATATCGAAAAGGTACGTGACGCCTGCGAGAGCGCGAAGCAAAACCCTGCCGAGGAAAACTCGTTCCGCCAGTTGCGCCTGAACCAGTGGGTGAAGCAAGAAGTGCGCTGGATGCCCATGACCATCTGGAACCAAAACTCCGCACCCGTAAACGAACAGGCGTTGGAGAGCAGGGTATGTTACGGCGGACTCGATTTGTCATCCACCTCGGATATCATCGCCTTCGTTTTGGTATTCCCACCCGAGGAGCCTGACGAGCCGTATTGGATTCTGCCCAAGCTGTGACTCCCAGAAGACACATTGGATCTACGCGTAGCGCGTGATCACGTCCCCTACGATCTGTGGCATAAGCAGGGCTATGTGGAAACCACTGAAGGCAATGTGGTTCATTACGACCATATCGAGCACGACATCGAACCACTCGGTCTCAGGTTCGATATCCGCGAGATTGCTTATGGCCGTTGGGGCGCAGTCCAAATGAGCCAAAACCTCGAAGGCCTCGGCTTCACCGTTGCTCCCTTCGGGCAAGGCTTCAAAGACATGAGCCCCGCCTCCAAAGAACTCATGAAACTAGCACTCGAAGGCCGATTGGCGCACGGTGGACACCCGGTGCTCGCGTGGATGGCTGACAACATTACCGTGCGCCAAGATCCTGCAGGAAACATCAAGCCAGATAAGCAGAAGAGCACGGAGAAGATTGACGGTATCGTCGCCCTGATTATGGCGCTCGACCGTGCCATCAGAAACAGCGGCTCCGAGGACGCCGAGTCAGTCTACGACGGACGGGGTTTGCTGTTTATTTGATTCACCCTGACGAATATCACGGTAAGACCCTGACATGTGTCGGTGTTGTGGGGCGCTGTGGTGATGTTTTGATTGAAGTAGCTGCTGGCAGATCTGGTAGCCGTGCTAAGTCAGCACGCCTAGAAATAGAAGCCAGCCATGGTTGGTTAGACACGTAAAGGAGAAGAAAATGAACAAACTAGTACAATCTGCGTGTGCTGGGGCGCTCACGCTTGCGCTTTCCTTAGTGGGAGTAGGAACTGCTTCTGCTAAGGTCTTTGAACCTAATAGCGCTTTGACGGAACGGTCTATTATGAGCATCGAATCCGTGTCGAAGGCAGATGATGCTGCAATCAAGATGCTGGAAAAATCCGTAGCGAATCCTTTCTCACTGCGTCTTGACGATGATTCCTTGCGCATACAGGAACTCGAAGCATCTGCAGTTGTGGATTTACCGCAGGATGCAGCACCTAATTCGAACAGTAGTTGTCTTAGCGGTGATGCGACACCGCTAGTATTCAAAGCGGTTTCTGATAAAACTTCCAGATACCTCGTAGACCACACACGCGCTTTACAGGAGAGTTCGCGAGTCATATTATCAACTCCAATATCGTCACTGGCTTTTGATCGAGCATTGGTTTACGCAATTCCGGTGGATGAGGAGGTTTATCACAGTGTTACAGTGCCAATCACTGACTCGCTTCCAATCAGTAATTTCACTGTTGTGTATGCCCCTGACGGACAGGTGTCCAACTATGCTGAAACGCAAGTGCGGAGATCAGATGCGGAGTTGGTTCATGTCGCACAGTGGATTAATGGAAACAAGTCACTTGACAAGATGGTGTACGGTGGGGATCTTGACTTTAGCGTCTCAGGATCTGAGGATAATACCGTCTCCGGAAGTAGCGATGATTCCGACCAGCCAATGGCTCGGTCTTGGGGCAAGGCTGTCGCGTGCCTTGCGGCTACCCTTGGGGTAAGCGCCGGCACTGCTGCACTTATCATGTCACTATGTGGCGGCTCCTGTGCAGTTCCAGAACCAACTTTTTCGAAGGCTATTTGTGCAGCATGCGTCGGTGGGCTCGTCACACTCGGAGGAACATCAATAGGCGCTGTTGTTAAATGTTTCGGGTACTGGTGATTGTAATGTCTATGCAAAAGTGGAAGAGAATGTTAGCAATTTGCTCTGTAACACCTCTTGGTGTACTGGCTATCGCGCTAGTGCCGTCCCTGTTCGGTAACGGGTTCATTGGTGCTCAAGTTTATTCCTTAGTTGAGTCACTGATTCCTTTTCTGATTGTCGGTATGGTCGTATCAGTTGTTACCTATGTTGCTCTAAGTCTGCTCTATGAGCGCAAGCAGCAGGATGCGTGCGACGATACTGAATAATCCTCGTAGTGAGCAATTAATCGCGGCGCAGACCGAGACCCTCCCAAAAGGGAACAATTCTTGCTTGAGGGTTGTGTTTCTTGATGGAGTATGTGCCCGGGTGGAGAGTGAGACTACTCCCCACCTGGGCACTGCTATTGAATGATCAGGCACTGACGAATATCAGGGTAGGACCCTCACATATGTGGGTGTTATGGGCTGCTGTGGTGATGTTTTGATTGAAGTGTTGCTGACAGATCCAGCAATCACGAATAGGCGCTCCTACAAATAAAGGTTGGTCATGAATGTAACTTATAACAGGTGGTCTTTCCTTAGCGCGGGCAGGTAGAGTTAGTCACTTGCTGTGAGATGAGGTGCAGTGCATGCACTGATACCTGCATGGTTCGTGTGCGCGAATATTTTGCAGTGAGCTCCCTATGTTGGATGGTTTGGCGCTATTGCTGTCTGGTTGCTTTGGCGGTGAGCATCAAGCATAAGAGCGAGCTATTAATGAATTTTGCTCTGCCAGAAATGTTTTCGTATTTCATTATCGTGATTATCGCCAGAGTGAATACACCATAGCTGTGGTAGGCGGCGTGATGACGCAATTATCCTGGCATGTGTGTGGGTGGGCGTGTGCTTTGGCTCGAGCCCACCCGCTTCATGCGGGCGGACATTCTCGTTGTGAGGCTAGTATCCAGCTTTGATGGCGGTGATGGTGAGTTCGCCGCGGTTGGTGAAGCCAGTGGCGGTGAAGAGTTCGGAAGTGTAGGAGCGGATGGTGGCTTCGGTGACGCCGAGTTGGCGGGCGATGGTTTTGTTGGGCAGGGCTTGGATGAGCAGGTCGAACACGGCACGCAAATAGTCTGGGAGCTGTTCAACTTTCTGTCGGAAATCGTCATAGGCGGGATCGTTTTTACCTGCTGTGAGATAGCTGCTGGTCAGGATTTGGGTCGGGCGCGGTCCGAACACTTGCTGCCCGGCGTGGGCTTGCCTGATTAACTGGGCAAGCTCAGTAGCAGGTATGTCTTTGGTGAGGAACCCGCGCACGTTACTAGCCAAGGATTGCGCGAGAGAGTCTTCATGCTCGAACGCGGTGAGCATCACCACCGCAATATCGGGATACAGTCGCCCAATCTCTTTCGCAGTACTGATCCCATCTAGGATCGGCATATCCACATCCAGCAGTGCCACGTCAACACAGCGTTCCGCTATAGCGCGCAGTGCCGCGCGCCCGTCTGCTACGACCGCCGCCACGCTGAGTCCGTCTTGTGCGTTCAACAAGTTCGCTAGACCATCGCGGATGATCTGATCATCATCAGCAAGCAGAATCCGTATCGTTTCACTCATCATCTCTCCCAGTATTGTTCTCCCCATCATTGCGTCCGGCAATGCTAGCGGTGACGTGGTTTGGGATGGTGGCGTTAATTATCCACTGCGTGCCCCTGGATGCGAAACTCAATCGCCCGCCCTCGCTCTCAATCCGTGATTGCAGATTGGCTAGCCCGAACCCGCCAGTGAGCGCGTGATCGACCGGGACGGTAGCTATCTGGTTACTCATCATTAACGCCAGCTCACTCTCGGCAAGATCCACGTATAGTTCCGCACTGGTGGAGGCTTGCCCGTATTTCAACACGTTCGTGGCAGCCTCACGAACAAACAGTGATGCTGTGAGCATAGCCTGCCGAGAAAGCAGCTGGTCAATATCGGCAACCATCTCCACATTCAATGTTATGTTGTGCGAGCGCAGCATTATCGTGGATTCTTTCACCGATGCCCGCAGACTCGGCCTAGCCACAGTGAGATTCAGATCCATAATCATGGGTCGTAACCGGCGAGAAGCCTTCTGGGCAATAGTCGTGAGCGGGTCAATCTCGCGAGCCAGCTCTGGGTGAGCGATAGCCAGGTTTTGTGCTGAGATCGCCACCCGGGCAAGATCCTTCGCGATCGTGTCATGCAACTGGACAGCCAACTCACCCCGAACCGAAGCCACCGCCTCACACGAAGCCTGCCGCTCTGCCGCAAGCTCACGGGCAGAAATAGCTGTCCTATCGCTATAGGCTCTGAGAATGAAACCAATACCAAGCACTATCACAGCAAGAACAGCTTCACTCGCTAACCGCGTTACCGGCTTTTCGCTTAACGCAATCCCTAGCGTTGCTGTTCCTACAAGCACAAGGATCGCTCGGAGCGCATGATGCTCGATAACCCAGATAACAGCAATCAGAAACACGCCGATCACAGGAAAAGAAAGCGATTCTGTGTAACCTGAGAAATCTGCGGCAACAAACGCTGCAATATAGAGAACATCCCCGGCAATACCTATCCAGGGAGCAACCGCCAACGTCACGCCCAATAGTGCTAACACCAGAACTGCGGGAGCCGCTAAAGCATCCGAGAGCGCGTGAAACGCAAGCTCAACAATCACGATAAGACCAGCAGCCAACAAATACGCCAGCTTATAGCTGCTCACACGCTGGCGTGTAATGTTTCGTAAACTATCGAACCTACCGTTATGCATCAGTTCTTATTCTTGCAGATAACCAGATCGGGAAAGAGTACACACAACATATTGGGATGGCGTGTCTGAACCATAATCGTGCCACCTGTTTCGGTCTCGGTTTCGCTCGCAAACGCAGCCATGCCCGGCGTCACAGCTAGCCCTACACCCAACAGCCCAGCAGTCACGAGCGCCATCAAACGAGAACCAGTCCTCCGTGTCGATCCTGCCATGTCCGTCACCACAACCTTTCCATATCGTTCGGTTTTTTCTTGTGCTCTTCGAACCTACTAGGCTACGGCAGCTCTTCAACACCGACATGTGTCAGGGTCACACCCCGACACATGTCGGTGTTGCACTGTGAGCACTTCATGCTGTAGTGAAAACAGTTGCGACGAAAAGCGCAGCCATGCCAACTGGCATACCCGTAACAACAGTCAGTGCAACTGACCAGACACACAAAGGAGAATGTATATGAAAAGAAGAATCCACCTAGCCACTGCTTCAGCACTAGCATTAATACTCTCTACTGGAACTACTGGAGTTGCGAACGCAACCCCAGTAACCGAATCTGAAGCACCCTCAGTAGTTTCAATAGTTACGTTCACGATGACCGAACAGGATTGGCAAAACTTAGCAGCCAAAGCTGAACAAGCCGGAGATTTGGATAGCGCTATCGCGGCAAGCAAAATGGCTCAACGAACCAAGAATGGTACGAATTCCATTATCGAAGAACGAGGCATTGCGAGCTGGATCAAGAAAGCGGTTATTGCTGTACTCAAGTATGAGTCTCACAGACTACCAAAATGGATACAACCATATGCGACTAAAATCGCCTATGCTCTTGAAAGCATAGAGGGTATGGACGAATTACCACTCACTGCTGCGCTAATAAAAATGGGAGTTGATGGCGGAACTGCCGCTCAGATGGCACACTACATGGTTCTCTTCGCCTCAACATTTGGCCCAATCTGATCAATAAGCTGGTGAAGTGTGAATCGAGTGTTCTCTGTTGTGGGATTGTTGAGTATCCCAACGTTGTTCCCGTTACCGATAGTGGCAACATCGTTTCTATCGAGTATCGTTTTCACTGGGGCGTTACCTGCGACTCATTATGCGCTCGTTCACGCAATGGCTTTCCTCGCGGTGGTTCTGCTGATTACTGTAGGGAACTTTATTGAAACGCGATATGAGAAACGCTTCAGTTCTCGGTTATCTCGAGCTGTGTTCACGTGGGTAGTGTCAACGTTGTTGATTATTGCTCCAATGATTATCGTGCTCGCCAGCTCGGAACAGGCATTCTTCACTGCGGCTATGTCGAGCATTCTGCTTGGAGGAATATTCAAATTCACTGAGCCGATCTGGGATCAGCTACTAAACGAAGCGCAGAACAACTAGTTCAGGGAATGCAATAGAAAGGAAGATCGATTAATTGTTTGGGAGAAAAGATAAAGCGCAACTCCTTGCCGAGTTAGATGCAGTGAAAACAAAGATTGCTGCTAATCCACTATCTCACGATGACGTGTTAGAAGCTCAATCGTTGATTGAAGAGATGAAAGCAGACGGGCGCGCGGCAGAGATTGATCAAGAACTCGCGAACCGACACCTACCTTCAGCGGCAGAAATCGGCAAGCTCATCGCTCAACACGCGTTTGCGCTGACTCGGCTAAAACGGAAGCGAATCAAACTGGAACGCAAACTAGGAGGTGCACTCTAGACGCCTCCCCTCCCTTTGAGTCCCTCATAATCGCATGGTCCTGAGGGACTCTTCTCTATAGGTTTTAACTCTGGAAACAAGAACAGCCATGAATTTCATTAACCTTTTCAAGAAACGTACTGCCGAGAATAAGGCACTCACGCATAGCGATTATAGCTTTTTCTTTGGACCAGCGTTGGTAGAACGACTCATACAATCCACCGAGCTGATTCCACTTATATCCAGGTGCCGGAGTAATTACCTCTTTGCCTGCCCGCTCGTCACGTTCCCAGCCAAGCAACAGTTCCATCCAGCCAAGCTGGTATGCGATCATCTGCCTGGGCGTGCGGTCAACACCGTCAACCAGACGGTCCCAACCATCATCGGGAACATCGGCGAACTCGCCGATAAAAAGACCGCCACGCTTAGTAATCTCTGCGGCTAGTTCATCGCCTGATTCATACGATTTCACCACACACCTCCTTGTGAAGCAGCTATAAGTTTTACGCTTCGTTAGCGCATTCAACGACGAAACAGCATTTTACTAGGGGAAACATGATACGCACTAACGCAAAACCCAAACCCGCTAACGCAAGCGATTTTTCACCCCCCCCTAAGCGATACTCGCTAACGCAAAAGGATACTTATCAAATCCGGTGCTCAAGTGGAGCGGGCGACGGGAATCGAACCCGCCTCTGAAGCTTGGGAAGCTTCCATTCTACCGATGAACTACGCCCGCAGTTCGTGTGCCTACATCATACCTACACAAGAGTAAATGCTCAAACTTGCTCACTAAAGATGCAATCTCCCCATCCCTCAAAAAACATACAGCACAACAACAGTAGCCTCCAGCGAATAAGGCTCCTTATGCCTGATCTCTGGTGCCTAATATTTCCCTCCGATCGGCAAGGTTTTACAGTAAGACTTACAGCAGGGCTTTACAGTAAGGCTTTGCGGTAGATAAATTCACGATCTCGACTATTACCTACAATGAATTCATATTCTCCTGCGTATGAAAAACCGTAACGATGATAAAGCTTTTGGGCACCGTAATTTTCTGACCATACTCCTAGCCAGAGAGTAGCTGCTCCTGAGGCGATGAGCCAGTCTAGAGCTGTTTCAAAAAGTTTAGTTCCCCAGCCGCAGCCTTGATACTCCTGCAGCATATAGAGACGAATCACCTCACCGTCGCCAGGTTTAACTTCTAAATGCGGAAGACTACATGCACCAGCTAATACATATCCGCACAGAGTGTTTTCTGAAGCCACCACCCACACATTCGACTTCGAATCACTGATATACGCACAATATCTCTCGACGGTGTATGCCGAAGCTAAAAAATTTTCCAAATCCTCAGGCGGGTATCCTGCTCCGAATGTTTGTGTAAAGGTTCTTTTGCTTAGCTCAACAAGCTCCTCTACGTCAGCTAATACGGCTTCGCGAATATGCAATGGAATCACCTCAATCCTTACCATTTTCCAGAAAAATCCATTATGGCAAAGTATAATAAATCTCATAGAACTGCTTGCCTGCAGTGCTCTACCCAATCGGAATGAAAGCCGAAAGGATCGTGGATTATGGCAAAAATCCTCTATAAGATCGGACTTGCCGCATACGATCATCGAAAAAAATTTATTGCGGCATGGATTGCAATTCTCATTGCGATCGGTATTTTAATGACCTCCTTTATGGGAACTCTCTCCAATACGTTCACCCTTCCAGGCACAGACACACAAAGAGTTCTCACTCTTGTGCGCAACAACATTCCAGAGCTTTCAGGCGGCACTGCCACAGCAGTATTTCAAACCACAGATCGAACCCCTTTTACCGCAGAACAAGAAAAGAAAATCTCTCAAGCCACGTCTATCCTTGGCAAACAAGCACCCGTGCGCTCGTCTATTGACCCTTTCAAAATGCAAGAGCAGCTCGATAGCGCAGCTGCTCAAATCTCCGATGGTGAAAAAAGCATTGCAGAAAACGAACAAAAGCTGAACGATGGGCAAGCCAAAATACACGATGGTGAAAAACAGCTCGTAAAAGCGAAAAAACAGCTCGCAGATGGTGAAGCAGCCCTTGCAGAGAATGAAGAGAAACTAAGTGACGGACGCGCCCAGCTTGAAGCGTCACGCCCTGAACTCACTGCCGCGCGCCAACAGCTCACTCAAGCACAGGCTCAAATATCTGCAGGAGAGAAAAAACTTGCAGATGGTCGAGCTAAACTAGCCGCGGGAGAAAAGCGCTACAACGACAGCAAGGAAAAAATTAACCAAGGAATTTCACAGCTCACAAGCAGTCTCGGAGCCAGCGATCTCTCCCAAGTACCAGCAGCAATTCAAGCTGGCGAGCAACAAGCAAATGCTGCTATCGAACAGATCGCCACAAGCCTCGGATTTCCACCAGAGACACCTGCTGATGCTCTTCTTGCTCAGCTTACGAACCAGCTTACTCAGCTTGAGCAGCAAAAATCTCAGCTCGAAGCCGCAGGATTAACTGGAAGTGACGCTTATCAGAAAGTTTCTCAAGGAATTCAGCATATTCAAGCTGCAATCGCTGGAATCAAGCAAGCTCAGGAAGCCTTGGCACACCTTGGCGCAGCCAGCGATTCTTATAACACACTGCGCGCTGCTGAGCAGCAGCTTGAAGCGTCACGCCCTCAGCTCGATGCGGCTCGAGCAGAAGTCGAAGCTGGGCAAGCCGAACTCGATGCAGCTAAAGAGCAATACGCATCAGGGCTTCAAAAATATCAAAACGGTGAAGCCACTTTCCGCGTCAACGAAGGGCTTATCGCTAATGGCGAGAAACAGCTTTCACAAGGACGAAAAGAACTCGAAGCTGGCCGAAAACTCATCGAAGAAAACACTGCCAAACTCAATGAAGCAAAAGCCCAGCTTATAGATGGCGAAAAAGAGCTTACTGATGGTAAAGAGACGCTCCAACTCGGCAAACGGATGGCAGCTCTTACGCAGAATATGCGCTTCGTAAACGCATCTCGCACCACAGCAATTTCACATATAGTTTTTCACGGGCAGACCTATGCGCTCACAGAAGAACAACGCGCGGATCTCAACTCGATTAAACCAGCCCTCGAAGAAGCAGGTGTGACTACATATTTTTCGAGCGAAATAACGCAGGACCTCAACTCTATTGCAGGAGTCACCGAGCTTTTAGGTTTTATTCTTGCAGGAGTTGTGCTGATGATTATGCTCGGAACTGTTGTGGCTGCTGGGCTGCCACTCTTCGTAGCATTATTCGGTGTAGCTCTTGGCGTGGGCGGTACACTCGCCCTCTCCAGCGTGATCGATATGCAGAGTATTACGCCTGTACTTGCTCTCATGCTTGGATTGGCTGTCGGCATTGATTACTCGCTATTTATCGTGCACAGGCACCGCACACAATTGATTGCTGGCATGCCGATGCGTGAATCTGTGGCGCGAGCAATCGGCACAAGTGGAACAGCTGTATTTTTCGCTGGTCTCACAGTTATGATCGCTCTTGCCGCTCTCGTCGTCTCTGATCTGCCATTCCTCTTTATTTTAGGCTTCTCTGCTGCATTTACTGTGCTTATCGCAGTACTCCTTTCTATTTCACTTACCCCAGCGCTGCTTGCGGTGATTGGCGAACGCCTGCTACCCAAAAAAGCACGGAGACGACGCGCTGAAGCTCAAGCTGCCCATAATTCCGAGCAGTCAGCTGATAGCATCACGTCTGTTGCGAAATCTGCTGGGGCACGTAAAAGCATGAGCTTATGGTGGGTCATGACTCTCACCAAGAAACCGTGGCTGTCTACCCTGCTATGCGTGATCGTTTTAGGCATATTTGCAGGGCCCGCTCTTTATATGCAGACTGCTTTGCCTGATGGCGCCACAGAACCTTACGGATCGCAAGCTCAAAAAGCCTACGAAATCACCTCAGATGAATTTGGTGCCGGGTATAATGGTCAGCTACTTTCGCTTGTAAAAATCCCCGAAACGCAGCGCACTAAAAACGGCTCCGAACAAACCATGATTAGCGTGGCTGAACGCTTCATGCAAATAAAAGGAATTGTAGCAGCCGTCCCTGCAGCGTATTCGGCAAATTATGAATATGGCGTACTTCAGCTCATTCCTTCGAGCGGACCAGCAGAGAGTGCAACTCGCAATCTGGTGAAAGATCTGCGAACCGATATTCCAGAATTTGAAGTTTCAACTGGCACCACAATCGATATCACTGGGCAGAGCGCCGCAATGATTGATATTTCAGAGCGCATTGCCGCCGTTTTACCACCATATTTGACGATCGTAGTCGGGTTATCGCTCATATTGCTGCTGTTCGTTTTCCGCTCTATAGTGGTACCTCTTGTTGCCAGCATTGGTTTCTTGCTCTCCTTGGCGGCTGCTTTCGGCTCTGCCACTGCCGTCTACCAGTGGGGTTGGCTTGGCTGGATCTTCGATGTGCATGTGCCAGCTCCGCTCATGAGCTTTTTGCCAATTCTACTCACAGGCATTCTCTTCGGTTTAGCTATGGACTATCAGGTGTTTGTGGTTTCTTCGATCCGCGAAGCGTATTCACACGGCTCCCCTGCACGACGCGCTGTGAAAGAAGGCTTCAATTTGGCAGCTCCTGTGGTGCTAGCAGCAGCATTAATTATGGTGTCGGTGTTTGCGGCATTCATCTTCGCTAAGCTCGCAATGGTTCGTTCCCTTGGTTTCGCCCTCGCTGCGGGTGTGGCATTTGATGCGTTTATCGTCCGCATGAGCCTCACACCTGCTCTTATGCATCTGCTTGGAGATAAAGCATGGTATCTACCAAAGTGGCTCGATAAAATATTGCCGAACGTAGATGTAGAGGGCACTAATCTTGCACCCCAGCAGGCACTGCACCAGCCATCGCAGCCAAGCGCACATATTTCGGATGAGATTTCCCCGAATTCAACCTCGAGCATCTCAACGCAGCGTGAGGAGGTATGACGATGAGAGTTTCTCTAGTTTTAGGGTCAGGAGGAGCGCGCGGCTATGCCCATATAGGCATAATCGATGAATTGCTCGCTCGTGGGCATAAAATCGTCGCAGTCTCAGGATCTTCTATTGGTGCGTTGATTGGCGGTGCATACGCTGCAGGAAAATTAGAAAATTTCCGCGAAGCCTGTCTGAAGCTTAATCGGCTTGACGTTTTCAGAATGATGACTCCCACTATCGGTAAACCTGGGATTATCAAAACTGATAAAATCATGGCTTTCCTCGAAGATATAATTGGCGAATACCAGATTGAGGATCTCGCAATTCCTTATTGTGCAGTTGCTGCAGATGTGCTTGCCCGCCGTGAAGTTTGGTTTCGTAGCGGTCCGCTGCTCGCCGCAATTCGAGCATCTATTTCAATCCCTAGCGTCTTTAAGCCCGTGATGCTTGATGGGCGCCTGCTTGCAGACGGCGGATTACTCAATCCATTGCCTATGGAAAGTTCGCTTCGCCCCGACGCTGATCTCACTGTGGCAGTAGCTCTTTTCGGAAAAGATTCCTTACTATCGAATCTGCAGCAGCGTGAAAACGAGGCAGGAAAAAGAAACGCTAAAGGTAAAAGCAAGAAATCGTCGTCACCCTTTGATCCTCTGCCCGATGATCTGGATCTTTTAAAGATGACGCTTCTCTCACTTGACCTTATGCAAGAGCGCATCCAAGCCTCACGTATTGCAGTGAATCCTCCGGATATTTATATTGACGTCCCCGCTTCTCTTGGAACTACCTTCGATTTCGCAAAAGCAGAAGAGTTTATCGCCTATGGCCGGGAACTCGCCGTCACTGCATTCGATCGCGCTGGGATATAGCGTTCGATATAGCGTTCGCTCACCGCTAAGTTACCCACCCTAAACACAACATAATATCGCACAAAATTTCCTTCGACGATACACTACACCTATGAGAAATAATTCGCATACAGTGCCCACATCGCCACGAACCGTCTATCTTGCAGGCGGGTGCTTTTGGGGAGTAGAAGCATATTTCCAACGCTTAAACGGCATCTTAGGCACTGAAGCTGGATACGCAAATGGTCTCACAAATAGCACTGATTACCATAGTCTGCATACTACAGACCATGCGGAAACCGTGCGTATAGATTTCGACGATGCCGTCATTAGCTTAGAAGAAGTGCTCGCTCACTATTTCCGCATTATCGACCCATTGAGCCTTAATCGCCAAGGAAACGATAGCGGCAGACAATATCGCACAGGAATTTTTTATACTGACGCCACAGTTCAGCGCCGCGCATCAGTGAGCCTCGCACAGCTGCAAACTCACTACCAGCAGCCAATTGCCGTCACTCTTGAAACATTGAGAAACTTTGTATCTGCAGAGGAATACCACCAAGATTATCTCGAGAAAAATCCGAACGGCTACTGCCATATAAATCTTGGATTAGCTGCGCAGCCGCTTCATCTTGGCCCTGAACTAAAACCAAGACCTACTATCGATGAACTGCGTGAGATGCTTTCACCTTTAGCATTTCACGTGACGCAAGAAGAAGGCACTGAAGCTCCGCGATCCTCTGAATTTGACCAGTTTGACGAAGATGGAATCTTTGTGGATATCGTCTCAGGGCAGGCACTCTTTTCTTCTCGCGATAAATTCGATGCGGGGTGTGGGTGGCCTTCCTTCACTCGGCCAATTCTTCAGCAGGGGGTTGGATATAAGCAGGATTTCAAACTTGCTCGCCCACGCACAGAAGTTTCGAGTTCTTTTGCCAGTTCACACCTAGGGCACGTCTTTCCTGACGGCCCTGCAGAACGCGGAGGATTGCGCTACTGCATTGATGGGGCAGCTTTGCGTTTTATTCCGCGCGAGCGTATGAATGACGAGGGGTATGGAGATTTCTTGCCATTCTTAGAGCCATACGAAAAATAGCGAGCTGATCAAGCTGATCAAGAATAGCGAGCTGCGCACACATAGATATCGCACGTCTATATCTCACGCACAAAGTGTGATATAGACAATCGCTCTACTTGCTATATATAGACGATCACCCTACTTAGTATCGAGTACCTTATCCATCATTTCAGGATTTATCTTCCCGCGCACTCGAAACCAGCCGATCATCAAAATCGCTACAACTATGAGGAAAAGTGCCAAAGTTTTTTGCCCCTGCTCGTTAAAAGCCATCGAAGCAACTATTGCTACAAAAAATACGATTGCGAGCAGATTGCTCCAAGGAGCAAAATGCAAGCGGAAACTTGGTCGTTCCTCAAGTCCTTTACGTGCGCGAAGCACGAATACTAGGTGGGAAGCGAGCACAGATATCCATGTGGCCACAAAACCGATGCCAGAAAATTCCATAACGAGAGTAAATGCTTCGCTCGGATAAACATAGTTGATAAGCACACCAACCAAGCCAAGCCCTGCCGTCAATGCAATACCAGCAGAGGGCACGTTGTATTTATTCATATAGCGCGCAAATTTCGGCGCTTCACCAGCCATTGCTAGCGAGCGCAAAGTACGACCTGTCGCATATAAACCAGCATTCAAAGAAGAAAGCGCTGCCGTCAGCACAACAATTTGCATGAGATCGCCTGCGTGCGCAATCCCGATTCCTGAAAAGAAGGTGACGAACGGCGATTCGTTATCAGAATAGGCAGTCCACGGAAGCACAAGCGTCATCAAAATAACCGAGCCGACGTAGAAGAAAAGAATGCGTACGATCATCGTGTTGATAGCACGCGCGAGTACGCTGGTATCTTGAGCTTCGCCTGCAGCTACTCCGATCATTTCTGTGCCGCCGAAAGCGTAAACAACTCCAACAGAAAGAGCTACCATCGGGAATATCCCCATAGGAAAGAAGCCGCCAAAATTCGTCAAGTTATGGATACCAGCTGTGTAGCTTTCACTCGTTGAAGCGCCCGTGAGTATTGCCCACATAGCTACTGCCATAAACAGCAAAATCGCTCCCACTTTGATAGCTGCAAACCAAAACTCGAACTCTCCAAAAAATTTGACGCTTAAAATGTTTACGGCAAAGACTATTGCCAGCGCACAAGCAGCTAATACCCACTGCGGAATCGGCTCAAATACGGGCCAATAATGCAGGTATAGTGCAACAGCAGTGATATCAGCCATTCCAGCGGTTGCCCAGGTGATAAAAAACATCCAGCCAGTGATATAGGCAAATTTTTCGCCTAAAAATTCTCGAGCATAGGAAACGAATGCTCCTGACGACGGGCGCCGCACCGAAAGCTCACCGAGAGCGCGCACCATAATAAAAACAAAGAACCCGCACAGAGCATACGAAATCGCGAGCGCAGCTCCGCCTTGAGCGAGGCGACCGCCAGCACCTAAAAATAACCCTGTGCCGATAGAGCCGCCGATTGCAATCATTGAGATATGGCGATTTTTAAGCGCTTTTGAATAACCCTGATCCGATGAATCTTGGTGGATGCGATCTTTCATATCAACCTTTCCGCAATAATACGCATTGCAAGTGCCCAAGACTAAGCAAGCTCATGGGCACGCCAGCTGAGTATCAACTCTTAGTGAGCTAAAGTCTGCTAGTTTGCAGCTCCAAATAGCAGCTTCCAGCTAAAAGTCTGCGGCGTATAGCCATGAAACAATGCGTAAATTCTCTGTAGCAATTCTTGCCCATCGATGCAGAAAACACCAAAAGTGCCCATAATGCGCACACCGCTAACAGACTTTGCGCCATAGATTTTTAACGCACTACCACAGGTTTTGCCATTGCCATGATTGCACCATCATCCATTGCGCCTCGTATTCTTGCTCCCAATTGGCGTATTCTACATATTTTCATAAATACCGAAGAGCACTGCATCGCTGAATTAAAAGCTCGAAGCCTTAATATCTAACCCCTTAATACCTGCCACTGATACGTTGGTACCTTGAGATTTCGTTTTTCAAAATCTGCATAAACAATCCGCAAAAGGTGAAAAGAAGCAAAACAAGGCATCACAGCGTATTATCATGCACAGAGCTTTCATATTTTCATCAATCGTTTAAGGCAAAGCTCCGCACTCAGCACACTTAAGTGAAAGGCATCTATGATTTCGCTCCTAGCAGCTTCTCCGCTTATGACTATCTTTTTCGTTGTTGCCGTAGGTGCAATACTCGGAGCAGTTCCCTTTGGTCCGTTGCGTTTCGGCGCTGCAGGAGCGCTGTTTGTGGGACTGGTCGTAGGATATTTTGTGCCAGAGCTTGGAAACCAAATGGCTCTCGTACAGCAGATAGGCTTAGCGCTCTTCGTCTACACTGTAGGGCTTTCAGCTGGGCAAACATTTTTTTCTGACGCAAAAAAACAATACAAATTCATGCTTGCCTCTATTTTTGCTCTCGCGCTCGCAGCCTGCGCAACTCTAGGAGGGGCATATCTGCTTAAACTTCCTATCGATCTTTCCTCTGGTATTTTCGCCGGTTCACTTACCACTACTCCAGCTCTTGCAGCAGCAAGCTCCATCACAGGTTCTGATACGCCAGCAGTCGGCTATTCTCTAAGCTATCCAGCAGGTGTTGTGATCGGCATTATTTTGGTGGCAATAGTTGTGAATCGCACATGGAAAGCGCAGCACGATACAGCGCCATTAGCTGGGCAAAGCCTCAAAGCAGTGACGGCAGTCGCGACAGCAGATATCAATGTGCGCGAAATACCGGGCTGGCAGGAACAAAAAGTAAAGATGAGCTATGTGCGCTCGGCAGGCGTCACACGCGTACTTGCTCCTGGAGAGATGCTTCGACGAAACGACCAAGTAGTTGTGGTAGGTCTGCCCGAAGATATCGACGCCGCAGTTCAAGCAATTGGCTACGCTCTGCCAGACCACCTTGCCGATGATCGTTCCATCGTCGAATTCAGTTCTTTTATTGTTTCACGAAGCGCGCTAGCTGGTATGACTATTGCAGAGCTGAATCTCACCTCGAAATTTGGGGCTGTCGTGACACGTATCAATCGAGGTGACCTCGAAATTTTAGCTGCTGACGATGCCCGAATTGAACTTGCCGATCGCCTTTCGGTGGCATATCCGCGCGGAGAAGAACGCAATATCAAAGAATTTTTTGGAAATTCAAGCAACCGCGTTGCCGAGTTTGACGCTATTGCTCTCGGGCTGGGAATAGTTGTGGGCGTGCTGGTAGGGATGATCAGTATTTCTCTGCCTGGCGGAGCAAGTTTCTCACTCGGCTCTGCCGCTGGACCGCTGATCGTAGGAATGGTGCTGGGGTATCTGAACCGCACAGGTCCGCTCGTGTGGCAGCTTCCTCAGGGCGCAAATCTAACTGTTCGCCAAATGGGGCTGCTTCTCTTCTTAGCATCAGTTGGAATTGCGAGCGGTCCAGCATTTGCTGCAACTGCTTTCACACCCACTGGAGTTAGAGCTGGATTATTGGGCGTAGTGACAGCTGGAGTCGCAATGCTCGCAGTAGCTACAGCTGGACGACTGCTCGGGCTTTCAGCGCAGCGTACAGCTGGCGCAATGGCAGGTGCACTTGGGCAGCCAGCACTCCTTGCTTTCGCTCAATCAAAAGTGACCGATGAGCGCGTAGAATCTGGGTATGCCACTATCTTTGCCCTCGGCATCGTCATAAAAATTCTGTTGGTCTCTGTGATCCTCATGTTTTGAGCCGATTGTGTATGCATAAAATTTATGCATATGGCTTTACAGGCGTGATCTACAATCAATTTTGAGGGCGTTACACTTGCTGCACTCCTAGCCTTTGCAGATTACCTGAAATTTTCATCACAGCTGCGCAATAATCGTTCCTTGGGGAAGTGCACTACGCCGATGCGTCACCTCAATTATAGTGAGGTGCGGAAAAGCCTGCGCTAAAGCTGCACGAATAGCAGCGTCGGTCTTTTCTGGCAAGTTTGCGGAAAATTCATCGAGCACAAGTACGCAAGGATTCGTAAGAAGCGCCCGCGCCAATACAAGCCGCTGCATCTGCCCGCCTGAAATTCCTGAGCCTTCTGTGCCAGTTCTTTCATTCAAACCCTGCGCAAAAGCACGAACCTCATCAGCAAGCTGAACGATGGAAAGCACTTCCCATAATCGCTCATCTGAAGCATTCGGATCGGCAAGACGCAGATTATCTGCAATGCTTCCTCGCAATAGCTCAGCTCGTTGGGGCACGAATGCCACACCGCGGCGCAAAGAGTCAAGAGTGTACTCTTGCACAGGTTTACCGTCGAGAAGCACAACACCATGCTGAGGATCGTCATAGCGTAGCAAAAGCTGCACAGCCGTGCTTTTGCCGATACCGCTCGACCCTACAATCGCAGCGTGTCCGCCTGCTGGGACGCTGAGCGAAAAACCATCAAGCACATTTCTAGATCGAGTGCCAGCATAATGATAGGTGACGTCTCGCCACTGCACACTCACTGGTGCGCTCGGAGAAAAATCGGTAACGCCGTCACAGACAGGATCTTTTGCAGTGCACACATCATAGAGTCTGCGTGCAGAAGCCAAAGATAGATCTATTGCGCCAGCGGCGTCTTCCAATCCGCGCGGAGCTTCAAAACCTGCGAGGCATCCTGCAGCTAAAAATGCAATCATCTCTAAACTCACACCAGAATAGATGCCTCCCACAACTCCTCCAAGAAGAGCCGCTGGAATGCATCCAGCGTTCACAGCCCGCCGAATTGCTCTATAAAGAGCAGATTTGTAAGCTGCAGCAGTGACGCTAGCGCTCAATTCTTCCATGCCTGCATAACGTTCAGTTTCGCACCCATATCCAGTGGCTTCGCGAGCGCCAAATATAGAGTCAGTCGTATGCTGGACGAGATGAGCACGACGCACAAGAGAGAGTGAAGCACCTTCAATCCCTGCACGTAAGCCAATAAATGGTACTACCCAGACGGATAGTGCAATGCAAATAGTTGGCACAAGCATTGGCATCCAGCCGCCGAGTGTGAAACCAGTGCATACCACCACAAATGGAACAAACACACCAGCAATAACGGGCGCGATTGTATGCGCATAGAGCACTTCGATACGATCAATATCGCGGGTAAGCGACGCATACAGCTCACCCGAACGGCTGCGAGCAACAACACCTGGAGCCTTCGGCCAAAGTTGAGAAAATGCTGTGGTGCGTAGCAGTTCCAACGCCTTAAAAGCCACGTAGTGCCCCGAAAATTGTTCCAGATAGTAGGTCAGCGCCTTAAGCAATGCGATAGCAATGAGCAGCGCCGCTAGTTTAGCGGCAGTTAATGCGCCAAAAATAGGTACTGGAACACCTCGCCACGCAGCTATAAGCCCGCCTCCCGCGCACGCAAAAAGCAGCACATTGCATAGCTGAGAAATAATACGCATGCAGATAGAAAAAAGAAGAGGCGTGTGCACAGGTCTAGTAATTGCCAAAATCCACGGCAATACCGTACTTATCGGCGTGGTAGATATTTGATCGGAACTAGTATTCGCAAAATCCTTGGTGAGCACTGCGTCGTCCATCTTTCTATCTTTTCGCCCAATCATATTCCCACCTGCTCGCGTGCCTGCACATATACGTGGCTTCATACTGGATTGCGTGTTCGTCTGCTTGGTCTGCTCAGTCTGCTTGCTCATCTTTTCGTTTGTTTTTTTGCTCATCGCTCCACCTCCACTCGCGCTGATGCTTGATGAGCATCAATGAGGTGCAGCTCCCCATCTGCCAACTCGTATATTCGATCAACTAAGGTCAGTAAGCTCGGACGATGTGTGATAACGATCAGCGTAATATCGCGAGGAAGTTCTGCAAGAGCTTTAATGATTTCTTCTTCAGATACGGCATCAACTTGCGCGGTTGGCTCGTCAAGCAGCCATATTTTTCTCTGAGAAAGGAAAGCTCGCGCAATAGATATGCGTTGCGCCTGCCCGCCAGAGAGGAATTGCCCACGCTCACCAACATTTGTGTATAAACCTTCTGGCATACGATGAACCTCTTGAGCGAGGTGTGCGTATTGCAAAGCATCCCAGAGTTCGTCGTCACTCGCGCTTGGAGAGGCAATGCGCAGATTGCTCGCAATTGTTCCACTGAAAAGCCATGTTCGCTGAGCCACAACTGCCGTTAAGGCATGCGCATCACCTCGTGAAACATCTGCAAGATCGATGCCAGAAATCTGCACCGCGCCTGCTTTATTCACTCGAAGATCGCCACTGAGCAGCGAGAGGAATGTAGATTTTCCTGCGCCAGAGCTGCCAACGATAGCAATGCGCTCTCCTGAGTCTGCTTGCATCGATAGCCCTTTCAGCACAGGCACTTCATCGTATGCGAACGAAAGATTCGTGACGGTGACGCCACCACTCACTGCACAAGCGCCATGCTGCGTCTTTTTTTCGGTAGCATATGCAGCATTTTTTTGAGCACTCTCTTTTTCAGCAAACCCCTTTTGCGCAATGCCGAGGAATGCTTTTATATGCCGCCCTGCAGCCAAGCCCCCCATGCCGACGTAAAAGAAACCAGAGACCTGAACGATTGGCTCAATAAGTAAAACAATGAAAAATACCACGGTGAGCGCGTCTGCCAAGCTGATTTCTCCAGCATTTAATCGCCAGTAGGCAAGCATCACAGAAAGGCAGATCCAGAGCAACCCGACTGCACCATCAAGTACGATGATTACGAGCTGATTACCAGCGAGGATACGCATAATTGCGCCACGATTGCGCTCTCCTTGCTCGCGTAAACGCTCTTCTACACGCTCACCGGCTCCTAATAGTCGAATTGAAGAGAGGTTGCGGATGGCATCAAGGTATTGCCCGTCGAGAATCCCACGCTCTTTACGAGATTCATTTGATCGATGGGCAAAAAGTTTCATAAAGCCGTGCACAAAAAGCGGCACTAGCGGATATGCCACGAAAAGGATCGCCCCGATCAAAGGGCTGACTGCACACGTGATATAGCCCAAGGCAAGAAAAGGCACGATAACAGCGGCAACTGTAGTTCCTAAAAATGCTATACGAAATTCAGTGAAACGCTCAGCGTTGTCTGTCATAAGGGTGACGAGATCGCTTGGCTGAGTGCCGTTGCGTGAATTTCTGCTCAGCCCAGAGCTTTCGTAATAGGCGCCGAGAATACGACGGCGCAAACGGCTTTCTTCTTGGCGTGCTCCTACTCCTCCAATAAGAATATCTCCGCCTGCCGCACACGCAGCCACAACGACTGCGGCTACAGCACTGGCAAGCTGAGAAGTAGATGGGGAAAAGCCGAGTGTATAATCTGCGAGGATATGCGCAGCAATCACGAGAGCGTACCCCACGCCCACAGAGCTTATTATGCGGCAAAGGGCAGAGATTGAGCTGCTGCGTTTACCTTGTGAGGTGACGATATTGAGCTTGCGCGCATCTTTATCAGCGCTTTTTTCTATACGGCTACGCATCATCACCATCTCACTTCTGTATAAGGTATATTCTGTTTAGTTTTCTCAGCGTATAGCTAGGGGCAGATGTAGAAAAATACGCGTCTTACTACATACTCACAGCTAAGGAAACCCTAGCAAATTCAAGCCGTATCTGCCTATGCTCGCAATTCAACGCTCAGCGAAATACAGCTACGACCACCACAACACCTAGCTCCTGTAAATAAAGCCCAGCTTCGCAGAGATTTCGCAGAGATACGCAAACGCTCCCATTCACAGCGCGAGAATACTCATATTTAAACCTTCTCCGATAGGTGGATATTCAGAGGTTCAACTGCTGCGCGGTATAGGAACAAATCGTCAATGCGGTTCCCGCTAATCTTGGCTACCATGCTGGCAGCTGCGTACTAGCAGCACTCGGATATATTGAGCGTGACGGCATGATGGAAATCGTTGAACAAATCGTTGAACCGAATTCATTTTATGTGAGATTTAGCTTTAATAGATTCTTAAACGTCTTCTTCTGTGAACACTTTCAAAAACCCGCGCGCACACCTGCTACGATTGCACACATGCACAATACCGCTCAAGGCGCACGCCAAGATTCAAGCACAGACGCACGTGCACAGTTGCGTTTTGTGCTGATTCTGAGCGCCCTTGTGATGGTAGCAGAAGTCGTAGGAGCAGCACTGAGCGGATCGCTCACACTCCTAGCAGATGCTGGGCATATGCTGGTCGATACTTCAGGATTGGCAATCGCTCTCTTTGCCGCATACCTTATGAACAAACCCCGCACAGATACATATACGTGGGGCTTAGCTCGTTCGGAAGTTATTTCTGCGAGCGTCCAAGCATCGATGTTGATCGTTGTGTGTATCGCCGTCACAATCGAAGCAATCGGCAGGTTTTTCACGCCAGAAACTGTCAATGCTAAGCAAATGATTCTTTTTGCGTGCATCGGTTTGCTCGCAAACCTCATAGGCATTGCTCTTCTTTCACGTAAGAAAGAAAGCTCTCTCAATACGCGTGCAGCTTTCCTTGAAGTGCTCAATGATGCATTCGGATCGATTGCTGTGCTCGCTGCAGCGGGCGTGACGATGGCGACTGGTTGGATTTATGCCGATCCAGTCGCTTCTCTTATTGTGGCAGCCCTTATGGCACCTCGGGCACTTCGCATTCTCGTACGCTGCGTTAAAATCCTTATGGAAGGTACCCCCAACGAATTAAATCTCGCAGACGTGCGAGCACATATGCTCAAAGAGCCGCACGTTATTGACGTGCACGATCTGCATGTTTCATCGATTACGAGCACCACTACTGCTCTCACGGCACACGTGACGATCGAACCAGACTGCTTTAAAAATGGAGAGGCAGTCTCAATCCTGCATTCGCTCCAGCATTGCGTGAGCAAGCATTTCCCGCTCGCCGTGGGGCATTGCACAATTCAGCTCGACGTGCCTGCGCACCGCGATCACGAGCATCTCCACCACTGACCACTCCAAAAGCAAACCCCGAACCGCAGCGGATGTGGCATTGGTGATAATCCCGCTGGCTGTTTGGGCTGGCGTGTTACTCTAGTCAATGATTATGCGGTTCCCTGATATAAAAAGAAGGTTGAACGATGATAATAAAGAAATTCATGGCTCTCGCAGCTGGCGTTGCACTCACACTCTCGATGGCAGCATGCGGAGGAAAATCCGAATCTGCTGCAGGCGGAGAAAAAGCTAAGGGTGATACTTTCACTGTTGGTTTTGACGCAGCATTCCCGCCTTTCGGTTTCAAAGACGATAGCGGAGAATACGTCGGCTTTGATCTGGAGCTTGCTCAAGAAGTCGCTTCACGCAACGGCTGGGAGTATAAAGCGCAACCAATCGCATGGGACGCTAAAGATATGGAACTCGATTCTGGAACTATCGACTGTATCTGGAACGGTTTTACTATCACAGGGCGTGAAAGCGATTATGCATGGAGTAAACCTTATATCAACAACAAGATCGTCTTCGTCGTCACAGCAGAGTCTGGGATTAAGAATGTGGCAGATCTAGCAGGCAAGAATGTGGAGGTTCAAGCAGATTCCTCTGGTCTCGCAGCTATGGAAGATCCTGCCAACGCTGAGCTTGTGAAATCGCTCGCAGGATATACCACAGTTCCTGATTACAACACCGGTCTGCTGGATCTTGAATCTGGCGGTACGCAGGCAGTTGCGATGGATCAAACTGTGGCACAGTATCAGATTAAACAGCGCGGTGAAGAAAAGTTCACTGTGATCGATCCGGGATTCACTGGGGAAGAATACGGGATCGGTTTCAAACTCGGCAACGAAGCACTTCGAGATCAGGTGCAAAAGACGCTTGACGAAATGATCGCAGACGGAACTTTCGCGAAAATCGCTAAAAAGTGGGGTCAGCAAGACGTCGTCATCGAAAAATAACGAAATAGAAATAGAAAATAACGCGAAAACAGCAAGGAATATACGCACATGACATGGGAATTTCTCCCTCAGCTGGCTGAGGGGTTCGTTCAGACACTGGTGATTTTTTTCCTCACTCTCGCACTGAGCTTACCCCTCGGCTTAGCCGTCTACGCTGGGCGCGAATGCCGATTGAAACCAGTGGCATGGATCGTGCAAGTATATATTTCGATTATGCGCGGCACCCCGCTTATGCTGCAGCTGCTCGTGGTCTATTTCGGTCCGTACTACCTCTTCGGCATTTCTCTCAGCCCGCAATACCGATTCCACGCTGTGATTATCGGATTTGCAATCAACTATGCTGCATATTTTGCAGAAATCTATCGCGGCGGTTTCCAAGCAATTCCGATTGGTCAAAGTGAAGCAGCATTTGTGCTTGGATACAGCCCTGCACGCACTTTCTTCACGATTAAACTGCCTCAAATGTTTCGTACAGTGCTCCCTTCTATCACCAACGAAGTGATTACTCTCGTCAAAGACACTTCTCTTGCCTACGCAATCGCCTATATCGAAATGTTCCAAGTGGCAAAGCAGGCAGCAGCGGCAAGCACATCGATGATGCCATTCGTAGTGGCGGGTGTCTTCTATTACGTATTCAACACGGCGGTGGCAGTCATTATGGATCGCCTCGAAAAACGCATGGCAGTAGCAGTAATTAAGTGACGAAGTGAGATTAAGTGATGGAGTATGCAAAACAGAAGGGCATGAAAAAATGACGAGCGAACGCACAAAAGCGCTGGAAATCAAGAATATGCACAAGAGCTTCAGTGGAAATCACGTGCTTAAAGGCGTCTCACTCAGCGTGAGCGAAGGTGACGTGCTGGCTGTACTCGGCCCTAGCGGTTCTGGAAAATCAACTCTGCTGCGCTGCGCGACTTTCCTTGAAACGATGGATTCAGGCGTCATCGAATACTCAGGAGCAACAGCTCTTGAAATGAGAGATGGTAAGAAAGTAAGTGACGGTGACGAAAAACGTTTCCGGCACGATTTCGGCTTAGTCTTTCAAAATTTCAATCTCTTCCCACATTGGAGCGTGATGCGAAATCTCACTGACGCGCCAATAAAAGTGCAAAAACGAGATCCGCAGCAGGTGTATGAGCAAGCTCATACTCTTCTTGAACGGATGAATTTAGCAGATAAGGCAGATGCTTATCCGTCGGAGCTTTCTGGCGGGCAGCAGCAGCGCGTAGCAATTGCGCGCGCTTTAGCTCTCACACCGAAAATGCTCTATTTTGATGAGCCTACATCCGCACTGGATCCTGAGCTCACTGGGGAAATTCTCGCAATTATTCGCGATCTTGCCGTAGAAAAGATGACGATGGTAATCGTCACGCATGAAATGGAGTTTGCAGCTCAAGTGGCTGATCGAGCAGTGTTTCTTGACGGCGGTATCGTGCTCGAAGAAGGTATCGCCGAGCAGCTCATTCATCACCCTGAGCAAGAGCGCACACAACAGTTCCTCAATAAACTTAAAGGCGAACAATAAGGGAATTTCATTCAAACAAGTACCCTCATAATTTTGCTCAGCTTCTCGTAGTGATTGCTCACACCGATCTTTCTCACAGCGCACAAACGCAGGAAAACTAATAGACTGGGATATTAGTGCCTAGATATTAGTACCCCGTGGCAGATGGAAGGAAAGATTTCTCGATGAACGAGAGAAACGAAAGAAGCGAAGCAGTGATAAAACTTGGGCAGTCTGATCAGCCTGGGCACTCCACACAGTCAAAGCTTGCTGAGCTGCCTGAGACTGCCGAGCAATCTGAGCAAGAGGCGAAATATCCAGGAATCCCCGCGGTAATCAACGGAAATGGCGCTGTTGCACACGTGATGAATATGGTGTGCGGCGGCGTGATTGGCTATCCAATCACCCCTTCCACAGAAATTTCTGAAACTTTCGAAATGGCTCTCGCCTCTGGGCGAACGAACGCATGGGGGAAGCGCCCGTTTTTCTTCGAGCCTGAAGGTGAACATTCTGCCCAGTCTGGCGCCCTCGGAGCTGCCCTCACAGGAGGTAAATTTATTTCCAACGCCTCCAGTTCACAAGGAATTTTATATGGCATGGAAAGCCATTTTGTGACGGCAGGGCGCAAAATTGGCGGGTTTGTGCTGCAAGTTGCCGCAAGGGTAGTCTCACGAGCTTCACTCAACGTCATGGGTGGGCATGACGATGTTTATTCCCTCCTGCCCGCTGGCTACACTATTCTCTTCGGCGCAACTCCTGAAGAAGCAGCAGATCTTGCGATGATTTCTTACCGCACGTCTGCGCTTTCACTAGTTCCTGTGGCAAATTGTATGGACGGTTTTGCCACCTCGCACATGATAAGCGAAGCGCGCCTGCCAAGCGAAGACCTCGTGCGCGAATATCTTGGTGATCCAGCAGGCTATATTCCCAGCCCAACGGTTGCTCAGGATATTCTTTTTGGTTCAAAAGGGCGCACGTTCCTTATGCGTGAATATCTCGCCTCGCAAACAGAAAATCTCTGCCCTGAAAGCACAGCAGCGATCAAAACTTTTCTCAATGAATCGAGCGAAGATATCGAGGCTGATAGTAGCGGCGAACTCTTCGATCAACGCCTAGCTCCTTTACTTCCCCAAAGCGATATTGCTCGCTGGCGCCGACAATGGATAAATGCTCCCGCGCAAGGCACTCGCCAGCTCATTCCAGCTCTCGTCGATCTCAGCAATCCAGGGCTTACTGGTCCAGTGCAAAACCAGCCAGATTTTCAGGCAGCTGTGGCTGACCACCGCACTCACGTGCAAGCTGACGTGCCAGCTCTTGTGCGCCGCGCAATACGTGAATACAACGAGCTTACTGGGCGCGATTATGCACCCATCCGCACATACAATACCGATGATGCTGATGTGATTATCGTTGCTCTAGGGTCAATCAGCCAAGATGTGCTCGCCGTCATGCCATATCTGCGCTCACACGGAATAAAAGTAGGTTTAGTGCAGATTCTGCTGCTGCAGCCTTTCCCCGAAGCAGAGCTTGTGGCAGCTCTGCGTGGAGCGCATACCGTCACTGTGCTGGAACGTTCAGATTTAGCATCGCTCACAAGCCTCGTGAATACTGCGCTCATAAAAGCCACCCAAAATTCTCGTACTGAGCGCTATCTTGGGATTCCAGCGCTTCGCGCAGATGAAATTCCAACTCTCTCGTGCGGTTTCTTTGGTATTGGCGGGCACGATGTGCAGCCTTGTCATCTTATTGCAGCCGTAAAGGCGATGGCTTCAGGCGATATACCGCCAGAATTTTATATTGGCACAACGTTCTTTGAAGAACACCCCACCACAGAGCGTGCAAAGCTGCAAGCGCTCCTTCGAGAAGCATATCCAGCTACAGAAAAAATGCAGCTACATCTTGAGCAAAACCCTGAAGGGCTGCTGCCAGATGAAGCTATGCGTATTCGATTCCACTCTGTTGGCGGCTACGGAACAATTGCCACAGGTAAATTGCTCACCGATATTTTGGCGGAAATGCTACACCTGCATTCTAAAGCAGCTCCGAAATATGGTTCAGAAAAATCAGGAGCTGCCACAAATTATTACATCACGCTTAGCCCTGAACCGATCAATATCACAAATGCTGAACTCGAAGACGTTGAAATTGTTGTTTGCCCAGATCACATGGCGTTTGTGCACACAAACCCGTTGAAAGGCTTGAGCGCTGGCGGCACTCTAATTATTCAATCAAATCTCAATCCTCGCGATTTTTGGGCAAGCCTTCCTCAAGGCGCACAACGCAAAATCCGTGAGCTGAATATCAATCTCTTTATTCTTGACGCTTTCGCAGTGGCAAAAGAGCACGCGCCAGATGAAAGCCTTGAGACTCGCATGATGGGTGTGGCATTTATCGGGGCGATTGCCACCAAAGTAGATCGTATCGCTTCTGGTGCAGACGAATCAGCGATGCTGCAGAAGATTCACGAGCAGCTTATAAAGAAATTCGGAGCAAAAGGCGAAGCAGTCGTAGAAGCTAATATGGCTGTGGTACGCGAGGGCGCTACTAATACTCAACGCGTTGAGTACGAGGTTTTTGGCGCCGCTGCACCAGCCGATACATCTGCTGCTTCGGATACAGCCTCGCCGCAAACAAGCAGTGAAACTGCTATTCAAAACTTAGGGCTTAGCGCACATGCTGCGCGATCTGCATTGCTCGCCCGCAGCAATCCGCTTCCCCTCTTAAGCTCTCTTTCTTCGGAAAGTATGTGTGCTCAAGGCGGCTGCGCTCCAACTATTTCCTCAAGTATTTCTGAAAAGCTTTGCTCTCGCAGCTGCGTGCCTCCCACAAAAGGTCTATTTGATCGAGATTATTTTGAGACGATTATGGGCGAGCCTTTTGCGGACGGCTCTATTTCTGAATCACCCGTCTATCCTGGTATGGGCACATTTATTCCTGCTGGATCCGCAGCCGCCAAAGATAAAGGCTTATTCCGCCGCCATATTCCACATTTTGAGCCATCTTTGTGTACTGGCTGTATGGAATGCGCGCTGGTCTGCCCTGATGCTGCAATACCGAATGCGGTGTTTACATTTGAAACGCTCATCAGCACAGCAATAGCAGCTGCTAGCGAAAGCAGCGATGGTGAAGATATCAGCGAACTAACCTCGTGGATATCTGAGATCAGTGAAGCAATGCGCGCTGCGTTACACGGCACAAAAGAACGCCCAGCTATTGCAGATGTGTTTGCACAAGCTGCAGCAGAAGTTGGCGCTCCAGAGCGTGCGTTCGCAGCTGTCACGGAAATTTTACGCGCTTATCCAACTGCCCGCACTCGCCCATTCTTCGATCAAGCAGAGAAACAGCGAGCAGGCAAGGGCGTACTCTTTTCCGTCAATGTGGATCCCTGGAAATGCACAGGCTGTTTGGAATGCGTTTCTGTGTGCAGCCCGAACGCTCTTGTTCCAACTCAGCAGACACCCGACGTGCTCACTGCCACGCAGGAACGCTTCTCAATTTTCAGTTTACTGCCAAATTCTCCAAAAGAATTCTGCGATCCAGAGGGCGGCGCAAGCCTTGATATGAAGCGCATCTTCCTAGATCGGGATAACTACTATTCCACAGTCGGCGGGCATGGAGCCTGCCGAGGCTGCGGAGAAGTGACGGCGATACGCCAGACGATGGCTCTCGCTAATGAGCTTAACCATTCACGAGTAGCAAAGCATCGCGCTGAGCTTGAAGATTTGCTTGCGCGCCTGGAAGATGCAAAAACTGCCGAATGCACTACTAGCGATATCCGCCGCGCCGACTTAATCGATAGCGTGTTGGAGCAGCTGAATAAACGCTTCTATCGTTACGAAGGACCTGCAGGCGGGCGCGCTCCAGCTGGCACGGTGGTGGCAAACTCTACAGGTTGTTCCTCAGTCTATGCCTCAACAGCTCCCTACAATTCTTATCAAGAGCCGTGGGTAAACGGGCTGTTTCAAGATGCCCAGCCTCTTGCTAAAGGCATTTTCGAGGGGTTAGCTGCCGATCTTGCAAGCGACGTTTTAGCAATTCGCCAAGCACGCGCTCTTCTTGACGATACGCCGTGGGAATCCATTCCTACCAGCGCTCCAGAATGGCGAAAGTTCAGCGAGGAAGAGCTTTCTCTTATGCCGTCTGTGCTCACAATCAGTGGTGACGGTGCTGCCTACGATATTGGGTTTGGTGCGCTTTCCCGCGTACTCACAAGCGGCACGCCGCTCAAAATGCTTGTGCTCAACACAGGAGCCTATTCTAATACGGGCGGGCAAGCCTCCACTGCTTCCCTTGAAGGGCAAGATTCTGATCTCTCACGATTCGGCTCCTTCCATACAGGCAAACAAGAGCAACGCAAAGAGCTAGCACTGCTCGCAGCTATGCATCCTCAGGTGTTGGTAATATCAGCATCGACGAGCTATCAAGCACACTTTTTGAAAAATGTGAGCGCAGCTCTCGCACAAAACGATTATCCTGCCGTCATTGACGTCTATACCTCCTGCCAGCCAGAGCATGGCGTTGGTGACGATGAATCTGCCGAACGCTCACGCTTAGCAGTGAAAAGCCGCGTCAATCCGCTTTTCGTACATGAGCCACAGCACGAAGACATCACAGACCGTTTTATACTCGCGGGAAATCCGAACGTCAATGATACGTGGAGCAAAAATCGTCTTTCTTATATTGATGATGATGGCTCAAAGAAAATACTTAACGTGGAATATACACCTGCCGATTTCGCTTATGGAGAAAGACGATTCCGCAAGCATTTCCAGGCCTTGGCTGACGACGCTCCAATGCCTACCCCTGTAGCTGAGTTTCTTGAGCTTACTTTAGACGAGCGATCCAAAGCGACTCCATTTATTTATACTGTAGATAAAGACGGAGCACTAAAGCGCATACATATCTCAGCAGATATGGTAGCTCTCACTCAGCGGTGCCGCGATTACTGGCATATGCTTCAGTTCTTGGCTGGGCATGATCTGGCTGCGCTGCGTAAAGAAAATATGGAACTTTTGAAAAAATTAAACGAAACCTGTGGAGAAAATAAATGAGTGAAACAGCATATACGCCTGATACGAATGCACCGAAAGGAAACAACACATCAGCATTCAGCACTGCGCCAACACGAAAAGGCAGAAAACCTCTAGTGATAGCTCTCGCTGCAGCGCTCGTGGTGATGGTTGCACTTGTGGCATATATCGTCTCGCTCAAAACATCATTGCCAAACACTTCTGCCGATCAAGCAGCAACAGCAGAAAACCAAGGCTCAGCACCTTCTGGATCGTCTTCTGCGGCTGCTAAGGCATATACCGACCCTCAAGCTATAAAAACTCTCAAAGCTCTGCAGGAACGCATTGATGGAAGTCCGTTGGCTGAAGGTGACGTCAATGCACCTGTCGTCATGATTGAATTTATGGATTTTTCCTGCCCAGTGTGCGCACAATGGGCAGCGCAGACCTACCCAGCTTTGCAGAAATACGTAGATGAGGGGACGCTTCGCATCGAGATTCATCCGTGGGTAATTTTCCCTGATTACAATTCAGATATTCCCGCTCGCGGCTTATATGCTGCTGGCAAACAAGGCAAAACTGCCGAGTTTTATGCCGCCGCAGCTCCGCTCTCTGCTGGTGAACATAAACAATGGGACGAAGCTGCTGTGCTTGAACTCGCTAAACAAGCGGGCGTGCCTGATCTCAATCAGTTCACGGCTGATATGAACTCCGACGGAGCACGCAAAGAAATTGATCGCTCGCAAACTATCGCCACTGGCATTGGTTTTAGGGGCACACCAGCATTCGTCATCAATAACCGCATTATCAACGGTGCCGATAGCGCTGAGGTTTTTTCGGCCACAATCGAAGCGGCGGCGGCAGACGTAAAATCAGGTGCATTCTAGCTCGCCTAAGTATCGCGAGAATGCACAAGAAGCAGATAGCCTTCTTCGCAGCTAACTGTGGCATAGGCGTGCGTGATTTCGTTACTCACACCGAGCGTACTTGAATCAGAAAGCTCGATATTCTGCACGCTGTATTTCACACCGCTCAAGCTCACACTGCGAGCACAGCCGCCATATGGGAGCACCCCGAAATAGGTGTATCCGTTGCGCGCCACTGTATGTGTACCCGGACCAACCATCGTCACCGAATTGATACCATCGAAAACCCTAAGGTGAATCGGTGAATCTACGTATTTGGCAAGAAGAGCAACATTGCCGAGTGTGTGATCGAGACGACCGCCGAAACCGCCGAGAACGTCGATATGAGCAAAGCCGAGCTGAGAAGCGATATCGATTGCTGCTTCTGTATCTGTCATGTCTTTTTCTGGGGGAAGAAGAAAAACAAGCGGCTGTATATTCTCCTGCAGCTCCTCATCGTCACTTACTTCCGACGCAAGCACACAGGTGCGCACACGTAAAGACAGCTGCGCAGCTAGAGCAGAGGAAAGAATCGCCGCACTTGGGGAAAGCTCAATATATTCACCAGCGGGCTGAAGGGAAGAATCAAAATCACCGATAAACGCATTCGGGCGCAAGGCTAGTTGCTGCGCGATTTTCTGCCCAGCGTCAGCGCACAAAATAAAATCGTATGCCCATTCTTTCGCCTGCTCCCGCAGCATATTCAGACCTTCGGCATGAGCTGCAATCACAAGGCATCTCTCGCAATTATTATCGCCAAATCCTGTATTCATGCTGCTATTGTGGCATAGATATACCTCGGTTTTGCACAGTACTTTAGAAAATCTACTGAGAGAAGCACGTATAAAAAAATACAGATAAACCTCCTTATGCACCGATGTTTGCCTGCATACGTATCCAAACGCATACACAGCTTATGCAATAAAGCTATGCACCTATGCACAGACTAGGAAAGTAAGCTGTTGATTATAAAGTCCTAGGCAACTTTATGTAAGCTGGAAATGAGCTGATGTGGCGTCTGCTGGCCAGCAATCAATGCTCCAGCAGGTGCTGCGCAGCATTACGTAACCGAATACATGAAAGGGTTCATGTGGGACGCAATAAAATTGGCGGACCGTCAGTCACAGATCTGATCGCCGCCCAAGCAGCGAATCTAACTCGCGCTGCCAATGCACTAATCAAACTTGTGGATGCAAAACCGCAAAAACGCGAAGATCTCAACGCAAAACTACACTCTATCGAAAACGAAGCAGACGAAGCTACACATACTGTGCTCAAGAAAATCAATTCCAGCTTCGTTCTGCCCTACGATCGTGAAGATTTATTTGAACTCACCTCAATTATTGACGACTGCGTGGATATGATCGACGAAGCAGGAGACAATATGGTGCTCTATGGGGTTGCGGATCTTCCAGAAAGAGCACGCAAACTCGTCGATATTATTCATGAGTGCGCAGAATCAACAGAAAAAGCTATGCAGCACCTCGATAAGCTCAGCGATAAAATGCGTGCATACTGGGTGGAAATCAACCAGCTGGAAAACCACGGCGATTCTATTTACCGATCCTGCATTTCCGATCTCTTCAGCGATCCAGACGCGAACGCAATGGACGTAATAAAAATGAAATTCGTGATTGATTGTTTTGAGGCAGCTATCGACCGCTTCGAAAATCTTGCCGCAGTGATCGAAACTATCGCAATCAAGGAGAACTAGCCTCGTGGATCTCGCGTTATTTCTCGTGTGTCTTGTGGCTGTGATTGCCTTTATTTTCGATTTCACAAACGGTTTTCACGATGCCGCAAATGCTATCGCAACATGCGTAGCAACTAGAGCTCTCAAACCGGGAGTTGCGCTCATCATGGCAGCAATCATGAACTTCATCGGCGCACTTCTTGGTACGGGCGTGGCGGAGACGATTGGTTCAGGAATTGTTTCACCTCCTGAAGACGAGGCTGGATTGATCGTCGTCTTAGGTGGGCTGATTGGCGCAATCACGTGGAACCTTATTACGTGGTGGTTTGGTTTGCCCTCCAGCTCTTCTCACGCACTCATCGGCGGTCTTACCGGCGCAGGTCTCGCTGCTTCCACCCAGATTCACTGGCTTGTGATCGGCGAAAAAGTTGTGCTGCCAATGTTTCTTTCGCCGATAATTGGCTTCCTTCTCGCATATATTCTGATGAAATTTGTGCTCTACATTTTCCGCAACGCTCAATACAAAGCGACAATGCGAGGATTTCGCAGAGCACAGATTTTTTCGTCTGCAGCGATCGCTCTCGGGCATGGGCTGCAAGACGCACAAAAGACTATGGGTGTGGTTGTGCTTGCATTAGTCGCTGGAGGCTACCATACGGGCACAGGAATTCCTTTGTGGGTAAAAATCGGTGCTGCTCTCGCTATTTCGCTAGGCACGCTGGCTGGCGGCAAACGCATTATGAAGACTTTGGGGCATTCAATCACCGAAGTTGATTCTTCGCGCGGATTTGTGGCAGAAATGGTCGGCGCTTCGGTGCTCTATTTCACGGCATTTCTCTACCATGCGCCAGTCTCCACAACGCATATCATCACCTCAGCCGTGATGGGTGTTGGGGCAACTCGCCGCAAGAGTGCAGTGCGCTGGGGAGTGACGGGCAACATCGTGGGAGGATGGTTCCTCACTCTCCCTGCATCAGCATTTATCGCCATGATCTGCTACATCATACTGAAAGCAATTATTCTCTAATGGAATAAGAAAACATCAATCGGAAAACCTTGCAGCTATTTCAGCTATTTTTCGATCATTGTATACTTTGATCTCGTAGAGGTTGTGGCATGATAAACGCAATCTCTACGAGATTTTATTCTGCATTAATCATATTCTCTCAGATTTATTGAGTTTGCTGGATTTACTAGAGTGGCTGGGACCTTTAGGCAGTGACGAATCTTTCTCAACTATTGTCCTTAATGCAAGAGTACAAATTATACCGCCGACTACTGCACACAAAATCGTGATTAGATCTGTGAATGAAGTATCTCTTGCAAATGCAGAAATTACCCAAAGCGTGAAAATGTTCAAAGGAAGAAAGCCTAAAGTAAATTTATTCTTGGTACTCATCTGATCCAACTCCCTACAATGCACAAGACACTGCTGCTACGGCAAGCCCTGAAGCAATAAGCGCTGGTCCACCAATCGCTTTGCCGAATCCTCCAATAAAAGCGGGACCCAAAGCTCGGGCAATTGTGGAAGCAGCTAACCCCCATTTCCAAGCTGAAATTGCGGTCGTAATGGTAGTCCACGTTCCACATGTAAACGCAAGAATTAGGTTGCGATCTTTATATGAAGATATATCTAGTCAAACACACAGTACTATTATGTGTATACCGACATATGTCGGTATACACGCATCCTGCATTTATGCTATAGACACTCCTCCCTACTAGATACATCAATCTCATCCACAGTGTTAAATTTCAGAAATTGTGCATCCACGCACATTCAAAAATGTGCACTCAGAATTAGTGCCAGCAAAGCTAGTGCTTAGCAGCAACCCTCGAACGCGCTGCATTCATCAGGATATCCTGCGTATGCTTTAAGCGTTTCCCTTCTACATCTTCCACAATATGCTTCCAGCCATCAGCTTCAAGTTTCCAACTCTGCACGGAATCTGAACATGCCGTCGTCACCAAATCAATAAGATGCGCACGCATATCCAGATCAGCGATAGAAACGAGCGCCTCAATTCTGCGATCTAAGTTACGATGCATCAGATCTGCCGAACCGATAAAGACTTCTGGATCACCGCTATTGCAGAAAGCATAAATACGCGAATGCTCAAGGAAACGCCCTAAAATCGAGCGCACATTGATGTTTTCAGAAAGCCCTGGGATACCGGCTCGCAAGCAGCAAATTCCACGCACCTGCAAATCTACTGGCACTCCTGCCTGAGAAGCACGGTAAAGAGAATCAATAATTCGTTCATCTACAATCGAATTTGCTTTGAGCTTGATCCACGCCTCTTTACCTGCACGCTTATTGCTAATCTCACGTTCAATGCGTTCCAGCAGCCCCGAACGAATGCCCAACGGAGCCACGAGCAAGCTGTGGAACTTCGCTTTCGGCGCATATCCTGAAAGCTGGTTAAACAAGCGAATCAGATCCTGCCCAACCTCTCGCTCACACGTAAAAAGACCTAGATCCTCGTAGCCTCGAGCAGTTTTAGGATTGTAATTACCTGTGCCCACATGGCAGTAACGGCGCAAACCATCTTCTTCTTGACGAACGACGAGCGAGAGTTTGCAGTGGGTCTTCAGCCCGACGATACCGTAGACCACGTGCACGCCTGCCTGCTCTAGTTTGCGCGCCCAGTCGATATTGGCCTGCTCATCAAAACGCGCCTTAATTTCCACCATTGCAAGCACTTGCTTACCTGCATAAGCAGCCTTAATCAGAGCATCTATAATCGGCGAATTGCCGCTCGTTCGATAGAGAGTCTGTTTAATAGCCAGCACTTTCGGATCTGTGGCCGCTTGCATAAGGAACTGCTGCACAGAAGTTGCGAAAGAATCGTATGGGTGGTGCACCAAAATATCGTGGCGGCGAATCGCCTCAAAAAGATCAGCTGCTTGCGCACTCTCTACTTCAGCGAAACCGCTCGCCGTCACCCCCACAAAATTTTTATATTTCAGCTTTGGGCGATCTAAATCGTGAATCACATTCAGGCCAGTAAGATCGAGCGGCTGCGGCAGACGGAAGACGTCTTCTGAGCGCACACCCAATTCCCGTTGCAACATATGCAGCACGTGCTGCGTCATATCCTCAGCAACTTCAAGGCGCACAACAGGCCCGAAACGCCGCTTGAGCAGCTCTTTTTCCATAGCTTTAAGAAGATTTTCAGCATCGTCTTCCTCAACTTCCATATCCTCATTTCGGGTGACGCGGAAGGTTGAGTAATCCACCACTTTCATACCTGGAAAAAGAGTATCAAGATGCGCTCCGATCACTTCTTCGAGAGGCACATAGCACGTCTGCCCCATCGAATCGGAAGGCACATCTTCTGGGCTGTATGGGCGCCCTTCGGAATCAACTGCAATAAAGCGCGGCAAGAGACTCGGCACTTTCACTCGCGCAAAAAGCTCTTTTCCAGTAGAAGGATTTTTGACGATCACAGCAAGATTCAAAGAAAGCCCCGAAATATACGGGAACGGATGAGCTGGATCAACAGCAAGCGGCGTCAAAACAGGAAATATCTGTTTGCGATAAAATTTTCGTAAACGTTCTCGCTCCTGCTCTCCCAGCTCGTCCCAATGCCTGATATAGATACCCTCATCGGCGAGCTTCACGAGCACGTCATCGCGGAAAACTCGCGCATGGCGTTCCATGAGCTCATGCGAACGAGTAAGAATAGCATCGAGCAACTGATGCGGAGAAAATCCCGACGCTCCCGTAACAGCCATTCCAGCAGCGATACGGCGTTTCAGCCCAGCTACGCGAACCATATAAAATTCGTCTAAATTTGAGGCAAAAATAGCGAGGAACCATGCGCGCTCAAGAATGGCAAGCGTCCGATCTTCAGCCTGCTCCAACACTCGTTCGTTGAATGCCAGCCACGATAATTCACGATCAGCAAAGCGCCCCTCGGGCAAAGGAATTTCATCGAGCGCAAGTTTCTGCTGTTTTGCGCGCTTCATCGCCTCTTGAGCCATGCCGCTCAACGTCTCAGGCAAAACTGGCGAACCGAGACGCATACGAATCTTTTGCGCAGAAGGTTTGTGTGCCGAATACATACGTTCGGCAAGCCCGTCGGCTTGGGATCTAATTGCTGCGCGTGCAGCTTTGGCAGCTTCGTCACGCTCAAGATCTACGCCAATGCGGTCGATCGTCTCCGCCGAAGAGATCACAAGATCGTCATTACCATTCGTATTTATCGTCATACTTAGATATTGCCAAAAAAGACGGCAAAAAGTTAGTGTTTAGCGAAAAAAGATTAAGATAGCGATAGATACTCGAATTATCGGCAAGATAATACTTGCCTGTTGTATGCGCACAACCCTTTAGCAATCTGCACTAACCTATATCAACGCTTTATTCTGTGCTTCTATACGCTTGCTTGCACACACTAAACACATCTTCGCAATCAAAGAAACGGTAGGCCCCGTGGGACTCGAACCCACGACCAATGGATTAAAAGTCCACTGCTCTACCAACTGAGCTAGAGGCCCGCTTATCCTTTTGGACGAATTGATTCTAGCGTCATCTGAGCAATTTGGGAAATGGAGATCGGAAATTGCCGCATAATTGCGTAAATATCTGCCTAAAATGACGTATATCTCACTAAATATGCACATACTCTCGCTAAATGCGAAAGAATAAACATATCTGCCTAAACACATCTCAAAGGAAAAGAGAAAAGATGCCTTCCTATAAACCGCGCCGCCCAGCTCAGCTCAAACCCGATCAAATAGACCTTATTGACGGCGGTATCGATATCGCCGCCGCCTACGAACTTGCACACACCACAGCCCATGCCCTTGTGCACCTGCCCTCAGCCGCATCTTCCGATCAAACTATCGCAGCACGAATTATGCAGCTTATCGCTAATGAAGGTATCGATTCTATTGCCGAAACGTGGGTAGATTCTCCTGCCGAAAGCCTTCCTGGCACCCTTTGGCGAGGATATCTTTTACGCGAGTGGATACGCCGTTTTCCGAGCGATGCCGAAACGCGCTATGAGCTCGCGGTAAATTATTCCGAGAAGAATCAATCGAGCGCAGATCCTGCCCTCTCAGATATCATAAGCACACCTGCGAATATGCGCGCACTATGGGACGGCGTACTGGCTGGGAAATTGAGTATCTGCACAAATACTGCCACCACGAGCACCGTTTGCGTTGAGCAGTTTGCACATATCCTTCGAGAGTCTGCCCGTTTCACAGATTTTATTGCGCAAGTAACGCCAGAATGGATTGGTGACGATCGTCATCCACTTGCGACCGCAGTCACTCGCCGCAATACAGCTCTTGTTCGCACTGCTATTGAATTTAAAGAAGCTGGAGAACTTCTCCTAGGTAGCCGTTTAGATTGATACGTATGCGAAAATCGATATATATGCAAATACATGCGCTCTAGATCTCTTGCCGCTCGCACAAAGCAAGAAAACAAGAAAAAGAGAACTAGCTCTCGCTGAATGCCTGCGTACTTTAGTAGACTTGCCTCATGAAAATTTCGAAGCGCCCAGCTGTTTTACTCGTCAATCTCGGCACACCTGATTCTCCAGCGCCTGCCGACGTGCGGCGTTTCTTACGCTCATTTCTCACCGATCGGCGCATTATCGAGACTCACCCGATAATATGGCGCCCTATTCTTGAGGGAATTATTTTGCGCGTACGCCCGAAAGCCTCTGGCGCTCTGTATGCTGAAATCTGGGGAGAAAAAAGCGGCGCTGGCGTTGTGGGATCTCCTCTCATGCATTGGAGCATTAAGCAAACAGAAGCTCTAGGCAAGCGTTTAGAACACACTGCAGACGTTTTCTTGGCGATGCGCTACTCTAAACCAACTGTGCCCGAAATACTCACTGAATTGCAGTCGCAGGGCTTCCAGCGAGTACTGATCGTGCCGATGTACGCCCAATACTCAGCAACAACAGCAGCAAGTATTATGGACGAAGTATCCCGCTGGTTAATGCGCGCCCGCAACCAGATGGAAATTAGGACACTTCGCTCTTTCCCTGAAGATTCCCTCTATATCGAGGCAATCGCACAAGCAATCGAACACACATGGAATACCAAAGGTCGACCAGACTTTTCCGCTGGAGATAAACTCATGCTGAGTTTTCATTCGATTCCTCAGGCAATGGTTGATAACGGCGATCCATACATTGAAGAATGCTGCGCAACTGCTCGAGCGCTTATCGAACGTCTCGATTTATCTGAAACCAACGGAGTAGAAATTACATTCCAGTCTGTCTTTGGCCCAGCGCAATGGGTTGGCCCTGCAACTATCGATACTGTAAAGGAACTCGCCGCATCAGGCACACGCAGAATAGACGTCGTTTGCCCAGGATTCTTGGCGGACTGTTTAGAATCTGTGCACGAGATCAACATTCTCAATCGAGAAGAATTTGTGAAAGCCTCAGGTCCTAACGAAGGATTCACCTATATTCCGTGGGCAAATACCCAGCCAGCATTCCTTGACGCGCTCGAAGGGCAAGTTCGAAGCCGTTTAGCAGGATGGATTGATTAGTTTGACGTATCTTTCTTAGCTTCTTTGATCTGAGAAATTTCCGTATTTTCCTCAATTTCCTTGTTTTTTGCACTCACCGAGCGCTCTTTACCCGATGCGCCCGATATGCCTGATGCGATATTTGTACGCTCAAGCTGACGTTATACGCTCCTCGTAAGCTTCATCACCAGGACCTGCAAAATTCTTCTGCCGCTCTTCACCTTCTGCAGAGCCAGAAAAGAGCGCAGATTCACTCGTCTCTTTGGTGACGTTTGCCATTTCCTCTACGTCGGAGCGTTTCATTAGCAACGTAGACTCAGGAGCATTCTCATCGGCAGGTGGCTGCCATTCACGCATATTTGCAGGATCTTCTCCGCTAGCAAGAGCAATAAGCCCCTCGCGGCCACACTCCTTGCGATCATCTGCCTGCTGCTGGATATTGCGAGCCAGAGCGCTCATCTCATCGCGGGAAAGTACGCGCGTCATCTGCCCACTCGCACGAGAAGGCTCGTCAGTACCAGCGCCAGCTCCCTCAGGAGGATAACTCACAGGATATGCTGCCTGCACATGAGCCTCTACCTGCTGATTTGTTTTTATGCTCGCCTCGGAGAAATTCAACTCCTCATATGCCCAATTGTGGGCATGAGGCACAGCTTGCGGAGCCTCATGCTGAATCCAGACTACGAGTTTTTCACGCACATAGTTCTTCAAATCTGAAAGAGTTGGAGAATTCTTGGCACTGAGCACTGCGCGGATACGAACAACTCCGCCAACGGCGTCACTCACCTGCAGTACTCCAGTTTTTCCGTCCCACAGATCGGTGCTCGTCAAAATGAGCTTGAGCTGTTTGCGAGCAGCAGCCACAGGCACAGCCCAATCCACGTCGATATTCACATCACCAATCATCTCAGGAGCACGGCGAGTCCAGTTTTCAAAACTCTGGGTTGTCAGTAGGGAGCTTGGCACGATAATTCGACGTCCATCCCATACTGCAAGCACTACATAGGTGAGTGTGATTTCTTCCACAGTTGTATAGCTGTTGTTGTAAAAAACAATATCTCCCACACGAATTGAATCAGAAAATGCAAGCTGCAAACCAGCAAATACGTTGCCCAACGTCGTCTGCGCAGCTAAGCCAGCGACCACAGAAACAACGCCTGCCGAAGCTAAAAGGGAAGTGCCAGCCGTTCTCGCTTCAGGAAAAGTAAGTAGCACACCAGCAAAACCAAGCACCCACACAATCACCACGATCACGCGGTGAAGTATCTGCATTTGAGTCTGCACACGCTTCGCCCGTCGTTCAGACGATTCAAGTATGCGCTCATGAATCGACTCTTTTATGCCGTTAAACACACCTACAATCAACCATGTTGCAGAAATAATCGTGCCGATCATAAAGGCATGATTGAGATACACAATCCAATGCGGCGCTACTCCAGCATCTGGTGCCATCAATGAGCTATCGCTCACTATTGCGCAGCCCGCCCATGCTCCAATAACAACAAGAAGCACCTGCGCTGGCTTATACACAGCTCTTGCAAACGCCATAACCACAGCATGGCGGCGAGCTGCAATGCGCCCGATTGCCAGGAGAATCACCCCAATTGCGAAAGCGGTGACGACACCAACGAAAGAACCCATCAGGAGCTGAATCGCGTCGATTGTGACGGCAGCTGCGTCGTGAACTGCTTCATCAACCTCTGCCCCTTTCGAATCGGCGTTCGTTTCACGCACAAGATCTCCCGTCAGCTCAATAATGCGATGCAGATCACGTATAAAATCTTCTGCTTTTTGCACGCTATTCATATGGGTCAACGCTTTAAAAATACTCATACTTCTAGGCTAAACGAAGAAATTAAAATTAGTTGAAATCTCGTTTTGCATTTTTTGGCACATCTCAAGTAAGCTAATACCCGTTCCACCAACGGAACGCAAGATCGATTCGGTTCGATTCGATTCGCCCCTATCGTCTAGCGGCCTAGGACGCTGGCCTTTCACGCCGGTAACACGGGTTCAAATCCCGTTGGGGGTACTCATAAGATGTGGAAACATTTTATGAAACCGTATGGCCCTGTAGCGCAGTTGGTTAGCGCGCCGCCCTGTCACGGCGGAGGTCGCGGGTTCAAGTCCCGTCAGGGTCGCGATGAGATCGCCCGGAAGCCGATTTTCGGCGCCGGGTACTTTCTTATCTGGCTCTGTAGCTCAGTTGGTAGAGCGAACGACTGAAAATCGTTAGGTCAGCGGATCGATGCCGCTCGGAGCCACCAGATTAGAGCCTCTTTCGAAGAGCTAGTACGATACAACCATGAGTTCCGATTCTTTGCCCACACCTTCGCTAGATTCTAACTCTGATTCTTCATCTAGCTCGGCAAGTGTTGCACGTTCTTCGCTCATTATGGCGTCAGGTACATTCGTGAGCCGCATACTTGGCGTAGTGCGTTCGCCGATTTTATTGACGATGGTCGTTGGTCTTAATTCCCCTATTGCCAACGCATTCGATATTGCAAATATGCTGCCGAACTATCTGTTCAATATTATTGCAGGTGGGCTTATTAACGCTGTGCTTGTGCCTGCGATTGTGCGCGCATCAAAAAATGGCCCTGACGCTGGGGGAGCTTACATCAATAAACTTCTCACTATCGCGATTATTTTTTTAGGAACTTTTACAATCGCTCTCACTCTTTGTGCGCCAATTCTCGTTAAAGCATTCGCCGCAACACTAGATAACAGCTGGTATCAACTTACCGTCATCCTAGCCTACTGGTGCATACCTCAACTCTTTTTCTACGGGCTCTATACCGTGATCGGGCAAATACTCAATGCGAGAGAAAACTTTGGCCCGTATATGTGGGTGCCAGCAGCAAATAATCTCGTATCTATTCTCGGGCTAGTACTATTGCTACTCATTTTTAGCACACCTTCATCTGCCGATGTACAAAACATTGCGCTCTGGATAGGGTGGCGATCGCAACTCCTTGCAGCTATTTCCACAAGTGGCGTTGCCGTGCAGGCTCTCCTGCTCATCATTCCTCTACGACGCCTTGGTATACGCTACCGCCCTGACTTTCGATGGCGCGGTGTGGGGCTACGTTCAGCAGGCATTGCTTCTTTGTGGGCTCTTGCCAGCACACTCGCTTCTCTTATCCCACAAGCTATCACAACAAACGTTGCAGCAAGCGCCACTCAGCGCGCTCTCGATCTCGAAATGGATATTTCAACCGTTGCAGGCAATGCCGCAAGCACAACAGCCTATTCGATTTTCGTCTTACCTGTTTCCCTGATTGCAACTTCTATCACAACAGCAATTTTTACAAGGTTATCGAAAGCAGCTGCTGCCAACGATCTTGAAGCAATGCGCAACCATTCTTCTCACACTCTCAACTCAATGGCTCCTCTCAATTTCTTGTGCGTCTCTTTAATGATTTGCTTCGCATTTCCTATCGCACGCGTCTTTGTGCCAGCAGGATCACCAAATGAAATCACGGCACTGGCTTGGCTAATCATCCCGATGAGTATTGGAATTATTCCACTGGGAGCTATTTTACTTTTCAACAGAGTGTGCTTCGCCTTTGAAGATACGAGAGGAATTTTCTTAATGACCCTCCCTGGGCAATTTTTTTCATGCATAGGCGATCTTGCCTGCATGGCATTTTTGCCACCGCAATACATAGTATGCGGTGCTTCTGTAGTGCTTACAGTTGGCTATTGCATCACCTGCACAGGAGTAGCTATTCGCGCGCGTCAACGCATGGGAGGCTTGAATGGAAAAGAGATTGCACAAACCCATCTTCCCCTTTTAGGCGTGACGATTGTGACGACAGCAGCGGGATTAGGCGCTCTATGGCTTATTGGTTTTGAACGAGTGACACAAAGCGTTGGAGCAGCTATCATAGCTGGAAGTCTGGGCGCTCCTTTATTAACTCTTCTTTTTCTGCTTCTCATACATCTGCTCAAAATTCCCGAAGCAGACGCAATCACGCAATTTCTTTCACGTTTTATGCATAAGCTAAGGCGCTGAAGCTCAATGCGCGGTAATATGTGCCTCAGAGCCTAAAAAGTGCATCACACAAACAAATGAGGAGATTGAATGGCACCCATTCACGAAGAGAAAAACTCTCAGCAAAAGAAAACGCCATCTGGCGCAACGATCGGCGAGCTTGTTGCAAAAGTAACGGCGCAATTCTCGGCACTCGTACGTGATGAGATTTCCATGGCGAAACTTAACGCAAAAGCTAAAATCGCAAAACTTGGTATTGGCGGAGCGCTTCTTGTTGTGGCAGCAGTAATCTCTCTGTATATGTTTGGTATTCTCCTCATCGCTGCAGGTTTTGGAATCGGCGCAGCGCTCGGCGGCAATATGTGGCTTGGTTTCCTTATCGTTGCTGGAATACTACTTTTCATCACGCTAATGCTCATTTTCGCTGGCGTAGCAAAACTCAAAGCCTCTCAGAAACACTCCGTCACTCCTGGACAAGGAATCGCGAAAGACGTAGCTGCTATTAAGAAAGGAATTCAAAGTGAGTGATCGTATTAACCCAGCCGTAGACCCTGCCGCTCGGGCTGCAGCGCAGGCAAAGAAAGCTATCGACTACGAAGCACCAGCAGATTTCGAAGATACCCGCTCAGCTTCAGATATTGAACGCGATATTCAGCGCGTGCGTGACGAACTCACTGCCACTGTAGACGAACTCGCTGGGCGTCTTTCCCCTGATCGTTTGAAGGAAGATTTCAAAGCCTCTGCGAGGAGTAAAATCGAAGCAGGAAAAATGAAAGCTCAGGAAATCATCAGCGATGCTAAAGCTGGCGATAAAAAGTCAATCGGTATTTTAGCTGGCATAGCTGCGACCGCTGTATTGGCAGCTGTCAAAACATTTAGACGCTGATTGAGTAAAACTAAATTTTGCCAGTGTTGCCTTTAGCACGATTTAGCGAAGATAAGATGTGCACAGGCAACAAAAGCATTCAAACAGTATTCTGCATGGTTGTTTTCCTCACTCTCACTGAGGATTCTTAAAGCTGCGTGGTGTTCTGAGCAAAATCGCGCTATCCTTGTAGGTACGAGAAAAAGCAGTAGGTTCAGGGCTCGCTACGGCATGGCTGGTGCGAGACCCTATGAGTTTGGGAGGGGGGTCGGACCCTATGGGGCGCGGCCGTCAAAGAGCCAAACAACGTAAAGTTGCACGTGATCTAAAGTATTTCAGTCCAGAAACGGATTATGCGGCGCTTGAGCGCGAATTATCCTCAAACAACGGCATGGGTAATGAATCGTCAGATGATTATGGCGACGATGAGTATTCAGCATACGAGGAGCTCGCTGCTAAGTATGATATTCCTGATGAGGACTACAGCGACTACGAAGAGTTTGCTGCGCACAGTGCAGATTCCTCTGCTTTCAGCTCCCATGATTACGATGACGACGGCTCGTGGGCTGCACGCACTGAATCTGCATAAATAAATCGGCAGTGACGTCTACTATGTAAGCCTGTTACTAAAAAGCTTCAGGCTCCTTGCGAAGATCAGGCACGATGCTCTAGAAATGCGCTCTATACACGCACTATTTAAGCTGGAAGACCATGAAACGGCGTATTAGCGAAGCTGAAGGATTACCGCTTATTCAACGTTATTGCGAAGGTGATGCCCTTTCTCCTGCCCAACTACGTACTGCCGTGCGTTTTGCTCTCGAAGAATTTAGCGAACGCTATCCTGGGAAATCAGTGGAAATTCGCATTCCATGGATCGGAGCTACTCAAGCAATCGCAGGAATCAATCATCGCCGCGGCACACCACCAAACGTGGTGGAAATGGACGGGCAGACATGGCTTGCACTCACTACTGGCGTAGTAACTCTTCCTCTACAGCCAGCAGCCATCACCTATTCTGGCACCAGAGCCGATCTCTCGCCATACTTACCGATCTTTTAAGGTATAGATATAGAGGTGGGTGTGACGCCCAGACCTGTGGTCTATAGCGTCACACCCACCTCACATTGCGCACAGTGCAGTGCTCAACGCATTTTACTTCCCTATGCTTGATATTTAATCAGATAACGCCCTGTTCAAGCATTGCGTCTGCCACCTTTTTGAAGCCAGCAATATTTGCACCAACCATAAGGTTACCTGGAGCGCCGAATTCTTCTGCAGTCTCAACGCAGTTGCGGTGAATATCAACCATAATATCGTCGAGCTTGCTGAGCACCTTCTCACGGCTCCACTGCCCAAGCCCTGCATTTTGCTGCATTTCAAGAGCGGAGGTTGCCACACCGCCCGCATTTGCAGCCTTAGCTGGTCCATACGCAATGCCGTTAGCGAGCATCAGTTCGATAGCACCTGGCGTGCTCGGCATATTGGCACCTTCAGCAAGAAGCGTGACACCGCCTTTAAGCAGTGCGCGCACATCGTCACTGTGAACTTCATTTTGTGTGGCACATGGAAGGGCAATATCTGCAGCGCCGATTGACCATACTTTTTCACCTGCTTTGAACTGTGCGTTTTTACGGCGTTCAGCATAATCGGAGACGCGACCGCGTTCTACTTCTTTTATCTGCTTGAGCAGTTCAACATCAATACCGTCAGGATCATATACCGCACCGCTCGAATCAGAAATCGAAACAACTGTGGCACCTTCAGCCTGCGCACGTTCAGCTGTATAAATAGCAACGTTGCCTGAACCAGACACCAAGAGCTTCTTGCCTTGCAGTGAATCATTCTTTGCGGCGAGCATCTCGTCAACGTATTTGATTAGCCCATAGCCAGTGGCTTCTGTGCGCCCGAGAGAACCGCCCCAGTTGATTCCTTTGCCTGTGAGTACGCCAGCTTCGTTGCGGTTAGCTAAGCGCTTATACTGCCCAAAAAGATAGCCAATTTCACGCCCGCCTACACCGATATCACCAGCTGGCACATCGATATCGGCACCGATATGGCGGGAAAGCTCGTTCATGAATGCCTGGCAAAAACGCATCACTTCATTGTCGCTCTTTCCGTGCGGGTCAAAATCAGATCCGCCTTTACCGCCGCCAATACCTTGATTGGTCAGAGCGTTCTTGAAAATCTGCTCGAAGCCAAGAAATTTGATGACGGAGAGCGTCACCGAAGGATGGAAGCGCAGACCGCCTTTGTATGGTCCGAGCACAGAGGAAAACTGCACACGATAACCACGATTGACTCGCACATTGTTGTGATCGTCTTGCCATGCTACACGAAACATAATCTGACGCTCAGGCTCAATGACGCGCGCGAGAATTGCAGCATCTGCATACTCCTTATTATTGAGAAGGAGCGGCTCAACGCTTTCAATTACTTCGCGCACTGCCTGCTGAAATTCTGGCTGAGTTGGGTTGCGTTTCAAAGATTCATCATAAATCGCTTCAAGTGTAGAATCCATAAGTTTCTCCTTCTAGGCGCACACTGCGCGGCTCTTTAAATTAGGTAGTGATTTCTCTGTCACAGAAACTATAATATCTCGACATTAAAGTATCCCATATGTCCACGTTTTGATACGCATAACTCTGCTGAATATCTAGTAGAGCTAGCAGCATATATTTCAGCTCGATGACAGTAAAAAAAGATTATTAACTCGTTATCCTAATATCATCTACAAAACAATAATTACCTATCCCGTACAATAACTCTCCGCATCTATTTGACGTAAGACCTTTCCCTTTTAATATGAGATTTTCACACCCTTCGAGATTCTTTTCAGAATATACAAGGATTTACGTTGAATCCTTTAACTATTTTTTAAATTGTCTGACTATCCGATCACTGAATTTGACCTTAAACATTAATCAATCCCAAGCACTTTTACATCCTAAAAGAATAACAATAGATATTCTTGGAATACTCGTCTAAAAACTCATGATAGATGTCAAAAACGTATAAATCTCGAATCTTTTCTAGGGATCAAACTCCTGCATAGTTTCAATAGTAATATTCTGTTTGTTCTCTCATAAATTTTAAAGAAATGCCCGTCTTGATCACCCAGTCCTAGCATACTTCTCACATATAAGCCCTAGATACTCTCCTACCTCTATCAATAATTTCTCACACCAGCACCTTAAGCGACTCAACAACCACACCCAACTTCTACAAACCAAGCGAAAAATACTAGAACTACTCAACCAAAAACCAATAACGAACCGTTAGACTAAACAATAACCGTTGCAACCACCACCAGAAACCACCTAACCATCTTCACAGCACGATTCTTAAAAAGCTAGAGTACCTTTTAGATATATTCCTAGTCCCCTCAAAAGCAAATAGAAACAAAACCCAGAACACTTCGCACCATACCCATGACGCTATCGAAGCTCGATTTACTATCGTCATGACATCCTCCACTGTTTCCTACTGTCTATACGTAAAACAAAAGTTAAACAGGAAAAAACCCGTGAAAATGTCACAACTCCTCAAGAAAGTTGCTATAAACTTACTCGTCGACCAACAAATCACAGCTCCACCAAAAATCAGCAACGAAAGCCAGAAGATCTTAGCCAAACTAAAACGCACCAAACCTGTGGAGCTCAGGTTGTAGAATCACGGTAACCTCTTGCCTGCGTCGCGTACATCTGGGCGTATACACCACCACGCGATACCAAGACCTCATGTATACCGCTTTCGAGAAGACGCCCCTCACCAATCACTAGGATCTCATCTGCCATTCGGACAGTTGAGAAACGATGAGAAATAAGAATCTTAGTAGTTTGTGAATCTTCATCATTTATCTGCTGAAAAATAGCCTCTTCTGCTTGTGAATCAAGAGAGGCGGTTGGTTCATCCAACACAATAATCGGCGCACCTCGGAAAAGAGCCCGTGCAAGAGCGACGCGTTGCCATTCCCCACCTGAGAGTTGTAAACCATCACTAAACCATTTTCCAAGTTGTGTATCAATACCACGAGGCAACCGATCAACGACTTCCATGAGTCGAGCACGTCTGACCGCTGATAAAATATTGTCAGTATCTTCGATATTTTCAAACCTACCGAACCCTATATTTTCTCGCAAAGAGGCCTCATACTGTATAAAATCTTGAAACACGACAGCGAGCTGCTTCCGATAGATATCTAGATCTATCTCGCGAATATCGATACCACCGAGGGTAATTCGACCAGATGTAGGCTCATACAGTCGAGAAAGAAGCTTCACTATTGTAGATTTGCCAGCTCCATTTTGCCCAACAAGCGCAACGGTCTTTCCTGGAGAAAAGCGAGCAGAAAAATTTTGTAATGCGAACCGCTCTTGTCCAGGGTATTGGAACGTTACATTTTCAAAGACAATCTCGTACGACGCTATGGTACGAGATCGAGGGAAAGTTTGATTCGATAAGTTTATATCGCTTTTGAGCGCCAAAGATAGATCAAGAAAATCAAATAGGTTACCCAGAAAAAGAGTATGTTCGAAGAGTTGTCCAAATCCTCCGATAAACATCTGTGCAGCAGTTGCAATTGCAGCAATTGCACCGATATAGGCAGCAAGCCGACCAGGGTTCTCGCTCATAAATGAATCTGAAATCGCACAATAAACCGCTACGGCAGTTACTGCGACACCCAACAACCCCGAGATAATGCTAGCTAAACCGCGCTTGCGCTCAATCTCCATATCAACCGAATAGAATCGTGCAAGCATCTCACGGTAGGCATGAATGAAACCTGGAATTAAACCAAAAAGTCTCGTTTCTTTGTAAGTTTTATCATTTGTTGTTAGTGCAAGAATATATTGACCACGCCGCCTCTCTTCTGAACGTTCGCGTTCGACTTGCCATAAACGCTTAGCAAATATTTGGTTTACGATCACAGGCAAAACTGGAGATAAAAGCACCAAAACGGCAACCAATGAGTTCCAGCTGATTACGACCACTGTAACTGAAATAAGCGAAATCGCGCCAGAAATAGTAGCTACTAGTTGCGCAAACAACTGATAGGGGCGACTAGTAGCTTCACGTGTTGCAAGCTGCAGCATATTGTAAACTTGGGGATTCTCAAAATCTGACAAACTTAATTCGGCTGACTTTTCCATCAATTTCAAGTTGAAGGTATTGGCTACTTTCTGCTCGAGCGAAGCTTGCCAGTAACTTTGTAAGGTTGTAAAGATCAAGCTTAAAATGGCAAGGAAACCAAAGAGTGCGGGATATATGATAAGATCTGATATTTTAGCTGCATTTAGAACAGCATTGACTGTAAATCCCAACAATACTACTTGAGTAGCAGGAAGAAGCGCATCAGCTACAGTCGTTACTAGCATTCCGAGGACGCTACCTCTACCTGATGACCAAATTAACTTTAACACTCGCATCCAATTATTCAATCAGCTCTCCTATTCCCCCATCGCATCCCGTTAGGATGTCTGAGCTTCCTTTTCATTTAGAGCTTGTAAGCGCCTGCAATACGCGTCACTTGCAAGCGTCCACAGGTCAAGTGATCGCTGCTCAACAGCATTTCCAATAGGGAATGCTCTATTAAATATCATGTGGATCATTGAGGCAAAAGCTGATCGGCATTGTGCAGGACTCAGGCACTGGTTGACTACCTCAGTTGAATAGAATTTCATTGCAACAGCCATTTTTGAAGAGAGAGCTTGTAAGCTAGCTTGATCCTCATCTTCAAGTTCCCGTAGGCGACCACGAGCAAGAATGTCGACAAGTCTCTGCCGATGTAATCGATAGTACTCTCGGAATTCCTTTTCTTTACTTGGATTGGAAGAAAGGTCACTAGGAGTGAGGCTCATACTATTTCCACATGATATCAATATATATACACCGAGTATGTCATCTGGAATTCCGCTCAGCGATCCTGTCACTCGAAGTTGGGATATAAAGTTAGCAAGCTCACTGGACGCCGAAAATACTGAAAGTGCTTGCTCATAAGCAGCATCTCCTCCGAATCTATTCACTTCGGGCACAAAAGAAACGAGTGCATAATCATAAATCATTGACCGTTCGAAGAGGCTATGTGCCCATTCAAGAAGGGCTGAACGAACAGAACTGGTATCATTTTCGTCATTTACCCACAAGCGGATCCGAAGTTTGTGTGCAGGCATCGAATACCGAATAAAGAACCACGTAGGAGCCAGAAATTGTGTAGTACTACGCAATTCTGTCAGTTCCAGCCCAACAATCGAATCAAGGTTTTGGAGACCACCGAAGATATCAAGGCATACCCAACGATTATCCCATTTATAGCTAATTCTCGATGCCGCTAATTTTCGAGGAGACATAGGAACAGGGGTCTTATTTCCTGTCCAAATTACTGGAACAACGAGCTCATGATCGTAGGTATGACCGTTATCGTCTCGGAGCCAAGACTCTTCTCTCAGTGCTGGCTCGTTAGTAAGAACCGTGTCAGATAAGTCGGTTTCCAAGTATGCGATAGTTTCTTCAAGGCTTAAAGACCCACCCATTTTTTGGGCCCTGATAATTTCATCATCAAGGATGTCGCGATCAATCTCAGTTCGAAGATCTAGTGGCAGTCTATTGTCTCCTTGCACAATAGCAACTCGATCTGGAAACCCTAAGGACTCTTGAAGTTGAGTCACACGACACGAATAAGCGCACCCATCTATTTTCTTCAATATATCTGATTTTACATTCCATTGCGCAGGACTCAGAATGATCCTTCCCCGCGTTACGCGAGGAAGGAAACTCGCATCTCGAAGCACTCCCCAATCAAACATGTTGAATGAGCGGTACCAGTCATTCGATATATCCACCATCAAACGTACAACGTTTGGAGCGTTGAGAGTACTCATCATGTGGTTTTCTATAATTCGTAGACGACGTCCAGAGGATGCGTCACGGAGGTAGAATCGACTACCGTCATTCCCTACATGGATGTCGTTTAGATTAAGCTCAGATTCTTCTGCCGTCCCCAAAGATAAGAGCTTTAGACCAAGATCAGTCGTTCGTGCAACATTTGCCATACGAGCCTTATCTGGCATATAACGGAGTTGAACCAGTAAAGTTTCACTCTGAGATGCCTCTTGGTCGAAGAGTTGGTTCAGTAGGTTGTACGCATCTTGTCCAAGCAATCGAGCAAATCGCCCAATAGAACGACCACCTTGCGCAAGACCATCAGGGATAACGAAAAGATCAAAATCGTCTCGTTCTAGGCTCTCCCTAGAGGAGGAGAGAACTTGGACAAAAAATTCCAATGTTGGGTTCGGGGGACGGAAGTCAGAAGTCGCATATGTAGCCAGAAGTTCATCTGAGAGGTCAAGATGCGAGCCACACTGTAATGCCTTAGCATAGGCATCAATAAGCGCCGTTGTGCGTTGCTCTCTCGCTACAGGAGAATAGGAACTTAACGGGTATGTTCGAGGAGGAAGACGATAAGTATCGGGAGCTTCCAAGCCACAACTAGCACTTAATAGCTCTAGAATTGGAACTTCGCCCTCGACTCCATACCGTTCCAAGAAATGATGCTCATACTCAACTAGGTATGGAAGACGCTGTGGGTAAAAATCTGTATTAACAAGAAGATTGGCGACTTGCTCGACACGTCGAGCAACATTTTCATGCAACGTCGTTTCCTGCAAACTAAGGGAAGAATTAATTGAAATTCGATCATCTATACTGACCTCTCCAGAGATAGCATTCTGAATCTGCTGGATATCGTCCCAGTAAGAATGGAGATCAGCAACTGTAGAAATAGATCGACATAGCGAATCGAGCTTAGAGAGAGCATCACTATACTCTCCTAGGGTAGAAAATTTGCTTAGCACACTGAGAATTGATGACAGTTCGCGCCCAGCTTCCAACCCTGGTTGCAACTTTTCACTGATTATACCGTTTCGAATAAGATCATCGACAAACGCGACAATAGTATCTCGATCTACACCCTCGTGGCGGGCAAGCAGCTCCTCGATAATCTCACTTCGACTGGCACCAACCGCCGCAAGTTCAACAACCGTATCGGTCGCAGATGTAACACGAAGATCAACATGAACACTCTGACCTAGACTGAAGGCATTCGCGTGAGCCACATCGAGACGTTCACCAAGCTGGCGTATGTACGGGTTCAAGAAAATTGGCAAGCACCCATCTTTGTCTAATTTTGCTATCTCTGCAGTGATGTTCATCAACCAAGCGTAATCGGGAAATACCTCAATAATTCCAATCGGATTACTATTAGGTCTAAGAGTGCTTGCATCAGTAAATTGACCAATAGCAACACCAGACATAAAACCAAAGGGAGTCGCACGACGAGTCATTCGAATAAGATACTTGCGAAGACTTCGAAGGGCTTTCTGGCTTCTAGGATCGTTTAAGTTGACAGCCCCCCTTACCAAACGCTCAAGCTGTTCCAACAATGAAGAACTTGACAGCTGCAGGGCAAACTTAAAACGATGATCGCTTAACAGAGCAGGCAGAGATTCAAAAACGCTTTGATATGTAGTTAATTCTGTAAACTCATGTCGATGCCGCAGTGGCATCCGTATGATAAATTCCTGCGTTGCGCTGTAAGCAAATGAGTCATCGGATACTTGCATAGATGATTCTCCTACTCTAAACCAAATAAGTTCAGCCAACTAGGAACTCGGCGATTACCACGAATAAGCGTTAGTGTTAGGGCAATACCAGCAGATCCTTGAAGCACAGTAGGATTATCAAGGGGACGATCAGGCTCCTCAAAGTCCTGAAAAAGCAAAGGATAGTTCTTGTTTGCCATAGACAGAAGATTGGCAGCAATTTTATATTGAGCACTTGAGGAGTTGTTAAGTGCTGAACGTCCGAGCACAGAAATAGAGCATGCGAGAATACCAGAGAGACCGTGACAGAACGTCGGACTCATAGAGTCTAAAGCCCTCGTTCCGACAGTACGATCAAGCGCGCCCCACATAGCAGTACGAGCACTCTGAATAAGACGCTTATTCCCTATAGCTCGCCCTGCACGAAATAAAGAAACGGCAACACCAGGAGCCCCATAGCACCAAGCATTGGGAACGCTTTGCGTAAGAACACTTATTCCATCTACTTGCCAGTCATCACGGCTATATCCTGATGACCATGCCAATCCAAAACCATCATCTAAAGCTAACTCCAGTATGACATCAGCTAATCCCTCAATGAGATAACGTCGCTGTTTATCGCGATATCCAGCTACATTAGTATTCGCGAGTGCAACCAATAGACCAGGTAACCCGTGCGCCAGACCCATATTAAAATAACCAGAAGGAAACTGTTTTATGTAATCCTCATGTGGATAGTGCACAGGATGTATCCACATTGTATCAGCGAGAGCTTTTCCTCTACACAGGAGTTCATCGATATCGTCGAATAGTCGGTTTTGGGCAGCCCTAATAGTCTCAGATTCTGAGAACTGCCGAGAGGCAATGGAAATTGCTATAAGAGTTCCTGCGCGTCCATTAATCATGTCATAGTCCGAATCCGACAAATTTCCTTCATCGGGCACAGGATCGAGCGCAAGCACTTGATTAGCAAGACCCTCTGCTATCATTTTGGCAATGCTTCTCCATTTTGAGTCATACCCAGCGGCTAAAACATATGCCAGAAGTACTCCACCTGCTCCGCCGAACAGCGAGTCCGATTTAGTAGAGTTTTCGACGGTATCCTCAACACAGCTTTCCAAAAGCTCTTCAGCTACCTTCTTCCAATCACAAGGAGAATCGATATCACTACCGTAAATCGTCAAAAACAAGATGGCATTACCAAGTGGTCCCATAGCGAGGGAACTGGACTCCCAAGCCGTCGGATAGTTGGCATACCGATGCGTCTGTTGCACCGAGGTACGCACAGTCTCTTGATCTGCGAGACGTAACGCCGTCTCAATGATCAGGCTATCAACCACTCTCGACGTTAATTCTTCGGTCATTTTACATCTCATTTTACTTTCATCTGCACAACATATGTGAAAGACTACCTACGGATACCAGTTCTACCGTTTTCCGTAGGTAGCTCCGCATCGCTCACCAACAAGCAAGCGGACTCTGCGTAATGCAGAACGGCGTGCACCCACAGGTAGGTTTACATGTCACCTTACTGCAAACTAACCTCGTAACAAGTGTCACCGAGTTTGCGTTCGCATCACTTGCGGGCGTAGCATTAGCTTGCACACGAATATCGACTGCAAATGCATTCATCAACCCCTCCCTCCTGATAATAGGTTGTGGCGCGACTTGAACAGGTCAATTATGCTCTTCTGCCCTGTCGCCATGCACATTGTGACGCTAGACCTACGCCACAGTAACAATATAACATCATTACTCCACCAATTACAGAGTTTTCTAGATTCTGGAGATCTTTCTTCCGCTACGGATTTAATACTTCAGCACATAGATATACGAGCAGTAAAAGACTTAGAGAGACAGTCCACTGGATGGATCAGATAGTAGAGTATTCACTCACAATACAAATAGTTTTGATCTCGTCGATGAAACATACAACAACACGCATAAGAAATAGATTTTTGCAGAATATCAACACCTATGAAGAGGAAAACAAGTGAGATAAGACCAAAGAGCAATGCCAGCAAGCTAAAATTCCACATCGAACAACATAAATTTCTATAGCCTCTCATACCTCTTTGGAACTCGATATAAACACGGTGCCGCGCCAAGCAAAGCTTGACGCGGCACCTATGAATATACGTATGCTTCTATCAGCACTATGAGATGAGCTCTTAAAATTTATTAAGACTCATTTCACTTCTCACAAGAGCAGCAACAACCCTTAGCACCTGCGATACGCTCGCGGAGCTTATCAAGCTCAGCGGTGATCTCTGCAGGGAGCTTATCACCGAACTGCTTGAAGTATTCAGCAGAATCTTCAGCCTCAGCAGCCCATGCCTCAGGATCGATAGAGTAGAGCTTCTTCCAATCCTCTTCGGTCACATCAACACCATCGAGGTTGAAATCTTCGAACTTCGGATAGCGACCAGTGACGCCGTCAATAGCCTCAACTTCGCCAGCGCAACGACGCACAACCCAGTCGAGTACACGAGCGTTTTCGCCATATCCTGGCCAGAGCCAGTTACCTTCAGAATCCTTGCGGAACCAGTTCACCTGGAAAACCTTCGGGAACTTATCGCCAAGCTCCTTGCCCATCTCCAGCCAGTGACCCCAATAGTCGGCCATGTTGTAGCCGCAGAATGGGAGCATTGCGAATGGATCGTGACGAAGGGAGCCAACAGCTCCTTCAGCTGCAGCAGTCTGCTCAGAAGCTACCGTTGCGCCCACGAATACGCCATGATTCTGGTCGTATGCTTCTGCCACGAGCGGTACGTTCGATGCGCGACGACCGCCGAAGAGAATAGCATCAATCGGCACACCTTGAGGAGCTTCCCAGTCAGCACAGATAATCGGGCACTGCCCTGCAGGAGCTGTGAAACGGCTGTTCGGATGAGCAGCTTTTTCGCCAGATTCCGGAGTCCAATCGTTACCACGCCAATCAATGAGATGAGCTGGAGTTTCGCCGTCAATGCCTTCCCACCATACGTCACCATCATCAGTGAGAGCCACGTTTGTAAAGATCGTGTTTTCTTTCATGCTCTCCATAGCCATTGGGTTGGTGTCGTAAGAAGTGCCTGGCGCCACACCGAAGAAGCCAGCTTCTGGGTTGATAGCGTAGAGGCGACCATCTGGACCTGGACGCATCCAAGCGATGTCGTCACCAACTGTCTCAACTTTGTAGCCCTCAATTGTTGGCTGAAGCATAGCGAGGTTGGTCTTGCCGCAGGCAGAAGGGAATGCAGCCGTCACGTGATACTGCTTGCCAGTCTTTTCATTGGTGAGGCGGAGGATGAGCATATGCTCTGCCATCCAGCCTTGACGACGAGCCATTGTGGACGCAATGCGCAGTGCATAGCACTTCTTACCGAGCAGAGCGTTTCCGCCGTAACCAGAACCGAAGGACCAAATCTCATTGGTCTGCGGGAAGTGAGTGATGTACTTTTCGTCGTTGCATGGCCATGCTGCATCTTCAGCGCCGTCTTCGAGCGGCACGCCAACGGAGTGAACTGCTGGCACCCATTCGCCGCCCTTGCCGATAAGCTCAAGAGCGCCCTTGCCCATACGGGTCATAATACGCATATTGACCACGACGTATGGGGAATCTGTAAGCTCGATGCCGAGCTTTGAAATCGGACCACCCAACGGACCCATTGAGAATGGAACCACGTACATCGTACGACCGTGCATACAGCCACGGAACACACCCTTTTCACCGATGAGGGTTTCCTTCATTTCTTTAGGATCTGCCCAGTGGTTCGTCGGGCCTGCATCCTCTTCCTTTTCGGAGCAGATGAACGTGCGAGATTCTACGCGAGCCACATCGCTTGGCAGTGAACGAGCCAAGAATGAGTTTGGGCGCTTTTCTGGATTCAAGCGAGTAAGCATACCGCTTTCTACCATCATTGCCGTGAGGCGATCCCACTCTTCCTGTGAGCCGTCTGCCCATTCAATGCGCTCAGGTTCGGTGATATTTGCAACCTCTGCAACCCACGAAACGAGATCTTCTGGTGCTACTTCTGGCGCACCAGCGCGTACATCTTCCACAGTAAATTTTGCCATCGCATATCCTCCTAGGGCGATGTTGTGTTTTTCTTACTGTTTTATTATCTCTCCAATTCTTAAAAATTTCTTGGGACTAACGGAGAAAAATCAGGAAACATACTAAGAGAGATAAACCATACTCAGCGCTGAGTTGTCCGTGCTGTTCGTGGTATTCATGCTGTTTATAGTGTTCATATTATTCATACTGTTCGCACTGTGCTTGCTGACCACTCCTCCTATGGGTTCACGCTGCTCATGCTGCGCTTGCCGATTTTCCTCTTCTTTGCGCTCTAGCATTGCCGCGCGAATCCGCGCGAGCCAGCATTCATCTGCTCAGATATATACGCATATACCGATCATTGCGGCGCTCAACACCACTGCCTACCACGAAAAGCGAGGAACGAATCTAGAGAAAGCAAGCCCTACTACTTCAGCGCCTTCGGAAGTTCAGATGCGTTTTGCCGCACGAGAATCCTAGGTGTGTTGATACCGAGAGGAGCGAGCTACATCCGTTCACCATAAACCCCAGTAATACATAGAAAACAAAGTGAGTACCTAAAAATAAAACCTAAAACAATTTAGCGAAACCGTATAGCTATACCTGCTTCGCTCTTCTACTTACCTCTTACTTTCCCTGCTTTTATCTCTTACTTTCCCTTCTTCGCCACCTCGATAAAAGTAAAATGTATTCTTAAGTACAAGGCACTTCAACAAAGAGGAGCAGGCATGAGCACGAAAACACACAACAGTACGATTACACTGCTTCAATCTCTCAGCAAGATTCGGCATACCTACCTTTGCACTACACACACTAAGAACAACCGCACCAAAATGAAGAACCATGCCACAGCGCATACGCGAGCCTTAGCAGCCGTCATTCTTGCCAGCACACTCTTCCTTCTTTCTGGATGCCGATCTGAAAGCCAAATAGCTATACAGCCCTCTGGAGCCATAGAAGGCATGGCAGACGTAACGGCCGATTTTGCCATCGCTTCCACAGCTGGAATTGCCTGCAACAAGCTAGAAGAAATAGGGAATATCAAACTCAAAGGCGGCATTTTTGATAACGAATCTTCCGTCTTTACTGTGGAAGATCATAGCGATAGCAATACTTTTCATTGCACGCTCACATTTAATTCAGGAGAATCAGCTGCAGGCACACAACTGCTCAGCGAAACAGAAACTAGCTATATTTTTACTTTGCCACGCGGAATGCTTAGCGAAGGCAACTTACGCACACTCTCCTTGCTCGATCCGCAATTTTCTCTCTCAATTGCAATGCCAGGTAAAATCATTTCAGCTCCAGGCGCCACAATCAACGCAAACACAGCAACTTTCAGCGATATAGACGTGCTGCTTAACGGCGTAAACGTGGAAGGTGAGAAAACCCCTGCAAAAGGAAATGAAGCTGATACGCCTCAAACAATAACCGAGGTCAATCCTGCCGATATTGCAGAAAAACCTACGAGATCAAACTATTTTATCTGGGCACTCAGCAGCATCGGCATTCTCACTGTTCTCGTGCTGGGAATAGGGATTTATCGTCACCACACCCGCACCTACCAATAATCGCCACAGATTCTACGAGGTACAGCACAAGCACAGGTACCAGCAGTGATATGTCGATCTCATAAACATATCCCAAAAATATGTACAAATTTTTGAGAAATTTGTACATATCAGGGTATTCACCTATATATCGCGCAAGCCCTCCGATGAGGTGACGGCGAAGCGGCGGATTCTGCCAAAACCGCCACGGCTCTAGCTGAGGAATCTAGCCAAGTAGCGGAAAACGCACAATCGTTTGATCTCGCCCAGGGCCAATCCCAATTGAGGAGATACGCGTGCCAGAAAGCTCTTCAAGTTTCAAAATATACGCCTGAGCATTAGCTGGCAACTCCTCGAAAGTGCGGCACTGCGAAATATCTTCTTCCCAGCCTGGGAAAAATTCATAAATCGGCTGCGCATGATGCATATCTGACTGGCTCTGCGGCATATCTTCAACCATTTTACCGTCAATCTCATACGCTACGCAGACAGGAATTTTCTCCAAACCAGTGAGCACATCGAGCTTAGTCACCACTAAATCCGTAAGAGAGTTAATTGCCGTGGCATAACGCGCAACCACAGCATCGTACCAGCCGCAGCGCCGCGGACGACCCGTCGTCACCCCATACTCATGCCCGGCTTCACGCAACCATTCACCAGATTCATCAAAAAGCTCTGTGGGGAACGGCCCTTCGCCAACGCGCGTGATATAGGCTTTCGCTACCCCCACAATGCGATCAATGCGCCTCGGCCCCACACCAGAGCCAGTACATGCACCTGCTGCCGTACAATTCGAGCTGGTGACGAACGGATAGGTGCCATGATCAATATCCAGCATCGTCGCCTGCCCGCCCTCAAACACAATCGTTTCTCCACGATCGAGAGCGCGATTCAGCTCTGCTGGCACGTTCATAAGCATTGGCTTCACACGATCTGCATAACTGAGCAGTTCGTCGGTCACGCTATCTACAGTGAAAGGATCGCCTTCTAATAGCTCCACAATTTCTGGATTCTTCTGGCTTAGCGCTCCTTCAACTTTTTGGCGCAAAATCGAAGGATCGTAAAGATCTTGGATACGAATGCCAATACGATTCATCTTATCAGCGTAGGTTGGACCAATACCCCTGCCCGTCGTACCAAGCTTGCGCTTGCCAAGCATACGCTCATTTACCGCATCCATCGCCTTGTTGTATGGCGGAATAACGTGTGCATTCGGAGAAATTTTAAGGCGGCTCGTATCTACACCGCGCGATTGCAGATCAGCGATTTCTTCAAAAAGCACCTGCAGATCGACGACTACGCCGTTACCGATCACAGGCGTGCAGTTTGGGCTAAGAATACCTGCAGGAAGAAGATGGAGCGCAAACTTTTCACCATTGACGACGACGGTATGCCCAGCGTTATTACCACCGTTGAACTTCACAACATAATCAACAGCTGTGCCGAGTTGGTCACTGGCTTTTCCTTTTCCTTCGTCACCCCATTGAGCACCGAGCACAATAACACTTGGCATTAGTTCGCCTCCTTTTTATTGCCCGCACTTACCGAAGCTTTTGATATGCCGCCGCGAGCACCGAATAATTATACGGGCAAGAGGGGTCGCATTGCTAGGATCTTCGAGATATGGGAAAAATACTAGAAACTCCAGCATAGGCATACCATACAACAATCACGACACGCTCGACCCAGACACGCATTTATACCTTTAACTTAAAATTACTCGGATTATCAAATAGGTATTGCTACCTACCTTAATACTTGCACACAAAAGCGGTAGCCCGAGAGGAAATTCTCGGGCTACCACAAGTCGTATTAGATTCGCATCAGCTAGATACTATATGACCAGCTCATACGGCTAATACTATGAACCATTACGGGCAAGGAAAAGGCATCAGCTCCTTTTCCTATATTTCGCATACTCACTTATTATGCGAACCCACTGAACCAAGACGCTCACAGGCCTCAACCACGCGAGCAGACATACCAGCTTCAGCGGCTTTGCCCCAAGCGCGAGGATCGTACTGCTTCTTATTGCCGACCTCACCATCAATTTTGAGTACGCCGTCGTAATTCTTCAGCATCCAATCAACAACTGGGCGAGTAAACGCATACTGCGTATCGGTATCAACGTTCATCTTGATAACGCCATTAGCCACAGCCAATGCGATTTCTTCCTCAGTGGAGCCAGATCCGCCATGCATCACGAGATCGAATGGACGATCGTTCTTCCAGCCAACCTGCTGGGCAACTTCTTCCTGAATTGTGCCGAGAATCTCTGGGCGTAACTTCACGTTGCCTGGCTTATACACGCCATGTACGTTGCCGAAAGTCAGAGCTGTGATATAACGACCGTTCTCCCCAAGACCGAGAGCCTTCACTGCTTTCATTGCATCTTCAGTGGAAGTATAGAGGGAATCGTTAATCTCTCCCACTACGCCGTCTTCTTCGCCACCCACAGCACCAATTTCAATTTCAAGAATAGTGCGGGCAGCCTGGCTCATTTCAAGCATCTTAACTGCGATCTCGATGTTTTCATCAAGATCGATTGCCGATCCATCCCACATATGGCTCTGGAAGAACGGAAGACGCCCTGCCTTCACTTCCTCAGCCTCAAGCTCAAGCAACGGAATGACCCAAGAATCGAGATTCTGCTTGGCGCAGTGATCGGTATGCAGCGCTACCGTCACATCATAATTCTTAGCAATTTCGCGAGCATACGCAGCCATAGCGAGAGAACCTGCTACGCGATCTTTGACGCTTGAACCGCTCCAATACTCCGCACCACCAACGGAAACTTGGAGAATACCGTCGGAACCAGCGTCAGCAAAACCTTTAATTGCTGCTGTAAGAGTCTGGCTCGAAGTGACGTTGATGGCAGGATAGGCAAATTTGCCTTCCTTGGCCTTATCGAGCATTGCATTATATTCTTCTGGGGTTGCAATAGCCACTGGCTACTCCTTCGTGAGTGATCTTGCACGATCGGCAAGCCGCCGATAAACGCGCGTATTACGCTCTCTATTATTCCACTCTTTCTTGGATAGCTCTAGGCGTATAGACCCTATATTTTATGAGTATTGCGACGAATAGAGAGTAATGACGAATGGAGAGCATTTTGTGTGCTAGGCACGCAATCGCTTGCAACAAGCCTTACAGCTAAAAACATAAGCGCATCAAAGCCCAAACAACACAGAAATTTAGATAAATTTCCTTAGATAAATTTCCAATGAAACGTCTCACTTAGAGCAAATAGAAACACAGCTAACGCCGATTTTCCGCCGATTCCAGCATCAATTTCATCAAATACGAAAGTGTGCCCAGCGCTATCTGATTCGCTCGCCAAACTCACTTCCATAGCAAGCATAATCCTGCTCATTTCTCCGCCCGAAGCAGTGCGGCCAAGCTCCATAAATTCTGCTCCACTATGCGGCGCAAGAAGAAATTGAATCGTATCTGTACCATGCGATGCCAGTTTTTCGCGAGGAGTAATCGAAATAGCGAAACGAGCATTCGACACGAGCAGATATCGTTTAGAGATTTTCTAGATTTTTCTGCACCCACGTTTTGCGAAATCTATACAAACATTTTTTCGAGTAGTGCTTTTTTGAAAGATTGCAGTTTTTTAAGTTCTTCCTGTTGCAAAGAAATTAGTCGATCTATTTCGGACAAAACTGTACCTATTTTTTTCTGTTCCTCAATACCCGGCACGAGAATACTTTCTTCCAAAAAATCCTTTGAAACAAGGTCATTCATCATTGTAGATGCTTTTGTGCATCGGACAAGCACGGGGCGCATAATTCTTTCGTTATTGATAGCGTATTTCCAGAACATCAAATCATAGTCAGTTTTAGGACGAAAAACAGCAAAGATATGGGAAACGATTCCATCTCCAATATCGTTTTCAACGAAACGTCCATATCTAAATTCTTTACTTTGATGTCCTTCAAATGCAATATCGCCTAATTTTAAGACATTGTATGTCCTCAAATACTCAATGTCTGTAACCTTGATATCTGGACGATATTGCATAGAAGCAACAGTAATATTCTTATCAACTCCATAAGTCAAATCATTTTTCTGAATGACACTTTCGTAGAGTTCGGAAAACCGTTTTCTTTTCCATGCACCCGTAAATCCCTTAAAGCGCACTTCCGGTACATCTGCACCATCTTTCGGAAACATTTTTTCGAGTAGTGCTTTTTTGATGGTGTGCAGTGCGTGAAGCTTACGCTGATGAAGGGTGACGAGGCGGTCGAGGCAGGAAAAGAAAGTGCCA